>ENA-OQEN01000257-OQEN01000257.1-human-gut-metagenome-genome-assembly--contig:-NODE-257-length-23308-cov-4.107329_pt1 | contig 23308 bp, 22 predicted proteins | sample MGYA00242791_ERZ504627 | MGnify/ENA primary metagenome ERZ504627 (study PRJEB26092, sample SAMD00036316) | human gut metagenome | host: Homo sapiens | study: EMG produced TPA metagenomics assembly of... | reverse complement strand
ATGTGCGGGATTTTAGAAGAAATGTGTGAGGAAGTTGCAAAGGAAACGGCGAGATCGCTTCTGGCACTTGGAAAACTTTCGTATGAAGATATGCCGGAGAAAACGTCGAGAGTTTGAGACTTTCGGCGTTTTCTCCGTTTATTACGGTAATTATAGATATTTTGAGCTTGCTTTTTAATTTTGTCGTAAGTAGTTACGCAATTCATCAAAATTAATATCTGCTTTCTGCGGCAATCCCTGATATTTTCCTTCGAGATATTGCTTCATGCGATTAGAATTTGCATGGATCTGTTGATTAGTTTCTGTAATACATTGTACATGCTTATTATAATCATCGTCCTCAGAAATAATATAAACATATTCGCTCAGAACATCAGAATCAAGTAGATTGATGTTATGAGTAGTGAGGATTAATTGTCCAGTGATATATTTCTGCAAAGAGTTTAGTAGTGATTGTGACAGTATTTCGTGTAAACCGTTATCAAACTCGTCGATTACAGAAGTGATTCCATCGAGAGAATTAAGCAACAGTGGGAATAGAGAAATTAAAGCTGCTATTCCATCAGATTCTAACTTGTAATGTATATCTCTTATTTGAGATCCAATTTGCTTTTTGAAATAAAGTGTATATTCTAATATAGATTCATTAGTTGTTGTTTTATAATATACGTTCTTAATATTAGGAAACATGGTGGTAAAGAATTGGTTCAACACATGTTCTGTTTTTTGTAAAGTATGCAATTGTGAATTGTCGATTTCGCCATGCTTTAAGTTTTTTAAAGAATACGAAGGAATTATACTATCAAAAATTTTTTTGTATCCGTGGTTTGCACAGGATATGTTGTTTAATGCAGAAATGACATCCCGTAGATTTTCGGATAGCTGTTCATTCATGAATTCATTGGTTTTGTCAGATATTTCATGCATTAGTATAGAGAATATGGAATGCTTTCCCCAGTATTCTTTTGCGGATTCTAAAATAGTTGAATAGCTTTCTTTTGTGGCAAATAGTTTTCGATTAATATTAATTTTATCTTGTGTAATATCAAAATATAAGCTTTTGTTCTTTACAAGAATGTAACTCAGACGTTCGTGAACAATTTGAGTGTCATTTGTTTCGACAATATAGGTTCCAGACTTTTCGTTGATGGAAAAACCGAATTCTATATACATATTGTCAGTAGAACCTATCATTTTATTTTCATGAATTATATCCTCTATATCTTTTAACTGTTCGTGAAAATATTTCATCATAAATTGTTGATTTTTGGTATCTATATCTTTTCGTGAAAGCAAACTTTCGAGAAAATCTCGAACGTTCATAGTATCAAAAAGATCAGATAGCAACTCAAATACAGATACTATATTTGATTTACCAATACCATTTGGACCTAATAGGAGAATGAGGGGCTTAGCCTTTTTTTGACGATCTCTAAAGTCGATGGTGATGTTTTCAAATGATTTAAAATTTTTAAGTGTTACATATTCAAACATATGTAAATTCCTCTTTCTGTTTTCTTTTGTAATAAGTTAATAAAAAATATACAATTTACACAAGAACTATAATACCATAAAAATATAAAAAAGGACACAGAAAAATCACATTTTATTCAAATACATGAAAAAAATTACTAAAATCAAAGAAAAATGAAATATTTTGTATTTATTTATTGACAACATAGCAATATATGGTAGAATATAAAGTGTGTTAAGCACTTATTGTTGATGAGTGCTAAAAAGAAAAAGTTCTACAAATGAAAACATCTGCAGAACTTAATCCATGTGTTAAACTAAACACGTCGCAATGATTAGTTTAATCTATTTGGGTAAGTTCGTCAAGAGATATTGTTTGCATTTGTTGCTTTTTCTTTAGAAAAGGTTGATAAAAGTCATAATATGTATGGCTTTTATCGGAAAGGAGCGAACAATTCATGGGAACTTATTATTTGAATTTGGATACAAGTAGTAATCCGAATGGTGATAATGAAGTGCATGAGAGTAGTTGCTGGCGTATGCATCTGCAGAAAACCGGGTTTATCTTGGCGTTTTCTCGGATTGTGTTCAGGCCGTTCAGGCGGCCAAGTTGAAGGGCTACTCTAAAGCGGATGGCTGCAAAATTTGTAGCCCGGAAGCACATCATAGTTAACAAAAAATCCCCTTTGTTCGAAAAACAAAGGGGATTTTTGAGTTGGTTAAGTAAAATGGAAGGGAGACCAGCTATGAAAAGTCAACCATAAATTAGCAAAAAATTTCTTTTTCATATCGGTGGTAAAAAGGGTAACTTTAATAGAGCTCCCTTAGGGTGCTTTTTCAAAATCTATCGATATTGGTATACAGACCTCTTATTCGAGGTTAAATTCTACTTCGTCAGTGAGCATCTTCCAGATGACTCTGACAAGCTTGCCGGCGCAATGCCCAAGTGCATTGTAGTGAGACCGGCCTTCAGCCTCTTGGCATCATAATAAGCCTTGAAGGTTGCGTTGTTTCTGACAACGTTCCAAGCTGCATTTACAAGGCATATCGTAATACACGAGAGCCACGTTTGGACATCCTTGTTGTCTTAGCCTGAAAGTTACCAGACTGATAAACAGAAGGATCCAGACCAGCAAAAGCAAGCAGCTTGTTTGGATTGGAGAAACGGTGAATATCACCTATTTCACCAAGAATCATTCCACCATTGATATAACCGATACCAGGAATGGTCATGATGACAGAATCGTTGAATTTCATGATATCCGTCATCTCAGCTTCAATCTTTTCTAATTGGCTATCCAGTAACTCGATTTGTTGAATGGTTTGAGTTATCTGAATAGATATAGCGCTGTCGTTAGCACCGACAGACTTCTGTGCGAGAACTCTTAATTCTTTGGCCTGCTCTTTAGTAAAGTGTCCGTGCGAGTTCACTTTGAGCAGATTTGCCAGATGAGTCATATGCATGGAAGCAATCTCCTTTGGAGAAGGTGCTTCTTTCAAAAGAGCATAGACAGCATTCTGATGCAGACCGGATTTAAAAAAGTATTGGATTTCCGGGAAAACCTGATCAACATAGGTTGTCAGTTGGATTTTCAAACGGGTGCGTTGCTTTATGGTTTTCTGACGAAAACGCCCCAAAGCCTTAAGATCCATCATATCGAGATCAAAGAAGGTAATAAATCTTAGGTCATCCTGCATCATAAGAGTTTTAGCAATAACAAATGTGTCGACCTTATCTGTCTTTGTTTTACGAACATTGTTCTTGCGCATCTGACAGGTTTTGATGGGGTTCAACACACACACTTGGTAGAACTCAGCAACAAGGTATCGAACAAGGTTGTCACCGTAGTGTGCCGTCGACTCAAGACCGATGATGATGCTGTTCTTATCGAATGATTCGAGCTTAGAGACCAGCAGTTGGAAGCCATCAGCGTCGTTTGTGAATTTGAACGGCTCAAGAATTATTTCACCGTCGGAAGAAATCGCAGCGGCGAAATGGTTAAGTTTGGCAATATCAATGCTACGTAAATTTTCATGAGGTTGTACCTCCCTTTCCTAAAGTCTGATACCATGATGTCCACCATCGATTATCATCGTAGACTTGATAGAAATAAGTACTCTGAGTGAAAAACACTCCGGCAACATCCAGCTGATAAACAATTCAGATAAAGGTAGCGGCAATACACTCCAGTCGAGTAGTCAAGCTACAGGGAAAAATCAAAAGTCCATAGTATCTGAATTGTATTGAACCACGATATTAAAAGAAAGGAAACGTGTGATAATTAACTTCCTAATTATCATACAAGGAAGTTATATGAATCGTTCGAGTTTGAAAAAGAAAAAATGGGATTTGGAGAGAACAAAGGCTAAGAAAAGAGAAAAAAATAAATACTGGTGGATTTCAATTATTTATTTTTTTATTCCTGTAGTTCTGATTTTATTTTTTGATAAGGTGATTTATGAGAGCTTATTAAATAGGGTTAGTTATGTGGATTTAGGAAATGGTGCAAAGTTGATGAATTCGTCATATGCTATAAATAATGTTTTTGGACCCTTTTGCCGAAGCGTAGTGCTTATTATTGCGGTCTTGTTGGTATTCATAATATTGTTACACATAAATAAAAAATTGATCAATAAGGGCATTATATTTAAAAATGCGAAAGTGATTTTAAATATCGTGGAAGTTTTTATTTTAGCGTTTACAATAATTATTGCAGTATATGGTAAGGTTGATAACTTTGATTATACGAAATATGGAATACAAGTGCAGGATATAGAGAGTGCTTTAGAGGAAGGCAATATAGAAAATATCGCATTACGAGAAGTACCATCAATTCACAGTATAAGGAGAAACACGTCGGAGGACACAGTCGGATACAAAGTAATTAGTGAGTTATCGGAATGGGCATATTTTTTGTCTGATAATTTTGAACTATTTATTGCATTAGCAGCAGCGGTGATTGTCCCATTTAAAAAGTATACAGAAAAAATAAATATATAAAAGAAACATATAGCAAAATACCGTGTGGATTCCCCAATCCACACGGTATTTCTATATAAAACACACATCTGAGCTGCTTCCGAACATCAGCAACTCATCCTCTCCCCAAGATGTCCAAAGGTGTTTGCTTTGAACACATTTATCGTAACATAAGTGGAAGAAAAAACAAGGGGGGTGGCACAATTGACGCGCTGGAGAGCATATTTTTTCACTTTCGTGCATTTTCTGCTATATTTCATGCAGAATCGTCAAGTCCGGTTTTGTAATTTTGATAAAAAATACAGGTTATATCTGAGGATAAAAACTTGTGCTATACTACACAAGGAAAGGGGAAACATATGGATCTCAATCAGATATTTATAAAATATTATCCAGAGTGGACCGCGTTTGAAGCGGTTGTATTTTTCTCGGTTTTGATAGGAGTAACAGCCATTTTATTGATACAAGTGCTACGCAAGCATATTCGTTGGGTGCGGGCGGTTTCTGTGTTATTGCTTGTGACATATCTGATGCTTGTATTTGGTTCGACTGTGTTTATGCGGCAGCCAGGGACAAGGCAGGCGGAGTATGAATGGTTCTGGTCGTGGAAGGTAGTGTATCATGCCTTTGAAGAGGGATATACACATAGCTTGTTTTGGGAGATTCTGCTGAATATTGCGTTGTTTGTTCCGATTGGTGCATTGCTGCCGCTTGCGAGTGGACGGAAACGAGGTATTTGGCTGGCGTTGGTTACTGGAATTCTGATTTCTACAAGTATTGAAGGCTTGCAGCTTTGGCTGTGCCGGGGCTTGTTTGAATTTGATGATATCTTTGATAATACACTTGGGTGTGTGTTGGGACAAGCAGTGATTGGAAATCCTGTTACATATCTTCTTATGAAAATTTCCGCCCCACCCAAATGTAAAAATTAAATTATTCCAATCAAATACCCCCAGCTATTTTTATTGTAGCTTCACGTATTCCAATGGATCAACAACCTCATCATTCACCCGCATTTCAAAATGCAGATGTGGTCCGGTGCTGTTTCCGGTGTTGCCGGAGAGTCCGAGCAGATCGCCTTGTGCGACGGTCTGTCCGACTTCGACAGAAGTTTCAGACAGATGTCCGTAACGGATGACCATGCCATCGCCGCAGTCCACATAGACACTGATGCCGTAGCCGCCGTTCCAACCGGATTGTATGACGGTTCCGGCGGTGCTGCTCTTGACAGGCGTGCCGACATTGACCGCGAGGTCGATTCCGTTGTGCGTTCTGCCCCAGCGCGGACCGACGTAAGAAGTGATGACGTAATCATCGACCGGAATCAGAAGTCCGGTCGCTCCTTTGTTCCGACATGTACCTCGCGGGCAATCGCGGGCGTGATGACGCGGGAATCGATGATCTCCTCGGACACAGCGTGTCCATTTAAATAGGTGATCAAAGCAGTTGTTTCCTGCTTGCCAGCGGTGCTTCCTGTGTGACGACGATCTCGCCTGATAGAGGGAATCATCGTAGACGGTGTTGCAGGAATCATAATAAGGAACGATTTCCTTTACACTTTGCAGGGATGTTCCGGTTAGTCTGTATTCTTTTTGCGGTAATTTGATCGATGGAAATTCGCGTGCCTGACTCATCAGACAGACGAGCAGACTGCTTCCCACCAAAGTAAATGTCAGTAATTTTTGTCTTTTGTAGGAAAACTGAAATTTATGTTTCATGATTTGCTCTCCTACGGAATATGTACTTGCAGTCAGTGTTCCCATATATGGCATACGCTATTCAAATATATGGAAAATGTGACGATATATTGAAATGTACGATAACAAATTCGTAACAATTTTATTGTAGTGTTACAAATCTGTGATGTAAAGAAAATGCGTGTACAAAATTCTGACAGACAGCGGCAAAATTCTTGTTCGCGCATGCGCTTTGTGATAAACTAAAACATGAGTGAGTACAGAAGATGGATGCTGGAAATGCGGCATTGGATTACGACAGAGGGAGTTGCAAATGACAAAAAATTTGATTGATATAGAAGATATTCCACCACAGCTTGCGAACAAGGTCAAGCAGGATTTGCGTTTTAAGACGGGGAATTTTGTGTGGCGCGTGCGGTTCAATATTCCGCTGGACCCGCATACGGTGAACAAGGATACGATGTATGTGACGAATTCGCAGAACCAGAAGCTGCGATCCTATATCCGTTATGATACGAAAAATGAGATTATCGAGGTGGAACCGCTGGAGCCGTATTCGACGAACGAATACTATTTCCTGACGATCACAAAAAATGTGAAGTCGAGAGGCGGACAGTCGTTGAAGGAGCCAGTGCAGATCAAATTCAAATTATAAAAGTACAGATAATAAATTACAGGGACCGAAACAAATCGGTCCCTTTTTATAAAAATGCAACCGCGCGGGTGGTATCTTAGCAAGGGGGAGAAATGGATGGTAAAACTCGAAAAGACTTGTGAATAATCGGTTGCATGCGTGCCTATCCATATCATACGCAAAAAGCATGTCTTGTGTTCTTTTTTCCTAGACATAGTATGGTCGATGTGCTATTATTTTATGTGATTTGAAATGAAATTTTTTGAGTGAAACTGCACGAAAGGTGCAGTCTTGAAAAGGAGGAAAAAACAATGAGTTATTCCGCAGAGATTATTGATTATAAAGGGAAAGAGGCAGTTGCACTGACAGCAGGAAAGTACAAAGCAATCGTGGCACCTTTTTTAGGCAGTAATGTCATCCGTATGCAGGATGTTGAAAATGACATTGAGATTTTCCGTTATGACGAATCCCTTTCTGTTGAGGATCTGAAGAAGAGCCCGGAGGTGTATGGACTTCCGACCCTGTATCTTCCAAACCGCCTTGCAAATGGCGTGCTGAAGGTAAGCGATGCAACCTATCATTTTCCATTGAATGATCCGCTTGGCAACCATATTCATGGTTTCCTGCATAAGCGTGAGCATACACTTGTGAGTGCAGCCGTGGACGGCAAGAAGGCAATCGCAAAGACAGAGTACATATATGACAAGAACGATGAATTTTTCGAGACATACCCAGTCAGCTTCAAGGCAGAGTTCACATTTACTTTGTCCGATGACGGTCTGGAGTATGCATTTACAATGACAAATACATCTGACAAGCAGATGCCATATGGTATGTGCAACCATACAACGATTAACGGACCTTTCACAAAGGATGGAAATGGTCTGGATATGCGTCTGTATATCCCGGTTGGCGAGAAGTGGGAGCTTTCAAAGTCCTGCATTCCGACAGGTGACATGCTCGTACAGACAAATCACGACAGACAGTATCTGACTGGTTCACAGGTTCCAGTGCTGCATGATATTGACAATGACGTATTCTTTGCAGAGGAAGGAAGTCTGGATGGCAAGCCATTCTATGGCGCAGTGGCAACGGATGCTGCAACAGGCAAGCGTATCTGCTATGAAGTATGTAAGGACTTCAAATTCTGGGTTGTATGGAACGATCATGGAGACAAAGGATACTTCTGTCCAGAGCCTTGCACATGGATCATCGATGCACCAAACCAGCCAATCCCAGCAGAGGAATCTGGTTACAAGGAGCTTGCACCGGGTGAATCTCATACGGTGACGGAGAAGATCTATACCGCGTAAGCGTGTGGTGACAAGGGAGGGTTATTTATGAATAAGAGAAGAGTATGGGCACTTGTGCTTTCAATCGTGATGGTGCTGTCTGTATTTGCATATGTCCCGGTTCAAAATGTGGAAGCCGCAGGGGTTTCGGTACAATACAAATCACACGTTCAGACATTTGGTTGGGAATCTGCATGGAAGCGTGATGGAGAAGCCTCCGGAACAAGCGGAAAAGCAAAACGGCTGGAAGGAATCCGGATCACAGTCTCCGGAGATAATCTGGGGGTCCGTTATACAACACATTGCCAGACATATGGCTGGCTCCCGTGGGTTTCGAATGGTGAGATGAGCGGAACACAGGGCGAAGCAAAGCGTCTGGAAGCGATTAAAATTGAGTTAACCGGTGCAAATGCACAGAATTACGATATTTATTATCGTGTGCATGCACAGTCATATGGCTGGCTTGCCTGGGCAAAAAATGGACAGGCAGCCGGAACAGCAGGGCTTGCTAAGCGGTTGGAGGCAATTCAGATTGTTGTTGTCGCAAGGGGAACAACGGTTCAGAATAATGTCAATGGTATCGTAAGCAGGTATGGGAGAAACTACGTATCGCTCAATGGCGCCTCTGATGTGAATGTCGGAGGTCGGGAGACGACCAACATTACATATCGTACGCATGTACAAAGCTATGGCTGGCAGGGATGGAAGAACAACGGAGTGATGGCAGGTACAAGCGGACGTGCAAAACGCCTGGAAGGTATAGAGATAAAACTTACCAATCAACAATATACGGGAAATATTGTGTATCGCACACATGTACAAAGCTATGGCTGGGAGTCCCGCTGGAGAATGAATGGCGAGATGTCCGGAACAAGCGGGCAGGCAAAACGGCTGGAGGCAATCCAGATTTACCTTACTGGAGAACTTGCCAATCACTATGATGTTTATTACCGCGTACATGCACAGTCGTATGGCTGGCTTGGATGGACAAGAAATGGAGCAGCTGCTGGAACGGCCGGATATGCAAAAAGGTTAGAGGCAATCCAGATCGTTCTTGTTCAAAAGAACGGGGCGGCTCCGGGAAATGTTGCAGGTATCGTATCTACAGTTGGAACGGGTTTTGTGAACCGGCCTGAAATTGCTTTGCCGGAAAATCCGGTATCAAACGGAAGCACCGGTTCAAACGGAACATCGGGTTCAACGGGCTCAACCGGAGCAAACAAGAACGATGTTACCAGATATTCATATGAAATCGTTCCTCTGCTGGAGCCTTTCAATGAGTATTTCTATGTGAAGACGAATAATCCGGATGTTTCCTATGTTCGTTTTGAGGATAAAAACAGTAAGTATAAGGCCGGAAAAGGAGCTTATCTTATCCCGACGACCCGGAGATTTTTCGATGTCAAATACGAGAATAAAGAAACCGGACGTGTGAAGGGCGGATATATATTCCAGATGTCTGAATCGGGTTCCGATGGCGGAGCATATACATTGCAGCAGGCTGATCGCGCCTATAAAGTTACTTATTCGGGAAATGTGTCGTATTCAACAATGCCGGTTTATACGGATACACCGGTTCAGGTTTCCTGCAAATCGGTGGAGAGTCTGACCGATTATCTGATTAACAATTACACGGATAAATCAAAAGGCTTGTTCGACAATCTGCAAAGTGTGAACTCAGCGTTGGGGCAGCTTTCTGTCTATCCGAAAAACATCGTTGACACATCGAAGCCGGATCCGAATCGCCCGTATCCGCTGCTGGCAACATCTCCATACCCGGAATTGTCTTTGAATGAACACTATTCGATGTGGCAGTCGGCGGATGAGAAGATGTTCCTGGAATACCTTCATCCGATGGTGTTGTCATCCGTAGGAGTTCCGGGCGTTATGGCGAATGTAGCGAAAGCGTTGCAGCCGGATTGTACGGTTTCGTCAGGCTCGGCGCATTATCTGGTCGATGTAACATGGAACGGAACAACGAAATCATATGGTGGTGCCGGACGCGGAAACACGGATCCGGTTATGTCCAAATATATTGAAAGTTTATTTACCTTTGACGGTGGAACGAATGATTACGCATTTTCTTCGTCCCTCGATAAACTGGAAAAGAAAATTCATCAATATGAGAAACAATCGACCGATGAGTTACAGACATACCGGAATCAGTTGTCCGGAGATGAATTTGAGAAAAAGATTGGCGCAGGCAATTGGCTGAAGGTTGCTGCTGAGGGCTGGGGATATGGAACGGCATATACGTATGTGAGTGCATATACAGGTGTTGGAAACGGCGTCTACCATATGGAGGATGTATGGGTGGACGGAAGATATGTCAATAAGAATAACTGTATTGACCTGAAGGCAACTTATGCACAGCATCCGACTTCGGATATTCTTGTCCGGAATAAAACATTTACAAATGCATCCGGCAAAACCGTCACACAGGATGTCCTGTATGAATATGATGCGCAACGAGGTGGCTGGTATGCAGTGCAGTCGTATTACGGAAGAAACTGGTGGCATTCAGATTCATATGATAAGCTTCCGGCTGACATGAAACTATCCAAAGAACAGGTCGCAAATATGCGGGTTGATAGCAACGCAGGGAAGCTGCCGGAAACCGGTCTGATCTATGATGGGACAGTAGCACCCGGGACACCATTTTTCAATTAAATGATGAAATATTATACATGTGCTTGTACCGGTAAGCAGTGACAGATGCGCATGAGATAGTAATGAAAAAGCATGGTTGGTTCATAATGAGCCGTCCATGCTTTTTGCATTTAATCTTCATGCAAACACCAAGCTTTGCGTCTTGGACATTGCGTTTCAGACATTGTGCTTCAGGCACCATGCAGCTTCTTAATGATTGAGCGGACTGTGCCGATATAAAAGACAGAGAACCGGTTCGGGCAACTGGAACGCAAGATCGGAACAATGCAAGATAGAAATAATATTATACAAATTAATGATGCAAGGAGCATTTTATGCAGAATATCAATATCAAAAATTCACAGGATGCCATCAAAGCGTATAGTGACAGTGCAAATGCTTACAGTGGAACAAAGATGAAGACTGCTTCGGTCGATCAGCTCGATGCCTTCGAGAAGGTCGAGCAGGTGCAGTACGACAGGAATTCTTCGGTCGATACGAACGCGCAGATGGTCATGGATAATTTCAATGAGTACCGCAAGGACATGCAGGAGAAGGCGAAGCAGGAACAGCAGGAAGAGACAAGCGACGAAGAACAGGCGCGTGCAGATGCACGGGAGATTGCGCGTTCCCTTACTTCCGAGGAGATAAAGAAGCTTCGCATGATGGGCGTGGATGTTGCTTCGGCATCGCTTTCGGACATAGAAGGGCTGGTTACTTCCATGCGTGCAGATGCGCATAAGGACGCGCTTGCAAATGTGCTCGCACAGGCGCAGATCGAGGAGGGAGACGTCTCGAATCTGGTTTTTACAAGCAGCGGGGCGCAGATAGCCGGGACAGATGTGAAGCTGCAGGTGGGGAACAAGGACATTCTGTACCTGCTGAAGAATCGGCAGCCACTCACGCAGGAGACACTCTACAAAGCGCATTACAGTGGACAAAGAGCGATTGCCGCGGTGGAGGAATTCGGAGGAGACACCGCATATGCGGCGAAACAGGCTGCACAACAGACAATATCCAAGCTGCAACAGAGCGCTGGACAATCGGTGTATATTCCCGGGGAAGATGGAAATGCAGATTCCGGCTTGCAGGCGCAGCTCGCACATGTGATCATGCAGGCTGGATTTGCCGTGGATGAAACAAGCATGGCCGGGGCAAATCTGCTTCTGGCAAATGATATTCCGGTCACGACGGATTCCGTGCGGGCTTATATGCAGATGCAGGCGCAGATCGGGAAGGATATCGGTGAACTGCCGACGGCACAGCAGGCAGAGAAGCGGCAGACACAGGAGCTTGAGACGAGAGCGGCAAAGCTCAGACAGGATGCAGCTTCGATTACAGCAGAGGATGTGGCACAGGCAGTACGTACAGAGCGGCCGCTTACAATCGCTGCGCTGGTGGCGGCGCATTATGATGGGGTACGGGATGGACAGACCGGTGGACAGCCGGTGGGAGCATACGACGAAACCGCGGATAAGGGTACACAGTTACAGGATGGCCGGAGCGCAGGTTCCGACATACAGAATCAGACGCTGCGGGAGGTAACGGCACTGCGGCAGTTAGAGGAGATCCGGCTCTCCATGACACAGAGTGTTGCGGTACGGATGCTCTCCGTGGATATCAATATTGATACTCGTGAACTGGCGCAGGTGGTGGCGAAGCTGCGAAATGCAGAGGCACAGCTTACGCAGGAGATGTTTGCGAAGCAGGGTGTTGCGCCAACCGAAGAAAACAAGGCAATCTATCAGCAGATGCAGGCAGATCTGCAGACGATTGGCACGGCACCGGCAGCAAGGCTTGGCGTGTTGGCGGGTACGGACGCGCTGCAGTCGGTGACGGTACATGGATTTGCGAAGCTTGTACAGGAAGAACACCAGATCGGTGGACAGGCGGGTGATATGCAACGCCGGATGTCCGATAACAATGTGCCGGATGGGGTGGCAGATATATCGACACAGACGATCCGGCGTTCCGTTGATTTCGCAGCGATGGAGCGCGGATATGAGGCACTTGGTACAGCCCCGCGTGCGGATATGGGAGATAGTATCCGCAAAGCATTTTCAAATATCGAAGATATACTGACAGATATGGAGCTGCCGGTGGATGAGGAACATACACGAGCGGTACAGATTCTCGGGTATAACCGCATGGAAATCACGGAGGAAAATATCGCACAGATCATAGAGTATGACAGAGCGGTCAATGATATGCTTGCCGCATGCCATCCGAATGCGGTGCTGTCTATGATCCGGGATGGTATCAACCCGCTTGATATGACAGTCGATGAACTCAATCAGACACTGCGGGACAAAAATTACAAAGCAGGTGTGAAGGAGACAGACGATTTTGCAACGTATCTGCGTGATGTAGAGAAGCGTGGACAGATCAGCAGCGAGGAACGCGCAGGATATATCGGGTTGTACCGGGTATTTAAGCAGTTAGAGAAATCCGGCGACCGGGAAGCCGGGTATCTGTTCGCGAACAACAGCCGGCTTACCGTGCGTAATCTGATTACTGCGATGCGAAGCCGGAAGGCCGCCGGGATGGAGGCTGTGTCGATGATTCGTTCGGTATGCTTGCGGATCTGCAGACACGTGGGAGAAGATGGATGATCAGATCGCGCGTGCATATGCGGGACGGGTTGGTGCGGATGGTAACTGGACCGGACAGCTCCGCATGGGAGAGAAAGATGAATATATGAGCCGAAATGAACCGATGGCTGCGCAGGAAGAATATAAAAACCCATGGGAGAAAATCTCTGATTCTCCGATGCTTGCACAGGCAGAACAGCTTCTGCAGGCAAATGATATTGAAGAGAGCGCACAGAATCTGGAAGCGGCGGATTATATACTGCAGGGAATGTCGGTAGGACCGGAAGCAGAAGCTGTCAATCATCAGGCGTCCATGAATTTCTATACATTTGCATCACAGGTATGGAAGCAGATTAGATGGCAGGACCATACGAAGGAGGATGCAGTTGACGCAGAGACGGATGCTATGGCGAAGTCCCTCACAGGAGAGGAGATTGCGTTGCCGTTTGAATCGGAGATGCTGCTGAAACAGATCGAAGCAGACGCAGATCTGGCGCAGATGTATGCGGATATCCGGCAACAGATGGTAGAGCAGATGTATGATCAGGCAGAAGAAGGAAATATAACATCAGATCAGCTGCAGGGCATGAAGGTCGTGCAGGCAGGATTCCGAATATTGGGAGCCATGGCGGGCAGAAGGCAGTATCAGCTCCCGGTTGAGACAGAGTCAGGTATGAAGGTAGTGAATCTGACGATGCAGACGGGCGGAGTAGAAGCCGCGGCATCACGATCCGGATGGCGGCAGGGGTGCATGGTATGCTGCAGGCGCAGATCCGGATGGACGAAGCGGGAACATGCACGGGTGAGATTCTTGGCGGTTCCTCGGAGGCGAATACATGGCTTGCTGGACAGACGGATGCGTTCCGGGAACTGCTTGCCGGAAGTGAATATGCGGATGCGGCAGTTGCGCTTGGAGAAAGCCGTACAGCGGCGCGTGGAACGAACGGGGGAGCGGATACACAAAAACTGTGTCGGGCGGCAATATTCTTCGTTAAGGCTATGGCGAAACTTACCGATATATAACATAGTAAAACCGGGATGCGGACGTATAATGTGCCGCGGACATGATGCCGGATAAGAAGCAGACATTTGGATAGCTGAAGCATAACGAACGAGTTTAAGGAGGCAGACCATGAGAATTAATTATAATGCGCTGGCGATGAATGCCACGACGAATTTCGGTAAAATAAATAATAAAGTTGCAAAGTCGATGTCCAGACTTTCTTCTGGTTATAAGATTACAAGCCCGGCAGATGATGCGGCAGGACTTGCGATTTCAAAGAAGATGAGTGCACAGATCCGGGACTTGACCGCGCGGCTTTGAATTCTAACGATGGTATCTCTGTGATCCAGTCCGCAGAGGGCGGCATGGAGGAGATGCACAGCATTTTAGGACGTATGCGGGAACTGGCTGTGCAGGCGGCAAACGATGTCAATGATGAGGTCGATCGTGATGCGATTCAGGAGGAGATTGATTCCCTGGCGGCTGAGCTGACACAGATTTCCGATACGACCGCATTTAACGGACAGACACTGCTGAATGGGGATCTGACGAGACGTTCCCTGTCCAGTGTCAATGGTGTGAAAGCAACATACATTTCATCAGAGGTAAGCACGGGTGTTTATTCGATCAATGTCACAGCCGATGCAGAGCAGGCATCTATGACGACAGGATTTACCTATCTACAGCCGTGATCACAAAAGAGCAGGCAGGAACTTTGAAGGTAAATGGATTTGCAATCGAGATCGAGGAAGGCATGACGATGGAGGATGTATATGGAAAGATCCAGAACCAGCCTTGCCAAGATCAATATTGATGTCTTTGCGTCGAATGCGGAACGACAGAGGAGAGCTTTGACAGTGGAGCACCGGTGGTGTTCCGCACAAAGGGATATGGCAGCAGTGAGAAAATCAGCATCTCTGTGGGAAATCCGGAGCTGGCAGCGGTGTTTGGAGTGACAGATGGCACGATGATGCAGGGCAAGGATTGTCAGGCAGCTTTGAACATCACAGAAGATGGATTTTCTACGACTGCAACTTTGAAGACAAATGGAAATAAGATTGAAGTCACAGACCGAAGCGGCTTCTCTATGACGATTGAAGCAGATCCGGGCGCTGTTGCCGAAAATGGTGGAGCTGTAACAGCAGAGATCGAAGTGCTGTCGGCTGGAACGATGGTAATACAGACAGGTTCCAACGAGGGTGAGCAGTTAGCCATCGACATTCCAGAGCTGAATGCAAAATCACTTGGCGTGGATGAGTTGATCATGTACACACATGAATATGCAAGTCAGGCAGTTGATATCATTGATGAGGCAGTGAAGAAAGTTTCGGCTGCACGTTCGAAGCTGGGTGCGTATGAGAACCGGCTGGATGATGTGCATTCGAATCTCGAAGTGCAAAGTGAGAGTATCACGGAGGCTTATTCGCGGATCATGGATACGGATATGGCTGAGGAGATGACAGAATATACGCAGCAGGAGGTTTTGTCGCAGGCGGCAATCTCCATGATGCAGAAGGCGAACGACAGACCGGAATCGCTGTTACAGCTGCTGCAGTAGGCGGCGCAGACCGGATTGGGATAATATGTATAAGACAGGAATATGAGGAAACCACCATGACACAGGAACAAAAACAGGAATTTACACGACGCATCAGTCAGGAGAACCACAGCGGTCTGATTCTGGTGCTATGTGATATATTTCATACATACGGCATGGATGCGATGGCAGCGTACGAAGCGGAGAATATGACCACATACCTGCAAACGATTGGGCAGGCGCGGCGTGCGATGCAGGAGCTGATTGAATGTTTCTCGAAGGAAGATCCGCTTGGAAGAAATGTGGTTGCCATTTTGCGATTTATCTATGGGAAGCTTGTGCGCTCGGAAGTACGCAGACAGCCGGATGAACTGGATCGATGTGTGCAGATGGTCGATGATTTACGTGTCGGATTTGTACATTTACACGAACTTGACAACGAGGGCGCTGTGATGCAGAATGTACATCAGGTGTACGCTGGACTTACCTATGGGAAAGGAACCCTGAACGAGAGTATACAGGGTGTAAACTACGAAAAACGTGGATACCAGGTCTAAGAGCAAAACGATGCCATGCTTTATCAGAAATGGTAAAGTATAAGTAGTTAAAATAAAAAGGAGTAAGTAAAGATGAAAAAAGATGATTGTATTTTCTGCAAGATCGCAAATGGAGAGATTCCATCTGCAACGGTATATGAGACACCAGAGTGCCGTGTAATTCTGGATCTGGCACCAGCCAATCAGGGACATGCGCTGATTCTGACGAAGGAGCACTACGATAATATCTACCAGCTTGATGAGGAGACTGCAGGCAAGGTATTTTCGCTTGCAACCCACGTTGCGAAAGCGGTACAGGAAGAGACTGGCTGCGAGGGCCTGAATATCGTGCAGAACAATGGCGAAGTAGCTGGACAGACTGTGCATCATTTCCATATGCATGTGATTCCACGTCACGCAGGGGATGACGTACAGGTGACATGGAAGCAGGGCGAGACAGAATCAGAATCCTTGAAGGCACTGGCAGATGCAATCAAGAAGCATATCTAAGGATAAACAGACGCAGTGGGGAGGCTGTCGAAACGGCAGATTGTGTTTCTTGTATTGTCGGTACTGTTCGCGATTATGATCTTCTGTTTCTCTGCCAGAAATGGCGAGGAATCGACGGAGGACAGTTATACGGTCGGTATGGAGTTTGGACGCATTGTACATCCGGATTTTAAGAACTGGTCGGAGGAAGCACAGCTTGCGTTTGCAGCGAAGGTCGATCATCCGATCCGAAAATTGGCACATGCGACGGAATATGCCGTCTTTGCAATGCTGCTCTGTGGTGTATGGCTGGATGTCCGAAGAAAACGAAAGGTGTCTGCGTTATTCGCGTGGGGAACTGCGACGGTGTATGCGGCGACGGATGAGTTTCATCAGTTGTTTGTTCCTGGACGGAGCGGACAGGTAAAGGACGTGCTACTCGATAGCTGTGGCGCAGCAGTAGGCGTGCTGATTCTGATGCTTGTTGCGGCGCTGATTCGATTTATCCGTAAAAAGCATGGCACACAGGAATGAAAATCGCCAGAATATGCGCAAATACAACGAGATTAGCAAATAAAACCATTGACAATTAGAAATATATGATATATGTTAAACATGTCTCTCTTATTCAGAGTGGTGGAGTCATAAGGGACGAAGAAGCCACGGCAACCCCGGAGACGGAAGGTGCGACCTGAGCGATACTTAGATTAAGTTGTCGAGCAATAAGAAGATTTGATAACGACTTCAAATCCGGTTGCTTGCAGCCGGATTTATTTTTTATGAATTGCCGCTGAAAAAGAGACAAAGAACCATAGACAAATGCATTCCAAAGGAGGAACAAATGGAGAAGTTATTATTTACTTCAGAATCAGTAACCGAAGGCCATCCTGACAAAATCTGTGATCAGATCAGCGATGCCGTATTAGATGCGCTTTTAGCGCAGGATCCTATGAGCCGTGTTGCCTGTGAGACAGCCGTAACAACCGGACTGGTACTTGTTATGGGTGAGATCACAACAAAGGCACAGATCGATATTCAGACAATCGTACGTGAGACAATTCGTGAGATCGGTTATGACCGTGCAAAGTACGGATTTGACTGCGATACCTGTGGTGTGATCGTTGCACTTGACAAGCAGTCAACCGATATCGCAATGGGTGTTGACAAGGCACTCGAAGCAAAGGAAAATCATATGTCCGATGAGGAGATTGAGGCAATCGGCGCTGGCGATCAGGGTATGATGTTTGGCTATGCAACAAACGAGACACCAGAGCTTATGCCATATCCAATCTCATTGGCACACAAGCTTGCAAGAAAGCTGACAGAAGTTCGTAAGAACGGCACACTTCCTTATTTAAGACCAGATGGTAAGACACAGGTATCGGTAGAGTATGACGAGAACGGAAAGCCTTGCAGATTAGAGGCAGTTGTACTTTCTACCCAGCATGACGAGAATGTATCGCAGGAGCAGATCCATGCGGATATCAAGAAATATGTATTTGATCCAGTCCTTCCACAGGATATGATCGACGATGAGACGAAGTTCTTCATCAACCCAACCGGACGTTTTGTTATCGGTGGACCAAACGGTGACTCTGGTGTAACCGGACGTAAGATTATCGTAGACACTTACGGTGGATATGCACGTCACGGCGGCGGAGCCTTCTCTGGAAAGGACTGCACAAAGGTAGACCGTTCCGCAGCGTATGCCGCACGTTATGTAGCAAAGAATATCGTAGCAGCCGGACTGGCTGAGAAGTGTGAGATCCAGCTTTCTTATGCGATCGGTGTTGCAAGACCAACTTCCATCATGGTAGATACATTTGGCACAGGTAAGCTTGCAGATGATAAGCTCGTAGAGATCATCCGTGAGAACTTCGACCTGCGTCCGGCTGGTATCATCAAGATGCTTGATCTGCGCAGACCAATCTACAAGCAGACAGCCGCTTATGGACATTTCGGAAGAACCGATATCGACCTTCCGTGGGAGAAGACCGACAAGGTAGACGACTTAAAGAAATATTTGTAGAAAACAGGAGGAAGATATCATGAAGAATATGTTGAACTTCAAGAATTTCTCTGCGGAAGAGCTGCAGAAGATTCTTGATCTTGCACTGGATATGAAGAAGAACCCGGAGAAGTACAGCCACGCATTGGAGGGCAAGAAGCTCTATACGTTGTTTGAGAAGACAAGTACCCGTACATTCCTTTCTTTCACGACAGGAATGACAGAGCTTGGCGGAACCTACTACAACCAGCTCTGGAAGGACAGCAACTTTGTTCTTGGCGAGCCGGTTTCTGAGATCAAATATGTATGCCGCAATGTGGACATCATCATGGCACGTCTCGTGAAAAATGAGACCGTTGAGCTGTTCGGTGACAATGTAACGGTACCATTTATCAATGGCTGCGATAACTCGTACCATCCTTGCCAGATTCTGGCAGATGCACTGACGATCATCGAGAAGTTTGGTAGTCTGAATGTCAAGTTCTTATATATCGGTGCAAAGAACAACGTATTCAATTCACTGGTAGAATTCTTCTCCAAGATGAAGCAGGGAACTTTGTACGGACTTACCCCGCTTGTAAATGATACTGCCTGCGGTCCAGACTTCTATGAGGAAGCAAAGAAGACTGGTTACTATGTAGAGCTTGATCCGAACATGCCGATGGACGAAGTGAAGAAATATGTCAAGGATATGGATATCTGCTACACCGATACATGGCTTGACATGGAGTTCTTTAACGATCCTGCATATCAGGATAAGAAGAAAGAACTCATGGATAAGATGATGCCATATCAGTTGAACGATGAGTTCTTAGAGGGCAGTCATGCACTTGTCTTCCACGACATGCCAATGCATGTAGGCTTCGAGATTTCGAAGGACGTGGAGATGAAGAACCTTGATCATATTCTCGATCAGGCAGAAAACAGAAGACACGCAGAAAAAGCTGTCATGTATACATTGATAAAAGGAATTTAAGTGGTATAATATATGGATGTGTGGCTTTCGGTACTGGCGTTTGTGCTTTTCCTTGGCTTTGGTACGGGCGCGCTTGTCTGCGTCTCTGCCGTGAAAAAACAGTCTGGGATCGTCATAAAGAGCCGGCTGCATCACAAATTAAATATCTCTGAGGTCGTCTATGCGAACCTTGGACTTGTGGGACTTGTTGTGTTGGTATATTTTAAGATCTACATATTTGTGCCTGCGGTATTGATGTTTGTGTTGTTCATCGTGCTGTCCACCCGGATACAGAGTGGCATCACAGAAGATGGAGTGCTGGTCGGAACCACATTTATCGAATGGGAATTCATGCGGTCTTTTCTCCTGGAGAACCAGGGGGAGGACAGCAATGTAATCGTACTGAAGATTCGTGCGAATCGAAAAACATATATCCTCGTTTGCAACCGGGAAGACCGGTTTGCAATCGATGAGATATTCCGAAAAAACAACGTGCGTTCAATGGGAGGAAACCAGAAATGAAACATGTAATTGATTCAACAGACCTGACCGTAGAAGAAATTGATGGCATTTTGAAGCTGGCACAGGATATCATCGACGACAAAGAAGCGTATAGCGAAGCGTGTAAGGGCAAAAAACTTGCAACATTATTTTTTGAACCAAGTACAAGAACAAGGCTTAGCTTTGAATCAGCAATGATGGAGCTTGGCGGAAATGTACTTGGTTTTTCTTCGGCTGATTCTACGTCAGCAACGAAGGGCGAGAGCGTGGGCGATACAACAAGAGTGGTAAGCTGCTATGCAGATATCATGCAATGCGTCATCCGAAGGAAGGTGCGCCGATGCGTGCTTCCATGGTGAGTGGCGTGCCGATTATCAATGCGGGGGATGGCGGACATAACCATCCGACACAGACATTGACAGACCTGCTTACAATCCTGCGGGAGAAAGGAAGACTGGATAATTTCACGATTGGTCTGTGTGGCGATCTGAAGTTTGGACGTACCGTACATTCCCTGATCAAGGCATTGTCCCGTTATGAGAACATCAAATTCATCCTGATTGCACCGAAGGAACTCCGCGTGCCGGAATACATTATTTCCGAAGTGCTCGAAGCAAAGAATATTCCATATGAAGAAGTAGAGTCGATGGAAGAAGTGATGAGCGAGCTGGATGTGCTTTATATGACAAGAGTACAGAAGGAACGTTTCTTCAACGAGGCGGATTATGTCAGATTGAAGGATACATACATTCTTGATGGAAAGAAGCTGAAAAATGCAAAGTCTGACCTTGCAATCCTGCATCCGCTTCCACGTGTGAACGAGATCTCTGTGGAAATCGATGACGATCCACGTGCCTGCTATTTCCGTCAGGTTATGAATGGAAATTCGTGCGTATGGCACTGATGCTGACACTGCTCAAGGCGAATGGTGCGAAGCTGAATCTGTCTGCGGACAAGCTTGCCAAGATCCCAGAGTAAGGAAATGGATTTGCATTAAGGAGGAAAAATCATGAAGATAGATAGTATTCAAAATGGTATTGTGCTGGATCATATTACTGCTGGCAAGGCACTTCAGGTATATCACGACCTCGAACTTGACAAGCTCGACTGTTCCGTTGCCATCCTGCAGAACGTCAAGAGCAGCAAGATGGGCAAGAAGGACATCCTGAAGATTGATAAGGAGTACGATGTGAATCTGGATGTGTTGGGTTACATCGATCCAGATATCACAGTCAGCATCATCAAGGACGGACAGACGGTCGAGAAAAAGAAGCTGGCATTGCCCAAAAAACTGATCAATGTGAAAAAATGTAAAAATCCTCGCTGTATCACATCGACAGAACCAGGAATTGTGCATATATTTAAATTAGCCGATGAAAAAAATCGTATTTATCGATGCATTTATTGTGAGGCAGACAAGTAAAATGCTTTACAAAATAATGGAATGTGTTATAATTATTAAGATTATGGGCTAGTAGCGTAAAAAATAACTGGCAGCACAGAGGTGTGAAATGGAAAAATATGTTATAAAAGGCGGCAATGTTCTGGAAGGTGAAGTTTCGATTGCCGGTGCGAAAAACGCCGCACTCGGTATCCTTGCAGCAGCAGTCATGACAGACGAAGAATGCATTATTGAGAATGTACCATATGTAGAAGATACAAAGACATTACTTCGTGCAATCGAGACAATTGGCGCTAAGGTAAAATACATTGATAACCATACAGTTTCTATCTGCGGCGGAACAATCAGAACCGGCGAGGATGTCTGTGTGGATGATGAATATATTCGGAAGATACGAGCATCCTACTATCTGCTTGGAGCTTTGCTTGGTAAATACAACTATGCACAGGTTGCTTTGCCGGGCGGCTGTGATATTGGACTGCGTCCGATCGACCAGCATATCAAGGGCTTTGAGGCACTTGGTGCGAAAGTAGAGATTGTAAATGGCGGTAAGGTTGTTGCGAAAGCAGACCAGTTGATTGGAAATCATATTTATCTCGATGTGGTAACGGTTGGTGCAACCATCAATATCATGATGGCAGCCGTGCTTGCAGAGGGAAAGACGACGATCGAGAATGCTGCGAAGGAGCCACACATTGTAGATGTAGCGAACTTCCTGAACAGTATGGGTGCAAATATCAAGGGCGCCGGAACGGATGTCATCCGTATCCGTGGTGTTCAGAAGCTGAGAGGAACGGAGTATTCGATCATTCCGGATCAGATCGAGGCGGGAACATTTATGACGATGGCGGCAGCGACAAAGGGAAATGTTCTCATCAAAAATGTAATTCCAAAACACTTAGAGGCAATCTCTTCGAAGCTGAATGAGATTGGTGCACGCGTAATCGAATACGATGATGCAGTTCGTGTTATGGCGGACGGCAGATTCAAGGCAACACAGATTAAGACACTTCCATATCCGGGATTCCCGACAGATATGCAGCCGCAGATGGCGGTAACACTTGCATTGTCACAGGGAACGAGCGTGATTACGGAGAGTATATTTGAAAACCGGTTTAAATATGTAAGCGAGCTTTCCCGCATGGGAGCACGCATCAAAGTAGAAGGTAATTCCGCAGTGATTACTGGCGTGGATGGATACACAGGCGCGAATCTGGTAGCACCGGATCTGCGTGCAGGTGCCGCACTTGTCATTGCAGCATTGGCAGCGGAAGGATTCAGTACGATCGACGATATCAAGTATATTTTGCGTGGTTACGAAGATTTCGATGGAAAGATCCGTGGACTTGGCGGTCAGATCGAGGTAGTTGATGACGAGCGCGATGTCCAGAAGTTTAAATTAAGAGTGGGTTAAAAACAAAAATAAGGGAGGGGTTTCATATGCCTAAAAAACCGTACTACATTACAACCGCAATCGCATACACATCTGGTAAGCCTCATATAGCAATACGTATGAGGTTGTACTTGCAGACAGCATTGCCAGATACAAGAGATACGTCGG
>ENA-OQEN01000256-OQEN01000256.1-human-gut-metagenome-genome-assembly--contig:-NODE-256-length-23415-cov-5.714960_pt1 | contig 23415 bp, 34 predicted proteins | sample MGYA00242791_ERZ504627 | MGnify/ENA primary metagenome ERZ504627 (study PRJEB26092, sample SAMD00036316) | human gut metagenome | host: Homo sapiens | study: EMG produced TPA metagenomics assembly of... | reverse complement strand
GAAATATCGATATAAAAAAGCACAATAAAAAACTTTTTCGCCAAAGCCGCCTTAAAAAATATTTTTTTGCCCATTCGGGGCTTTTTCAACACTGTATTGACAAATCCGTGTTTTAATGTAAAATTATAGTATTATCTATAATGGGTAGTTATTTGAGAAAACAATGCAAAGAGGGGAAGACTGTGGCAAGACAGGAATCAAAAGCTTCGTCATTCTTTCAGAAGATAGGTCCGATGGTGGGCTACAATGCCGCGAGCATACTTTTCGGCGGCGGCGGATACATCATCTCGCTCTATTTTCTGTCGTTTTTGACCGAGGTCGAGAAGCTCAGCGTCGATCAGGCGGGTATGGTTATCGCCATGGCTCATATCTGGGACGCCGTAACCGATCCCGTCATGGGTATTATAACCGACCGCACGCGTTCGAAATACGGCAGACACAGAAGATATCTGCTCTGGGGCGTTATCCCGATAGCTGTCTCGTATTTCTGCCTGTGGAACTCGTTCGGCATTTCCGCGACCGGCAACAAGACCGCGACGATGCTCTACTACATGCTCGCGTATATGCTCTATAACACGGCGCTGACTCTCGTCACCGTGCCGCATGTTGCGATGCTGCCCGTTATCGCGCCCGATTATTCCCTGCGCACTCAGTATAACTCCGTGCAGTATATAATGAACTCCGTCGGCATGGTCTCGTCGTTCCTACTCGTGTCGCTGTCGCTCGGCTTTACGAACATGGAGATGACCGCCGCGTCAAGACCGAAGTTCATGTTCTTCGGCGCAGTGTTGTGCCTGTGGTTCTCGCTGCCGCTGCTTGTGACTTTCAAATGCACGAAAGAGCCGAGCTCGCTCGACATGAAGCTGCCGCCTTTCAACGCGACTATGCTCTTTGAAGAGTACAAGCAGGTTTTCCGCAACAAGGCGTTCAGACGCTATTTCGTCCTGAGCTCGATGTACACCATGGCAAAGGGCTTCTATGCAAACTCCAACCAGTATTTCATCAAATACAGTGCTCAGCGCTTCGGCTATTTCAACACCCTGCAAACGATTGCGGGTGCGGCTGAGGCATCCGGCTTCCCTGTCAACTATCTGCTGACCATGAAAAAGGGCAAGCAGCTGTGCGGAAAGCTCCTGACTCCGCTCATGGCGGCGGGACTTATCATAAACCTGTTCATCGGCAAGAGCACTCCGCTCTGGGTCGTCATTGTTTCGATAATCCTCTATAACTTCGGCTTCTCCGGCCCCGGATTCACCGCCACAAATATCCAGCCCGATGTCACGGATGTTGACGAGATGATAACCGGACGCCGCCGAGAGGGCGTTATCTCGACCTTCAACACGCTCATCAAAAAGACCATAAACGGTCTCATGAGCGCGTTCACCGGATTTATTCTCAAAGGCTTCGGCTTCCGCACGGGCGCAGAGGGTGCGAATGCCCTCGAACAGACCGCAAAGGCATATTCGGACTGAAAGTGACTTACTGCATCCTGCCGCTCATCTTTGTCGGTCTCGTCTATGTCTGCGTGTTCACATATAAGATGACCCGCGAGGATCACAAGATGATAACCGAGGCTATAAAAGAGAAGAAAGAGACAGGCAAGTGCTCTCTGACCCCCGAGCAGATGAAGCGCTGCGAGGAGATAGCGGGTCAGAGCTTCGGCGATATGTGGATCGGCAAACCCTCCGCAGAGACCCTTGTGACCGAGCTTGACTAAAAGACCCACGAAAGGATCAATAAATTGTCTACCAAGAAAGAAAACATCAGAAATTTCAGCATCATAGCGCATATCGACCACGGCAAATCGACCCTCGCGGACAGGCTCCTTGAGCTCACCGACTCCGTGGCGAAGCGCGATATGACCGCTCAGATACTTGATAACATGGATCTTGAGCGCGAGCGCGGAATCACAATAAAGGCGCACGCGGTCAAAATGGACTATACCGCGAGCGACGGCGAGGTCTATGAATTGAATCTTATAGACACTCCCGGCCATGTCGACTTCAACTACGAAGTTTCGCGTTCCCTTGCCGCCTGCGAGGGTGCGGTGCTCATAATCGACGCGTCGCAGGGAATCGAAGCGCAGACGCTCGCGAACACATATCTGGCGCTCGACCACGACCTTGAGATAGTCCCCGTTATCAATAAAATAGACCTGCCCGCCGCCGACCCCGACAGAGTTGCTTCCGAGGTCGAGGAGGTCATAGGCTCGATTGCTCGAACGCTCCGCGCGTCTCGGCAAAGACGGGCGAGAATGTCGAAGAGGTTCTCGAACGCATCGTTCTCGATATCCCCGCGCCCGTAACGGATGACAACGCACCGCTCAGAGCGCTCATATTCGACTCGGTCTATGACAGCTACAAGGGCGTTATCGTCTATGTCAGAATAAAAGAGGGCAAGATAAAGCCCGGCGACACCATGCGCATGATGGCGACCGGTGCGCAGTTCACGGTCGTTGAAGTCGGCTATATGCGCGCCACGAGCATGGAGCCCGCCGATGAACTGACCTCCGGCGAGGTCGGCTATATCACCGCCTCGATAAAGACCGTCAGCGACGCCCGCGTCGGCGATACCGTGACGACTGCGGAGAATCCCGCCAAAGAGCCGCTCGCAGGCTACCGCAAGGTGAATCCGATGGTTTTCTGCGGCGTCTATCCCGCCGACGGCGCGGACTACGAAAATCTGCGCGACGCGCTCGAAAAGCTCCAACTCAATGACGCTTCGCTCTCATATGAGCCGGAGACCTCCGGCGCGCTCGGCTTCGGCTTCCGCTGCGGCTTCCTCGGTCTGCTCCATCTTGAGATAATCCAGGAGCGCCTTGAGCGCGAATATGACCTCGACCTCGTAACAACCGTGCCGAGCGTTATATATAAGATACACCTGACCGACGGCAGCGTTATAGAGATAGATAACCCGACCCACTATCCCGACCCAGTAATATAGACTACAGCGAAGAGCCGTTCACCAACGCGCATATCTATTCGCCGCCCGAATATGTCGGCGCGATAATGGATCTGTGCCAGGAGCGCCGCGGCGTGTTCAAGAACATGACCTATATCGCCTCCGACGCGTGGACATTCTCTATGAGCTGCCGCTCAACGAGATAATCTATGATTTCTTCGATTCGCTCAAGTCGCGCACCCGCGGCTATGCGTCGTTTGACTATGAGATAACCGATTACCGCCGCTCGAACCTCGTCAAGCTCGATGTTCTCCTGAACGGCGAGATAATCGACGCGCTCTCGTTTATTATCACTCCGACAAGGCGTACGGGCGCGCAAGAAAGATAGCCGAAAAGCTCAAGGACAACATCCCGCGCCAGCTGTTTGAGATTCCGATTCAGATAGCCATCGGCGGCAAGGTCATCGCCCGCGAGACTGTCAAGGCGATGAGAAAAGACGTTCTTGCCAAGTGCTACGGCGGCGACATAACCCGAAAGAAGAAGCTGCTCGAAAAGCAGAAGGAGGGCAAGAAGCGTATGCGCCAGTTCGGCACGGTCGAAGTGCCGCAGGAGGCGTTTATGGCGGTTCTCAAGCTCGACGACGATTGATATCAGATATGCGAAAGCACCGTTCCATTTTTTCGGAGCGGTGCTTTTTTGATGTGATTTTTTTATTTTATGCCGGCTGACTTTCGGCTTTCATGGTCATTACAACTGTAAAGGTATTCCCCTTGTCGCTTGTCACGAGCCGTCCGCCGTATTTTTCGGCGGTGTCTCTGAGAATCCTCAATCCGTAGCCGTGCTCGCCCGTGCGGCTCTTTTTCTTGTCCTCATAGTCCGGAGCCACATTGTTTTCGCCGGTTATGTAGAGCATCCCGTCGCTCTCGTCTGTAAAGCTTTTTATCTTTACATATCTTTTCCCGTCGATTGCCTTCGCCGCGTTTATCGCGTTGTCAAAAATATTGACATATGCCTTGCAGATATCCACTTCTTCTATCCCGACAGTCTCAGGAACGCGCAAATCAAAGTCAAATTCTATGTTGTTTTTTCTGCATTCCGCGGCCTTGTTTGAGGCTATCGCATTGACGAGGGTGTTTTGGCAGAAACGCTCAATTTTTATATCAGAAACTTCTGCCTTGAGCTGAGCGAACATCTTTTTCGCCGACTCCTTGTCGCTGTCCGTACCATTCTCCATTATTTCATAGGCGGTCTGTACCATGTTGGCGAGGTCGTGACGTATCTTTCTCGCCTCAACGCTGTTTTTCTCGACATTCTTGTAGTACTCGAGGTTGACGCTGTTCTGATACTCCTGCATTTTCAGCTCTTCGCGCAGTCTTTCATTCTGCGAGGAATGCACCATTGTAATAAACAGAGCAATGTCCGCTATTGAATTGAATATTGCAGATGTGAAAAGAGAAATCGAGACTAAATTGTCGTAATTTCCAAATATTGATGATAACAGGCGGCTGTCGCCGAAATTGAGATTGAAATGATTGATAAGCAGTATCTGAACCAAGGAAAACTGAGCAATCAGAATGCTTATAAAAAGTATAGTCTCGTTTTTGCGGCTCTTAACATCCATAAATCTTCTTTTGCGAAGAAATGTAACAGAGTTAGAAGCGCGGACGAAAATGAAATAATATACGGTGAAGCAGGGTATATATCTCCGGGGAGCCGCTGTCTATTCCGAAAAATACGGATGAATAGATGAAGAGCGTGTCAACAAGAGCGATTATTGCATATGTGGCGAACCAAATAAAAAGCCGCGTCCTCAGCTTGTCTTTAAAAAGAAATATGGCAGAGAGGATGCTGTAGCCCACTGCAATTAAAAATGGGATTGGCTCCGGTAAAAACGTTACAAAGCCGGGAGTGAGCGAGAGAAAAGCGAAAGGCACCGCCGCGAGAAACAGCGTTAAGTATTTATTGTATTTGGGTGTCAGATTATACCACATGAAACCGCTCTGGAGCAGGGACATAAGAATATTGAATATGTAGTAAATCAGAACCTCAAGTGTGGATTTATATACCATTTTCGTTACCTGCAATAATACTCAATATATCTTCCGCGCGTCGGCAATATAATCCGCACCGCCGTCAACGAGCACCTTTCTTTCACGGAATCCCCACGACACGCCGATGCACGGCAGATTTGAGTTTCTCGCCGTGAGCACATCGACATCGGAATCGCCGGAATAAACAGTTCTTGCGGGGTCTGCGCCGAGCAGCTTCATCGCGTATAAAACGCCGTCGGGAGCGGGTTTTTTCTGCCTGTCCTCGGTCTGGCCGACTGCGACGTCAACGAGTTCGCCGAAGTAGTCCTCACACAGCCCGACAACGGCGGGCTCAAATTTGTTCGAGACTACCGCTATCTTGACTCCGAGAGCTCGCAATTTTTTCAGAAGCTCTATTATCCCGGGGTAGGGCGCGGTTTTGTTGGTCATATTATCTTTGTAGTGCGCCTTGAAAACGGCGAGACAGTCGGCTTCGGTCTTTTCGTCCGTGCCTCGGGAACGGCTAAGTGTATGAGCCTTGCTACGCCGTTGCCGACAAATCTTCTGACCTCGTCCGTTGTGCGCTCGGGAAAGCCGAATCGGCGCAGGGCGTAGTTAGTGCTGTCCCGCAGGTCGTCGAGCGTGTTCAGCAGAGTGCCGTCGAGGTCGAATATAATATAATTGTATTTCATGAGTATGCTCCTCGGATTTTGCTTTTTTCGTGCATATACTTATTATATCGCAGATTTTTTCTATGTCAATGCGGAGTTCACAAAGTGTTTACAAATAAATTGTTGACAAAATCTGCAAGGAGTTGTATAGTATGAATTGTAAGTTAGCACTCGGACATTGAGAGTGCTAATGAACAAAACGAAAGGCAGAGACAAATGGAACTCAGCGAGAGAAAAGAGAAGATCCTTGCAGCCGTTGTCGAGCAGTATATAAAGACCGGCGAGCCGGTTGGCTCAAAGGCTCTGCTTGATTCTCTTGATATGTCCGTTTCCTCCGCCACCGTGCGAAACGAGATGGCGGATCTCGGTTATCTCGGGCTGCTTGATCAGCCGCACACCTCGGCAGGGCGTGTCCCCACCGGCGAGGGCTATCGGTATTATGTCGATAACCTCGTCCCCGAGAGCGAGCTCAGCGAGGAATCGCGCAGGCTTATCGACGCGGGTATCGGCAATGCGAACGGCGACCCCGAGAGCCTTCTGAAGCACGCGGGCGAAGCACTCGCTTATCTCACACAGTGCGCCGCCGTTATGACAACGCCGTCTGGCGAGAATACAAAGATAAAGCGCGTCGAATTGGTTCCGATTTCACCGCACACTGCGATGATAGTGCTTTTGGCGAGCAACGGTATCCTCAGAAGCAAGCTGTTCAGGCTTGACTCCGCGATAGACACGACAATCTGCGAAACATTTTATAATGTCGCGCAGGCGATGCTCATTGGTGTGCCGGTCAGCAGCCTGACTCCCGCTTATCTCCAATCGATAGCGGCACGGCTCGGAATGGAGTCGCTTGCGATGTTCCCAATGCTTTCGGCGGTCGCCGAATTGTCGCAGAGCGCCGCACAGCCGCATGTGTTCCTCTCCGGTCAGTCGAATCTGCTGCACCACAGAGAGTATGCGGGCAGAGCGTATGAGCTGCTCGAGTTTTTGAGCCGCGGCACTCCGCTGCGAACCCTCGCGGACAGAATGAAGGGTGAGCTTGAGATAAGAATCGGTAGAGAGAACGGCTTCGTTCAGCTCGACAATTCGAGCGTTATTCTCGCGCGGTACACCGTCGGCGAGGACAGCAGCGGTTCGATAGGCATTATCGGACCGACAAGAATGGACTACCGCAGACTGGTTCCCGGTCTTAAATATATTTCTCAGTGCATCAGTAAAACGATGGAAAAAGCACTTGAAGAATAACGAAAGGAATGTAACACCAATGAGCGAGAGCACGAAAAAGCCCGAGCAGGCGGAGGAGAACACCACCCCCGAGACCGCTCCGGCGGAGGACACAAAAAAGGCTGAAAAGAAAGCCCCGAAGTCCTCAAAGAAAGACCGCATAGCCGAGCTCGAAAAAGAGCTCGAAAAGGCTCAGCAGTCACTCAAGGAGAGTGCCGACAACTTCCTGCGCCTCGCGGCGGAATACGATAACTTCCGCAAGCGTTCGCTGCGCGAGAAGGACGACATAAAAATCCGCTCGAAAACGGATGTCGTCGAGAAGCTTCTCCCGGTCATAGATAATTTTGAGCGCGCGGCGATGAACGCTGAGGCGGATGCCGACAGCTACCGCAAGGGAGTCGAGCAGATATACAGGCAGTTCGGCGATATTCTCAAAGCGCTTGACATTGAGGCGTTCGGCGCCGAGGGCGACGCGTTCGACCCGAATATCCACTCGGCTGTCATGCACGTTGAGGACGAGAGTGTCGGCGAGAATGTTATCGTCAAAGTGTTCACAAAGGGCTATAAGCTCGGCGACACGGTCATTAGACCCGCAGTCGTTCAGGTTGCCAACTGATGCCGCAAGGCATTTTGGAATATAAATTAAACAATTCATTACTTCGGAGGTAATTTATTATGTCAAAGGTTATAGGTATTGACTTAGGTACAACAAATTCATGTGTAGCGGTTATCGAGGGCGGCGAGCCCGTCGTTATCCCCAACGCCGAGGGCGCAAGAACCACGCCTTCCGTCGTCGCATTCGGCAAGACCGGCGAGAGACTTGTCGGCCAGGTCGCAAAGCGTCAGGCTATCACAAATCCCGACAGAACCGTCTCCTCCATCAAGAGACAGATGGGTTCCGACTACAAAGTTAAGATTGATGACAAGAAGTACACCCCTCAGGAGATTTCCGCAATGATCCTGCAGAAGCTCAAGACCGATGCAGAGGCTTATCTCGGCGAGAAGGTCACCGAGGCTGTTATCACCGTTCCCGCTTACTTCACCGACTCCCAGCGTCAGGCTACAAAGGATGCCGGTAAGATAGCAGGCCTTGAGGTCAAGAGAATAATCAACGAGCCCACAGCGGCGGCTCTTGCTTACGGTATCGATAAAGAGAACGACCAGAAGGTCATGGTTTATGACCTCGGCGGCGGCACATTCGATGTCTCCATCATCGAGATGGGCGACGGCGTTCAGGAAGTTCTTGCAACTGCCGGTAACAACCGCCTCGGCGGCGACGATTTCGACCAGCGAGTTATCGACTGGATCGCCGACGAGTTCAAGAAGAGCGAGGGCGTTGACCTTCGCGGCGACAAGATGGCTATGCAGAGACTGAAAGAGGCTGCCGAGAAAGCGAAGATCGAGCTTTCCAATGTCACCACTTCCACCATCAACCTGCCCTTCATCGGTATGAATTCCGACGGCACTCCGCTCAACCTTGAGATGACCCTCACCAGAGCTAAGTTCAACGAACTGACCGCAGACCTCGTTGAAGCAACAATGGGTCCTGTTCGCCAGGCTATCTCGGACTCCGGACTCAAGACTTCCGATCTTCACAAGATCCTTATGGTCGGCGGCTCGTCCCGTATCCCCGCTGTTCAGGAAGCTGTTAAGAAGTACACAGGCGTCGAGCCCTTCAAGGCATCAACCCCGATGAGTGCGTCGCTATCGGTGCTGCTATCCAGGGCGGCGTCCTTGCAGGCGATGTCAAGGGACTGCTTCTTCTTGATGTTACCCCGCTGTCACTCGGTATCGAGACCATGGGCGGCATAAACACCAAGATCATCGACAGAAACACCACAATCCCCGTCAAGAAGAGCCAGATCTTCTCGACCGCGTTGATAATCAGCCCTCAGTTGAAGTCCATGTCCTTCAGGGAGAGAGAGACTTCGCTAAGGATAACAAGACCCTCGGCGTGTTCCACCTCGATGGCATCATGCCGCGCGCAGAGGCGTGCCGCAGATCGAAGTCACTTTCGATATCGATGCAAACGGCATAGTCCATGTTTCCGCAAAGGATCTGGGCACCGGCAAGGAGCAGTCGATCTCCATCACCTCTTCGTCCAACATGTCCAAAGAGGATATCCAGAAGGCTGTTGACGAGGCTGAGAAGTTCGCTGAGGAAGACAAGAAGCGCCGCGAGGAAGTCGATATCAGAAACGGCGCAGACCAGATGGTCTATCAGTGCGAAAAGCTCGTCAGCGAGGACGGCGACAAGTTCTCCGAGGACGACAAGAAGGACATCAACGACAAGGTCGATGCCCTTAAAGAAGCCCTCAAGGGCGAGGATATCAACCTCATCAAGTCCCGCCAGGAAGAGCTTACCGCTAAGTTCTATGAGATTTCCGAGAAGGTCTACAAGGCAGCAGCCGAGCAGGCTCAGGCTCAGCAGGTGCCGACGGCGCTCAGCCCGGCAATGATGCGGGATACACTGAGGCGAACTACACGGACGTTCCCGAAGACAACGACTAATATCCGGCAATGCGTAATTTCGCGCGATACTGCGTTGTGAGAACCGTGCCCGTTCGGTCACGTACCAACGTACGCTCCCTCGCGGGCAGAACCTCACGCCTTGTCTCGCACAAAATTCCGCTATTGCCTACCTTTCGCAGGAATTGACAGCCGGCAATGCGCATTTTCGCGCGATACGGCGTTGTGAGAACCTGAGAACTTGGTCGCGTACCGACGTACGCTCCCTCTCGGCAGAACCTCACGCCTTGTCTCACACAAAATTCCGCTATTGCCTACCTTTCGCAGGAATTGACAGTCGGAAATGCGCAATTTCGCGTGATACGGCGTTGTGAGAACCTGCGGACAGCGGTCACCGCTGTAGGGGCGGATACCATCCGCCCGCGATACGGTCACGATTGTCTTTCGCGGATACGCATTGCATAAAAAATAATGTTTTACGCGGTTATCGCGCATGAACCTACGCATATCCGTGGGCTCTGCGCGGTTTGCGCGTTTGAATGTAGGGGCGGATATCATCCGCCGTGATATGATGATGCCTATGGACACGACGAAACCGTCGAGAAAGAAGATTCGCCTTGATGGATATGACTATTCTTCAAACGGCGCTTATTTCATAACGATTTGCACCATGGATAGAAAGCCGTTGCTGTGGAGGTGCTCCGACGCTGATTTCGGGCTTTCTCGCTGCGGCGAAACGGTGAAAACTGCAATCGAGTCAATCGAAAAACACTATAAATATGTTGCGGTAGACAAATATTGCATTATGCCGAACCATGTTCATCTGATTCTTACAATTACCGCCGATGAGCGCGGGCGGATGATATCCGCCCCTACGGTGTCGAATGTTGTGGGCTCGATGAAGCGGTGGGTCTCAAAAGAACTCGGCGTGTCGATTTGGCAGAAATCATTCTTCGACCGCGTGATACGCGGCGAAAATGACTATTTAGAAATTTGGCAATACATTGATGAAAATCCGTTAAAATGGGTTTCGGATGAATTGTATATTGGGTAAAAAGGAGTAATTTCCCTTGGCTGATAAAAGAGATTTTTACGAGGTGCTCGGGGTCAGCAAAAATGCCACTGAGGACGAGATAAAAAAAGCATACCGTCAGAAGGCGAAGCAGTATCATCCGATCTCAACCCCGGTGACGCTGACGCCGAGGCGAAATTCAAGGAGGTCAACGAGGCCTACGAGGTGCTCTCCGATAAGGATAAGCGCGGCAGGTACGACCAGTTCGGCCATGCCGGCGTCGATCCGAACTTCGGCGCGGGCGGCGGCGCAGGCGGCTGGGGCACAGGCTCCGGCGGCGTTGACTTCGATTTAGGTGATATTTTCGGCAGCTTCTTCGGAGGCGGCGGAGGTTTCGGCGGCTTCGGCGGCGGACGCTCCGACCCCAACGCTCCGAGGCGCGGCGACGACGTTCAGGCGCGCGTCACCATTTCGTTTGAAGAGGCGGCGAAGGGCTGCAAACGCAAGATAGAGATACACCGCATCGAGACCTGTCCCGACTGCGGCGGCTCGGGCGCCCAAAAGGCTCGACCACCAAGACCTGCCCCGACTGCGGCGGCAGAGGTCAGGTGAATGTCCAGCAGAGAACACCGTTCGGCGTTATTTCGACCACTAAGACCTGCCCCAAGTGCGGCGGCAAAGGCAAAATTGTCGAGAAGCCGTGCCAGAAGTGCCGCGGCGGCGGACGCGTGTCCAAGCGCCGTGAGCTCGAGGTGAATATCCCCGCCGGTATCGACGACAGGCAGGTCATCTCCGTGCGCGGCGAGGGCAGCATGGGCTCGAACGGAGGTCCCTCCGGCGATCTTCATGTGTCCCGTGTTCGTCAGACCGCACCCGTTCTTTGAACGCGAGGGCTATAACATCTGGTATGACTGCAAGGTAAACTTCGTCCAGGCGGCTCTGGGCGACAGCATCATGGTGCCTACCATTGACGGCAAGGTCAAGTTCGATCTGCCGCCGGCACTCAGCCCGGCACCGTCATGTCCCTCAAGGGCAAGGGCATTCAGTATCTCAATTCGCGCGACAGAGGCGATCAGTATATACGCATAATCGTCGAAGTCCCGAAGGATCTGACTGCGCCTCAGCGCGAGGCACTCAAAAACTTCAAGGATACCATGGGCTACAGCGATGTCACCCTGATGAGAAGCGCGGATTCTTTGGCAAAAAGAAGAAATAATTTCTCAGACCGGAACGGCACGCACCGCTCCGGTCGCGTTTTTATATAATCAAACCGTCTGTGTCCTTTATTTTACATATTCCTGTCGGCTCTGTCTGTTGACGGAGCGGGTAATATGAAGTATAATAAACAGATAAAGCGTTTACGATTTAAAGACGGGGAAAGCCGCTTTTCGGCGGCATATCAACGAAAAAGGAAGATATATTATGGAAGATAAAATTGAATCTGCGGCTCTGCTTATGCCGACCGTTGCTCTGCGAGGTCTCGTGGTGTTCCCCGGCATGCAGGTACATTTTGATGTTGGCAGAGAAAAATCTATAGATGCGCTGAAAGCGGCGCTCGCGGGCGACAGAAAAATTTTCCTGACCGCGCAGAAAGATATAGCGGTCGACGATCCCGATTTCAACGACCTCTATAAGCTCGGCGTTGTCGCGACTGTTTCGCGCGTCGCGAAGCTCCCGGGCGAGGGGGATATAGTGCGCGTGTCCGTCAAGGGCATGTATCGCGCACGCCTGAACGGAATCGTCTCGTCCGAGCCGCACCTTGTCGGCGCGATAAGAGCCTGCGCAATACGCAAATATGACAGAGAAAACGAGTACGGCCAGGCGCTCATCAGAAGCGCAAAGAGCATCTTCGAGGGCTATGCGCAGAGTGCGCCCCAGCTCTCTCCCGATGTCGTGCTCGCTGTGCTCGGCTTCGATCATCCCGGCGACATGGCGGATTTCATCGCCGGCAATATAGCTCTCGAATTCTCGGACAGGCAGTCTGTTCTCGAAGAGCTCGACCGATAAAGCGCCTTGAAAAGCTCTGTGTGCTCCTGCTCAAAGAATCCCGTCTGCTCGAATATGAGGACGAGATTCAGGAGATGGTGCAGAAGCAGATGGACGACAGCCAGCGCGAATACTATCTTCGCGAGCAGCTCAAAGTCATTTCGTCCCAGCTCAACAACGGCGTGTCTCCCGAGGAGGAGATTCAGGAGTTCCGCGACAAAATCGCGGCTCTGCCTATTGACGATGCGTCAAAAGAGAAGCTTCTGCGCGAGTGCGACAGGCTCGAGCGCTACGCGGTTCAGTCGCCCGAGGCGGCGGTGAGCAGGAACTATCTTGAGACCTGCCTTGAACTTCCCTGGGGCAAATATACAAAAGATAACCTCGACCTTACCCGCGCCCACAAGATACTTGAGGCGGATCACTACGGGCTCAAAAAGGTCAAGGAGCGCATCCTCGAATTCATGGCTGTGCGCTCGCTCGCGCCCGATGTCGGCGGCCAGATAATCTGCCTCGTCGGTCCTCCCGGAGTCGGCAAGACCTCGGTCGCAAAGTCGGTCGCCCGCGCTATGGGCAGAAAATATGCCCGCATATCTCTCGGCGGCGTCCATGACGAGGCGGAGATACGCGGCCACAGAAAGACATATATCGGCTCGATGCCCGGCAGAATAATCGCCGCTATCCAGCAGGCGGGCAGCTCGAATCCGCTCATTCTGCTCGATGAGGTCGACAAGCTCGGCAGCGACTACAAGGGCGATCCGTCCTCCGCACTGCTCGAAGTGCTCGATTCCGAACAGAACTATGCGTTCAGGGACAATTATCTTGAGATTCCCTATGATTTGAGCAAGGTGCTGTTTATAACCACGGCGAATGTCGCTTCCGATATCCCCGCGCCGCTCTATGACCGCATGGAGGTCATTGAATTGGGCAGCTACACTGCGGAGGAGAAGTTCCATATCGCCAAGAAGCATCTTATCCCCAAACAGCTCAAGAAACACGGACTCACCGCGCGTCAGCTCCGCTTCACGGACGGCGCGATAAGAAATATCATAGACGGCTATACCCGCGAGGCGGGCGTCAGAAGGCTCGAACAGCTCATAGCCTCCGTCTGCCGCAAGGCCGCCAAGCGTATAGCTGAGGGCGAGGAGAAGATAAGCGTCAAAGAGAGCAATCTTCAAGCTCTGCTCGGCAACCCGAAGTTCAAGGAAGAGAAGCTCAGGGATTCCGATGAGGTCGGCGTGGTCAACGGGCTTGCGTGGACTTCTGTCGGCGGCGAGCTGCTCGAGGTCGAAGCGGCCGTGCTTGACGGCACTGGCAAGCTTGAGCTTACCGGCTCTCTCGGCGATGTGATGAAGGAGAGCGCCCATGCGGCAATGTCCTATGTCCGCTCACGCGCCGATGTGCTCGGAATAGACAGCAAATTCTATAAAAATAAAGATATACATATTCATTGCCCTGAGGGCGCAGTCCCGAAGGACGGCCCGTCCGCGGGTGTCACGATGACCACGGCGCTCGTCTCCGCGCTGACCGGTGCCCCCGTCAGAAGAGATGTGGCGATGACCGGCGAAGTCACCCTGCGCGGCAGAGTCCTGCCGATAGGCGGACTCAAGGAGAAGTCCATGGCGGCTTACATACGCGGCATAAAGACCGTTATCATCCCCAAGGCGAATGTGCCCGATCTCGACGAGGTCGACGATGCGGTGAAAGCGAATGTCGAGTTCGTCCCTGTCAGCCATGTTGATGAGGTGCTGAGCGTCGCGCTCCTGCCCGTCAGCAAGCCCGCCGAGGTCGTTGACGCGCACGATGACTCTAAAGACAGCAAACACGCCGATATCCCGGCGCACGATAAAACAGGCGGACGCAGAAGCCGCGTCACTCAGTGAGGTTTTTATGAGATTTGATATCATTGAATTTGACCGTTCTTACGGCACTTCGGCTCAGCTCAAGAGGTTTGCCGAGCCCGAGATAGTTTTTTCCGGGCGCTCCAATGTCGCAAGTCGTCGCTGATGAACAAGCTGTTCAATCGCAAGAATCTTGCTCGCGTCAGCTCCGTTCCGGGAAAGACCGTCACCGTCAACTTTTTCAAAGGCGACAAGGTGAATTTCGTCGACCTCCCGGGCTATGGCTACGCCAAGGCGGCAAAGAGCGAAAAGCTCCGCTGGGCGGATCTCATGGAGGGCTACTTCGGCTCCGAGCGCAATATCGCGCTCGTCGTCCAGCTTATAGACTCGCGCCACAAGCCGAGCAAGGATGACTACGACATGCTGAACTTCCTGAAATCCGGCGGATACAAAACGGTTATCGCGCTGACGAAGATAGACAAGCTCAACAAAACCGAGCGCGCCCAGCGCCTTGAAGCGTTCAAAACAGAGCTCGCCGATTTCCCGGATTATGAGACTGTCCCGTTCTCTTCGCAGACCGGCGAGGGTGTGGACACGCTCAGAAAAATAATCGCGAGCGCGGCGGAATAAGCGGAATGTGACCTGCCAAAGCTGACAAACTGTGTAAAGTCATATAACTTTACACAGCTGATTTGACGACTTTCGATTCCGCTTGTTAAAACTGCGAAAAGCGTTGAAAAATATCGGATTTTGCGGCTGAATGTGCTTTTGAAATCAGCTTCGACCGATAATTCAATGGTATAAATCCTGTAAAGTGAATTGCTTTACAGTTTTATAATGAGAGGATGATGTATATGTCCGATTTCACAACCGTATATTTTACATGGATCAAGAGGGGATTCAACATCCCGTCGACCCTCGTTGAGTTCTCGCTCTTCGGAAACGAGATAAGCATCAAGTTCTACGGATCATTATCGCCTTCGGATTCATTCTCGCCGCGCTCTTCGGCGGCAGAATGGCCTACAAGTGGCGCATAAGCCTCGATAAGATGCTCGATGTGCTCATCTACGGCACTCTCGCGGGAATAATCGGTGCGCGTGCGTACTATGTTATATTCCAGTGGGACTATTATAAGCTCCATCCGGCGGAGATTCCGCAGATCTGGCAGGGCGGACTCGCCATTTACGGCGGCATAATCGCGGGGCTTCTCGCCGCGCTGATAGTCTGCAAGGTCAGAAAGATAAATATTCTTAACCTACTTGATATGGCGGCATCAGCCTGCTTATCGGTCAGGGAATCGGACGCTGGGGCAACTTCATGAATCAGGAGCTCGGCACGAACACCGACGCTCCGTGGGGAATGTGGAGCAAAAAGATAGCGGCGACGATAATTCAGGACAGTCAGCTGCTCGCGGAAAAGGGCATAACCATGGACCCGAACAAGCCGGTTCATCCGACTTTCCTCTATGAGTCGCTGTGGTGCCTTATCGGCTTTGTCATTCTTTATATTATCTATAAAAAATGCAGAAAGTTCAGCGGCCAGCTCTTCCTCGGCTACGGCGCGTGGTACGGGCTGGGCAGAATGATAATCGAGGGCTTCAGAACCGACAGCCTCTATATCGCACACACGACTATAAGAGTTTCGCAGGTAGTCTCGGGCGTGCTTATGCTCGTCTGCCTTGTGCTGTATATAGTGTTCACAGTCAAATATACGAAGCATCCCAAGCCCATTGAGGGCGTGGACTACTTCCCGGAGGACGCCGTAAAGACCAAGAAGGAGCGCCTTGCGGACGAGGCCGCCGCTATGCAGGCGCAGACCGAGGAGACTTCCGCGGAGAAGTCCGAGGAGGTTTCCGAAGAAGCTCCCGAAAAAGAGCCCGAAGAAAAAATCGAGGAGACTCCCGAAGAGGAGAAGCACGAAGACAGCTAAAAAACGGAATAAATCAAGCGAAAAGGGTGGATAAGATGGCAAAGCTGATAGACGGAAAGCTTATTTCCGCAGAGGTGCTCGACTCGGTACGCGAGCGCGTGGAATATCTGAAAACCGCGGCGTTGAGCCGTGCCTTGCGGTCATAATCGTCGGAGACGACCCCGCATCGCGTGTGTATGTCAACAACAAAAAGAAGAGCTGCGAAAAGGTCGGCATAAAGTCGCTTGAATTTGCGCTCCCCGCCGATACGAAGCAGGAGGAGCTCATCGCGCTCATCGACCGCCTCAATGCGGATTCGTCCGTCAGCGGCATACTCTGCCAGCTCCCCGTGCCCGAGCACATCGACTCAGACGAGCTTATCCGCCGCATCTCGCCCGAAAAGGATGTCGATTGCTTCCATCCGCAGAATGTCGGCGCGGTGGTGACAGGGGGCAATGTGTTTTTGCCCTGCACCCCGGCGGGAATAATCGAGATGCTGCATCATGAAAATATAGCGACTGCGGGCAAAAACTGCGTTATCGTCGGCAGAAGCAATATCGTCGGCAAGCCCATGGCAATGCTCATGCTCAGAGAGAACGCCACCGTCACCGTCTGCCATTCAAAGACAGAAAATCTTGCCTCGTTTACCTCGAACGCGGATATACTCATCGCGGCGGTCGGCAGGGCGAAGATGATAACTGCGGATATGGTAAAGCCCGGCGCGGCGGTCATAGACGTCGGCATGAACAGGGACGAAAACGGCAAGCTCTGCGGCGATATGGATTTTGAGAGCGTCAGTAAAATCGCCGGCGCGATAACGCCCGTACCGGCGGGGTAGGACCGATGACGGTAGCGATGCTGATGCGAAACACCGCCGAAGCAGCGGCGCATCAGAATAATATAAGATAAAACCGCTTTTGCGGATATCAGGAATAACTCATTTTGAAAGGATGGTTTTTCATGGCATCAGGAAAGAAACTTTATAAAAAGACGAGCGAAAAGAAAATCTGCGGCGTCTGCGCAGGTCTTGCCGAGTATCTCAACATCGATGTGACGGTCGTCAGAGTACTTTTTGTACTTCTTTCGCTTTTCACCACCGGATTCCCGGGGATTCTTGTCTATGTCATAATGGCACTTGTTATGCCCGATGAGGACGATCTTCAGCCCCCTTATGACAACAGCGTGGATCAGTAACAGCATCGGCTCTCCGGTTTTTGGCCGGGGAGCTTTTTACTTGCAAAAAACTGCGGAAAACCGCAAAAAAATTTGCCTGAATGTTTGACAATCCGGTGCAGTATATGATATAATCACCTATGCCGCATATCTCGGGCAGTGCTATGCACTATGAAGCGGTTTATCCCGCCCGCACATAGCGAGTCTTAAAAAAGGAAGGTAAATATTGATGTACGCAATTATCGAAACCGGCGGAAAGCAGTATAAGGTTCAGGCCGGCGATGTCGTATTCATCGAGAAGCTGGACGTTGAGCCTGAGCAGGAAATCACCTTTGACAAGGTCATGGTCGTCGGCAAGGATGACGGCGTCGTTGTCGGTACCCCCACTGTCGCAGGAGCCACTGTCTCGGCTAAGGTTCTCAAGAACGGCAAGGCTAAGAAAGTCACCGTCTTCACCTACAAGCCCAAGAAGAACGAGAAGCGCAAGCTCGGTCACAGACAGCCCTACACCAAGGTGGAAATTTCCGCTATCAACGCTTAACCAATGATAAGAGCGGTATTTTTTGAAGGCGAAAACGGCAGGGGATTCGAGATAAGAGGTCATGCGGGCGGCAACGCAGGCAGAGATATAGTCTGTGCGGCTGTTTCTTCCGCAGTTTATATGGCGGCGAATACCGTCACCGATGTTATCAAGATTCACGCCGATATCTCCGAGCAGGACGGACACCTGAAGTTTTCCGTCAGCGAGGAAAATGATTCGGCTGCAGCAGTCCTCGACGGACTGAAACTGCATCTGACTGAGCTTTCAAAGCAGTACCCGAAAAAGATCAAAGTCATTACGGAGGTGTAACACAATGCTCAAGATAAATATTCAGCTTTTCGCACATAAGAAGGGCGGCGGATCGACCAAGAACGGCCGTGATTCTGAGTCCAAGAGACTCGGCGTCAAGAGAGGCGACGGTCAGTTCGTTCTCGCAGGCAATGTCCTTGTCAGACAGCGCGGAACCCACATCCATCCCGGCAACAATGTCGGCAAGGGTTCTGACGACACCCTCTTCGCTCTCGTCGACGGCAACGTCAAGTTCGAGAGAATGGGCAAGGATCGCAAGAAAGTCAGCGTTTACGCTGTCGAGCAGTAATCTGCCTGAATTTTTAAAATTACGGCTTCGCTTCGGCGGAGCTGTTTTTTATATTCAACGCTTAGAATCACTTATATATTGCTTCAATATATGTAATAATGCGCGTTTAACAAAGTGTTTTGTATACCTTTTATATATAGGGCATTTTCGGGCAAAAAATCCGTCGGAAAATGCAAGTAAAAAGCTCCGCCGATGTGACGGAACGGCGGCGGGTGATTACTAAAAAGTGTAAAGCGTTTTACTTTACACTTTTTCAGCCTTTTTTGCAGGTAAAATTATGTAAAGCGAAGAGGTTTACAAGCCCTGTTTATTTTTCTTTGCCGATATAGTTTGGTGCGCAACGAAACAAGTCGGCGAAACTTGAAAATGATTCTTCTAAAACATCAAAGAGCCGAATTTGTTACGGATTTTCATTGATTTGTAACCATTTGTAACTTTTTGGACTTTTCACAAAAGTTTAGCCATTTTTTCCCATTTTAACGGGCGGTTTCAAGGGTCAGTGCCACACTTTGAGCGTTATCGTATTTGATTTGCAAGTATGCTCTTGTGCAAACTGCACAAAATGAGAGCCTCAAAAAATTTGACAAATGCCGATTGTGTCAATATAATAGCAGGAGTCGTTTCAAAAACGGCTCAGCACACCCACGGAACCCAAAGCAAAGAACAAAGGAGTTTTACCTGATGTTAGAGCATATCAAGGCTTTCTTTGCAAAACTGCCCGTGAGAAATATGTCAAAACGCAAAGTTCTGGCAACGGTTTCAGCCCTTGTGGTTATCGTCTCTGTTGTGACGATAACGGCATTCGCGGCTGCGGCGACTTATAAAGTCACCGTAAACGAGGCAGGCAAAAAGGCCTACACAGTTTCGACCCGCGCAGACTCAGTTGAAAAATTTGTTGAGGATAACGCGGACGCCCTGTCACTCGGCAAGTATGATTATCTCGACACCTCTTCTTTCGAAGTCGGAGAGAACTGCACAGTGACCGTCCTTCGCGCGCAGGTCATCAAAGTCATCGACAACGGCGAGGAGCACTTCCTCAACGGAGCCGGTCCTGCGGCTCAGATGCTCGAGAAGCACAACATGGCTCTCGGCAAGTTCGACGAGATAAACCTCGCCGACAATGAGTTCGTCAGCAGCGACAAGACACTTGAAATCAAGCGTTCATTCGGCGTCACTGTTATAGCGGACGGAAAATCAAACGATGTTCAGATAGCCTCCGGTACTGTCAAAGATGCAGTCGCCCGCGCAGGCATCACACTCGGCGAGAATGACGAGACCGATCCCGCGCTCGATACGGAGCTCACCAACGGCATGGAGATAAACGTCCTGCGTGTTGAGTACAAGGAGCGTACCGAGACAGTCAAGATCCCGTTCGACACAGTCACAAAGAGAACCCCCGACCTCTATGTTGACCAGACAAAGGTCTCCGTCGAGGGCGTGGACGGCGAGAAGATAGTCACCTATAAAGACAAATATGTCAACGGCGACCTCGACTCTTCCGAGACCGTCAACGAAAAGATAACCAAGCAGATGGTGACCGAGGTCATCCTCAAGGGCAGAGTCAAGCGCGTCAAGAATATCAAACTCAAGACTCATACGCCGATATCCGAGCTCAAAGTTCCAGCGCGCGTTCAGCTTGATGCAAACGGCGTGCCCAAGAACTACAAGAGAATAGTTGACGGCACCGCGACCGCTTATTACGGCGGCGGCGGAACGGCATCCGGCCGTAAGGCAATGCCCGGACACATCGCGGTCAACCCCAAGCAGTTCCCCTACGGAACCGAGCTTTATATCGTCTCGCTTGACGGAAAGTTCGTCTACGGCTACTGCATAGCGGCAGATACCGGCGGATTTGCAAAGGCGAACACCTGCACCGTCGACCTCTATATGAACACATATGAGGAGTGCTGTGCATGGGGCTACAGAGGCGTGCGCATCTACGTTCTCTGATGAATAAAAAATCAGGACTGTCTGAACAGACAGTCCTTTTTTCATGCCTATTCCACCACGCCCAACAAATCTATCCAATAGCGGATAGGATTTTTTGCCTTATAATCATTGCTGAGTTTTTATACTCTGTTGCTCGGTCGGTCTTCGATTATCCTGCCGTCCGATATCCTGACAACGCGCGTTCCCTCTTCGGCGATCTCGTTGTCGTGGGTGATGAGGATTATCGTGCGCCCCTCGTCGTTGAGCTCGTGGAGTATCTTCATGACCTCCTTGCCGGAGTGTGAGTCGAGGTTGCCGGTCGGTTCGTCCGCGAGGATTATCGGCGGGCGCGCGGCGACTGCACGGGCTATCGCGACTCTCTGCTGCTGACCGCCGGACATCTGCGAGGCAGGTGGTTCATGCGCTTTTCGAGCCCGACTCGGCGCAGCGCGTCGACCGAGAGCTTCTCGCGTTCCTCTTTTTTGACGCCTCTGTATATCAGCGGCAGCTCAACGTTTCCCTTTGCCGTAAGGCTCGGAATCAGATTAAAGCCCTGGAAGATGAAGCCTATTTCTTTGTTGCGTATCTCCGAAAGCTCGTCGTCCGACAGGTTAGAAACATCCTTGCCGTCAATGAGATATTCGCCGCTCGTGCAGATGTCGAGCAGACCGAGCATGTTCATCAGCGTCGATTTGCCCGAGCCGGAGTGACCGACGATCATCAGAAATTCTCCGCGGTCAACGGTCAGCGAAACTCCGTCGAGCGCGTGAACTTCATTTTCGCCGGGATTGTATATTTTATATGCGTCCTTGACTTCGATAAGATGCGCCATTGCAAAGCTCCTCAAGTGTTTTTTATAATTTTATCGCGATGTTGTTCATCAAGTCAAGTCAACATTTGTAAATTATTTTCGCGGCGGTATATTTCTTTCGCGCGTGCAGAAAATAGACGCAAGGGAGATGAAAATATGTCGCTGTCCGGAAAAGAATATGAAAAAATGACGAAGCGTGCCTCACCGCCGAGCCCGAAACTCATGAACCTGCTGAAAGCTTTTTTGATAGGCGGGCTCATCTGCGCGATAGGCGAGGGCTTTTCTATGCTCTATGAGTCGCTCGGCGCGGACGAAAAAACGGTGTCGAGCCTTGTGCCCTGTACTCTTGTCGTTATTGCCGCCGTGTTGACCGCTCTCGGCGTGTTCGATAAAATCGCCCGCCATGCAGGTGCCGGTACACTCGTGCCGATAACCGGATTTGCAAATGCAGTCGTGTCGCCCGCGATGGAGTTCCAGAGCGAGGGCAGGATTCTCGGCACGGGCGCGAATATGTTCAAGGTCGCGGGGCCTGTCATAGTCTATGGCAGCGCCGCGGCGGTCGTCTACGGCGTGATTTATTATATCGCGCTCAGGATAATGGGGTGAACCGATGGCAGAGAGAATTGGAAAATATACGCTGAAATTCGGCAGCCGTCCGGGGATAATCGCATCCGCCACGATAGTCGGCAGCAAAGAGGGGGACGGGCCTCTCGGCGGGAGTTTCGATGAAATTATAACCGACGGCACATTCGGCGAAAAGACATGGGAGAAGGCGGAGAGCGCGTTTCAGCATCGCGCCGTGGTGAAGGCTATTGAAAAATCCGGCATGACCGCCGCCGATATAGATATGCTCATGGCGGGCGATTTGCTCAGCCAGTGCAGCGGCTCGGCGTTCGGCGCACGCGATCTCGGCATACCGTTTGTCGGGCTTTACGGCGCGTGCTCAACAATGGCTTTGTCGCTGGCATTGGCGGCGCTGAGTGTCGATTCGGGTGCGGCGCGTATAGCCGCTGCGGCAACTTCGTCGCACTTCTGCTCGGCGGAGAAGCAGTTCCGCACACCGCTCGAATACGGCGGTCAGCGTCCTCCGACTGCCCAGTGGACGGCGACGGCGGCGGGGTGCGCCGTGATAGGAAAATCCGCGTCGCCGCATATAGAAGCTGCCACATTCGGCAGGATAACCGACTACGGAGTCAAGGACGCGAACAACATGGGCGCGGCGATGGCGCCCGCCGCTTGCTCAACGATAACCGCATTCTTGCAGGACACAAAAACACAGCCGGAGGATCTCGACCTCATCCTGACTGGAGATCTCGGATATGTCGGCTCAACGCTCCTGCGCGAGCTGATGAGAAAGCAGGAGCATATCGATATCACGACCCGCCACAACGACTGCGGACTGATGCTCTATCGGCTCAACGAGCAGGATGTGAACTCCGGCGGCTCGGGCTGCGGATGCAGCGCGGCGGTGGTCTGCTCGCATATCATCAGCGAGATGCGTTCGGGCAGGCTCAATAAAGTGCTCTTCGTCGGAACGGGCGCGCTGCTCTCGGCAGTCTCGCCGCTCCAGGGTGAGACAGTGCCGTCGATAGCCCACGCAGTCCTGCTGACAAACTGAAAGGGGATAGCAATGGATACTGTGCAGAGTGTTTCAAAGAGCCTGAAGCTCGTCAGCTGCGCGCTGACCTCGATGCGCTGGCTCGATATAATCAAGAAGCTCATCGCCGCCGCGGCGATAGCGACAGCCGCCTGCTCGGCGCTGAGCATAATAGCCGCGTGCAAGGAGAAAAAGTGAAAAAACCGCGAAAGCCGGCTGTAAAGTGCGATTGCTTTACGGCCGGTTTTTGTGTTTCTCAGATGCTTGACAGCCTTATCTGCAGAGGAGTCGGATTGACGAAGCCAAGACCGAGGGGTCAGTCTTACATCACTAAATATAATAAATAAGGTGTAAGACCGAAAAAGTATAGAGCCGCAGTTTATAATAACCCCCTTTTTACCCCGATAAACCACTGCCGCGATGCCATATTACTATACATTATATATAAGCCTTTTTATATAGCGGATATGTAAAACAAATATAGCCTCAAAATCCTGCTTTTATTAACTATCAGCAAATAAAGCCCCAATTATTTCTATAACAAATATTAATATGATAAACAGGCGTTATTATTCTCAGAACTCATGATTTTTTTGTGCAATTTTTACCCATAAAAAACGGATATTAATTCCTGATAAACATAAAAACGCCATTTTTAATGGCAATATAAAACAAAAATTACATTTTTCAACAGATTTGCCAAATCTGTATTGTTAGCATACTATAAAAAA
>ENA-OQEN01000255-OQEN01000255.1-human-gut-metagenome-genome-assembly--contig:-NODE-255-length-23498-cov-2.647597_pt1 | contig 23498 bp, 28 predicted proteins | sample MGYA00242791_ERZ504627 | MGnify/ENA primary metagenome ERZ504627 (study PRJEB26092, sample SAMD00036316) | human gut metagenome | host: Homo sapiens | study: EMG produced TPA metagenomics assembly of... | reverse complement strand
TCCGGGAAATTCGCTTACAAAACGGGATTTTCGTTTACAAAGTGGGAATCTCGTTTACAAAATGAGATTTTCATTTACAAAGAGGGACTCTTGCGTTACAAACGGGACTCTCATTCTACATTTCACCGAAAGTATATTTCATAGATTGATTTGTAACGCAAAAAGCGTTACAATAAAGAAAAATGGAGGTGTATTCTATGGGAAAAACAGCAACATTAAATTTGAGAGTAAATCCAGATGTAAAAGAAAATGCAGAAAGTGTACTAGAGCAATTAGGGATACCGATGGCTACTGCGATAGATATGTATTTAAAACAAATATCATTAGTAGGAGGAATTCCCTTTTCTGTTGTATTGCCAAAAGCAGCTAGTTCAGTAAATGCAGATATGATGTCTGTTACGCAGATTCATCAAAAGTTAGAAAAAGGATATGCAGATATAGAAAAAGGAAATGTTGAGGATGCAGCTAGTGCTTTTGCGGCATTTAGAGAGAGGCATTAATGAAGCAATATAAAGTAGAGATTACAGAAGAAGCTTTGCAGGATATGGAAGATATATACAATTATATTGCTATAGATTTGCTGGCTTCTGAAAATGCAATGGGACAATATGATCGTATTGCGGATGAAATACTTACATTAGACACTTTCCCGGAACGATTTAGGATTATGGATTCGGAGCCGGAAAAGAGAATGGAGTTGCGTAGAATGCTCGTTGATAATTATTCAGTGATTACACAATTTGTGACGAAAGAGTAATTGTAACGGATGTTTTATACACGGCATCTGATATAGAAGCACGTTTGAGAGGCGAGATATAAAAGCTCGTGTTTATTTGAAGTTGAAGGAGGAACAAGTATGGAAGGCAAGATGACAAAAATTGAAAAAATAATGGCTATTTGTTCATTGTTAATCCTAATCACTGCGATTATTGTAAGAGGTGTTATAGGAGTTAATGATTCAGGAGTTTTAGTTATTCTCTCTTTTACAGGACTCCTTATGTGGTTAATTTTTCTGATATGTGCTTTTTTCCATCAGACTGGAGGATGACTGAAAAAACAAAAGGCTAAAATCATGAATCGAGTGGAATATCAAAATAAATATAGGAGAACTCTTATTATTATTGACACGATTTTAGCAGTAATTTTTGCTGTTATGATAATGACATTAGGATAGGTGAGAATTTCAGTTTGCAACTCAGTAATAACAAAAGCAGACCGTGTCCATGAGCACAGCAGTAGCTAGTTTTATTGCAGCCAAACGATTAGAAGGATATGGTTGCGGATGATGGTATGTTATATGAGAACAACGAAAAGTAGCAAATCGATGTAGAATGAAGAAAGGTACAAGGGCAGGGTTATGAACATATGGACAATACTTGGAATCGGTCAGACAGAGATAAGGGTGCAATCAAGCAGGCGTATCGTGAGCGGTTAAAATCTGTGAATCCGGAGGAGGATGCAGATGGTTTCATGGAGCTTCGGAATGCCTATGAGGAGGCGATTGCAAGCTGTGAAAGGCAGGAGGCGTTGCCGGAGGATATGGATGACGAAGCTTCGGAAGGCTTACAGCCGCCGAGGACGGAGCTTACCGATAAATTAGAACAACTATACAACGATTATCCGAACCGTATCCGTGTGGATGCGTGGAGAGAGCTTTTTCGTGAGGATGCATTTGTATCGCTTGACACAGAGGCAGAAGCATTAGAGGAGCTGCTTGTATTCATGATGGGTCATTACCGGATGCCGGATGCGGTTTTTCGTGAGATTGTGGACCGGTTTGATATCGCCCTGCGCAAAGAAGATCTGCTGGTGAAATTCCCGGAGGATTATATTTCTTATATTCTTGGGGTAGCGGCGCGGAAACAGGACGGCTTTGCTTATGAATATCTGACCGGAGATTATACATATGCCGATGATTATATTGAGCAGTATATGAAGATTGAGCGGATGGACAAGCAAGACGAGCCGACACCAGAGAACCGGACAGCACTCCACAAGGAATTAGAACGACTGAAACAACTTCCTCTTACACATCCACATGGTGATGTGCTGGAGATCTATGTGCAGATGCGGGATACGCATTTGCAGGAAAAGGATGTGGAACAACCACTACCAAGGGCGGAAGCAGAGGCTGTATATGAGACACTTTTAAGCAGGATCGATGCGAAACTTGCGCGGTATCCGAAGGATGAGATGACGCAGTTTATCAAGAGTGAGATGCTGTACCGCCTGGAACGATATGAGGAGGCGAAGCAGGTCGCAGAGGAGATCCTTGCGGAGAATCCGGATTATGAAGACGCGCAGTATTGCTTAGGAGATATTTATTATGCGATGGGGGACCTGGAGAAGCAAGGATATCTTTGAGGAGCTGATGCACAACGAATTATGGGATATGGCGTACCTTACCCGGCTGCAGCAGGTAAATGAAGCAATCATTGACAAATGGAAGCAGGATGTGGCAGAGCATCCGGACGATCATCAGAAAAAGTTAGATCTGGCATGGTGCTATTATCAGAATCAGCGGGAGCCGGAAGCGTTGGAGGTGTTCGATACATTTGAACCGGAGGGCGATGAGATCTTCTTCTATTGTAATGCGAAGGCAGATGTTATCTGGCAACCGGACAGACGGAGAAGGCACTGCCATTGTTCTTAAGATGGAAGAAGGCAATTGAGGATATACAGCCGGAAGAAGGCGGCTATACAGAGGAACAGAACAAGCGCAGAAAGCGGTATCCGTATGCACATACACTGATCGCAAGCTGTTACTATAACCTGAAAGAGTACGAGAAAGCGAAGGAATATATACAGCTTCCGGTCGAGACGGAGCATGAGGAGCAGATCACCGGACTGATCCTGAATCTCCGGATTCTCTATGAATTGCAGGAGTATGGCAACTGTATGAAGGCGTGCGATGCGATGTTAGAGCATATTGATTATGAATCTATGGTCTATGAGGATGAATACTGGGCGCATTGCTACCGGGCAAAATGCTGTTATATGTTAGATTACCTACAGGAATGTATCTATTCGGCGGAGAAGGCGATACGGATCTATCCATATGGTGTGGAGCCGTACATACAGGAGATACTGACCTTCCAGCAGGCAGAGCAGTACGAAGATGCCGAAAATGTAATGGCACAGTACCGGGAGTTCCGTCCGGAGAGCGATGCGATGGATTATTATGAGGCATTAAACCTTCGTGCACAGGAAAAATCAGAGGAAGCGTTGAAGCTTTTAGAGAAAGTAGAAGCAAATTATAAGGCGGATGAATCCGATCTGCCAAATTATGAAGATCTGTTGTTAGAGCTGGCAGATCTCTATGATGAAGCAAACCGAAATGAGGAGTCCATTGCGGTTTATAAGAAGGTTGCGTCTATCAATCCGAAAAATCCAGATGTGTTTGGATATCTGGGATATATGTATCGGAAGGTTCATGAGACGGATCTTGCAATCAAGGCGTACGAAGATCAGATCTGTGTACGACCGCATGCAGCATATTATACGAATCTTGGATTTATCTACTGGGAGCGGCGGGATTACGAGAAAGCGTTAGAGAATTTTGAACAATCACTGGCAATCGCGCCGGAGCGGTCAGACCGGGATATCCGTAGAAAGACAGAGGTCATCCGCTTTAAATCCCGTGTGCTGCTCTGCCTGAACCGGATTACAGAAGGGTGTCAGATTCTGTTGGATGCAATTCATAAATACGGAGATGACATGGATCCGCAGCTTCGTATCGAGCAGGTCTCGCACTCACACGAGCAGACCGCTATCCGGAGGCAGAACAGCTGCTGGAAAGCTATGCAGAGGAAGGCACGGATGAAAGTCTGCGGTTTGACTGCGCGAGTCTTCTGATGGAGCTTGCCGGGGAAGAGGACGATACGCTGATGATGGATCAGATGTATCAGCTCGGTATAAAGTTAAAGCCGGATAATACAAGCATTTACAGCAAGTACGGCAGAGTGCTTATCATGAGTGGCAGATATGCGGATGCAGTCGATGCATACAAAAAGGCAGTCAACTTAAATAAAGAAACCAATTATTATGGGGAACTGTTGCAGGCACTCTATCTGCGGGATGGAGAGATCAAGTCCGAGTATGCAGAGTATTTAAGTAAAGCAGTGATACCGGAGGAAGACCGGAAGACACCGCTTGATTATATCAAGCTTGCAAGATACTGCCGGGTGATCGGTGATTATGCAGATGCGGAGAAATATTTGAAACAGGCGGTTTCGATGAAGGTTTGTTCAAGCTGTGGGTATCATGGCTGCGAGGAAGGTTATTATGAACTTGGAATCCTGTATGAGGTGATGGGAGAGCGGAAGATGGCCATTGAAGCCTATGAGAAAGCCATCGAGGCGCATGGACACTGTTATGTCTATGAGAAACGGCTGCAGGATCTGCTTGAAAATAGCTAAAAGATATGAATAATATAGCTTAAAGGTATCACGCACATGAAATTTGTACTTGTACATTTCGTGTGCGTGTGTTATTATTGCGACGAATTGAATTCATAATATACGGTGCCGTGGAGCTTTTTTTGTTTGAAAAGCAGACATGTGTTAAAAGGGAAGCAGGTGGAAGTCCTGCACGATCTCGTCACTGTAAGCCGGGAGTATACATTCGATATCGGAAGATAACCACTGGCCGCAAGGCTGGGAAGGGGAATGTGTATGAGGATCGGTAAGTCAGGAAACCTGCCGTGTATTGGTACAGGAAAAATTTCCAGATCACGAGTAATTGGTCGTACCGTTGTAGATTAAGTTCTATGGCCTGTTGCTCCGTCAGTTTGTGATTTCGCTGGCGGCTTTTTTTCTGTGCGTCTGAATTGATTCTTAACAAGTGACTGGATAAAAAACAAAAGGAAAGAGGTACAGAAAGAAAATGAAGAAATCGAAATTAAGCGTAGCACTTCTTACAGCATGCATGGCAGCAACTCTGCTTGCAGGATGTGGAGACAAGAAGACAGAGACAACTGAGGCAACCACAGAAGCAACCACAGAGGCTGCAACAGAAGCAGCAACAACCACAGAGGCAACGGTTGCAGACGCAACTGCATCTGAGGCAGATGCAGATGAAGATGAGAATTATGAGACAGGAGATGCATCATTGGATAATGTTCGTAATCAGGATGAAATTGGTGACAACGAGTTGCTTGTTGTAAGTTTTGGTACAAGCTTTAACGACAGCCGTCGTCTGACGATCGGTGCAATCGAGGATAAGCTTGATGAAGAATTCGGTAAAGATTATTCCGTCAGAAGAGGCTTTACAAGCCAGATCATCATTGATCATGTAAAGAGAAGAGATGGCATTGCCATTGATAATATGGCAGAAGCACTTGACCGTGCGGTTGATAACGGAGTCAAAAATCTTGTAATCCAGCCGACACATCTGATGAATGGTCTGGAATATACAGATGTTGTAAATGAAGTAGGCGATTATGCAGATGCGTTTGATCAGGTTGTAATCGGTGATCCGCTTCTTACAAGTGATGAGGACTTCGATGAGGTTGTGAAGGCTATCACAGATGCAACAGCTGAGTATGATGATGGTGAGACAGCATCTGCTTCATGGGACATGGTACAGAGGCAGACAGCAACGAAGTATACCAGAAGATGCAGGATAAGCTGACAGACGCCGGCTTTGAGAACTATTTCGTAGGTACGGTTGAGGCAACTCCTTCTGTGGATGATGTACTTGCGAAGGTACAGGCAGGCGATTACAAGAAGGTTGTTCTTGAGCCTTTGATGATCGTAGCCGGTGACCATGCAAACAACGATATGGCTGGTGATGAGGAAGGTTCTTGGAAGACAACATTCGAGGATGCAGGTTATGATGTAACATGTCTCGTTCGTGGTCTTGGTGAGCTTCCGGCAATTCAGGATATCTTTGTAAAGCATGCACAGGCAGCTATTGACAAATTAAACAAATAATAGAATAAAAAACGCGAGGAATGAATCGTGAAGAAATGGAATGTAAGTCTTGCAGCAGGCGTGGTACTTGCCTGCCTGCTTGCAGGATGCGGAAAAAATGATACAACAACACAGGAGACAACTGCCGCGGCTACGACGGAAGCCGTGACAACAGAGCAGGCAACCGAAGCAGATGCACAGATTGCAACCGGTTCGGATCTGGCATCGGCAAGTGACGTGGTAGAGGATTGGATGGTTCCGATTCCGGCAGAGAATGTCGCAGATGGTGAATATGACATCGAGGTTGATTCAAGTTCTTCGATGTTCAACATTACTGCCTGCAAGCTCACGGTAGCAGACGGCAAGATGACCGCCGTTATGACGATGGGAGGAAAAGGCTATCGGTATCTGTATATGGGTACCGGCGAAGAGGCGGTTGCTGCAGATGAGTCAGAGTATATCCCATATGTAGAGGATGCAGATGGTGCGCATACATTTACAGTTCCTGTGGATGCGCTGGATGAGGGCATTGCTTGTGCCGCATTCAGCAACAAAAAAGAAAAATGGTATGAGCGGACGCTGGTATTCCGTTCCGATTCACTTCCGGCTGATGCCATAGATAATCCGTCGATGAAAACGGCAGAGGATTTAGGAATCGCCGATGGTGAATATACGGTTGAGGTAACCCTGTCCGGAGGCTCCGGCCGTGCAACGGTGGAAAGCCCGACGAAAATCAAGGTGGAAAATGGAATCGCGACTGCAACGATTATCATGAGTTCTTCAAACTATGATTATGTGATTGTCGGTGAGGAGAAGTATCTGCCGGTCAATACGGAAGGAAATTCTACATTTGAGATTCCGGTTACCGGATTTGACTACAATATGCCGATTTCAGCGGATACGACGGCGATGAGTACGCCACATGAGATCGACTATACATTATATTTTGATTCTAAAACAATAAAGTAAGGGTGTTGAATTTGAGACGAGGAAGAAGAATTCTTTTTTTACTCCTGTTCGCCCTGTTATGTACGTTCCCCTGTGCTTGTGCAACACAGGGGAATGTTGCATATACAGAGGATGCAGGAACAAAAGAAAAAGTGACAGATGCATCTGCATCGGATGCAGATATCCGCTGGGATAACTTGAAAATAGAAAATAGTATGGATTTAAGCTATGCGACACAGTTTTCCGTGGATTATTATACGGGAGGGTATAAACTTATTTCCGTTTCTGATATCGGTGATTACCTGCTTGTGCCGGATGGGAAGAATGTACCGGAGGGACTTCCTTCGGATATTACAGTGATTGATGGAACACCGAAGCACGCATATCTGGCTGCAACGTCCGGCATGGACTTCATTGTGAAGATTGGACGTCTTAACAACCTTTCCTTCTCAGGCACGAAGAAGATGGCTGGTATATCCCGGAGGCAAAGCAGGCGATGCAGGCACAGACACTTGCCTACGCCGGCAAATACAATGCGCCGGATGTGGAACAGATGCTTGCCGGGGATTGTGATCTTGCTATCGAGTCGACGATGATCCTGCACAATCCGGAGGTAAAAGAGCAGTTAGAGACTTGTGGAATCCCAGTGATCGTGGAACATTCAAGCTATGAGACAGATCCGCTTGGCAGGCTGGAATGGGTGAAATTCTATGGCGCGTTGTTCGATGCGGAGGATGCTGCAGAGCAGTTGTTTGCGTCAGAGACGGCGAAGACCGCAGACGTTTTGAACGAGGCACCGACCGGAAAGACCGTTGCATTTTTTTATGTGACGACAAACGGTGGTGTCAATGTACGTAAGTCCGGTGATTATGTATCGAAGATGATCGAACTCGCCGGAGGAACCTGTATTACCTTTGATGATTCGGACGAGGAAAATGCGCTTTCAACTATGACAATCCAGATGGAGACATTCTATGAGCAGGCGAAGGATGCAGACTATATCATATACAACAGCACAATTGACAGTGAGCTTACGAGCGTATCAGAGCTTTTGCAGAAGAACGCGCTATTTGCGGATTTTAAAGCCGTTAAGGAAGGGCATGTGTACGGAACCGGAAAAAATATGTTTCAGGAGACGACCGGATATGGTACGATGATCGCGGATATGCATGCGATATTTACCGGACAGGAGATAAAGAGCGATTATTTTTATAAGCTGACAGAGGAATAAGCGGAATCGTGAAATCGGTGCATGGAACATGTACTATATGAATTGTGAAATGGAATAAAGATGAAGACAAAAAAGACGCGAATCATAATTACATATATCGTATTATTTACGCTGCTGCTTGGTGCAATTCTGCTATCACTTTATATCGGCAGTGTATCGATCGCCCCGCGGCAGGTATTCTCCGTATTAACCGGACACGGAACCGATGCGAAAGCGATGCAGATTATTCTTTCCATCCGTCTGCCGCGTGTGCTTGCGGCAGCAATCTTAGGAGGTGCACTTGCGGTATCGGGATTTTTGCTGCAGACATTTTTTAGAAATCCGATTGCAGGTCCGTTTGTGCTCGGAATCTCTTCCGGGGCGAAGCTGGTTGTTGCACTTGCGATGATCGTAGGTGTCTCACATGGTATTACAATGAGTTCGTGGTTTATGATCGCGATGGCATTGATCGGATCGCTCCTTTCGATGCTTTTCGTATTGGCGGTATCAAAGAAGGTGCAGGAAATGTCTATGCTGGTTGTATGTGGCGTGATGATCGGTTATATCTGTTCGGCAATCACGGATATTGCTGTGACCTTTGCAGATGATTCGAATATCGTGAATCTGCATAACTGGTCGCTTGGAAGCTTCGCCGGAATATCCATGGCGCATGTAAAGATCATGACAATTGTTGTTGTAGTGGCGGTGGCTGGTTCTTTTCTGCTATCTAAGCCGATTGGAGCATATCAGATGGGAGAAAGCTATGCGCAAAATGTCGGTGTATCGATCCGCCCGCTTCGTGTGATGCTGATTTTATTATCCAGCTTATTATCCGCCTGTGTGACGGCATTCGCAGGACCGATTTCGTTTGTCGGAATCGCGGTGCCACACCTTGTAAAGAGTGTAGTAAAAACAACAAAGCCAATCGTGATGATTCCGGTCAGTTTTCTCGGAGGCGGTGTGTTCTGCGTGCTCTGTGATTTGCTGGCACGGACAATCTTTGCTCCGGTCGAGCTTTCCATCAGCTCTGTGACAGCGGTATTTTTAGCACCGGTTGTAATTTACATGATGGTGAAGGAGAGGGGGCGCAGACATGGCTATGCACAGTGATGATGATTATATGGTTACGGAAGAGGCGAGTGTAGGCTATCAGAAGCGGACGCTCATAGACCATGTGAATCTCCATGTGAAAAAAGGAGAGATTCTTACCCTGATCGGACCAAACGGCGTGGGCAAATCGACGATTCTGAAAAGTATCATCCGGCAGTTATCCCTGATTGCAGGAACAGTCAGCATTGATGGGAAAGAGTTGTCTTCTTATGCACCGAAGGAGCTGGCGAAGAAGATGGCAATCGTGATGACAGAGCGGATTCATCCGGAACGATATACCTGTTATGATGTCGTGGCGACCGGTCGGTATCCGTATACCGGGAAGATGGGGATGCTGCAAAAAGAAGATGAAGAAAAAATCGAAGAAGCGATGCGGCAGGTGCAGGTGGAAGCGCTTCGGGATCAGGATTTTGAGAGGATCAGCGATGGACAGCGCCAGCGTGTGATGCTGGCGAGAGCAATCTGCCAGGAGCCGGAGATTTTAGTGCTAGATGAACCAACCTCGTATCTGGATATCCGCTATAAGACGGATTTCCTGTGGCTGTTGCGGTCGCTTGCAAGAAAACGGCAGATGGCAGTTGTGATGTCCCTGCACGAGATTGATCTGGCACAGAAGATTTCAGATCAGGTTGTCTGTGTGAAGGAACATCGTGTCGATCGGGTCGGCACGCCGGAAGAGGTGATGACGACCGAATATATACAGGAACTCTATGCGATGCAGGATGGCGTCTATGATGCGGCGTATGGTAGTGTGGAATTTCCGAAGCCAACCGGGGATGTCCATACCTTTGTGATCGGTGGAGGTGGATACGGAATCCCGCTATACCGGAAACTGCAGCGGCAGGGTATCCCATGTGCAGCGGGGATTTTACCTGTGCATGACCGGGAGTATCCGGTTGCGAAGGCGCTCTGTGAGAAGGTACTGGAAATCCCGGCCTTTACAATGCCGGAGGATACGATGCTTGCGCAGGCAAAGGCATTGATCGATGCCTGTGAGACGGTATATTGTCCATGTATGGAGTTCGGTGTGTGCAATTCGTACAATCAGGAGCTGTATTTTTATGCAAAAAAGCAAAATAAGTTGAAAAATCTTTCAGAATAGACTTTGAAAGCCATCTCTAAAATGCTATAATAACATGAAGTGAGTTTAAAGGTGGAGGAACAGATGGGAGCATCATTAGAAGAAGAGATTAAGAAGAGAAGAACATTTGCGATCATATCCCACCCGGATGCCGGTAAGACGACTTTGACAGAGAAGTTTCTGCTCTATGGAGGTGCGATCAATACAGCCGGTTCGGTAAAGGGAAAAGCAAATTCCAAATACGCAGTTTCCGATTGGATGGAGATTGAGAAGGAGAGAGGTATTTCCGTTACCTCATCCGTGTTGCAGTTTAATTATGACGGATATTGTATCAATATTCTGGATACACCGGGACATCAGGATTTCTCGGAGGATACCTATCGTACTTTGATGGCGGCAGATTCCGCGGTCATGGTAATCGACGCATCAAAGGGTGTAGAGGCGCAGACAATCAAGCTGTTTAAGGTTTGTGTGATGCGCCATATTCCGATTTTTACATTTATCAACAAGATGGATCTTGAAGCAAGAGATTCGTTTGAGCTTTTGGATGAGATCGAGAATGTCCTTGGAATCCGGACATGTCCGATCAACTGGCCAATCGGTGCAGGAAAGCGTTTCAAGGGTGTTTATGACCGGGATACAAAGAAAGTATCGATGTTTCAGGCAGTGTCTGTTGGCGGTGCGAAGTCGGCGGCAGAGACAGATTACGATGTGACAGATCCGGCGCTAAAAGATGCTGTCGGCGATGAACTTTATGCACAGCTGATGGACGAGATCGAGCTTCTGGATGGTGCGAGCGATGAGTTTGATCAGGAGCTGGTGGACAAGGGTGAGTTATCTCCGGTGTTCTTCGGTTCCGCACTGACGACATTCGGTGTGCAGACATTTCTGGAGCATTTCCTGAAGATGACACAGAGTCCACTTCCACGTATGTCGGATGCAGGTCTGATTGACCCAATCACAGAACCATTCTCCGGTTTTGTGTTCAAGATTCAGGCGAACATGAACAAGGCACATCACGATCGTATCGCGTTTATGCGGATCAGCTCCGGTAAGTTCGATGCGACCAAGGAAGTCTATCATGTGCAGAGTGGCAGAAAGCTTCGCTTATCCCAGCCACAGCAGATCATGGCACAGGATCGTAAGGTTATTGATGAGGCGTATGCCGGTGATGTCATCGGTGTATTCGATCCGGGTATTTTCTCTATCGGAGATACGTTATGTACGCCGGGAAAGAAATTCCAGTACGAGGGAATCCCGACCTTTGCACCGGAACATTTCTGCAGACTGGTTCACTTGGATTCGATGAAACGTAAGCAGTTTATCAAGGGTGTTACACAGATTGCACAGGAAGGTGCGATCCAGATGTTCCAGGATTATACACTTGGAATGTCCGAGATTATTGTCGGTGTGGTTGGTGTGCTGCAGTTTGACGTATTAAAATACAGACTGGAAAATGAATATGGATGTGACATCCGCTTAGAGCCGCTTCCATATAATTATATCCGATGGGTAAAGGATCCTTCCACAGATCTGAATAAGCTGTCGAGAATCAGCGACTGCAAGAAGGTGAAGGATATGAAGGACAATCCGCTTTTGCTGTTTGCAAATGAATGGTCTATCCGCCTGATGCTGGAGCATAACGAGGGACTGGAATTAGAAGAATTCCGCAAGAACTAGAGAATCAATGAATTGTGAATCCGGGGTTTAAAGTTGTATCAATATTGGGAGAAGCGTTGATATAAAAGGAGAAGGTAACATGATTTTAATTGACACACAAAAAGAGGAATTTACAAAGTTAAAAGACATTCGTATCTTCGAGAAGCTGGATAATGAGCAGCGCTATAATGGTGATCTGCTTGTCATCGGACTTGGCGGCATGGGTAGTCAGGTTGTCTGCGATATGAAGGGGATGCTGATGGGAGAGATTACACCGGACGATAACATCCAATATCTGATGGTGGATTCCGATATCCCGGCCATGGAGAATATGATTGAGGCAAGCCGGGATGGTATCGGTCTGAATGCAACGGAGATTATCAGTATCTATCGCCCGAATCTGGAAAATCTTCTGGTAAGAGGCATCAAGGAGAATCCGGTGCATCCGAATCTTGCGAATTGGATGCGTGAGGACTTCCCACAGATCAACATTGATACGGATGGAGCCAAGGGCAACCGTCAGATTGGACGATTGATGTTTTCAAATGCATACGAGGATATGCGTGTTCTGCTGTTTGATAAGCTTGAGGAGGCACATACCCGTTCGAAGTCAGGCAAGCTCGATATCATTATCGTGTCGGGCGTCGCTGGCGGTACAAGTGGTGGTATCCTGACAGATCTTACCTATAATATCCGAGCCTACATCCGTTCTAAGAAGTGGAATGATGTGCGTGTGGGTGCCTGCCTGCTGATGCCAGATGTGCTTTACAGCAAGCGTGAGATCGTATCCAATCCGGATCTGCTTGCAAACTTAAATGCAAATGGCTATGCAACCTTGAAGGAAGTCGATTATTATATGCGGCTTACAAGTAAGGACAAGGATGAACGCTATATATTTGAGAGCACGACACACAAGCTTACAATCCGTGAGAATATATTTGATGCCTGTCTGCTGATATCCGGCAAGAAGGACGAGCAGGGCTATATTCCAGATGGCGTAATATATAGTGATGTGGCATATTTCCTGACGAAGCTCGCTTCTGTCAAGCATGTCGGACAGGGTGGCGATGGCGAGAAGGGAAAATTGCTGCGTGATGTATTCTTTGACGGAGAAGACCGCGGCTATTATAAGATTATCAACGAATCCGATTATAAGATCCCAATCAAACAGATTGAGAATATCTGTGAGTATGAGATTTTTGTAGAGGCGTATAAAAAGCTGCATGAGCTTGCAGAGGATGATCCGCAGGCGAAGGAGTCAAGACAGAAGGTGTTTGGTGAACTTGATGCTTTTCTGACCGGACAACCGGGGGATGAGATCAAGCTTTCAGTAAATGGAATCATCCCAATCAGGCAGTTCGAGAAACCGGTTTATAAAATGATCAAGAAAAATCAGGATGGCCTGCGCGAGAATATGGGACGCCAGCTTGCTTCCATGAAAGACCGCATTCCGATTATGATCAAGTCTTTGAAGAATCACGTACTTGATACGTTAAATGCGGAACTCGAGTGGTTTATGCAGAAGAAAGGCCCGTATGCGGTGATGGATATTATTGGCTGCGGTGGTATCGGAAGTAGCGAGAAAGACCGTGGCATGATTGCAGATATCGAACGGCTTTCCGGACTCATGAAACAGTACCAGCCAACCGGTGAATACAGTCGTATTATTGAGTCGATCAAGGACATTGTAGCGAAACGATTCTTCACATTCCCATCGGCGAAGCGTGAGACAGAGAACGGATATTATGATGCATGTGTCAAAGAATGTCTGACTCTGCAGCGGAATATGCTGATCGAAGGTATGAGTGATCAGGATATGTTTGGAGATATTACCCGGTTCCTGCGGGCGAAGGCAGAGCGACTCGAAGAGCTGTATGCACAGTTTAACGAGGATCTGAAGAATGCGGTGGAGGATCTCGCAGCAAATGGAAAGCGGATTACCGGATTCCTGTTAAAGGATGCAAAGCAGCAGGAGTACCTGCCGTCTGATTACATCACACAGGATCGTGTCGATGAGTTGTACAAGGGTATCGTAAAGCTGCTCGCGGACAATGAATCAAACATTGATAATGGACGTATCGTACCTGTAAAACAGGAGATGGAGCGGGTATATAAGAACATTCTGATCGGTGTCGGTATGTATGCACCAGAGAAGATGATCTCCGTTGCATTTGCAGATAAGCGTCCGACATTGGCAGAGCTTAACATGATGTTTGTGTCTCCGACAAATGAGACGCGTGCAGAGATCATGGATCGGGCTGCAAAGGCATTTGTCGAAGGTGCCAGTGAGAAGACAGCGAAGAAGAAGCTGTGTATCTTAAAGCCTGGATTTAAGGTAAATATCACGAATCATAAGTATATTTCCCTTCCGGCGATCATGCCGTTCTTCAGTGAGGCGGTAACGAAGCTTCTGACAGCACCACCGTATAAGGAAGACCGTAACAATATCTCTCTGAATACCGGTGATGTGGCAATTTCCGTAGACGATATGTACATCGGAGTTCCGCTTTCGATGATGGCTTGTATCGACGATATGCGGAAGGCATATGAGGTAGTTCCGGACAGTTATCTTGGATTACATATTGATGAAGTGAATAAAGATATGAAGACGGAGTTTCCGGGTGTTGCATAAGAAAAGATGCTGCAAGAAATTGCAGCATCTTTTTTCTTTATTCTATTGATGATTTCTTCGGAAAATATTTTTTGCAGGTTATCACGAACAGGATGATTGCAAGTGCGGTTGCAAGGTAATCCGTGACCGGTTGTGCCAATGCAAGCAGTCTGGCGGAATCCGTTGTTGCGTTGATGATAAACAAGATTGGTAAGTATAAAAGTCCCTGCCGGCTGATCGACAAAATCAGGGAAGGAAGTGCGGCACCTGTGGACTGGATTGCGTTGATAAATACAAATAACTGTCCAAGGATCGGACCGGATAAAATGTAAATACGGGAAAACTGAAATCCAAAATCGTAAGCATCGGCATCCTCTAGAAAAGCACTGACCAATCCGTCTGCACCAAAGTAACAGACACAGGTCATGATTGCACTTAACACGAATGCAAGTAAAATGGAAAATTTCAATACAGCAAAATACCGTTTCCGGTTTCCGGCACCGAAGCAGTAGCCAAGCAACGGCTGGATTCCGGTTCCAAGTCCGATCAACAGCATGACAACGATCATGTTAACCTTCATGCGACACCGAGTCCGGCAACTGCCATGTCTCCATAGTGAGCCATCAGATTATTGATGAAGATATTGCTGACACTCATAAGCACGCTGTTCAGTGATGCCGGGATACCAATGGCAAATACGGAACCCGCAATTTTGTCTCCGGCTTTGTAATCCTGTAATCGAATCGATAACTGTGATTTTTTGACAGAAGATGCGATACATAAAAGACCGCGGATAAAATATTTCCGATGACGGTTGCAATCGCGGCACCGGCAACATTCCAGCCGAGAAGCAAGATCATGACCGGATCTAAGATTACGTTTGCCATATTTCCGATGATCATACCGGACATTGCGGTTTTTGCGCGCCTTCGGAACGGATGATGTTACTGAATGCGTTACTTATGATCAGAAACGGAATTCCGATGGCGACGATCCGGAGATACTGGGTTGCGTATTCTATCGTATCCGGACTTGCACCGATTGCTTTGCAAACAGGTTCTGCAAAAATTACAATTAAGATCATAGATATGATTCCCACAGCCAGCCCGGTCCAGAAGCAGAATGCGGAGGCATGTTTGGCGCGTTCTTCCTGACCTTCTCCAAGCATACGGGAGATAAAGGACGTTCCGCCGATACCGAATAACATACCGACGGCCATAAATAACAGGAAAGCTGGGGTTGCGACCGACACAGCAGCAACCATCAGTGCATTTTTTGTCTGTCCAATAAAAAATGTATCAGCGAGATTATAGATCAGAACCATAATCATGCTGATGATCGAAGGGATGACATTGCTTAACACGGCTTTTGGAACCGGAGCATCCCTGAAAATTTCAGTTGTATTCTGTTGCATAATCGTTCTCCTTATTGTTTGTAATCATTTTAATAGACAAATATATATGTTAACATATGAATAAATGAGATTCAATGAAAAATCGGATTTGTGCACTTTTTTCGTGCAAAGTAAAAAAGAAGTGCATTTGTTATGAAAATGTACTATAATATAAAAGACTGTGAATAACTATAGGTCAGAAAGGCAATGAAATGGCAAAGAAATTTTATGCTGTGAAAAGAGGTGTTCGACCGGGAGTATATGAAACATGGTCTGCCTGCGAACCGCTTGTGAAAGGGTTTCCGGGAGCGATATACAAGGGCTTTCCGACGAGACAGGAGGCGGAGGCATTTGTAGGCAGAGAATGTGTGACGGAAGAATCAAAGCATACCGATGAGAATATGGTATATGCGTTTGTGGATGGTTCTTACAACAGTGCCACACAGGTATATGGGTATGGTGGATTTCTGATGGATCATGGTGAGAGGTATGTCCTGCAGGGACATGGTGATGATCCGGAGATGGCATCCATGCGTAACGTGGCAGGTGAGATACTGGGCGCGATGGCGGCAGTGAAGCTTGCAGTGGAAAAAGGATTACCAGAATTGGCGATTTATTATGATTATCTTGGAATCGAGATGTGGGCAACCGGAGGTTGGAAGCGGAACAAGACCGGAACGATTGCATATTACGACTATATGCTGCAGGTACGGGACAAGATCCGTGTCACATTTATAAAGGTAAAAGGGCATTCCGGTGTGGAAGGCAACGAGGAAGCGGACCGCCTTGCAAAGGAGGCAGTCGGCATCACCGGATAGCGTACGCGAGAGATTAAATTTAAGATAAAGAAAAGTGGAGATGAAAGATGAAATTTCAGGTGAGTAATTTATTTCGGAAGAAAGAAGAACCAGTGGAAAATAATGCGGTAGAGACAGCAGAAGCACAGGTGCAGAGGAAGCACCCAAGGCAGAACCAGCCACAGAGCAGACGGCAGTTACTGCAGAGGAAGAAGTGACAGTTTGTCCAAAATGTAAGCAGGAATTTAAGAAGTCTGCAATCAAGGATAACTACAATGTATGTATCGCATGCGGATACCATTATGTGGTTTCTGCAGAGAAGCGGGTACGGCTGTTGGTGGATCCGGGTACATTCAAGCCACTTCGCTGTAAGGTTGCATTCTCCAATCCATTGGATATGCCGGAGTACGAAGAGAAGATCGAGCGCCTGCAGGAAAAGACAGGACTTGAAGAAGCGGTCTATACCGGTGTTGGTAAGATCGACGGAAATGAAGCAGTCATTGCAGTATGAGCAGCAAGTTCCTGATGGGAAGTATGGGTATGGCTGTTGGTGAGAAGGTTACAAATGCAGTGGAATATGCAGACAAGAAACATCTTCCGCTTATTATATTTACCGCAAGTGGCGGCGCGCGTATGCAGGAGGGTATTTTATCCCTGATGCAGATGGCGAAGACGAGTGCAGCAATCGAGAAGTTCAGTGAGCATGGTGGATTGTACATTTCCTACTTGACACATCCGACAACCGGTGGTGTTACCGCCAGCTTCGCAACATTAGGCGATATTACATTGGCAGAGCCGGATGCTTTGATCGGATTTGCCGGACCGCGTGTAATCGAGCAGACAATCGGACAGAAGCTTCCAGATGGATTCCAGCGTTCGGAGTTCCAGATGGCACATGGCTTTGTCGATCAGATTGTGCCGAGAGATAAGATGCGGGAAGTCATCTCCCATATTTTACGTTTACATGCGAAGAAAGGAAGATAATCATGATTAAAGAGATAGATGAGAGAATTGCGGAAATCGATAAAGAGATTGAAGAGATCATGGCGAGTGATCTGGTAGATGAGGCAAAGGTATATGTCCTGAAGCGGGAACGTCATGACTGATACATATGTGTAAGAATCTGAACAGCCATGATAAGGTATATCTGGCTCGTCACAAGAAGCGTCCGAAGATCACAGAGTATGTCGATGCGATCTTTGACGATTTCTTTGAGCAAAAAGGTGACGCGCTTGGTAAGGAAGATGCAAGTATCTATGGCGGCATTGCAACCTATCATGGAATCCCTGTGACTGTGATCGGACACCGCAAGGGAAATGATCTGGCAGAGAATCTGAAATGTAATTTCGGTATGCCGGGACCGGAGGGTTACCGGAAAGCACTGCGTCTGATGAAGCAGGCAGAGAAGTTCGGCAGACCGATCATTACATTTATTGATACACCGGGTGCATATCCGGGATTGGAAGCAGAGAACAACGGACAGGGTAGTGCCATGCGGTAAACCTTGCGAAGATGAGTGCTTTGAAGGTGCCTGTAATCGCCGTTGTAACTGGAGAGGGAAGCTCCGGCGGTGCACTTGCCATCGGCGTGGCAAACAGTGTGCTGATGCTTGAGAATGCCGTGTATTCCATCCTTTCACCAGAGGCTATGCGTCCATTCTGTGGAAGGATTCTTCCCGCAGTGAAGAGGCTGCCGAGATGATGAAGCTGACTGCACAGGATCTGAAGGAGTTCGGTGTGATCGATGATATCATTCCTGAGCCAATCGGCGGTGCACATCTGAATCATAAGGTTGTATTTAAGGCAACTGACCGCGCGATCAAGAAGGAGCTTGACAAATACATCAAGATGAACCCGGATGAAGTTGCAAAGCATCGTTATAAGAAATTCAGAACGATCGATAATAAATACCTGCATGTGATCTAAGATGGCTGTGCAGGAAGAGAGTGACAGAGAGTAAGAGGAAAGATAAGATGAAAGAGGGCTTACATATTGTAGGTATGGGGCATTATGCTCCGGAACACGTAGTGACAAATGATGATTTAAGCAAGATTGTAGACACAAATGACGAGTGGATCTCCAGCCGTACCGGTATTCGCAGAAGACATTTTATTACAGAAGAGAAGAATCAGGATATGGCGATTGCCGCAGCGAAGATGGCAATCGAGGATGCAGGCATCGACAAAACTGAGATCGGCGTTGTGATCGTAGCAACGATCCGCCCGGATCATATGACACCATCGGTCGCATGTATGGTTCAGAAAGAATTGGAGCTTCCACAGGATATTCCTTGTTTCGATATCAATGCAGCCTGCTCCGGATTCATGTATGGTGTACAGATCGCAAGAGGCATGCTGTTACAGAGCGACAAGAAATATGGCGTGGTTATCGGTAGTGAGACATTGTCCAAGATTCTGGATATGAATGACAGAAGTACCTGTATCCTGTTTGGTGATGGTGCAGGTGCCGCAGTCGTAGAGCTTTCTGATACACACCGCTATTTCAGCATCCTTGGTGCAAAGGGCGATGATGTTGTACTGGAATGTAGCAACGAAGATCTGAAGCACGTCACGTCAGCATGCTTGGCAGTGAAGTGTTCAAGTTTGCGGTAAGTACTGTTCCGAAGACAGTTATGCAGCTTCTGGAGAAGGCTGGTGTGACAGCCGATGATATTGATCTGTATGTCTGCCATCAGGCAAATAAGCGTATCATTGAGTCCGTGGCAAAGAAATGTAAACAGAGCATGGACAAGTTCTATATCAATCTGGATGAGTATGGAAATACAAGTTCTGCAAGTATTCCAATCGCACTTTCTGAGATGAACCAGAAGGGCATGATCAAACCGGGCATGAAGCTTATTTGTGTAGGATTCGGCGGCGGTCTGACATGGGGCGGCGCGTATCTGGAATTCTGATATATTTGTATCAGATCAATTATTGAAGCTACTGTGCTTATGCGTAGCACAATTATGAAATAGAAATTTGGGCATAGTGTGAGGAGGATAAAGATGAGATTAAATGAATTCCTTGGAATCAAGTATCCGATTATTCAGGGTGGAATGGCGAATATCGCACTTGGCGAGTTTGCAGCCGCTGTCAGCAATGCCGGTGGACTGGGACTGATCGCATCCGGCGGATTTGACGCAGAGCGTATCCGTGAGGAGATCAAGAAGTGCCGTGCTTTGACCGATAAGCCATTTGGTGTAAACCTGATGCTGATGAATCCGGATGTCGACAATATCGCAAAGATGTTGGTGGAAGAGAGGGTTGATGTAATCACAACCGGAGCCGGAAGCCCGGAGAAATATGTGGCTGACTGGAAGGCAGTTGGCACAAAGGTTATCCCGGTTGTCAGTGGTGTTGCTCTCGCAAAGCGTATGGAGCGTATGGGTGTGGATGCCTGATCGCAGAAGGCGGCGAGAGTGGCGGACATGTCGGTGAGATGACAACGATGACACTTGTACCGATGGTTGTCGATGCAGTTAATATCCCGGTTATCGCAGCCGGTGGTATCGCAGACGGCAGAGGGATGGTTGCAGCATTTGCACTTGGCGCAATCGGCGTACAGATCGGAACGGTATTACTTGCCAGTGAAGAATGTCCGATCCATATCAATTATAAAGAAGCAGTCATCAAGGCGAAGGATAACGGTACAGCAGTGACTGGCAGATCCAGTGGTGCTCCGGTGCGGGTAATCAAAAACCAGATGGCACGTGAGTATCTGAAGATGGAAGGCAAGGGTGTTCCAAGAGAAGAGTTAGAGCAGCTTACACTTGGTTCTCTCCGCAAGGCTGTCTTAGATGGCGATACAAAGAACGGTTCTCTGATGGCTGGTCAGGTCTGTGGTCTTGTAAAGGAGATCAAGCCGGTGGCAGAGATCTTGAAGGGCTTGTATGAGGATTCCCTTGCAGAGCTTGCAAAGCTGAACAGTGAGGGCATTTAGATAAGATAAGGCACGCGAATGCGTGACGGCATAAATTGATAGAATAATCATAGATAAGCAGGAGGAAATTATGAAGATCGGTTTTTTATACGCTGGACAGGGTGCACAGCATGTCGGAATGGGAAAGATCTCTATGAGGCATATCCAGAGTTCCGCGAGGTATTTGACAATGTAAAGCTTGATTTTGACGTGAAGGAATGTTGTTTCGATGGTCCAATCGAGAAGCTTGGACAGACAAGATACACACAGCCATGTATGGTTGCCTTTGCGGTTGGTGTGACAAAGATTCTTGCAGCAAAGGGTATCGTACCGGAGATTGCAGCCGGACTTTCACTCGGTGAGTATTCCGCACTCTATGCGGCAGGTGTATTCGAGGAGCAGCAGGTCATCGACCTTGTTGCATACCGTGGTAAAGCCATGGAAGAGGCAGTGACAGGCAGAGACACTGGTATGATCGCAGTTATGAATCTTGACCGTGAGACGATCAAGGCATGCTGTAAGCAGGCAGAGGAAGAATTTGCAGACAGCGAGTTCCATATCGCAGAGGTTGCAAATTATAATACACCAGTTCAGGTGACTGTATCTGGTGATACACCGGTTATCACAAGAGCCGGAGAGCTGATGATGGAGAAGGGCGCAAGAAGAATCGTGCCTGTTGCAGTCAGCGGACCATTCCATACATCTCTGATGAAGCCGGCTGGTGACAAGCTTGCAGAGCGTTTCAAGACCGAGCATTTCGGTGAGATGAAGTTCCCTGTTCTGTTCAATGCAACCGGTAAGGAGCTTGCAGCAGATAAGACAATTCCTCAGATGCTTGAGACACAGGTACAGAGCAGCGTATATTTTGAGGATTCTATCAAGTACATGATCGAGCAGGGCGTTGATACCTTTATCGAGGTTGGTCCGGGTAAGACACTTTCCGGATTCGTAAAGAAGATCGACCGCAGCTTTGCTACTTATTCAGTAGAAGATATCGATTCATTAAATATATTATTAGAAGCACTTGGAAAGTAAATTTGGAGGGAATCTATGACATTAGAGAATAAAACAGCCATTGTCACAGGCGGAAGCCGTGGAATCGGTCGTGCAATCTGTGTTGCGCTTGCAGAGGCAGGTGCCAATGTCGTAACCTGTTATGCACATGGCGCAGCTGGTGCCGAAGAGACAGTAAAGCTGTGTGAGGCATATGGTGTGAAGGCATCCGCCATTCGGGCAGATGTTGCAAAAAATGAAGATGTACAGGCACTCGTGACAAAGGTAAAGGAAGAGTACGGAAGCATTGATATTCTTGTCAACAATGCAGGTATCACGAAGGATAACCTGATGCTGAAGATGACGGAGGAAGATTTCGAGCAGGTCATTGACACGAACTTAAAGGGTGCATTTCTGTGTATCAAGCATGTATCAAAGATCATGCTCAAGCAGAAGCGTGGACACATTATCAACATCAGCAGCGTGGTCGGTGTCCGTGGAAATGCCGGACAGGTCAATTATGCATCCAGCAAGGCAGGCTTGATCGGTATGACAAAGTCTGTTGCGAAGGAAATCGGTTCCCGTGGCATTACCGTGAATGCGGTGGCACCGGGATTTATTGAGACAGATATGACAGCAAAGCTGCCTGAGGCTGTTGTGGAAGAGAACTTAAAGAGTATTCCGATGAAGAAGCTTGGCAAGGTCGAAGATGTTGCAAATCTTGTCCGTTTTCTGGCAAGTGATGATGCAAGTTATATTACCGGTCAGGTCATCTGTGTAGATGGCGGTATGGCAATGTAGGAGGGAAAAAATGAGCAGAAGAGTTGTGATTACAGGTTTAGGAACTGTAAACCCTTTGGGAAATAACGTAGAGACAACATGGGATAATGTAAAAAAAGGTGTCTGCGGAATTGATGAGATTACAAGATTGATACGACGAACCATGCAGTGAAGCTTGCCGGAGAGGTAAAGAATCTGGATGTAACAGCCGTAATCGACAAGAAGGATGCCAGACGTATGGACCGCTACGCACAGTATGCAGTTGTTGCAGCTGACGAGGCATTTAAGCAGAGTGGTCTGGACATGGAGAAGGAAGATGCAGAGCGATGTGGAGTCATCTTCTCCAGCGGTATCGGCGGCATGGAAGTCACAGAGAAGAACTATCAGACTGGCGAGAGACGTGGTTTTGACAAGATCTCCCATTCTATATTCCGATGACAATCGCAAACATGGGTGCCGGAAATATCGCAATCCGTTTTGGATTTAAAGGTATCTGTACCTGCGTTGTAACGGCCTGTGCATCCGGCAATAATGCAGTTGGTGACAGCTTCCATTATATTCGTGATGGATATGCAGATGTCATGATCTGTGGTGGTTCTGAGGCAGCAATCACGGATATGGCAATCGGTGGATTTACAGCGATGCAGGCATTGAATACAACAACGGATAAGAATCGTGCTTCGATTCCATTTGATAAGGAGCGTGCCGGTTTCGTCATGGGTGAAGGTGCCGGTGCACTTGTATTAGAAGAGTATGAGCATGCGAAGGCGCGAGGTGCGGAAATCCTCGGCGAGGTTGTAGGATACGGTGCAACCTGTGATGCATACCATATCACAGCCCCATGTCCGGATGGAGCAGGTGGAGCAGCCTGTATGGCAATGGCAGTGAAGGATGCCGGTATCAAGCCGGAGCAGGTTGGTTATATCAACGCACATGGTACATCCACACACTTAAATGATGCAGGCGAGACAATGGCGATCAAGACAACATTTGGTGAGCATGCATACAAGCTGATGGTTAGCTCTACAAAGTCTATGACCGGACATCTGCTCGGTGGTAGTGGTGCCGTAGAAGCTGTAATCAC
>ENA-OQEN01000254-OQEN01000254.1-human-gut-metagenome-genome-assembly--contig:-NODE-254-length-23533-cov-3.416902_pt1 | contig 23533 bp, 25 predicted proteins | sample MGYA00242791_ERZ504627 | MGnify/ENA primary metagenome ERZ504627 (study PRJEB26092, sample SAMD00036316) | human gut metagenome | host: Homo sapiens | study: EMG produced TPA metagenomics assembly of... | reverse complement strand
TCAGACTTCGTCTGCAAAGATGTCGTGGGCAAGGGTGTTCCCCCTTGACTCCTTTGATACCTCAATCATAAAAACAGACTGTCCCATCAGCAGACAATCTTTTTTTATTCTCTCGGTATATCGCCCATCGGCAAAGACCAATACCACAGAAAACCTTTCTTCGTTGAGATAACTCCTGCGTTTTTCTTTGCCTTTTTGATGGTCGATTTCTTGAACCTGCGGCTTCAAGTTTTTCTTCACAATCCGAAGAAAGCATTTCTCCGCCCTGCAACATTTCAACGAGAAATGATTTTGCTTTCATCTCTTTTTCATTCGGTCTGCCCATTTGTGGCGAAAGAGATAAAAACGCTTCTTCGGCTGTCATCTCCATTTCGGAAATGAAGTCCACGCCTTTCTCGGCAACCTCAAAAAGAATTGCCGAACCTGTCGGGGCAAGATTTGATTTCACCTGCACCAAATATCTTTCCGCAGGTGCTTCCTTGTTCGGTGTGCGTGTGATTGCAAGAATGCTTCTTGCAGCACCCGCAATATCAATCGAGCCATTGGTGCGGTAGAGTGGATTATTATCTTTCATCTTGTTCATATGAGCAATAATGACAATCGCACAACCCGTATCTTTTGCAACTGCTATCAGATGGTTAAACTCTGCTCGTGTTTCGTTAGCATTGTTCATAGAACAGTTCTCTCCGATATAGGAACTCAACGGGTCAAGGATTAGAAGTTTGGCATTGTACATTTCAATCGCTTCACGAATACGGTTATCCCCGAAAGACAAGGTCTTTTCATCTTCCTTGATGAAGATTAGGTTTTCTCCGTTCCCGTCGGCAGAATTGAAACGGGGTACTACGGTATCATCTGCATCATCTTCCGTTGTCTGATAGATGATAGCCATAGGCTCGTTTTCTTCCGTTTCGGTAAAGGGGAGAGGTTCGCCCTTTGAGAGCAGGGCGCGATGGAAAGCATTAACTTGCTTTTTCCATCGCCCGGATCTCCCTGCAACAGCGTAACCTTGCCAAACGGAATATACGGATACCACAGCCATTTAACTTCTCTCGCTCGATTTCACTTGCCTTGATGATTTCAAGAGGTACGCTGAAATTCGTTTCGTTTTCATTCTGTTTCATCATTTCTTGTTCTCCTTTTCTCTGAAAATATAAAAAACCACAGATTGATACTGAAACCTTGTTTGTGTTGCTTTTCGGAGCGTAAATCAAGGAAAATCCTCGTTCTAAGCCTTTCAAAAAATAGCATAAGGTGTTTGTACTAACCTGTGGTTATGTATGAAATTGTAGGTTTTGGGTAACAAAAAACACCGTATTTCTACGGTGCTTTTTGCTTCAATACTTGTCTTTTAATTTCAGACAAACTGGAAGTTATCTGCATAAATTTTCAGGTCGATGTCCTATTCCATGTTCGTAATTAGTTAATTGTCTTCGGAGAAAATCCGCCATAATTTCATCGCCTATGTTTATCCATGCCTCTATCTGTATTTCCATTAAAGCCTTCGTAACTCTCATCGGAAGTTCGTCTAAATTGCTAATAGCCAACCACGGAAAGGCTCGATATTTTTGAGTATCACCAATTATAAACAAATAACCTATCAACTGTTCTTTTCTGAAAACAAAATAGAATTGCGGCATCTCTCCAGCGATGGATTTGTCCATAATCTTTTTCATCGTCTTTTCTTTTCCATATGCAGGATAAAAGCCTATGCTTTTTAAATCTCTCAAAGATTTTTCTTTTTGTTCTTCTGACATATCCAAATAATTAAGGATTTGTTCCTCCATACCACTTACCTCCGCAAATCACGATTTTATGACTTCTTCTTTTTTTGTGCAGGAAGTTCATCGTACATAGCCACAAACAATCTTGTCAGAAAATCTTTGTTATCAACATCATCAACCAACAACATCTCTTTTGCTCCCTCATAAGGCAATTCATAAATTGCATTAGGTATAAGTGAAACAGCAGATTTTACAGGTTTTACAAGCAACCTATCGTCATATATACCGCCAACAATTTTCTCACGATAATAGATGATATACTCGCCCATCATCGCACGGTATGAAATTCCCTCTAAATCGGATAACTGTTCCAATATAAAGGTTAAATATTCTTTACTTGAAGCCATATCTTTCTCCAATCTATTCTTATTTTTCTATTGGATAAACGAGAATTGTTCTGCTTAGTTTGGCAACTCGCTTTCTTCAACGGGAACTGCCTCTAAGTCAGTGTTGCTCCAATAAGAGCTAATATCTGCACTTGTAAAGTATTCAAAATTACCTGTGGAAGATTTCAGATTGCCTGTCTTTACTCCATAGCAGCCATAAATCAGTTCATAACTTGTTCCATCATGAAGGTTAAATCTGAAACTGGTTATCTCTGCCCCAGAGGTTTCCTCTACTTCTTTGAGTTCCAAGGATAGCCCCTCAAACATATCATACAAGCTCTTTATGGTTTCTTTGGCAACAATGACCTTCTTTTCTGCTGACACAGGTGCTCCAACAAAGTGATACATTTCTATATTTTCAACATCACCTACCTCAAAAGGCAAATCAATATTGACTGTCTTGCTGTTGCACCCAACCAAGCCAAGCACACAAACCACTGCTAAAACTAATGCTATCAACTTTTTCATACAATCAAACTCCTTTGACAAATCCCGATTTATCTCTCTAATGAGTGAGAATATTATACCACATTTTTGTGATTTTTCAACTTGCCCACTTCGACTGCACTCCCGACTTAATAACTTCTTGAACACTTGCCGAAAAAGAAAAACTGCCATCACTTGACAGCAGTTCTCTTTCGGGTAGTATTCTGTTATGAATACACAATATCGTTTAATACGATTTCATCAACGCAGGAACGAATGTTATTCATCAATCCTATCCATCTCATCATATCCACAGCCTTTAATTGCTCGGTAACACCTTGTTTTCTTGCCATTTCCTTTATGAGATATTCAGCCATATCACAAGCCGAAGTGTCAATCTCGGCAAGATGTTCATATAACTTTCCGCTTGTCAGCAGAGTGTAATATAAAACTCGCTTGTGTTCTTTCAAATATTGCTCTCGCATTCTTCCGTACTTTGAGAAGAATACTGCACAGAACCGTCTTTTTTACTGTAATGTGTCTGCAAAGTCATTCTTCTTCCGCAATCGGCACAGTATAAATATCCGCTCAAACGGTGTGTATGTGTTCCCCAAGCCGAAGCACGATTTGCTCTGCTTCTGCGTTTCTGAAGCTGTCCCAAAGTTCCTGCGATATGATAGGTTCGTGTGTATTCGGAAATACATACTGTTCTTCTTCGTCTGTGCTTTTTCTCTTGTGAAGTTTGAAATTTGTGCTTACAGACTTACGCAAAACGGTGTGTCCGAGATATTCCTGCCTGTCTAAAATATTTCTTATCGTTGACATTGCCCAAAGATAAGGGTTTGTGAACTTGTTGCCGTTGTACTGTTCGGGGTGGTGTTCCTTTGCATAAGCCGCAGGAATTAAAATCTTTTCTTCGGTGAGTAATTCTGCTATCGCTCGTGGACTTTTACCATTGTTAGCAAGAGTAAAGATACGCTTTACCACTTCCGAAGCCACAGGGTCAACTACAAGCGTTTGCTTGTCGGACGGTAATCTGTTGTAACCATAGGGAATAGAACCGCTACAACGCTTTCCGTCTTTCATACGGGCATCGAATATAGCTTGATTTTATTGCTCGTGTCTTTGGCATACCATTCATTCATAATATTCAAAAACGGAGCAAAATCATTATCCGAAGCATTGTTACTGTCAATGCTGTTGTTGATTGCAAGAAAACGGACATTTTTCTGTGGAAACAGAACTTCCGTATAAAACCCTACTTGCAGATAATTTCGCCCTAATCGGCTCATATCCTTAACAATCAAGGTTTCTACATTTCCTGCTTCAACTTCTTTTATCAGAGATTGAAAGCCGGGGCGATTGAAATTCACACCTGAAAATCCATCATCAGTAAAATGACGGATATTCTCAAAACCGTTTTTTCGGGCGTAATCTTCCAAGTATTTCTTTTGATTGGTTATCGAATTTGACTCGCCCGTAAGGTCATCATCTCTCGACAAACGCTCGTAAAGTGCCGTAATTCTTGAAGTCCTTGACATTCTTTTTACCTCCTTCCTTATGTATTTTTTCAATTTAGGACAGTTAAATTCATCGTCCTATAAAAGTATAGCCCTCCGGTGCAAGCTCAATCGCAGTTGTTGTTTCTCCGAAGGTCGATGCCCAGGAATCAAAATGGGTCAGGTTCTTTTGCTGGAGCGTACTGTACTGGAGATAGCGCATGACCGTATAAAGCTCGGTCATCGAGTTACTTACTGGAGTACCGGTTGCAAAGATCACACCACGCCCGCCGGTCAGCTCATCCATATAGCGGCACTTCATAAACATATCCGAAGATTTCTGGGCTTCGGAGGTGGACAGACCTGCCACATTTCGCATTTTTGTGTAGAGGAACAAATTCTTGAACGCATGGCTTTCGTCCACAAACAGCCGGTCTACACCCAACTGCTCAAAGGTAATGACATCATCTTTCTTGTCAGCGGCAAGGAGCTTGTCCAGTCTGGCTTCCAATGATTTTCGTGTTTTCTCCATCTGCTTGATCGTGAAGTTTTCGCCACGCTGCCATTTCAGCTCCGCAATCGCACCCTCGATCTCATCAATCTGCTCCCGCAGCTGCCGTTCCTGTCGTTCGGCAGAAAGCGGGATTTTTTCAAACTGGCTGTGACCGATGATGACTGCATCATAGTCACCCGTTGCGATACGAGCGCAGAACTTCTTACGGTTTGCTGTTTCAAAATCCTTCTTGGTGGCAACAAGGAGCTTGGCACTCGGATAGAGGTGCAGGAACTCGTTTGCCCACTGTAAGGTCAAGTGATTCGGCACAACGAACAGGGATTTCTGGCTCAATCCAAGCCGTTTACTCTCCATAGCCGATGCAGCCATCTCGAAGGTCTTGCCCGCACCAACTTCGTGTGCAAGCAGCGTATTTCCACCATATAGCACATGAGCGATAGCATTTCTCTGGTGTTCACGGAGGGTAATATCCGGGTTCATGCCGCCGAAACGGATATGAGAGCCATCATACTCACGAGGTCTGGTGGAGTTAAAAAGTTCGTTGTACTTGGTGGAAAGGGTTTCTCGTCTGTGCGGATCTCTCCAAATCCAATCTCGGAACGCATCCTTGATTGCCTGCTGTTTCTGCTGTGCCAGGGTAGTTTCTTTTTTATTGAGGACACGCTTCTGCTTACCATCTGCATCTTCAATCGTATCATAGATACGAATATCCTTCAGATTCAGCGTTTCCTCCAGAATCCGATATGCGTTGCTCGCTCTGTACCGTAGGTGACATACGCCGCCACATCGTTGTAGTTGGGAGAACTCTTACCGTTGATGCGCCACTCTGCGGTCAGCTCGGAGAACTTGACCTCAATGGAACGGCGCAAGTAATACGGCGTTTCAAAGGTTTCCTCCATGAACTGCTGAATATAATCGGCATCAATCCATGTTGCACCCAAACGCACATCAATCTCGGACGCATCCAAGTCCTTCGGCTGTGCTTTCTGCAAGGCTTCCACATTGATGTGGAAGGAAGAATCCCTGTCTGCCGCCATCTGTGCGACACGCAGCTTGCTTCTTACATCACCGGAAAGGTAATCATCGGCAGTCTGCATCCAACTTCCACAGCATCGGGAGCCATCGGGTCTTTGAAGATCACCCCTCGAAGCTCTGCCTGAATCGCATCGTATTCTCCAGGTGTTCCAAGCAGCTGTGCCATAAACGGCAAATCCACCTTGCCACGCTCACCGATAGAGATTGCCAGAGCTTCGGACGGCGTATCCACGCTCGTCACTCTGCGTTCCGGCTTGATGGTTCGCTTGGTGAACATATCCGCCTTGCTTTTCAGATTGCCGTCCTCATCCACATTTTCCAGAGAACACAGGAGATAGTAGGAGGAATCGTCAGCAAATGCCTGACCATTGGCTCGATTATTGATAAGCCCGTTCTTTGCGGCAAACGCATCGTAGGCATCATTCAGTTCTGCCTGTTTCTGACTAATCATTTCATCCGGGTAATCCTCAAGCTGATATTCGATCAGCTCGTTGACGATACCACGAAGTTCCACCATGCCCATCACACGGTCTTTTGCTTTCTCATTCAGGTCTACACGGCGCATCAGGGAGTTTTCACGGAAGTACACATTGCCATCCACACGGTATAAGAGAAATTCTTTACATCCGGGGTTGCAGGAATGGTTTCGATTTCCTTACCCTTGTCAGCTTCGGGAAGCTCCACAGCCTGATAGGTTCCTTGGATGTGGGAAACTGCTTCTTTCAGAAGTTCGGACAGTTCCATGCCCTCAATGGGACGCACTGTAATGTCCATGCCGTAGGCGGTACTTTCTTCCACCGTATCGCCCAGAACCATTTCAGGATGAGCGACAAAGTAGCTGTTCATGGTGTGTCCTTCTTCGGTGCGGTCAAGGTTTACCCATTCCGGTACAATGTCAATCGGATGGTCACGCTTTTGCAGGAACAGGATGTCGGACACGACTTCCGTGCCTGCGTTTTTCTTAAAGGCATCGTTTGGCAGACGGATTGCACCAAGCAGTTCCGCCCTCTGCGCCATATATCGCCTTGCGTCAGAGTTCTTGGAATCCATGGTGTAACGGCTTGTCACAAAAGCGACCACACCACCGGGACGAACCTGATCCAAAGCCTTGGCAAAGAAATAGTTGTGAATGGAGAATCCCAGCTTGTCATACGGCTTGTCGGACACTTTGTAGTTGCCGAAAGGGACATTACCCACAGCCAGATCGTAAAAGTCTCGGCGGTCTGTCGTTTCAAAACCGGCTACTTTGATTTCTGCGTTGGGATAGAGCTTCTGAGCAATTCTGCCGGTGATGGAATCCAGTTCCACACCATACAAACGGCTGCTCTGCATTTCAGGAGGGAGCATACCAAAGAAGTTGCCGATACCCATAGCAGGCTCCAGAATATTTCCTGTTTCAAAGCCCATCTGTCCGACCGCATCGTAGATGGAGCGAATGACCGTAGGGCTGGTGTAATGTGCGTTCAGGGTGGAAGCTCTTGCCGCAGCATATTCATCTTCGGAAAGCAGGTTTTTCAGTGTCTGATACTCCTTCGCCCAATTTCCCTTGTCCGGGTCAAAGGCATCTGCCAGACCGCCCCAACCGACATAATTCGACAAAATCTCCTGTTCTTCGGTAGTGGCGTTCCTGTTCTCGCTTTCCAGTTTGAACAGAGTTTCAATGGCTGCGATGTTTCTTGCGAATTTCTGCTTCGGTCCACCTTCACCGATGTTGTCATCCGTGATGTGGAAGTTCACCGCAGGAACAGGTGGGATTTCTCTGGTGGTGATGGACTGCTCAAGCTGAGCGATAATGTCCATGACTTCGGCATTCTGCCATCCGTCCACCTGGGCATAATCCTGAATGATGGTGTCCTTTCCATCTACGCACTGTACGAAGTCCAGACTACCCGGCAGATCTCTGGTATTCATTGCACCCAGGGCTTTTCTCTGCGTGTCAGGAAGTGCATAGTAGGCTCGCAGGGCATCATCAAAGGAACTGTATTCCTTGATGTCCAGCGCACCCCGCTTCTGAATGTCCTCGGCAACATAAAAATGATCGATGAAGTGTTCCGGTTCCTGCTGTTCGGGTTCCGCACTGGCTCTGACCTGTGCGTGTGCCTTTTCGTCAGGGTAGTCCCCATAGATACGGATGCACTTATGCTCCTGCTGATCGTAAACGGCAGCACCATCGTACTTGAATCCGTCATCCTCCATGGTTCCGTCCACATAGCCCTGGGCAGCTTTTTCCGCTTCTTCCAGAGTGTAGTAGTCCAGTTTATCATCGAAGCCGTTTTCAAAGTGATGGTAGGCGGCAACCAGATAGCGGGGAGCCATGCGCTCCTCGTAGCTGTTAATCATCTCAGGTGTCAGCCATTCTGGTTTGTCGGGAATCATTTCATACAGCTCACGCATCTTGGCAATCTGTGCATGGCGGTTGCCTGCCCACAGATGCTTTTCGCTGTGCTGTCCTGCACCAAGGAAGTATTCGCAGTCCATACGCAGACGGTCTAACAGCTGATACTCAGGGGTGTAGTCCCTCGGTTCGGTTTTGCCCAGAAAATCCTCTGTAACGGGCTTTTCTTCGGTTTGGGCATCAACCCTTACCGCATGGTTTCTTTCGTCCTGAGAGAGCATACGCTCGAAATTCTCACGATTCTCGGCACGGAAGATGGGATAAGCAAGCGTAGGGTCACGCAGCTGAACTTCTCTGTCCGTGATCTGCTCCACACGGAAAGCTGTATCGTCCAGATATACCGTGTCACCGACCTGATAATTCCATTTCGGTTCCTCGGAAGCAGATGCTTCCACAACTTCGGCAGGCTCTGCCACAGGCGCTTCTGGCTGAACCGACTCCATCGCAGCTACGGACTGACGAACTTCCTCCAAATAGTCATTGGCAAGCCATTCGTCCGTGAAGTATTCCGTAACGCCTTCCGGGTCTACATAGTAGTCATCGGTCTGATTATCCCAGATCGCATACTCGCCATCCTCGGTATCAATCACTGCGAAACGGTCATAAACATCTTCCAACGGATCAGTTTTAGCTTCTTCGATAGCCTGTCGTTCCGCTTCTTCCTCCGGGCTGAGGTAGCGTCCCTTTCGTATCAGACCGTCGATTCTCTGCACCACCTGCGCCCAGGACATCTGCAATTTATCGCAACCGCTCTTGGTGTAAGCAACACCCTTGCATCGTGATCCTGACCGCTGTGCGTTGCACCAGAGCAGGCATGGGAATGACCACCGGTTCCGTATTCATGCTTCAGGAAGTCCATCTTTTCCTTGGCAGAATGATTCTCCTGCCAGTAGTTATAAATACGGGCTTTACCACCGGAAAAGCCGCTTCCACGGGTCAAGTCTGCATTGACTTCATCATCCGTAATGAACTGGCGGACAAGGGGCATCTGCATCATATCGGTCTGATACTCACGCAAAGGCATATTCAACTCATACAGCTGTTTCTGAATGAGATTCAGCTTGTGATAGTGAAAACGAAGCAGATCGGGATTTTCCGCAAGGGTTTTTCTAAATTCCGAATACTGCTGTACCAAGGTTGCGTGGAAACGAGGGTCATCCAACTTTTCAGCCAAGTCTGCGGTTTCGTCAGGGAAACCACGAAACGGTTCCTGATGAAGAATTGCCAGATAGTTGCTGGAACGGGCTTCTTCACTCAAATCGTGATAAAGATGCCACAGGGATTCTGCCAACTTCTGACGCTCATATCCGGATGCTTCTACCAGTCCACATTAGTTGCGAACCGACCATTTTCAAGCAGTTCTCCAATGCGCTCGGCAACCGTTTCCCAAGAAACGATCTGCGCTCTGGGGCTGTCAATGGCAGAGGAACCTTTGGCAAGGTGGATACCGTCCTCGGCATACCACGCACAGATATTCCCGCTATCTTCTTTCAGACCATAGCCGCCGTGATAGACCTGCTTTAAGGTCTGAACGATTTCTTCCAACGGCTTCTGCTTCATATATTCCAGCGCTACGACTTTTCGGGCTTCATCGGTATTGCTACCAAGCAGAAGGAAGTGGTCGATTTCTTCCTGGGCAAAAGAAAAAGCAGAGGGCGTAAAGCTCTCTGCTCGGTCGATAAAACTGATTTGTTCATTTTCGGAGAGGAAAAGGTTCAGACTCAGCTGTTGATAAGCTCCGTCATCACGACTTCCTCCGCCTGTGCTTTCAGGCTGTTCATGTGCTGCACCCACGCCATCTGCTGCGTTTCCTTGTCCGGTGCGGGGCTGTCCTTCAGGTACTGCTCCATCAGAAACTCCACTCTGGCTTTCGCTGTTTCCTCGATCTCCACAGGTGCGGGAACAGGCTCTCCGTCAGAATCATGTCGTTCAGGAGCATCGGATTGTTCTGTTCCAAAAATGCTCGACGCATCCTGCCGTACTTGCCCAGAGGTTTCTCTCCCTCGTTCTCCAACTGAAGGTTCGGAATCTGATAATCTCCGGCCTGTCTGTAAGTCATCTCGCTCATAATCTGTACTCCTTTCGGTAGCTTTAATCTGCTCATGTTCTCCAATCGCTTTTTCGATTTCCTGAAACATCCTTGTGCTGATGGCATTCACCGCAGTACCAAGGGCATTTACCGTCTGTCTGGTGTTAAAATCAAACACCTTCTGGAAATCCTCATGCTCGAAGTAGTTGTCGGGACTTTCCACGAACCGGCAATACATCGTATAGGATACGCTGTTTGCCACCGCATTTTTGAAAGCTACTTCGATGTTGAGTTCATCATACTCCTCAAGGAAGCTGTTGGCAACGATGTCGAGGAACTGCTTTTTGTAATCGTCCCAATACTCAGCCGCCAGTGCGGATGCAATATCTTCAAGCTGTGCTTCCAGTACCCCGTCAGCGGCAACACCGAAGGTACGCTCCATCGCTTCCATGACATAGGAGCGGTTTTCAGGCGTCACCTCCCACGGTTTCAGTTCCGGGGAAGAACGGCGAACGCCGGTATCCGCCACATCAAACACATAGCGCAGATACGGTTTATCCCTGTTCATCACAAACAGAGCAATGCCGGTAGAGCCACGCTTTACATATCTGCGGTAATTTTCAGCGTTCCAGTCCTCATAGGGCTTGCAAAAGGTCGCATTGGGGCGCTGAGCATAAATCATCACCTGTTCCGGATAGGTGAACTCATAGTTGCGGGACATCGTTCTCAAAAACGAAGTCCAGTTATCTGTGTTCGAGGTGATTTTCCCAATCGTTTCTTTTGCTAATCCGGAATAAAATCGCTCTTTTGCGTTCATTGTATCCCTCCAATCCTATCAATCCGGATAAAGGTTCAGCTTCTCAAAGGCGGCATCGTCCATGGCTGAAACTTACGGAGAACCGAGTCTGCCAAAGCAAAAAGCTCTGACTCGTCCTCCGAAAGCTGTTCCTTCATCAGTGTCAGTGCTTCACACAGCCCTGACCTTGTGCCAGGGCTGTAAAGCATCATCATGTTCCGCTCATCCTGTGTGAAATCCATCATTCAATCTCCCTTTCCGGGTGGCTCTTGGGCGGCTTATGGGAAACATCCGGCACGGGCTTTTCCTTTAACTGCTCCAACACCGAAGGACGTTCCTCTAATCCGGACGCTTTTCCGTTATTGATGATACCGTCAATCATCCCATAATCATCTTCCATTGCCATCTCTGCGTTTTTCAGGTAGTTTTCGGACTTCATAAAGTTTTCCAGCTTCTGAAACCCAACAGAATCTACATAGTGAAAGGATACCTCACCGACTACCTTTAAGGCTACGATGTCGCTGACCGACATACTGTGACCACGGAAATCATCCGGGTGGTCAATATTGAACTTTACATACAAATCTTCCAGCTGCCGATTCACATCCTCGGACATAGAAATGGAGCCATGATAGACCACCTCGTAACGGTCAATCTCAGGCTCCATTTCTTTCTTCTGAAGGTAGCTGTAATTTGCAAACATGAGCGGGATATTATCGTCTACATCTTCCCGCAGCTGAAGAATCGCATAGGAATCCGTGGGGCTTTCCAGAAAAGCAACCATTCTGTCATCCGGGGTGGTATTTCCGTGAACATCATCCCATTTTTCGTTTTTCATATCCGTGTCCTCCTTATCGTTCAGGCTCTTTGCGTTTGGGAGAGGGACTGGCAGGCGCAGCTTTTTCTGCGGCCTGTGCCAGTTTTTCCATGACCGACTCACGCTTCGGAGAGTCGAGCTTATCCAGCTGACTTTTCAGCACTTTGGCAACCTCAACCGCAGTTTCCTCACGGGCTTCTTCAATGGCTGTATTCAGGAACTCACGATACGGAGCCGTATTACCAGCGGCAAGATCTGCCTTGATTTCTTGGATATGCGCCTGCACATCATCGACCTGATCCATATATTCATAGGGGTCGAAGTTCTCTGCAAAACGGTCGAGCTTAAAAGCAAGCTCAGCGATAGGGTCATTGACCACCACCGCCTGTCTGCCGACTTCAAAAGCCTGCTCCATGACATCCTCATAGAACATTGCCCGCAGTTCCCGGCGCTCCAGCCCGAAGGATTCCAGAATATCCCGGCGGACTTCGAGCATGGACAGTTCAGGGTTATCAACCTGACCGCCATCAATCTCGTTGTAGTTTTCATCCAACAGGGTGTAGTCGTAACCATCTTCGCAGGTCTGCACCGCAAGGATTCTATCCTTTCCGACCTTCCATGCGGCTTCATCGCCCATAATCTCAGGCTCCGGCATATAGCTTGCGCCGTTGCGCTCCATAATTTCTGCAAACTGGCAGATATGAAACACATTGTATCCGATCTGCGTATGATACTCGTCAATGAAGGTGCAGGGCTTCACAACCATTTCATCCGGGTAGTGAATCTGCACACAGCTGCCATCGGGGATATGAAACAAATCCTTATAATGGCTGTCGATAAATCGGATTTCCTTACCATCCGGGTTGTACTCATTTGTCATTTGCGCTTTCCTCCATTTTCAAATTCCATACTGAACTTCGTTTTGCCATCATCTGATACCTCCATAAAGACGGTGGCATCAAAGGTGTTGCCCGTTCTTTCGGACTTGCAATTCTTGAGCTTTACCTTGCCGGAACCAAGCAATTTCTGCGCCGTGGCAGAAGTCATGCTCTTGCCGATGCTCGCAAAGTAGCGATTGTTTTTCCAGAGGGCAAATTTGCAAGCTCTGTTGGAACAGAAAAATGCCTTGGCTTTGTCCTCTACAGCACTGCCGCAGAGCGGGCATTTGCCGATAGAATTGGCTTCTTTCGACATCATAACCTCGGAATCACGGATTACTTCATAGTTCTGAATCAGACCGGCAATCACATCTTTGATCTCGTCCATAAAGTCCTCGCTGGCATATTCGCCTTTCTCAATGAGCAACAATTTTTCTTCCCAATCCGCCGTCATGGATGGGGACTGAATCTGTTCCGGCATGACTGTTACCAGAGCCGTACCCTTGTGGGTCGGAATCAGGTGTTTGGTTTTCTTATCACCCTTACGCTCCAGAAAACCGATGCGAACCAGCTTCTCAATGATACCGGCACGGGTCGCAGGCGTTCCCAAACCTTTGCGCTCCACCTCATCAGGCATTTCGTCCGCACCGGCAGTTTCCATAGCAGAAAGCAGAGTATCCTCGGTAAAGTGTTTAGGGGGAGATGTTTTCCCTTCCTTGATTTCCGTGCCGCTGACGGTCATTTCGTCACCAACGGAAACAGAAGGGAGTGTCTGCACGTTTTCGTCGGATTTTGTCGAATCATTTTTCTGAACCAGAGCTTTCCATCCATCCTGCACAACAGTTTTGCCTTTGGTGGAAAACACGGTACCGCCACAGTCCAGCTCAATAACTGTCTCTGCGTATCGGTGCGGATCGCCAACAGCTACGCACAACCGATTCGAGATCAGTTGCAAAATTGCAAGTTCACCCTTGGGAAGTTCGCTCAGATTGCATTTCTGCAATTCTCTGGTCGGAATGATGGCATGGTGATCTGTGACCTTTTTGTTATTCACAACCTGCTCTGCATGAACTGGTATGTTATCCACATCCTCCACGGGGAATGTGTGGAAAGCCAGCTTTACGAGGTCGGTCAGGCTATGTGCCATATCTTCCGTCAGAAACCTGCTGTCGGTACGGGGATAAGTGACCAGTTTCTTTTCATAGAGGTTCTGCGTGTAGTCCAAGGTCTGCTGTGCCGTGTAGCCAAGCACACGGTTGGCTTCTCTCTGTAAACTGGTCAGGTCATAGAGCGCAGGCGGCTTTTCTGTTTTCTCCTTACATTCAGCTTTCTGAACGATTGCCACCGAACAGCTTTGTTTGACAGCTTCGGCTGCTGCCTTGGTTTTGAAGCGTTCGCTTGCAGCCGTAAAACCATCCAATCCAATCTGAACTGTGTAGAACAGTTCAGGCTTGAATGCGGAAATGGCAGCTTCTCGCATAACAGCCATAGCAAGGGTAGGGGTCATAACACGACCAACATTCAGGGTCTGCCCGTAAAGGGTCGAAAAAAGTCGAGTAGCGTTAATACCAACAATCCAGTCGGCTCGTTCTCGACACAGTGCTGCTTCATACAAAGCATCATATTCCGTTCCAGACCTGAGATTTTCAAAGCCCTCCTTGATTGCTACATCTTCCATCGAGGAAATCCAAAGCCGCTCAAACGGCTTTCTGCACCCGGCTTTGTGGTACACCAACCGAAAGATCAGCTCGCCCTCACGACCGGCATCTGTTGCACACACAAGACTCGCAACATCTTCTCTGGCCATGAGCTTTTTCAGAATCCCAAACTGTTTTTTCGTACCGGCAGAAACCTCATACTGCCAGTCCATCGGGAAGATAGGAAGGTCTGCATAAGCCCATTTGCTGTACTTCGCATCATAGACTTCCGGCTGTGCCAGCTCCACCAAATGCCCTACACACCAGCTGACCACATATCCGTTTCCCTCTAAGTAGCCATCCTCACGCTTGGCAGCACCTAACACTTTGGCAATACTCTGTGCAACCGAAGGCTTTTCAGCCAAAACTAATTTCATTTGCATCTGCTCCTTTCACAAAAAAATAAGCAGCCACACACCGTAGTGCATGACTGCTATGTAAAAAGTTCGGAAAGGATTTTTGCAACCTGATACAATTTTCTGTTCTACAATCTCCGTCATAATAAAAATATCTCCATCATTCAAAAGAGAATGACGGAGATATTTCACCTTGCTTATTCTTGTAGCAACCAATCGGCTATATCGTGAATTTCGATTCCTTCATAGCTATATTGGGGATGTTTGGTTCTGGCAATAATCATTTTCGGATAAGCGTCTCGAATCTGAAGCAGAGGAGAGCATTCTCTCTCAAATGTTCCTGCCCGGAAATGTTGTCGCTGACCTGAATATAAATCTTTTCGCTACCTCTCTGAGCAACAAAGTCGATTTCCTTTTGATAGAGCTTGCCGACATAGACATCATATCCACGGCGAAGAAGCTCGATACAAACAACGTTTTCATATACTCTGCCATAGTCTATATTTCTGCTTCCCAGTATTGCATATCGAATACCGCTGTCACACAAATAGAACTTTTCAGAGCTTTCAAGGTATTTCTTACCTCGGATGTCATATCTCTTAATATCATAAAATACAAAAGCATTGCACAAATACTTAATGTACTTGCCGACGGTTACATGATTGGTTGGAGTCTCATTTGCTGTCAGTAGCTGACTGACCTTATTCGGAGAAGTCAGGTTGCTGATATTATCCATAAGGAACTCGCTCAGACGTTGTAAAACCAAAGTGTCCGGGAGAGTATATTTCTGTACCAAATCCCTTGTAACAATCGTTTCGTAGACCTCTTTGATATAGTTTGTTCTGTCTTTTTCGGTTCTATAAGCATAGGAACCTGCTAAACCGCCCTTGATAGCGTACTCATCAAAGAGCTTATCTTTGTCACTAATATCATCATAATACTGGCAATATTCCTGGAAGCTGAAAGGAAACACATGAATTTCAATATAGCGTCCGGTAAACAGAGTTGCCAGATCTGCACTCAACAGGAAAGCATTAGAGCCTGTTACATAGATGTCGTATTTTCCCTTAGAGTACAGGCTATTGATTGCCAACTCAAACTTGGGACACATCTGAACCTCGTCTACAAACAGGTAGTTCGTTTTTCCTTCCTGATAATGTTCTTCCACATAGGCGTGTAAGGCATGGTATTCCTTGATTTCTTCATACGCCAAATCCATGAAGTCGATGAAGATAATATTGATGTTTTCAAAATTGCTTTTCAGATACGCAATATACGCCTGCATCAATTTGGACTTACCAGATCGACGAATGCGTGATGATCTTGATGTCAGGAGTACCATTCAGTTCAATGATTCTATCGAGATATTTTGCTCTCGTGATTGTTTTCATATAGTCACCCGCTTTCAAAAATTGAAGTTTTTTCATTTCTCGAAACCGCTTCGCTGTACTTATTATACTGTCTGCTAATAGTATATGCAAGATGTCACTTTCAAAAACGCAAATTTTTATTTTTTGAAAGCGGAAACTATGTAAAGGCAACCCGAAGGCTGCCCCAGGCATCAAGCCTATCCTGTTTACACAGGTTCATTATCATCTTCATCGACGGAGCTATCTTCATCGTCGTCCTCAAACTCCGGATCGTACCCATAGTCCTCGTCATCGTCCACATAATCAGCATCTGGGTCAGGCTTTGCCGCTTCCTGTGCCTTCTTCTTTTCCTGGACTTTCTTAAATACGAAGAATCCACCACCACAGGCAAGCACAATCAGAGTAAGAATCGCCGGGAGCATATTTGTGGATTTCGGCTTTTCCTCCGGTGTCGGTTCTGTAATTTCAGGAACTGTTTCAACTACTTCCGGCTTTGTTTCCTCAACCGGCTTGGTGAACTCTGCAACTTCTTCCTCGTCCATCAGCTTGAGCAGGTCGGCTTCATCCACCTGATTCAGAAAATGCACGGTTTCCTCGCCCTTATCATCACGGTCAATGATGATATAGAAGTAGTTTCCGTTTTTGGTTACAGCGGTAATGAACTGCTTTCCGCTTTTCGTAGGCGAGCCAGCGTCATCAACCAAAGTCAGATTGCCGTCGGGAGTAAGCGGTAGCATCGGCTCCTCCGGCTCTGTTTCGGGAACTTTTTCTTCGACCGCAGGTTCTTCAGTCGCTACGCTTTCATCTACATAGCAAATGCCGTTGTAGAAAACACGCCAAAACACATTGCACACGCCAGCAATGCGGCTCCAATTTTCTTAAATCTCATTCTGCGTTTCCTCCTCATTCATAGTATTGATCGTATCAGGCTTCGGAGCCATATCCGCAGCAAACATACGGAGCAGCTCGGAAAGCTGTTCGGGATTCAGGTTCGCAGCATGAACCATCTCATGGATTTCGGAATTTTCCTCCTCACGGTATCTGCGTTCCAGGTCTTTCACCTTAGCATCCCATTCTGCCCGTTTCTTACGGGCTTTTTCAAGGTCTGCACCTATTCTGTCTAACTTGGCACTCAATCGCCATCCCTCCTTTAGTTTCTGATTCTGCCGAAGCAGTAAAAATGCTGTTGCCAGTAATTCGATTCGATAGAAGCGTAGGAAATGGGGTTTCCGCAGTGGATCATCATACCATTGCCAACATAGATACCAACGTGTGATGCACCGGAGGTATCATAAGTGCCTTGGAAGAAAATCAAATCTCCCGGTTTGGCAGAGCTTTTCGGGATAATGTCGCATACGCCCATCAAACCGTTTGCGGTCAAACGACCAACACTCCAACCGTTTCCGCAGTGATTGATTACATAGGAAACAAATCCGGAGCAGTCAAAGGAGGTAGACGGGCTGCTGCCGCCCCACACATACGGGTATCCCAGATATTTTTCAGCTTCCCGAATCATATTGGCAAATCTTGTGTCTGTCAGCGCTTCGCCCGGAATATCATAATCGGTGTACTCGCCGCCAGGGGTGGCGTAAATGTCATTTCCGAAAATATCCGGTCTGTTGCCCCTTGTCTGAAGCAAAATTCTATATCGCTCCATATCATCTTCGACAAGCCGGAATTTGAAATCACACTGTTCAAGCCCTTATTTCTGAGCTTCACATTCAGAATATAATATTCGTAATCTTCTTCCTCTGTTGTTGTCTCTCCCGTTTCGGGATCAGTAGAAGATGTTGTTCGTGTACGAATCTCTACTACTTCCGTCAGGGTCAGCTCATATTGTTGCTCAAATAGCCATTGCAGGGTAGCCTGCACCTCATCTCTGGTGTAATCCTCAAACTTCACCGTCAAATACGCCGCCAGCTCATAAGGATTGTGGTTGATTTCATCAAGGTCATACCGGTACTCGTCATATCCGCTATGAGTACGCTCGATATTATTGATTTTATTGCGGAGCGCAGCTTCCAAAGCCTTGTAATCATTGTCCGCACCAATAATATCTTCCTCTTTTGCAGTAAAAGAAGTTCCCAGAATGATCTGTGTGCCGCCTTGGAACATAGCCGAACAAGACGAGAACATCCCTGAGAGTATCATAAAAAGCAGTCCGGCAATCAAAACAAACAGAATCGTTTTAGAGTGTGTGGTGCAGAACTCCGTTACTCTTTCTGTGATGTTCTTGGCTCCCTGAGCTGCTTTGCCCGTTGCCTTGCCTGCACCCTTAGATGCAGAAGCCGTTGTCGAAGCGGTATTCTTACCGGCTTTGGCGGCAGCATATTCTTTCTTGATTGCCCTTTTCTGTTGCCAACGGGAAAAGGGATTGGAACCGGCATCGGGGTTGTCCTTTTTGAACTTCTCATACAGGGCATTTACATTTGCTTTATCTGACTTCTCAACCAGCTTTTCCGCCTTGTCGTAGCTTTCAGCTTGTGACTGTAAACGGCATGATCGACGGTATAGACAGTGGATTCAACAGCCTTGGTCGTTTCCTGCACAGCCTGAACGCCGATATTATCATCCTCATATTCTGACACCGCCCGATGTGCTTTGGATGTGAGCGTGACTGCGGCACCACGGCTTGCCATGTGCTTTGCCACAGATGGGCGCTCGATTTCCGTAAACTCCGCTTTTTCAAAACGGAGCTTTGCTTTACGGGAACCGGCTGCATCTGTTTCCAGCTTTAGCTTCGGCTTTGCCTTTTTAGAAGCCAATTTGTCTGCCGCTTTTTCAGCCCTATCAACCGCCTTATCTGCACGGTCGGCAGCTTTCTTCACATGAGAATCTGCAAGGTCATCTTCGGTAAAACGGAGTCGTGTAGGTCTTTTCGCCATACATTACGCCTCCTTTTCCTGTGCCACCTCGTTTAACTTCGTGGTCATAATGCGATACAGTTCCAGATCTGTCGGGAATCGGTCAATGAACGGCAGAATCACATTGCCATAGAACAGAAGTCCTTCGCCCTCACCGGAGTTGGTTACATAGGACAGCTGATGCGGCGAAATGTTCAACCGCTGTGCCAGAATACTTCGGTCATCGCTTGCCTGATTCAGCATATAGATGAAATCAGAGTTTTCGAGGATGTTGGCAATCTCCGGGGAACGAAGCAGGTCTTTGACATTCTGAGTAATACCGGTCGCAAGCCGCCCCATTTACGGAATCGCTTCCAGATTTCTACGGAATAGGTTGCCGTCTGTTCTTCCTTCAGAAGCAGATGGAACTCGTCAATATAATATCTGGTCGATTTACCGGCAGAACGGTTGGCAGTTACACGCCCCAGACTGATCCTGAACGATCAGCATACCGATTTTTTTCAGCTGATTGCCCAGCTCCTTAATGTCGAAGCACACCAGACGATTCTGAATATCCACATTGGTTCTGTTGTTAAACAGTTTCAGAGAACCCTTAACATAGATTTCCAAGGCGGTCGCTACATGGTGGGCTTCCTTTTCGTCCTGTTTCAGAAGGGCATCATACAAATCCTCAAGGATCGGCATATTCTCAGGGGCAGGATTGTCGAAATATCTCTGGTAAATCTGATGCACACAACGGTCGATAACCGTCTTTTCGATAGGCTGCAAGCCATCCTTACTGCCCATAATCAACTCACAGAGGGACAGGATAAAATCAGCTTTCAGTGCTACCGGGTTGTCATCCTCAGAGTAGTTCAGGTTGATGTCCATAGGGTTGATATAGTTGGTACTGGAGGAGCTGATTTTTACCACCTGACCATTGAACTTGTGAACCAGAGCCGCATATTCCGCTTCGGGGTCGCAGATGATAATATCGTCATCCGTAACCAGGAACGCATTGGTGATTTCACGCTTTGCGGAAAAGGATTTACCGGAACCGGGAGTACCCAGAATCAGTCCGTTGGGGTTCTTGAGCTTCTTTCTGTCCACCATGATAAGGTTGTTCGACAGAGCATTCAGCCCGTAATAGAGCGTTTCTCCACCATTCTGGAACAGCTCCTGCGTGGTGAAAGGCACAAAAATAGCCGTGGAACTGGTAGTCAGGCCACGACGAATCTCAATCAGGTTTTGTGCCAAAGGCAGGCTGCTCATCAGTCCGGATTCCTGCTGAAAATCCAAACGACGCAGATTGCAGTTATGCTTCTGGGCGATGCTCTGTGCCTGGAACACATTGTTCTCCAGTTCCTGCTCGGTGCGCCCGGTGTTCAGCACCAGAAATGTCACCATGAACATTCGCTCATTCTGGCTCTGCAATTCTTTCAGAAGTGACTTCGCATCTTTACCATAGGTAGCAAGGTCAGATGGGATAATGTCCATGTCATAGCCAGAACGCACAGCCTTTTTCTGTTCCTCGATTTTGGAACGGTCAAGCTCGGTGATGATTCTCTTGATGGTCTTAATCGCCGCAGTCTGGTCAACCGACTGGATGTGCATGGTCACGATCTGCGTGGATTCCATATCCAGAAAATCCGCCAGCATACGATCAGACAGGTCTGATGCCGTAATTGCCAGATAAGACATCGAACCGAAGATACTGCCCATCTGGAAGGTGCGGTTGGTCTTAAAGCAAACGCCGTCGGAGCAATGAAGTCCTTTACGGACAGCCCGGATTCCACAAGATACTTCCAATCGAAGAAGAACTTATCATTATCACCCATGTGGAACATAGAGTGCATCAGATGCAGCCGCTCTTTGCCGTTCATGGTAGTGGCAATGACACCCAAACGCCGAAAGTTATTGAGCAGATCGTTTTCGATATGGTTGAGTCTCGCTTTGCCTGCCGCATGGATTCGGCTTCAATGCCGAATGTCAGGTACTTGGTTTTGGTCAAGCCGTTGTTGCCCTGCGCCAACTGCTTTTTCAGCATCTGGCTATACTCGGCACGGACGGGATTGAAGCTGTCCTTCTTGAACGGGATACGGATACTCTTTTCAAAGCTTTCAGCATCGGTACTCAGGTTCATAAAGGAAAGCTCAAAGTGAATGGAGCTGTCAAAGAAATTCAGGAAACTGCACCACTCATCGAAGATGGCAGTCTTATCTTCCTGCTGTGCCAGCTGATAGTTGATGTCCTGAAACTGAATGGTCTTGGTGTAATAACTGTCAGTGACACGGCAGATGCCATCCGGGAACATTCTCTGAAAGGGAATGGACTGCTGTGCAGTCTGCGGAATACCGTTGTCCTTCTTTGCCCGTTCCACAACAGCTTTAATTTCTCGCTGCTGCTTCCGATTCAGATTTGCAGGCATTTTGATGTTTCTTGCCTGTGGCTTCTTTTTGAAAAACAATTCGTTCAACCTCCTTTTCCAGTTTGTACTGACGCATCAAAGCGTCATAATAGTTGTCCGTCTGATAAGGGCGAACCTTGGGACGAACGAATTTGGTCTGAATGAAGTGTTCTACAACCACTTCCAACGGCTGACTATCCTTTTCATACATTGCCAGAAAGAACAACGGTAACATGACGATCATCATGGACAGTGCTGCAAGGCTCACATTTCCGGTTGCTTTGACCAGAAAGAAAATCGGCACTCCGATGAGCGCCGCCGCACCAAAGCAAAGTAACTGCCGTTTCGTCAGATTGAAGAACACTTTTGTTTTTACCCTCGTCAGGTCACGAGGTACGGGAATATACGCTGCCAAACAATTTCCTCCTTCCCTTAGTGAGCGCTGAATACACCCTTCGCAAGCGAACCAGTCTTAAACAGGGTGAAGCACAAAAGGACGGTGTAGCCCATAACACCCCAGATAGAACCGATGATGTCATCACTGAATGCGATAGACTGAATCAGCACCGCATAAATGCCCACGCAGATCATAATCAGGAATCCCTGGAATCCGATTGCAAACAGCGAACGCAGATAATTCTGTCCGATATTGCTCTGTTCTCTGTTTCCAAAAGTGGAAAGCGGAATCGGGGCAAGGCTGACCATCAGATAAATTTCAATCATTCGACCGTAGACGATCACAAAGATGATGATTGCCAAAGCGGACATCGTGACCTGCACGATAAAGGATTGCAGGAACAAGCCGAGCAAAGGACCCAAATCCATTGCCATCAGCGTTTCTTCCATTGTTTCCAATGCCGAAGCATCTATGGCAGTATTTCCGGATATGATACCGGCGCTTGCGTTTATAACGTGCTGTGTCACATCAAACACAGCCATCGTGATATTGAATGTGTTTGTGATTAACATGACCGCAACAAAAGTCTTGAACACCCATTTGAAGAAGATCCAGGTTTCAAAATTTGCCAGATTGTTGTGGTCAATAATCATCTGAATTAGCTCATAACAGGCAATGAAGGTCAGAATCAAGCCTGCGATTGGGATAATCACTGACTCGGAGATGTTTCGTACCATGGCAAAGACACCCGGCGAAAAATTCGCCGGGGTCATGCAACGGAGGTTGCTATCTCGCCAACCTGGTTGTTGACGGACTCAAACATCCCCGACAGATTTCCCATAATAGCTGAAACGAGCATTTCTTTCAGCCAGTCTGTGATCTGTTGGAGTATGCTGTCCAAAGGCGATTACCTCCTTGTTTTGTGATTAACCGAACAGTCCGGAGAGCAGAGGTACAAGGGTGGTGCCGATGAGGGCAACACCGCCGCCAGCCATGAGCTGCTTCATGCCCTGGGACTTTACTGATGTGTGATAAAGAAGTAATAGAAGTGTAAAAAATTTTGCCGTTCCTATCCGGCACATGAGGTATGTCGGATAGGTCGGGCGGTTATTCGGGCAAGTCCACCTTGCCAACAAAAGAATAATAAATCTCAATGTCCTGCCTACGGGTCTTGTTCTCGTCATAGCTGCACTCATGCACAACGATTTTCTCTACAAACTCCCGCAACAGAGTAGGGGTAAGTTCTTCAAAGCTGGTATGCCGCCGAACAACATTCATAAACTTTTCTGCGTTCACGGTGGCTTCCTGTGCTTTGGAAAGCTCCGCTTGGATAGCAGCGGCTCTTTCTTTCAGCTCCCGTTGTTCTGCTTCATAGTCTGCCGACAGCTCTGTGAAACGCTCGTCTGATATGCGCCCGGTCACGCTGTCCTCATACAGCCGCTTGAAAATAGCGGATAACTCGGCTATGCGTTTCTCGGTGGCTTCCAGCTCCTTTTTCTTGGCGGCGTTCCTGCGCTTGCCCCCGTCCTCGTTCTGCTCAATCAAGAGCTTCATAAACCGGGCTTCATGCTTTGCCGCATAGCTTGTCACTTTCCGCAGATTGGAGAGTACGCCAGCGGTCAAGAGGTCGGTGCGGATAAAGTGCGCCGTACAGTCATGGGTGCGTTTCTTGTAGTTGCCGCAGATATAACAGTCCTGCTTGCGCTTGTCCGTCTGGTATCGCTGCTGATACATGACACTACCGCAGTCCGCACAGAACAGTATGCCGGAGAACAAGCCCACTTCATCATAGCGGTTTGGGCGTTTGCGCTGTTTGCGAAGCTCCTGCACCCGTTCCCATGTTTGGGTGTCTATGATAGGCTCGTGGTGGTTCTCGAAAATCACTTGCTTTTCCGGGGGATTTT
>ENA-OQEN01000252-OQEN01000252.1-human-gut-metagenome-genome-assembly--contig:-NODE-252-length-23538-cov-3.501089_pt1 | contig 23538 bp, 25 predicted proteins | sample MGYA00242791_ERZ504627 | MGnify/ENA primary metagenome ERZ504627 (study PRJEB26092, sample SAMD00036316) | human gut metagenome | host: Homo sapiens | study: EMG produced TPA metagenomics assembly of... | reverse complement strand
CTTTGATCCGGTCCCGTCTTCTTCCACAGAACAGGAACAGTGATGGAAGGAACGGATTCAGATCATATTGTTGTGAAACCACAGCGGATAATCCGTCAATGGATTTCCGCATATCCGTGTAGCCGCCCGGCCAGGTAAACCCGGTCGGCAGTTAGTTGAATATCCATGAGTAATACCTCCAGTCGTTGAACTTGTAGGTATTATCTCATTTCCAATGGATAGATAAAATCCATCATTTTATTTTGCGCTTACTCTTTATCTCGCACACAGGAAACAACGAACCGCCGATGGCTCAATGCATCATGGACCACCTCATTCAGAAGGCTGGTCTGACAGACTCACTCTCCGTCTCTGCCGCCTCATTTGCCAAAGAAGGCGCTCCCCTTTCCAAGGCGGCGCAGGAGACGCTCTCTGCCCACGGCATCCCCTATACGATGAAAAAGACCTTCCCCATCGCCTGGAAGACCTATGATGACTACGACTTCATCCTCCTCATGAATGATAAGAACAATCCCGACATCTTCAATACCCTGGGCGGCGATGTCGATGCGAAGATCCATCTCCTCGCCGAATACGCTGGAAAAGAAGCCGATATCCCGAACCCGCACAAAGGCGCTGCCTTCGAAGATGCGTATGAAGAGGAGGAAAAAGCCTGCGAAGGCCTTTTGAAGAAGCTCGAAGCATGGATACGGTGAGGAGAAAGAGACCGTCCCCTTCCCTCAAAAGATCCATTCCCCCATAAAAAGGAGCTGTGAAGAAATGAGGATTCATTTCTTCACAGCTCCTTTTTACTTTGCTTTCATTTGGCTCAGGGTTCAGGGTTCAAGGTTCAGGGTTCAGGGTTCAGGTGCGGCGAAGCCGCCTCCATACAACAAAGCTCCCTCACTTCGGTCGGGATGACGTTTAAGGAAAACGGGTAATCTCACATAGTCTTTCACACCGCCTCGTGGATCCATCCTGCGCCTTTGGCGCGCCCCTTCTCTAAGGGGCTACTCGTATCGTAATGTAACACCGCTAGTTCCAAAACATGCAACGTATCTCCCAGATGAGAGCCCTGAAGTTTGAAACCAGAAAGAACATCTACCCTTTATGCGAATCCTCATAGGTTAAGGAAAACGCTGATTCAACCAAGCAAAAAGAGGAAGCTCTCATGAGCTTCCTTTTTTGCATGTACTTTATTCCACTTTCTTTTCCAAGATCTCCATGAACTGTTCTCCCGTGATGGTTTCCTTTTCATAGAGGTACTTTGCGAGCTCATCGAGCTTTTTGCGATGTTCCTCAAGGAGCCGCCTTGCCTTCTCATGCTGCGTCTTGATGAGATTGGAGACGGCCTTATCGATGCGTGCCTGTGTTTCCGGCGAGCAGGCGAGGGTGGTATCGCCGCCCAGGTACTGGTTCGTCACATTTTCCATGGCGACCATGCCGAATTCATCACTCATCCCGTACCGCGTGATCATCGCACGCGCCAGACGGGTGGCTTTCTCGATATCGTTCGATGCCCCATTGGTGGATGTGCCGAAGACGACCTCCTCCGCCGCACGGCCGCCGGTCAGGGTGGCGATCTGGTCAAGCATTTCCTCTTTATTCATGAGATAATGATTACCCTGCTCCACCTGCATGGTGTAGCCCAGCGCCCCGCTGTCCTTGGATGATGGTGATCTTCTGTACCGGTGCGCTATGGGACGCCAGTGCTGCGACAAGGGCATGGCCGATCTCATGATAGGAAACGATGCATTTCTCTTTGTCCGTCAAGATCGCATGCTTCTTCTGATAGCCGGCGATGACGACCTCGATGGACTCCTCCATGTCTTCCTGTGTCGCATAGGGACGATGGTCGCGGACAGCGCGGAGAGCGGCTTCATTCACGATGTTTGCGAGCTCTGCCCCTGATGCGCCGGAGGCCATGCGCGCCACCTTGTCGTAGTCGATGGAAGGCGCGGTCTTGATCTTCGCCGCATGGACCTTGAGGATCGCGACGCGCCCCTGAAGGTCCGGCAGTGTGACCGGCACCTGACGGTCAAAACGTCCCGGACGTGTGAGCGCCGGGTCAAGTGACTCCGGACGGTTCGTCGCTGCGAGGATGATGACGCCCGCATTGTCTTCGAAGCCATCCATCTCTGTCAGGAGCTGGTTCAGCGTCTGCTCGCGCTCATCATTGCCGCCCAAGGCACCGCCGCCGCGCTTCTTGCCGATGGCATCGATCTCATCGATGAAAACGATACACGGCGCTTTTTCCTTCGCCTGCTTGAAGAGGTCGCGGACCTTCGCCGCGCCCATGCCGACGAACATTTCTACAAATTCTGAGCCGGAAATGGAGAAGAATGGCACTTCGGACTCGCCGGCGACGGCCTTCGCCAGCATGGTCTTGCCGGTGCCTGGCGGGCCCACGAGAAGGATGCCCTTCGGCATCTTGGCACCGATGTCTCTGTACTTCGAGGGATCGTGCAGGTACTCGACGACCTCCTGCAGGCTGTCCTTCGCTTCATCTTCACCGGCGACATCGGAGAATTTGATCCCATTCGTCGGCTTGACGAAGATCTTCGCATTCGATTTCCCCATGCCGAACTGCATCGCGCCGGGGCCTCCCATGTTCTTCATCAGCCGCTTATTCATGTAGTGGCCGATGCCAAAGAAGATGAGGAACGGCAGTACCCAGGAGAGCAGCGCCGATAAGAGCGGATTCATCGCTTCGACGATCTCTCCGGTGAAATCTGCGCCTGACTTGTGCAGACGCTCCACAAGCTCGGGGTCATTCATGATGGCGGTCTTGTACGCCTGCTTGTCGTCCTTCTTCGTAAAGAGGATCTTGTCCTGCTCCACCTGTACCTTGTCGATCTCCTGATTCTCCGTCATCGTCATGAAGGAGGAGTAGTCCACTTCTTTCACGGCATTCTCACGGAGCATCGGCACGAAGATCGAGTTGAACAGGAAGATCGCAAGGAAGATCAAAATGTAATACGCCAGTATAGGCCGTTTCGGCATTTTGACTTCGTTCATAGCGTTTCCTTTCTTTGAAATATATTTTTGACCATTGGTCAGTAATTATATTATACGCCCTTTGAAAAGGAAATGGTAGGGGCGGAGGTTGGCCGCGTGAAACGCTGCTCCCACATTCGGGGAAGCCAACCCCGCCTCGCTTCGCTCGTCTGCCCCTTCCAAAGGAAGGGGCGCGAATGATTTTTAAGGAAACACGGATCAAATCGTTCTCATTCGCGGTCAGGGACTCACGCTCTCCCACATATGCCGCGCACTTCTCCGCTTTCCTCATCTGTCTTTCATACCGCCTGTGCCCTATCCGCCCCTGCGGGGCACCTTCCCCTCGAGGGGAAGGCTGACGATACGAGAATACCATCTTCTAAAAAGGCGGCGAAGCCGCCACCTTCATTCCTCATTCGAGCAAAGCTTCATTCAGTGGCAAGGGACAGCACGCCCTATGGGCTTCCTACCCCCTCTATCTGATTTCCCAGAACCGCTCCGTATTCTCCTTCGCGCATTTCGTGAGCACCTCTTCCGAGACGCCCATGTACTGCGCAAGCGTCCTCGCCACATAGGTGATATTCTGCGGCACATTCGTTCTCGGCAGGTGGAAGCCGCGCGGCGTGAGGTACGGCGCATCCGTCTCGATCATCACGCGGTCCAGCGGAAGGATCGAGACGCCTCGCGCAGGTCCTCCGCGCGCCGCTCATCACAGATCCAGCCCGTGATGCCGATATAGAAACCCATCGAAAGGAGCGTCTCGAGCGTTTCCTTATTTCCTGTATAGCAGTGGACGACCGAGCGCGGACAGATGGCTTCGTGACCGGCAAAGCAGGCGATGAAGTCCTCCGCCGCGTCCCGCTCGTGAAGGAAGAGCGGCTTTCCCAATTTCTCTGCGAGCAGGATCAGCTCCTTGAAGTAGTGGATCTGATTCTCCTTCCTGCTGTACATGCGGTCATAGTCGAGCCCCGTCTCTCCCACCGCCAGGACGCGGGGATTCGTGGTCAATATTTCCTCGATGCGCGCCACGTCCTCCTCCTTCGCTTCGTCGGCGCTGTGTGGATGGATTCCCGCCGTCCCGTAGACGTCATGGGTCTTCGTGAAATCATTCACGAGCTCATTCTCCTTCGCCTCCGAGCCTGTCAGGATACACTGGATCCCCGCGGCGTGCGCATCCTCGATGATCTTCTCCGGATGGGGGAAGGATTTCGTAAAAAGATTCAGTCCGATATCGTAGTAGGTGTATGGCATACGTTGATTCCTTTCTTGGCTTGATTCACCAATCACTAGTCACCACTATTATATCCTACCAAGCCAAACAAAAAAGAGCCCTTTCGGCTCTCACAATTCATGTGGAGCGGATGAAGGGAGTCGAACCCTCCTGTCCAGCTTGGGAAGCTCGTTCTACCGATGAACTACACCCGCATACTCATGCATAGATGATACCATACTTTCCGCTCTTTTTCCAGTCTTCGCAAAAAGTTATTTAGGGAAACGGCTTGTCAAGTCACCAGCAACAAAAAGGAGCTGTGAAGAAATGAATCCTCATTTCTTCACAGCCCCTTTTTTACTTTGCTTTCATTTGGTTCAGGGTTCAAGGTTCAGGGTTCAGGGTTAGCGAATCATCCCTTGATCGCTGCTTTCCCTTTCTTCAGCCAGTCCATGAGGAGCGGGGAGAAGGCGGAGAGGATGCAGAGGATGATGAGGACCCAGCAGATCGGGGTGGAGAAGAGGATGGAAATGTCGTTGCCCGAAAGGGTGAGGCTTCTCCTCAGGCCGCGCTCGCCGATCGGCCCTAAGATGAGGGCGAGGACGACGGCAGCGGTATTGAGGCCCATCTTACGCATGAGGTATCCCATGACGCCGAAGATGAACATGAGGACTACGTCGACGAAGCTGTTATTGATGGCGAAGGAGCCGACGACGCAGAGGACGAAGATGCACGGGATGAGGATGGCATCGGAGATCTTGGCGATGTGCGCGAAGATGCGGCAGCCGCCGAGTCCGATGAGGAGCATGAAGAACTGTACGATGACGAAGCCGGCGAAGAAGGTGTAGGTCATCGGCGCATATTTCGTGAAAAGCTCCGGCCCCGGCTGGAGGCCCTGGATGATGAGGCCGCCCATGAGGACGGCGGTGACGGATTCACCCGGGATGCCGAGAGTCAGCGTCGGGATGAGCGAGCCGCCGGTAACGGCGTTGTTCGCAGCTTCGGAGCCCGCGACGCCTTCGATGGAGCCGTGTCCAAATTTCTCCGGTGTCTTGGAGAACTGCTTGGCAGTATTGTAGCCGAGGAAGCAGGCGATGGAGCGCCCGCGCCAGGAAGAATGCCGATGATGTTCCGATGAGCCATGAGCGGATGACGGTCGGCGCGATCAGTTTCAGTTCATGGGCTTTGAGCAGCACGGAGTCTTTGAATTTCACAATGCTTCCGCGTTCCTTGATGGCTTTTTCCATGAGGATAAAGACTTGGGACATGGAGAAAGTCCGATCATCGCGCAGGTGACATTGATGCCGTTGTAAAGCTCATCAACACCAAACATGTAGCGCGCGGTCCCTTCCATCGGTCCATGCCGATGGTGGAGAGGATGAGCCCGAAGGCACCGCTCATGAGGCCCTTGACCATGGAGCCGGTGGTGACGCCGGCGATGATGGTGAGTCCGAAGAGGGCGAGCCAGAAATATTCCGGACTGCCGAATTTCATCGCAAGCTCTGCAAGGAGCGGTGCGAAGAAGTAGAGGGAAATGCAGGAGAGAAGCCCGCCGAAGAAGGAAGCGGTGCAGGCGGTGCCGAGCGCTTTGCCCGCGCGTCCCTGTTTGGTGAGCTCATAGCCGTCGAGTGCGGTCGCAGCCGAAGCCGGAGTGCCCGGGGTGTGGATCAGGATGGCGCAGATGGAGCCGCCGAAGATGGCGCCGCAGTAAATGCCGCCGAGCATGATGAGACCCGTTTCTGCCTTCATCCCGAAGGTGAGAGGCAGGAGAAGCGCGACGCCCATCGCCGCGGAGAGCCCTGCATGCAGCCGACAATGACGCCGATGGTGACGCCGATCACCATCATGAGAAGATTCATAGGGTCCAGAGCATTACCGAAGCCCTGGGCCATCAGTGCTAATGTATTCGCATCCATGTCATTTCCTCCTTAGAGCAAGTCTTCGATGAGCATGCCCATCGGAAGGGGCACATTCAGGAAGAGATCAAAGGTACCGAATACCAGCACCACCATACCGGCGAGGACCAGCAGAATGTAGAGCGGACGGATCTTGAAGAATTTCAGACAGAAGAGCAGGTAGACCAGGGATGCGGGATAGAAACCGACGAGGTACATCATGACAAAGTAGAGGATGAAGGCCGCAAACATGGTCCAGAATTGTTTCGGCATAAAGCCGTCGAAGAGGACCGGCATGTCGTTTTCCGAAGCTTTTTCTCTCCGGTAGTCACGCACCATCTGCCCACGCGGACAGTGGTGAGAAGGAGCAGCAGCCCGATGACGAAGTGCGGATAGTGCCGCGCCCCGAGGGGAAAGCTCTGTGTCAGGTAGAGGAAAAAGAAACTGAAAGCGTACATGAAGCCGCAGATATAGATATCTGATTTTTTCATGAAATGGTTTGACTCCTTTGGAAAATGGGGTAAGGATTCAGGGTTTGCCTGTAGGGCGTATCGCCCCGTGATTGCATGCGAAAGAGGGGGAGCGGGTTCTATAGGTTCAAGAGGTTCCATGGGTTGGTACGGCGCATAAAATTATGAAAGCGCCGCGGAAAATTGAAACCAGCGGTTTTCTCGTATCGCCAACCCAATCCCTAGCCACTAGTCCCTAGTCACCAGAAAACAGAAGCGAGAAACGAGCGTTTGCACCTTCTCGTTTCCCGCTTTTGTGATTTCCAGAGAATAGGGATCACGCTGCGAATCCTGAACCTATCGACCTGAACCCTGCACCCTCAATTATTTCGCATACAGCTTAGAAACAACGTTCTTGCAGAAGTCCATCTGTTCTGCGATCATCTGCCAAGGGCTTTGCTGTCTTTGAAGTCGATGACCATGCCCGCATTTTCATGGGCTTTCTTGACTTCCGGATCTTCCATGGTCTTCTTGAACGCATCTTCGTAGAACTTGATCACATTGTCCGGGGTGCCCTTCGGAGCGACGAGAGCACGCGCGGAGCCGTACCATTTATTATAGTAGCCGAGTTCGCCCAAGGTCGGTACATCTGGGAGCTGCGGGTCTCTCTTTTCCGCATAGACGCCGAGAACTTTCAGCTCTGCGCTGTCACCTTTGATGAGTTTTGCCACATCAGCGACTTTCGCGCAGGAGAAATCGACTTCGCCCTGACGAAGAGCGAGGAGCTGGTCAGCAGTTCCGCCATAAGGAACTGCGTTGTATTCAAATTTCGCAGACTGTGCAAGGAGCTGGGCTGCGGTGTGATTCGAAGCCTGCACGCCATTTGTAGAACATTTCAGCTGTCCCGGGTTTGCCTGTGCATCTGCAACGAGTTCCTTCAGGCTGTTCCACTTCGCATTCTTCTTGACCACGACGACAGCCGTTTCTGTCAGGTGGTTGCAGATCGGGACGATGGACTTGTCCGTGAATGCAGAGCCTTCCATCTGCGCGAGCGTGGTGTAGGTCGGCAGATTGATGAAGCCGATGGTCTGGCCGTCCGGCTTGGATTTTGCAAGCTCCGTCCAGCCGATCTTGCCGTCAGCGCCCGGTTTATTTTCGATGACGAGTGTCTGCCCGACATATTTCTTCGCGCTGTTCGTCAAGAGACGCGCACCGGTGTCCGTGCCGGAGCCGGCCTTGTACGCCACGATGACCTTGACGTCCTTTGTTGGTTTCCACGCAGCGTCACCTGCGGCTTTCTTGTCTTTGTTTCCACAGCCGGCAAAAAGAATGCCTGCGGAAAGAACTGCGACACCGAGCAATGCCAGTTTCTTATTCATAGGTTTCCTCCTTGCATCTTCCGAGATGCTCTCTCAAAATCGTGCAAGAGGATAGTCCGTCTTTCTGAAGCTTCATCGCCCCTCTATTCTGTTGCACGTTTATCAGAAATATTTTATCATTCTGTTTTTTCGTAAACAACAGCTAAAGTGCTTGTAAAGCGTTTATTGAACAAGTATATGCTTGTTATTTGCGTTTACTCATGCTTCTGGCAGTGCATATGAGAGAAAGGCATAGAAACTTAGGAGCATCTTCTAAAATTGATATAGAAAAGTTCAGGGTTCAAGGTTCAAGTTCAGCTGATAGCAGGTTTCTCGTTTTTGGGACTCCACACATCGACCACTGAACCGCGAATGACAAAGATTTCTCGCTTCGCTCGAAATGACGATATGGGGAAGGCGACCTTGCGAAGGGTCAGCGTTTTTACATGACTGTTGTGTAGCCCCTTGAAGAAGGGGCGCGCCGAAGGCGGAGGATAGACTGCCCCGCAGGGGCAGCCTTCTACGTGAAGGAATGAAAGGGAATGTGAGATCGCCCGTTCTCTCGTATCGTCATCCCGAGCGTAGCCGAGGGATCTTTTACGCCCTTGCGGTACTCTGTACTTATGAGGTAATGATAAAATCGCGTGGGTGCTTCGGCTGCTCCTCATCTGACGCTCTCCGTTTGACCGTTGTGCAAGGAAGATTTCTCGCTTCGCTCGAAATGACGATACGGGAGTCTGATGTCTAACGTCTAACGTCTAATCCCTAGTCACCAGTCACTAGTCGCCCTAATCCCCAATTCCTAATCCCTAGCTACTCATCTCTGCTTTCAAACTTCAGCGAGCGCATCAAAAAAGCCTCTCCATGGGAAGGGGCTAAAAAACCAATACGTCCTTAAATCTTCGGCGCTCTATGAATGGTGCGCCGCACCTTCATTCCTCATTCCTCATTCGAGCAAAGCTTTCTTCCACAATCAAGGGGCAGCCCCCTAAGGCTACCCCTCTATCCTCACGCGCCGAAGAAGATCTCCAGCCCGATCCCGATGAGGATCACGCCGCCTAAGATGGTCGCCTTATCCGCGAGCTTCATGCCGAAGCGTTTCCCGAGGAAGAGCCCTGCGAGGCAGATGGCGAAGGTCACGATGCCGATGATGATACTTGCGAGCATCGCTTTGGCGAAGGGGTACTCCGCCAAGGTGAAGCCGACGGAGAGTGCGTCCATGGAGGTCGCGAACCCCTGGAGCAAGAGGTAGCACAGGCCCACGCTGACCTTGACGTCCTCTTCATCTCCGGAGAGACCGTCACGAATCATGAGCCCGCCGATGGCGACGAGCAGGACCAGCGATGCCCACGGCACGAGCGGGAGCAGCACCTGAAAAAGATCGACGATCCGATTCACACACACCCAGCCTGTCATCGGCATCAGCCACTGGAAGAAGCCGAAGGTCCCCGCGATGAGACACATGGTGCGGATGCGGAGGAAATGATTCGCAAGGCCATTCGCAAGCGAGACGGAAAAGGCGTCCATCGCAAGTCCCACGCCGAGCAGGACGCTGTTCAAAATAAATAAACCACTCATTGGTATCTCCCCGAAATGAAATGGGCTGTGCGATTTGGGTAGCTAGGGACTAGTGACTGGTGACTGAAATGCCACTTTTGGGCATCGCCCCATATATTCGCGGCAAAGCCGCCACCTTCATTCCTAATTCCAATTCATAACTCCTGATTTTATCTCGTGCGCTGTCTTTTCTCCACGAAAAAAAGACCCCGCGCACAGCCGAAAACTATGCACGTGAGTCTCGCATGTTTAAAGCAAGCCAGGCAGGATGTACGGGTCACTGCCAGTATGTTGACGGGCTCCACCGAAGTGGCTGCTACTCCCTCACTTATTGGAGAATGATAGCATGAAAAGCGGTAGATGTCAAAGGGATGGGAAGTGACTGGTGACTGAAATGCAGCCTTTGCCATCTCTATTGCCCCATCAGAACCGGTGAACTTCTTTGGTAATGAAATCAACGGGCGATCTACTCGATGAGTGAATCCTAGTCCCTAGCCACCAGTCACTAGTCACTCATCCCCTCACATGTCTCTTCGGATGACGGAAAGCACGTCCTTCCAATCCCCAAACTGATGCGGCGTCATCTGGTCAAGCTCTTCGCGGTCGCGTCGGAGTAGCGGTCATAAATCACGCGAAGTCGATGCCGGAATTTCTTGCCGCGGTCGCACCCGCCAGCGAATCCTCGAAGATGAAGCATTCTTCTTTGGAAAGGCCCATATCCTCGATGACCTTGAGGTAGATGGCCGGGCTTGGCTTGATTTCCGGCGCATCCTCCTGCGTGTAGATCTTGCAAAGCAGGAATCAAGCGGTGCTTTGCTGCGGATGCTTCTGTTTTCCTTCCGGTACACCTCCATATTGCCGCGGCGCGTGGTGCTGGCGATCACGAGTGTCTTCCCGTCTTTCTTGAAAGCATGGAGCACCTCCGGCGCGCCCGGCTTGTAGTCCACGACCTCCTTCAGGAAATGCTGCGCTATGCGGTAACGCTCTTGCAGAATGTCTTCGGCCTGCCATGCAGAAGCATACGTTTTCCCCAGCTCCTCGCAGTAAGAAAGATACGGCTTCTCCGCATCCCGATGCTCCTTCAGGAAGCGCTCTCTTCTCTGCTGGACATCGCCCTCTGCCATAGCAGGCCCGCCAAGCGTTTGGATCAGCCGAAGGTCTACCTGATTCCACACGCCGACAGAGTCGATCAGCGTCCCGTCCATATCAAAAATGATCGTCGACTTGTTTTCAAACATATAGGCTCCTTACTTTTTCAAGAATTTCTCGATTTCCGGATCTCTTTTGAGCGCCAAGAGCTCCTCCTCCGTCGGATAGACGGGGATGTCTCGGTCATGGTTCACGAGGCAGAGGAAGCCTAAGATGTCTCCTGCGTCCGCACGAAACTGATGCCACTGCAGGGCGGATGGTGATGAGATCCCCTTCCCCGACTTCATGCACATCACTTCCAAGAAGCGCATGGCCCTTCCCTTTGAAGATCAAGACGAGATGCATGTGCTCATGCTTTTCCAGCGAAGAGAAGCCGTCCTTCTCCACCTGAAAATAACGGAACTGCACCGGAAGGTCAGCTTCGTTGTCAAAAAGGATCTGCTTCGTCACATCGCGAAAGACCCCGGGATTTTCCTTGTAAATATGGGGCGTGATGCCCTCCCAGCCATTCGGCCGGCTGTGAAATTTATGGATCATGGATGTTCTCCTTATGAAATGAGTTCGGGGTTGGCCCGTGGGGCGTGATGCTCTTTGATTGCGGCTGAAAGAGGTTCAGCGGGTTCAAAGGGTTTGGTGCGGCGCATAAAAAAATAGAAGCGCCGAGAAATTTCGATGGTGCTTCGCACGTATCGTCATCCCGAGCGAAGCCGAGGGATCTTCCTTGCAGAACCATTAGCACAACAATTGCACTATTTCAATCACCGCTTGCTTCCAATCCCTAATCCCTAGCCACTCATCCCGACTTTCTCTCAGCAGATCCTCGGCAGGCCCTCTCCCCTAAGAGGAAGGATGCGGCGGCGTCCGCCATAGAGAGTCTTAAGATGCACGCCGCTTCCCGTGCTGACGCGCCCGATCTCTTCGGCCTCTGTCCCATAGGGGAGCGCGCGAAGGATGCGAAGCGCCGTCTCTGCCTCGGCGGCAGGGAGCGCGATCAGCATCTTGCCCTCGTTTCCCATCGTCAATGGATCAAGCCCTAGGATGCCGGAGAGCGCTTTGACCTCTTCTCTGACCGGCAGTGCCTCTTCGGAGAGCGTGATGGAAACGCCGGAGGCTGCTGCCAGCTCATTGGCAACGGTCGCCAGTCCCCCTCTCGTGATGTCGCGAATGGTATGGACGGGCAGCTTCGCCGCCAGAAGGCTTCCACCAGATGATTCAGGGGCGCACAGTCACTCGCAAGCGTCGTCTTCATCTGCATGCGCTCTGTGAGGATGACGGCGTGATGATCACCAAGCGTCCCCGTGACGAGGATCGCATCCCCATCGTGAAGATTTCCCGCGGAGATCTCACAGTCCGGCGCGCGATCGCCAAGGCCCGCGGTATTGATGTAAAGGCCGCCCTTCCCTTCGATGACCTTTGTATCACCGGCCACGATCGTGACGCCCGCCTCCTTCGCCGTCTCTGCCATGGAGCGGACGATCGGCTCCAGCACATCGGTGGAAAGTCCCGTCTCGAGGATGAAGCCCGCCGTCAGATAGAGAGGCCTTGCCCCATCGAGGCCAGATCATTCACCGTCCCGCAGACGGAGAGCCGTCCGATGTCGCCCCCCGGAAAGAAGAGCGGCGAGACGACAAAGCTGTCCGTCGTCATGACAGGCACGCCGGAGAGGGGCGGCAGCACCGCGCCGTCTTCCATACGGTCTAAGATGGGATTTGTCAGGTATTTGGCAAAGAGAGAGGCGATGAGCTTCCCCGTCTCCTCGCCGCCGCTCCCGTGGCGAAGTTCGATATTCATAAATAGATGCTCCTTGTTGATTGATCGTTGGTTGGAAATAGGCGCAGGGTTCAGGGTTCAGGGTTCGCCCAGGAGGCGTGCTGTCCCTTGATTTCGAATGAAAGCTTTGCTTGCATTCGAAATTAGAAATGAGAAATGGTGGTGCAGCGCAGAATTTTGATAGCGCTTCGCGCCGTCGTCATTTCGAGCGTAGCCGAGAAATCTCTATAGCAGAACACTCATTGCCTGATGTTCAGCAGCACCAAGACATCGTTTTTCCCCGGCGCATACACGCTGATTCCCACAGTGCAGTAGAGATCCCTCGGCTACGCTCGGGATGACGATGCTGGAGAATCCTAATCTCTAATCCCTAGTCACTCGATCACTTCTCTCGATAGGTGATGCAGCAGGCGCCCTCGGAGGAGACCATACAGCGCCGACAGGATGCTCGGGCGTGCAGGCACGGCCGAAGCAGGGACATTCTTCACTCGTGATGCGGCCTGTCAGGACATCGCCGCAGCGACAGCCGGCGGGCATCCGGTCTTCTGAGAGTCCCCGGCTGCCCGCATCGAGCGCACGGTATTTCTCCCGGAGATAAAGCCCGGAGCCTGCGATCGTCCCAAGACCGCGCCACACGGCATCCCCCGGCGTGAAAACATCCGCAAGGAGAGCCAGTGCCTTCGGATTTCCCTCTTCCGTCACAACGCTCGGGTACTCATTCCATAGTCCCCTCTTTTTCTGCGACGCCGCAAGCACGAGACGTGTCAGGGCGCGGAGAAGGTCAGCGGGCGAGAAGCCGCCGATCACCATCGTCTCTTCCGTTTCTTCCGCCAGTTTCCTGAACGGACGGCATCCTGTGATCACGGCGACATGACCGGGGCAGAGGAAGCCATCGATGTGGCTTTCTCCGGAGATCAGCGACATCGCCCCCGGCATCGTTTTGAGTGCCGTCAGGAAGCGGACATTCGGGATGTGCTCCTCATAAACGCGGCGGATGAGATCCGCCCAGACAGGCGCCGTCGTCTCAAAGCCGACGGCGGCGAGGATGAAGGTCGTCCCCCGATCGGCGGCCGCTTGGCGAGCACCTCTTCCGGATCGTAGAAGAAATCCACGCGCCCGCCCCTGCCCTCCGCACCGGAGAGTGACATCCGGCTGCCCGGGACGGCGAGGAGATCGCCGAAGGCCATCACCTGACAGCCCGGGGTGAGCGCATAGCGGGCGAGCTTATCAATGTAGACGTCGGTGTCACACACACCGGACAGCCCGGTCCGGAGAGGAAGGTGATCTGCGGCGGGAGCATCTGACGGATGCCGCAGCGGTACAGCGCTGAGGTATGCGTCCCGCACACCTCCATCAGTGTGAGCGGCGGCCCGTCGTAGCGGGAAAGCCAGCGGGCAAGTTTGCGTTCCTCCATAAAAGGCTCCTTTGAGAAATAGGGGAAAGGGTTTAAGGTTCAGGGTTCAGGGTTCAGGGTTCAGGGTTGTGGTGGCGGCTTCGCCGCAGTATAAATCTGGCGATGCCCGAAGGTTTGCAATCGCAGGCTTCCCTCGTATCGTCAGCCTTCCCCTCGAGGGGAAGGTGCCCCGTAGGGGCGATAGGGCACTGGCGGTATGAAAGAGAGTGGGAAGGAGCGTCTCAAGTCGACGATTTACGAGAGTACCCTATCCACCGTTCCGCGTCGATTTTTTATAAAGAGCGATGCCCGAAAGTGGTATGTAAGTCACTCGCCCCTAGCTGCCAGTCACTCATCACCCATTTCTTCCCCGATCTCCTTGAACAGGGCGATCCAGTCCTTTGCCTCGTCCTTTTTCACGATCTGGATCGCCATGCCGGCGTGGACGAGGACGTAGTCACCGAGCTTTGCGGGCACCATGGAGAGGTTCACACGGACCTCGGAGCCGGAGAAATCGACCATGCCATGCGTGCCTTCGATGGAGACGACGCGGCCGGGATATGCTACACACATAGGGATGCTCCTTTCTAAGGAACGAGGAATTAGAATGGTGGTGGCTTGAGACGTTAAACTTGAAGACTAAGAGACTTTAGATGTCAGATGTCGGACGTCTAAATTTTAACACAGGGATGAGTAGCTAGGGATGAGTGGCTAGGGATTAGGAGCCTCGAGTGACCGGTGACTGGAGAGATTAAAGGAAACACTGATTAAATCGTTGTCAGATTTTACTCTTGAATTTTTATACATGGCGAGGAATCACCTGACGCGAATATCGAACTATGTAAGGAAGACTATGACTAAGTCATGTATAAAAATTCTTGTAGAATCTGACTCTGCGATTGAATCAGCGTTTCCTAAATACTGCCTCCGAGCATCGCCCCATATATTCGCGGCGAAGCCGCCACCTTCATTCCTCATTTGAGCAAATCTTTCATTCGCAATCAAGGAACCGCACGTCCCCGAGGCTAACCCCAATCCCTAGCTACTAGTCACTAGCTACCAGTCACTACTCATCACCAAGCAGTCCATACCATGCCTGTCCGAGCGCGATGCCGCCATCGCCCGGCGGGACTTTTTCATTGGTATACACAGAAAAGCCGCGCTTTTGCAGCGCTTCCCGCGCACGCATCAGGAGAAGCTGATTCGAAAAACAGCCGCCGGAGAGAAGGATGCGCGGCAGGCCGAAGTGCTCCGCCGAGGAGAGGATCATTTCGGCGATGGCCTCGTGAAAGGCGAGCGCCTTTTCTTCTATTGTACCATGGGCCGCCAGCAGCGAGGCAAGGAGCGTGCGTCCGTCCCAGAGAAGACGGCCATCCTGCGCTTTCCCTTCCCAGAAGATCTTCGGAGCGTGCGCGGCTGCCATCGCGGCCTCTTCCAGCGCCATGGGACACTCGCCTTTGAAATGATTCTCCTCGCCAAGCCCCAGCAGCGCCGCCGCCGCATCGAAGAGACGGCCCATGGAGGAGCTTTTTATCGTATTCACATGATGAGAGAGTGCGGCGCGGATGAGAGGCGCACGCGGATCCTTCGACGGAAGGCCCGCTGCTGTCAGATAAGAGAGCGCACTCTTCCACGCCTGTTTCATAGAGGCATCGCCTCCGATCATGGAAATCGGCGCAAGGTGTCCCACGCGCTGCATGGACGTCCCTTCGCAGAGAAGGATCTCGCCGCCCCAGACGGTGCCGTCCTCCCCATAGCCTGTGCCGTCAAAGACGAAGGCAAGGGACTTTCCTTGCAGATGATGCTCCGCCATGACAGAGAGCGCATGGGCGTGATGATGCTGGACGGTATAAAAGGGAAGTCCCCTCTCTCTGGCTGTTTTTTCTCCCAAAAGGCGGGACAGGTAGGCAGGATGCAGATCGGAAATGACCGCTTGCGGCGAAAGCCCCAAGAGCTCTTCCCAGTCCTGCTCCGTTTCCAGAAAAAACGCCTGCGAGCGTTCATTTTGGATGTCGCATGGTACCTCGGCGGGATACAGCGAGCCGCCGCCCGCGAGGGCAAAGCCCGGCGCCATGTCCGCCCCTGTCGCAAGGACCATGCCGGATGGCGCATCTCTCACCACAGGTTCCGGGAGAAATCCGCGCGTCCTTCGAAGGATCTGCGCTTCCTTTCCCTGCAGCTGCATGACGCTGTCATCGGCAGGGCGCAGGATCTCCCTGTCATAGAAGAAAAGCCCTGCGATGTCTTCCTCTGCTTCGTAGTACGCCCGCGCCTCCTCGTCCCGGAAGATCATCGGCTCGCCGCTTTGGTTCGCACTCGTGACGATGAGCGGCGCATCGACGCCCTCCGCCAGCCGGCTGTAGAATCCGGTCGAAGGAAGGCAAAGGCCCAGACGCGGCACGCGAGATGCCACGGCAGGAAGGATCTTCCGTCTCGGCGAGGCAAGCAGGATCGGGCGCACCGGCGAGGTGAGCATTTCGATCTCTTTCTCCGAAAGCATCGCCCACGCCTTCGCCATGTCGATGTCTTTCATCATCAGTGCGAACGGCTTCCCGCTGCGGTGCTTCATGCGGCGAAGACAGCCCGCCGTCTCTTTCCTGTCCCCGCGGCAGACGAGCTGGTAGCCGCCCATCGCCTTCACCAGAAGGATCGCGCCCTCTTTCGCAAGACGGATCGCTTCTGCCATCGCCGCCTCTTTTTCAAACCGTCTCTCCCTCGTCCATCCCTTCAGCTGCGGGCCGCAGTGTGCACATGCGATGCTTTCCGCATGACAGCGACGGTCAGAAAGGCTTTGGTACTCTTTCTCGCAGTCCTTGCAGAGAGGGAAATCCTTCATGGTCGTCCGCTCGCGGTCATAGGGAAGCGCCTCGATCATCGTATAGCGCGGCCCACAGGCGGTGCAGGATGTGTAGGGGTAGCCATAGTGATGGTCCTTGGGATCTTTCATATCTGCCTGGCAGTCTTCGCAGATGCCAAGATCCGCCGGAAAGAGCGGTGCGCGCGCCGCTCCGCCGCTTGGGATCGCACGGAAATCGGGCAAAGGCGCATGGGCGATCTCCTCCACACGCATTTCCGCGACCTCCACAGGCGGCCTTGCCGCCCGTATATCCTCCATGAAAGAAAGGAGATCCTCGCGGCTCCCCTGTGCAATGATGGTGACGACGCCGCCTTCATTCCTGACGGTGCCTGTGATATGATGCGTCCCTGCCAGACGGCAAATGAGCGGACGGAAGCCCACGCCCTGCACACGGCCAAGGGCAGTGATGCGATAGGTCAGCATGGCAGGCTCCTTTCAGAAATAAAAGATTCGCGGGTTCTATGGGTTCTATGGGTTCTATGGGGAAGGTGGCGGTTCGCCGAGATCCTTCGGCTCAGGTTTCAGCTGTTCTGGCATTCGTTATCTCACATACGACGTTTCTCGCCGCTCAGGATGACGAAGCGGGGCGATGCCCGAAGGCCTGCGGATAACAGGTTTCCCGTTTAGAGTTTCCAAACATCGCCCGCCTGACCGCAAATGACAAAGATTTCTCGCTGCGCTCGAAATGACGATACGAGGGTAACGTCTTCTAAGCTCGGCACTAGTATAGCGATTTGTTAACTTCTAGACTTAGTTAGAGGTTAGAAGTGAGCAGAGGAAAGTGCTGGAAGGGGCACACAATTCATATAGTGCCCCAATACCCCCTCATTATATAAAACAGTTTCTCCCTTATTTATATAAAACTCCGCGGCGCTTCCTCATTTTATGCGCCGTACCTTCACTCCTAACTCCTAACTCCTAACTCCTCACTTGATTCGGAAGTTGACTTAAAATGCCAGTTATTTAGAAAACGCAATACTAGTCCCCAGTCACTAGTCACTCATCCCTGCCTTCTCGCAGATCCACTTCGCGGCCTCTTCATACCCTTCTCCGGTCTTTCCGCTGACCTTGAAGACGGGCGCATTCTTATTCAGATGGCGGATGCCTTTCATGAAGAACTCTTCATCGAAGTCCAGATAGGGCATGAGGTCGACCTTGTTCAAGAGGATCATATCCGCTTTTTCAAAAGCGAGCGGATACTTGTACGGCTTATCGCTGCCGTCTGCCACGCTGACGATGAGGAGCTTCATGTGCTCGCCGATATCCAGCTCGGCAGGGCAGACGAGATTTCCGACATTTTCGATGAAGAGGATGCCCGACGCATCGAAATCCATGGTATGTACCGCGTTATGCACGAGCGGTGCATCCAGATGGCAGGCTCCGAAGGTATTGATCTGCGCCGCCTTCACATGCTGCTTTCTGAGGCGCTCGGTATCGATGTCAGACTCGATATCGCCCTCGATGACATAGACCTTGCGCGCGATGTACTTCATGAGCTGCTCGAGCGAGGTGGTCTTGCCCGTCCCCGGCGCGCCCATGACATTCACGGCGAAAATATTCCGCTCCGTCAGGTAATGTCTGACATGCTCGGCAATGTGATTGTTATGGGCGTAGATATTCTCCATCACGCCAGCTTTGACCATATGCATGGGGTATCTCCTTTTTCTTACTATGCAACTGGCAGGCAAATAGACTGCCATAGAAGGGTTCAAATTTCCAGATCCACACTCTCTATATAGAACTCCTTCCCGATCTCTGTCGGGGAGCCATCACCGCCGCAATGGGGACAGGTGAAGGAGAAACGCTTCCGTTCAAAAAGAGCGCCGCATTGGTCGCAGCGCATCTTCGGCTTGATATCCCGGATCGTCAGCCGCGCGCCCTCGCAAAGGGTGCCTTCGGAGATCACGTCAAAGTACATCTGGATGGACTCTCCGATGAATCCCGAGTCTTCTCCCACGACGAGATGGATCGCTTTCACAAGACCGCCCTTTTCACGGGCGGTCTTTTCTGCGATGCGGACGATCTCCAGTGTCACCGGTACTCATGCATGGGCTCATCCTTCTTTACAGGTGGACGCGGACGGACGGGACGCACAGGTGCCTTTCCGGTGAGCGTCAGCACGAGGGCTTTGTCCTCGCCTTCCTCCCACTCTTCCTTCATCGCAAGGCACTTCGCCGGACAGTTCTCTGCGCATACGCCGCACGCCACGCATTTCTCGCGGTCGATCGTCCACTTCCGCGTCTTCCGGTCGATCGTGATCGCCTGCATCGGACAGCTGTGCTCACAGCGTCCGCAGAAGAGGCATTTCTCGATGGTATTCTTCACATGATACGGATTCTCCGACTGCGGGACGTCCTTTGCCGCTTCCGGAGCAGGTTCTGCTTTTGCAGGTTCTGCTTCGGTGGTTCTGCGGCAGGCTTTGCCGCTTCCGCCGGTTTTGCCGCCGGACGGACGGGACGCACAGGTGCCTTTCCGGTGAGCGTCAGCACGAGGCTTTGTCCTCGCCTTCCTCCCACTCTTCCTTCATTGCAAGGCACTTCGCCGGACAATTCTCTGCGCATACGCCGCACGCCACGCATTTCTCGCGGTCGATCGTCCACTTCCGCGTCTTCCGGTCGATCGTAATCGCCTGCATCGGACAGCTGTGCTCACAGCGTCCGCAGAAGAAGCATTTCTCGATGTCATTCTTCACATGATGCGGATTCTCCGACTGCGGCACGTCTTCTTTCAGCGCAGGAGCCGGTTCCGCCTTCGGTGCCGGCGCGCCGGGCGCACGCGCGGCGGCGGGTCAGGACCTTGCCCTGATAGGTGGTGACAGCGGCTTTATTTTCTCCTTCTCCCATGTATCTGCAAGGGAAAGGCACTTCGCCGGACAGTCAAGTGCGCAGGCGCCGCAGGTGATGCACTTGTTCCGATCGATCGTCCATGTACGGTTTCTGCGGTCGATCGTGATGGCGTCCACCGGACAGGTCTTTTCGCACTTGCCGCAGAAAAGGCATTTCCCGATGTCATTTTTCACGTGGTTGTCAGCCACAGCCGCTTCCGCAGCTGCCGGCGGCTGCGCTTCCTTCATGACGGGCTGCCCCGCGGGTCTTCTTCGGATCTTCGAGACGCCGCGAACGGTGATCTCTGTCCGATTTCCCAGGTAGCAGCCGAGCGAGAGACACTTTCTCGGGCAGTTGTCGATACAGGTACCGCAGTTCACACAGGCTTCCAGATCGATGCGCCATGTACGGTTCGCACGGTCGACGGTGATGGCGCCCGCTGGGCAGTTTCTTTCACACATGCCGCAGAAAACGCACTTCATCACATTATTGACGATATGGCTTCGGTCATCCATCGCGAGCATGGCTGCATTCTGCGCGGCGACAGTCTTCTTGACTTCGCTGACGCCCTCCTTCTTGACGGCGGTCAGAATGATCTCCGTCTTTGTAAGGCCCGGCATCGCATAGTGCGGATCCATGGAGAGGCACTTCTTCGGGCATGCCTCCACACACGCGCCGCACTGGATGCAGGAGAAAGGATCGATCCTCCACTCGCCTGTCTTTCTATCGACAGTGAGTGCGCCGGAGGGACAGCTTCTTTCGCACATACCGCAGAGAATGCACTGGCTGACGTCATTCACCACGCGCCCGCGGACACCTTGACAGAAGGTCTTCGGTGCCAGCGGATACTCCGAGGTCACAGGAGGCTTGAATAAATTCGCCACAGCCTGTTTGATATATACCAGGTAACTCATATGTGAAAGCCTCCTTTTGACTTAGGGAAAAATAAGGGTTCAGGTTGATGGGTTCAGGTTAGTGGGTTCAGGTTAGTGGGTTCAGGTTAGTGGGTTCAGGTTAGTGGTGCGGCGCATCATACTTTGGAAGCGCCGCGAGTTCTATATAAAGCCCCTTCCCCTCGGGAAGGGGGTACTATACGGGGAAGGCTGTCATCCTCCATTCAAATTCGCTTCGCGAATCTTGCGATGCTGCGCATCGCCAACCTCCGCCCCTTCGGGGCACCTCCTTCCAGAGGAAGGAGGGAGAGCGTGAAGCGCCATTATATTTGCGGCGAAGCCGCCACCACCATTTCGCATTTCTAGGGAAGCACTGATTCCCCAACTGTTCCACCGCACCCCTGAACCTTGAACCCTGAACCTTGAACCCTCCACTATCTTTCGCAGCAGCTGATGCAGGGGTCGATGGTCAGATGATATTCGGTACATCGGCGAGGTCGCAGCCCTGCAGCATTTTGACGAGGGCCGCGATATTGCAGTTCGTCGGGGTGCGGAGACGGAAGCGCTCGAGGTTCTTGGTGCCATTTCCCTTGATATAGTAGATGGCTTCGCCGCGCGGCTGCTCGACGCGGGTAAAAAATTCACCCTTGGGCGGGACGCCGCGGACAGGCGATGCGATCGCGCCTTCCGGGAGATTTTCGAGCGCGCCTAGAATGATGTCGATAGACTGGTAGAGCTCGCGGATGCGTACCTTCGCGCGGGCGAGGCAGTCGCCGGTCTGCTCCAGGACCGGATGAAATCCCAGATCCCTGTATGCGCCGTCATCATCGGCCATGCGGTAATCATTCGGGACGCCGCTGGCGCGTGCCATCGGGCCGACACAGCCCAGATCCATCGCCTCATTCATCGAAAGGATACCGACTCCCTCCAGACGCGTCTGAATGGTATCGTCATAGAGAAAGACAGACGCCATCTCTTCGATCTCCTTGCGCAGGCCGGTGAGCCTCTCCTCGATGCTCTTCTTCATGGCATCCGTGAGGTCACGGCGCACGCCGCCCACCTCGCAGACGGAGAAGATGACGCGACCGCCGGTCGTTTCTTCGAAAATATCGAGGATCGTCTCGCGAAGCCGCCAGCAGTGCATGAAAAGGCTCTCGAAGCCCAGCGCATCCGCGCCAAGTCCGAGCCACAGGAGATGGCTGTGCAGGCGGGAAAGCTCATGCCAGATCGTGCGCAGGTAGCTCGCACGGCGCGGCACGTCGATCTCCATCAGCCTTCGACGGCCTTCGCATAGCCCCAGCCATGCCCGAAGGAGCAGATGCCGCAGACGCGCTCTGCGACATAGATGAACTGCTTGAAATCGCGCTTCTCGACCAGCTTTTCCAGTCCGCGGTGGACGTAGCCGATGGACGGCACGGCGCGGACGACTTTCTCATCCTTCAGCTCCAGATCCAGATGGATCGGCTCCGGCAGGACCGGATGCTGCGGGCCAAAGGAAACGGTAGTGAGTTCAGCCATTGCCATCCTCCTTCTTCACGACAGATGCATCGACGCCAAGACCGCTGCGAAGGTTCACCTTCACGGCCTGCTTCGCGTGGACGGCATTCGACAGGTCATGCCACGGCGTCTTCTGCGCGAGGTGGTAGAAATGCCCGCCATAGTCCACATCTGGCGCGATGAAACGGACATCCAGCCCGAAAAGATCGTGGATCTCATTCTCCCACACAAAGCCGTACCAGTACAGCTCGTGATGCTCATGACGGAGCCGCCCAGCGCCGCGGTCAGACGCAGGTGGTAGAGGAAATAATTTTTGTCAAAGGTGTATGTCAGTTCGAAGCCCTCCGTGGTACGGGTACAGAGGATCTGTACCAGGCGGCAGCCTTCTTTTTTGAATCGCGCCACACGCTCCAAGAGGTCTTCCGGGCGAATGGTGATAAACTGCTGTTTCATAGATATTCTCCTTTGGGAGGGGGATAGAAATGGGTTCGAGGTTCGGGGTTCAGGGTTCAGGGTTCAGGGTTCAGGGTTCAGAAGCGGCGCATAAAAATCAGAAGCGCCGCAAAGTGTAAAAAAGGCGATGCCCGAAGGTGTTATTCAAGCTACAAGTCACTAGTCACTCGGCACCACTAATCCCTAATCCCTAGCTACTAATCCCTGCTTTCAAACTTCAGTGTGGTAGTGCGGCGCTTTAGAAATATTTCGCACCGCACCACAACCTTGAACCCGTCAACCTGAACCCATCAACCTTTTCTCAGTTTCTTCTGCTTTTCTTCCAGCACGGAAAGGCCTTTTACGACGCCATCAATGATGGCCTCCGGACGTGCGGCGCAGCCGGGGACGTAGACATCGACGGGGATCGCCTTGTCCATGCCGCCAAGCATATTATAGCACTCGCGGAAGATGCCGCCGCTGCATGCGCAGGTCCCGACGGCGATCACCACCTTCGGCTCCGGCATCTGTTCATAGATCTGGCGGACGACAGGCAGGTTCTGTGCGTTCACGCCGCCGGTGACAAGGAAAATATCGGCGTGCTTCGGGTCGCCGGTATTGACGATGCCGAAGCGCTCCACGTCATAGAGCGGTGTCAGGCACGCAAGCACCTCGATATCACAGCCGTTGCAGGACGATCCGTCATAGTGGATCAGCCAGGGAGATTTCTTTTCAAAGCTCATACATGACCTCCGGAATGGAGTGAATTGGGATAGGGTGTTATTGGGTTCAGGGTTAGCCCACGGGACGTGCTGCCCTTTGATTGTGGGTGAAAGCCTCGCGCGCTCTCTAGTGAGGAGTTAGGAGTTAGGAGTGGTGGTGCGGCGCATAAAAATATGGAAGCGCCGCGAGTATATATGGGGCGATGCCCGAAGGTGGTATGTAAGTCACTAGTCACTAGTCACTAGTCACTAGCCACCAGCCACTAATCCCTAGCCACTAATCCCTAGCTACCAGTCACAAGTCACTAGCTGCTCATCCCTGTTTTCAAACTTGTGGTGGCGGCTTCGCCGCCATTTTATATTCGGTGCAAAGCGCGACGCCGCTCACTTGAACCCATCAACCTGAACCAGACAACCTTTATTTGAAATACATCAAAAATGCGATATTCAGAAAGCCTGCCATGAGCCGACGAGCCAGGTGGAGGCGAGCATACGCTCCCACTTGATGCGGGCGCAGCAGTTGTCGATGAGGATCTCTGCGAAGAAAACGATCTC
>ENA-OQEN01000250-OQEN01000250.1-human-gut-metagenome-genome-assembly--contig:-NODE-250-length-23633-cov-3.361312_pt1 | contig 23633 bp, 27 predicted proteins | sample MGYA00242791_ERZ504627 | MGnify/ENA primary metagenome ERZ504627 (study PRJEB26092, sample SAMD00036316) | human gut metagenome | host: Homo sapiens | study: EMG produced TPA metagenomics assembly of... | reverse complement strand
CAAGACTTGAAGAATTACATATGAGCCAGACGGAACTGTCCAGAAGAACCGGTATTGCGACCAGTACGATCAGTGACTGGCGAAAGAAACAGATTAATCCACAGGCGGATAAACTGGTGTCTATATGTAAGGCGCTGGATATGACGCTTGTGGAATTACTTTGTGACGAAGAATGATCAGTTACCTTGCACTTCTTGATGTCTGCAAGCAAATCAACGATAATGCCCGGTTCAAGAAACAGCAGCGGAATGTTTCCGTTATTCAGGATATTGATGGGAACAATATTGGGGATGATCTGCCAAGTGAGTATAGCGGATCAAAATATACACATAGTATCAAAGGAACAAATGCGAAAGCGAAAGCAAATGCTGTACAAGGAATTCCTGAAATGATAGAAATAGCAGTAGGAAAACATTTTCGGGAAAATAAGGAGAGCAAGCATTGGAGAAATGCAATGTATGGCTGGTATCGTTATGATTCAAGATTTGCAATTCCGGTATATAGAGATGATGAAGAGGTGGAGAGGTATAACATTTTCATGCTTCGCTGATTGTAAGATATTCAGAGGATGGGAAACTGTATTTGTATGACGTAATAGACATAAAAAAAAGAAACGAGCAACCCGATTGAGCCGTAAGGTGTACACGACAAAAAACCCATTTCTTTTTATGATAGATGATACAATATAGTAGAAGAAATGTCAATCCGAATATTCGAAAATTAAAACGTTAAGATGGTATTTGTATATAATAAAAGTAGGGCTATGATTACTTGCTGTAATGACGGTACAAGACCTGTTATTTTTAAGATTGAGAGAATAGAAATTGATAAGTGATAAATCGCAATTGATGGAGGTAGTGTGAATTATGAAAAAGATTGTATGTGCAATGCTATGTATTCTGCTTGTATTTAGTTTGAGTGCTTGTGGCGGAAATGTTAATGAAGTAAATACGCATAATGTAGAATCTGAAATATATTCTGAAGAGGACATTGCAACTGCTATTGACACCATAAAAAAAGAGTTTAAGAGCAACTGGAATGGATGTACTCTTACAGAAATTTATTATGCAGGGGATGACAGTTCTAAAGACCATCAAGATTGGGCAGATAGGAACAATGCAGATGAAGTCATTGTTTTGCTATCTTCGTTCGATGTTGATTCATCTGGAGGAGATGGTTCTCTGAATCCAAATAGTACATACAATGATTGGAAGTGGATTTTAGTTAGAACAAATGGCGGACAATGGCAACATGTTGATCATGGATATTAAAATGAATTCCGGATTACCACTTCACCCATAACAAGCCCATCAAACAATCCTTCAAAGAGATCAAGCTCTAAGGTAAGCCCCTGATTAAGCGGAATCTTATAGCGCGTTTTCGCAATCACATTGCCGTCTGCCTTGGCACAGAGTGTCCGGTAAGCATCTTCATCAATCGGAAGTTCAAATTCCTGTCTGGCTAACATACCACTGCTTTTGACAGTCAGGACATATTGGCAATCGGAGACTGCAGATGCTGCGTCGTATAAGGTTTTCTTGCGTACCGGATCACCGGATTGGTCGTCACATATGCCTGCTCAATGCCGTAATGTGGGTATGTGTCAAGCTGATCTGGCAGTTTATGAAATAAAAATTTACGTTCGATTTCCATATTTTGTTCCTCCGTGTCTGGAATATCTGTCAAGCGTTTTTGAAAAAGTCCTTGACGGCATAGTTTAAGTCTATGTTTGCAGATGGATTTCTCCTGCGAAAGCCAAAGGAGGACGAAATATGGCAAACAGAGAGTACAAAAGTGACGTGTACCGTTTACAACATCAATCCGGGAAACAATGAGGATTTGAAGAAGCGGAGCCAGACATTGCGGGAGTATATGATATTTGTTGGATATGTAAATGAGAATCTCGCAAAGGCAAAAAAGGGCGAGAAGGATTATGAGGTTGCAATCAGAGATGCGGTGAACCGCTGTATTGCAGAAGAATAAAACACTTGAACAGATTGCGGATGAACTCGAAGAATCTGTCAAAGATATCCAGCCAATTTACGATATCGTGAAGAAACATGCTCCAGAATATGATGTGGATGTAATTACCACAGAAGTACTGGAAACACGGGAAAATAAAAAAGAATAAAACTTTAAAAAGAGGTGAAGCGGATATGAAATTTATTCGAGGTATCTACTCAGTACAGTTGATGTAAACTGTTGGCAGATTGTGCTGAGGTGAAAATAAACTTGCTAGCAGTCGTTAACTGTACTGTCCAAATGATTGAAATATAATATTAAAGGAGTACAGTTATGCGCTATATAAAAGAAATTCTAAAAAATAACAAATTATGGGTATTGGCTTACATTGGACTAGGTATATTTAATGCATTTATGGCTAATTACAAAACGGACTATTTTCAGAAGGTTATTGACGGATTGGCGGCCGGAACACTTACATTTGCAGGAGTTATAACCTACGGTCTTATTTTGCTGGTAAATTATTGTATGAATTATCTGGATAATTATCCGGAAAAGAAATTGGAGTATGGTATTTATCTGGATTTTAAGCTTTTATCGCTTAGAAAAATAAGTACAATCGATTATACGGAATATCAGAAAATAGGTACTGGAAAACTTGTTCAAAGGATTGAGAATGGTTCATCTGCAGGCAGAAATGTGGTATTCAATTTCTGGTTGCGTTTGATTCGTGATTTACTTCCTACTATTGTTTTTAGTGTATATTTTATTTGGAAGATTGATAAAAAAATTACTTACATATTGTTTGTAGGCTATATACTTATTTTTATAATAACCAATATTCTGCTAAAGTTTCTATACAAAATAAAAGAAAAGATTTTGAACAGTGAGGAGCTATTCAATCATTTTCTGGTCAGGGGCTTTATGGAAATGCTGGTGTTCCGTATGAGCAAACAGTTTCCGAGTGAAATAAAGAAAACCCATAGTGCAAAAGAGGATATTGTATCATCAAAAGTAAAAATGAATATGATTCATGAAGCTTTTTTTACAATATTTGCGCTACTTGTGGCAATGTTAGATATTGGTATTTTATTTTACGCATGGAAAACAAAAAATCTTACAGTTGGATCTATAGTTGCACTCATTGCGCTGATTGAAAATGCTTACACGCCGATAGCTATTTTTAATGTACTTTATGTTCAATATAAATTGGACAAGGCATCCTATAAGAGATTTGAAGAATTTTTAGATTTAAAAGATGATAATCAATTAAGAAATGGTGACGCAATTCATACGGACATTGGTGAAATATCGATAAAAAACTTATCGTTTCAATTTGAAGAACGGAAAATTATTGATGATTTGAGCCTGTTCATAAAACGGGGACAAAAAATAGCTTTTGTAGGTGAAAGTGGCTCTGGGAAATCCACGGTGATTAAGATATTACTGGGATTACTAAAATACAATCAGGGAGAAATCTACTTAGGTGATATGGAGTTAAGTGGAATTTGCCTTAATAATTTGTATGACAGAGTCAGCTACATATCGCAGGATGTTCCTGTTTTTGATGGAACAATAAAGGAAAATCTGGTATTTGAGAAGAATGTGTCAGAAGAACAAATGCTGGACGCATTGAAGGAAGTGCAATTATCTCATTTGGTTGAGAATCTTGCGGAAGGTTTAGATACTGAAATTGGAGAGAAAGGTACTTGCTTATCAGGAGGAGAAAAACAAAGACTTGCATTCGCACGCTTGTGGTTTGAAAACCCTGAACTTGTCGTTTTGGATGAAGCAACATCTGCAATGGATAATTTAACTGAAGAAAATGTAATGAAATCGGTTATGCTAAAAATGAAAGATAAAACGGTCATTGCGATTGCGCATAGATTGAATTCCATTGCCGGTTTTGACAGAATTATTCTCTTTAGAGAAGGGAAGATTGTTGGACAAGGGACTTTTGAAGAACTATTACATACGGATTCTTATTTTAAGGAATTGTATAATGCGAATGTGCAATAATTGAACTTTTTACAGAACAATTAATATCCCCGGAGATAGGGTTAACCACCCAAAATCTCCGGGGATGTTTCGCTTGAAAATAACGTTAATTATGCAGAAAGTGACTGTATAACTGTGCGATTTCTTCTTTGCGCATCACGCTCATCGTACTGTTGTGGAAATGCGTATCATACGTCACTTCTTTTTTCACTGCAAAAGAATCCGGTAAGGTGTAGTTCTTGGCTGTTTCTTCATCCGGGAATTCCACTTCGCCCATAACAAGCCCATCAAACAATCCTTCGAAGATATCAAGCTCTAAGGTAAGCCCCTGATTAAGCGGAATCTTATAGCGCGTTTTCGCAATCACATTGCCGTCTGCTTTGGCGCAGAGTGTCCGGTAAGCAGCTTCGTCAATCGGAAGCTCAAATTCCTGTCGGGCTAACATACCACTACTTTTGACAGTCAGGACATATTGGTAATCAGAGACTGCAGATGCTGCGCCGTATAAGGTTTTCTTGCGTACCCGGATCACCGGATTGGTCGTCACATATGCCTGCTCGATGCCGTAATGTGGATATGTGTCTAGCTGATCTGGCAGTTTATGAAATAAAAATTTGCGTTCGATTTCCATATTTTGTTCCTCCGTGTCTGGAATATCTTGAAGATTTCCACAAACTATTATATACTACATGTAATTATGGGATGGAATTGTAACATTTGTTAGATACAAATTCGTAAAACCATAACCAATCAATAATTCCTTGTAAATTATAATGTATTTTATAATAGAAGGAAAGTGGAATTTTAGAATATGAATATACATGTTTGCGGGTCGGAAATCAACCGGTTTCATGATGCGCAGGGCAAGGAGGATGCATATGAGTAAAGTAAATGTATATCTTGCAGATGGTTTTGAAGAGGTCGAAGGGCTGACCGTTGTAGATCTGCTGCGGCGCGCAGGCATCGAGACAGATATGGTATCAATTATGGGACGAAAGGAAATCGTCGGTGCACGGAAGATTCCCGTGCTGGCAGATAAGCTCTTTGAAGAGCAGGACGATCCGGATGTGATCGTGCTTCCGGGCGGTATGCCGGGAACCCTGCACTTAAAGGCGCATGAAGGTCTGGCACATCTGATCCGGAAAGCAGACAAGGAAGGAAAATTGCTTGCAGCAATCTGTGCAGCACCAACCATCTATGGAGAGATGGGACTTCTCGAAGGAAAGAATGCAACCTGCTATCCGGGCATGGAGGACAAGCTGCTTGGTGCAAACTGGCAGGAGCAGCCGGTCGTTGTCGACGGAAACTTCGTGACAAGCCGGGGCGTTGGAACAGCGATTGCATTTGCACTCACATTGGTTACAATCCTGAAGGATGAAGAAACAGCGAAGTCTTTGGCGAATAGTATAGTTTATAAATGGTAATTCCAATCGGGAGGACGTTATGTACAGATTAACGATAAAGGATATATTGGAAGCAACAGGCGGCGTATTGCTGTGTGGCGATGAAAATACAGAGATCAAAGATGTCTGCATCAATTCCAAGGAGATCAAGCCGGGCGATTTGTTTGTCCCGATCATCGGGGAGCGGGTCGATGCGCATCGTTTTATCGAGAGCGCACTTCACACAGGTGCGGCAACCCTGACATCACAGCATACCGATATTGTTGTATCGGAGAAGCCGTTTGTCTACGTGAGTGATACAGAAAAGGCATTGGCAGGAGTATCGGCGCTTATATACGCAGGAAGTTTAAGAAGCCGGTTATCGGTGTGACCGGAAGTGTTGGAAAGACGACAACGAGACAGATGATCGCAACCGTGCTTTCGGGATGCTTAAATGTCTACCAGACCGAGGGCAATCTGAATTCCCAGATCGGTGTGCCGCTGACCCTTCGACGGATTGACGAGAACGCAGAGGCAGCCGTGCTTGAAATGGGTATCAGCGAACCGGGACAGATGGAGATTCTGTCTGACATGGTGAAGCCGGATATCTGTGTCGTGACGATGATCGGTGTTGCGCATATCGAATTTATGAAGACGCGTGAGAATATCCGCAAAGAGAAGTTGTCGATTATCAATCATATGAGACGGATGGTGTGCTGTTCCTAAATGGCGATGATGCACTGCTTGCAGAAGTGAAAGGTGATACCGGCGTCCGTACATTTACATACGGCACTGGTGCGGACTGCGATTACCGGGCGGAGAATCTGCATATGGAAGATTACCAGTATGTATATGATTTCGTGCATGGAGACACGCGTGTGCATGTGCGGCTCAACGCACTTGGCAAGCACAATGTCGGAAATTCACTGGTCGGTCTTGCAATCGCAGATTATATGGGATTGGATCTGGAGAAGGCAGCAGCCGGACTTTCCGAGTTCAAGGGGCTTCGTCAGAAGCTGATCCGTGTTCCGGGCAAATACACGATCATCGATGATACTTATAATGCAAGTCCGGATTCCATGAAGGCAAGTCTGGATGTGCTGGAGGATCTGGAGACAACCGGTAAGAAAATCGCGGTGCTTGGCGATATGTTCGAGCTTGGTGAAAATGCAGAGCAGTATCATTATGAAGTCGGAAAATACGTGGCGACGAAGAAAATCGATGAGCTGGTCGTAGTCGGGGATCTGGCACAGCATATCATGCAGGGCGTACAGGACAGTAATTCTGATATCAACTGTTACAGCTTCAAGGACAACGGCGAGGTTGCTTTGTATCTGCTTTCTGTGATGCAGCCGGAAGATATCGTGCTGATCAAAGGCTCGAATGGTATGCATCTGGATGAAGTTGTAAATAATATGCTTGGATAATAAGATACATGAATTGTGACAGTGGCATGGCGATGAAATAATTTGTGTATCCGATGAGGTTCTATGGATGCATAGGACCTCATTTTTAATGTGGTAAGCAATGGAAATGCTTGTACATATGTTGATGTGTGAAATCATGGGACTATATATAGATAAGAGCGTGCGTATTGTGCGGCTACACTTGCACGAGCCAGTGGAATGTGAAAACACATATGAAATAATCCGGCGGCATGATAGGATGTAATTGTGAAAAATCTGTAAATTATGAAAATACAGGTTGACAGTCAGAATATGGTGTGCTATATTAACAATAACAAAAATGATAATCATTACTGATTTAAAAAATGTGGATCAATCAGTTCTTGCAAGTATCATTTTGTATAATTGCAGATATTATAGCAAAGTATATCATGTGTATAAACATGTGGAAGAATGAAAGGAGATTTATTATGAAATTTGTATGTACAGTATGTGGATATGTTTATGAAGGTGACGCAGCTCCGGCAGAGTGCCCAATCTGCCATGCTGGCGCAGATAAGTTCAAGAAAGTAGAAGACGGAGCGATGACACTGGCTGCAGAGCATGAGTTTGGCGTATATGCTTCTACTGTTAAGAACAACCCGGAAATCAGCGACGAGGATAAGAAGTTTATCTTCGATCAGCTTAAAGCAAACTTCAATGGTGAGTGCTCAGAGGTTGGTATGTACCTTTGCATGGCAAGAATCGCACATCGTGAAGGCTATCCGGAGATCGGTCTCTACTGGGAGAAGGCAGCTTACGAAGAAGCAGAGCATGCAGCAAAGTTTGCTGAGATGTTAGGTGAGGACTTAGAGCCAAACATGACAAGCTCTACCAAGAAGAATCTTGCTTGGAGAGTTGACTGCGAATATGGCGCAACAGCAGGAAAGGTTGACCTTGCAAAATGTGCAAAGAAGAATAATCTGGATGCAATCCATGACACGGTTCATGAGATGGCAAGAGACGAGGCAAGACATGGCAGAGCATTAGAAGGATTACTTAAGAGGTACTTTGGTTAAGCTACAAGCCATGCAAAACAGTAAAAATAACGCTCCGCAAGTATACTTGCAGGGGCGTTTATTTTTGCTGTTTTATACGGCGCCAGCCGTCCATGAAACAGCCCGAAGGGCTGTGAATGGGGCATGGCTTGTAAGCCTATTCATATCTGCCATACTTAACCATATTGGGGGAAATTTTGCTGTTTTGAAAAACCTACCAATTCCAATCAGAAAAATAAACTGCAATTGGGTGAAAAATGAAAAATAAGAAAAATCTCCCCAAGCATTTAGGCAAATATATGAAAAATGATTGGGTAAAATTTTCAAATAAGAGATTTTTCCCCAACGGCAACCGGAAACGACAAAACTGCTTGGGAAAAAAATAATGGATTTGAAAAAATCCCCCAATAGCATAACGAAAAACTGCGTGACGACAATCATCATGTATGTGATTGAAGAGAAAATAACAGAAGTATTAGAGAGAAATATCGGAAGTTGACGGAGTTGGAGAAAATCATCGGATTGTCAAATGGGAAAAGATGCGATAGAATATAGGACAATTTATTGAACCGAACGAGATCGGGTGCAGATTGAGGAGACAGACGAAACAATGCGATTCCTTCAGAAACAATATAATAAAAAATGGATGCTTCCGTTGCTGACTTTTGTAGTCGGATGTTTGATTTTGACAGCATTTATACATCATTCTTATGATACAAACCGAAAACAGGTGCGGATGATTACGGAGCTGAATGCAAGCACCTATGCGGAACGACTACGCGACGATATGAACCGCGGAGTTGCTATTGCCGATGCACTGAAAGCGATCATAATCAGCGGGAATGGGACAATTGACAATTTTGAAAAGGTATCTGAGAATCTGATGTCAGATTTTGTTCAAAGCATACAAATTGCACCGGATGGGGTTGTCACAGAGATTTACCCGGCGGAAGGAAATGAGGCAGGAAAGATAGACCTGCTTCATGATGAAAAACGTGGGGAAATCTGCCGCTATGGAAGAGATAACAATTGTGTAACGATGCAGGGACCGTTTGATTTAAAGCAGGGAGGTCGTGGAATTGTAGTTCGCTATCCTGTCTATCTTGAGGCGGCGGATGGGAATCCTGTATTCTGGGGATTTACCATAGTGATTATCCGGGTTCCGGAAATTTTTGAAGAGTCGGTGCAGGCTCTTACGGATTTTGGGTATGATTACTGCTTGACCAAGACGGTTTCTCCGCTTTCGGAAGAACGTGAGAGATTATCCTTTTCGAAAGAAGATTTGACAAATCCGGTTACATATACGTTTGAATTCGGCGGCTGTACATTTAATCTGGCAGTCACGCCAAAAGATGGATGGAAGCAAGGGTGGAAGATACTTCCGAATCTGGTTCTTGGATTCTTCATTGTATTATTTTTGACAGGATTAGTGGCAGGCATTCTTGTAATCGAATTTCATCGGGAAGCATTAAAGAAGATAGCAATCACGGATCCACTAACCGGACTTTTGAACAGGGATGGGTTTGATGAACAAATCAAAAGTGCAATACAGGATACCCCGGATGCGCATTGCGTGGGAATTCAGACAGACATTGATGACTTCAAATTTATCAATGATATGTATGGACACGAAGCAGGTGATACCGCGCTTCGGATACTTGCGCAGAGTATGCGGAATGCTTTTGAAAAGGATGCGATTCTATGCAGAAATGGTGGCGATGAATTCTCGGCGGTTCTGATAGGAATGACGGAGGCAGAAGCGAAGGAAAAAAATCGAGAAATTCACTATGCAGCCTAGATATATCACACAGAATGGAGAGAAACGTCCATTTTATATTTCACTTGGGTATGCAGAATATCCGAAGGATTGTGATGATGTATCGGAATTAATCCGCTGTGCGGATATGGCACTTTATGCGGTGAAATTACACGGAAAGCATAGCTGCTGTGCGTATGAGGGTAACTACAAAGTGCAGAATAGAAGCCAGTTGGGATTTGCACTTCAGGATGTGTCAAGAAATCTGCCGGGGGCATTTCTGATATACATTGCGGATAAAACGAATGACCGCATCTTATTTGCGAATCAGGAGTTGATAGAATTTGCGGGATGTAAGGATTTCGATGAGTTTCTTGCATATACGGATCAGCGATTTCGGAATCTGATTCATCCGGAGGAGCAGGATGCGGTTGAGACGAGCATCTGGAAGCAGATTGATTCGGAAAAAAGTGGAAACAATGATTATGTCAAATTCCGTTTTGCGAAAAAAGACGGAACGTATCGGCCGGTATTCGATCATGGAAGAATCGTGAAGAGCCGGTATTATGGAAATGTATTTTATGTGTTGATTATGGATTGTGCTCTGATTGATTCATATTATGACAAAATGTGATCGGCAGTGCCCATACATATCAATAAGCAAAATAGAAAAGAGGCAACAACATGGGTAAAAAAGAAGAGAAAACAAATGTGATGCGTCTGCTCGATCAGGCGAAAATCGAATACAAGCATTACTGCTATGCAGGCACGGATGCGGTCGGCGGCATGGAGGTTGTCGAGGTACTGCACCAGGATCCGGATCAGGCATTTAAGACACTGGTCACAGTCGGCAAATCCGGCGAGCATTATGTGTTTGCGATTCCGGTCAATCAGGAGCTTGATTTGAAGAAAGCGGCAGAGGCTGCCGGCGAGAAATCCATCGCGATGATTAAGTCCAAGGAATTGCTGCCGTTAACCGGCTATATTCATGGCGGATGTTCACCACTTGGAATGAAGAAGCAGTTCCGTACATTCTTCCATCAGACCGCCAATGATTTTGAGACGATTATGTTCTCGGCAGGAAAGATCGGCTATCAGGTGGAGGTGAGTCCGGAAGCACTCCGGAAGATCCTGAAATATGAGACCTGTGATCTCGTAAAGGAATAAAAAAATCGTATAAATCCCTTTACATTTGCCGATAATTAGCTTATAATCGAGACAATTATAGGGAAAAAGCGTTGAAGGAGACTGCCGACAACAGGACATGACAGGGAATATGGTCACCGACTGAGAGCCATAACATGACACCATGTCTGGTGGAACACTACCGGAGCTGATAAGCTGAAGCCTACGTGGAGCTACATCCTAAGAGGTCTAGGTTTATCCGGAGCATTCACGTTACGAATGAAGAGAGGAATCCGTCTTATATATATTTATTACAGATGGTTTCAATGCGGGTGGTACCGCGGATGTAACACATGTACATTCGTCCCGAGGTCAAAGCACATTTGACTTCGGGATTTTTTAATGCAGAAAAGGAGATAGGAAAATGCAGGCAAACATTTACAGAGACATGACAATGGCGCAGGTATCAGAAGACCTTGTCGGAAAAGAAATCAGACTGGCAGGATGGGTAGAGAACATCCGTGACCACGGTGGTGTATCCTTCGTGGATTTACGCGACATGTATGGCGTGATGCAGGTCGTTATGCGTGATACAACGTTGCTCGATGGAATCACCAAGGAGCAGTGTATCTCCGTAGCAGGACTGGTACAGCATCGTGACGAGGAGACATACAATCCGAAGATTCCAACCGGAACAATCGAACTGGAAGCACATGAGGTAGATATCTTAGGAAAGGTGTACAAGCAGCTTCCGTTCGAGGTGACAACCTCCAAGGAAGTCCGTGAGGATGTCCGTCTGAAATATCGGTACTTAGACCTTCGTAACCGCAAGGTAAAGGAGAACATGATCTTCCGTTCCAACGTCATCTCATTCCTTCGTCAGAAGATGACAGAGATGGGATTCATGGAGATTCAGACACCAATCCTTTGCGCATCATCTCCGGAGGGTGCACGTGATTATATCGTGCCATCGAGAAGATACAAGGGTAAGTTCTATGCACTTCCACAGGCACCACAGCAGTACAAGCAGCTTTTGATGGTGTCCGGATTTGATAAATATTTCCAGATCGCACCTTGTTTTCGAGATGAGGATGCAAGAGCCGACCGTTCCCCAGGTGAGTTCTATCAGTCGACTTCGAGATGAGCTTTGCAACACAGGAAGACGTATTCAAGGTTGGCGAGGAAGTGCTTACCGCAGCATTTAAGAAATTCGCTCCGAAGGGATACACCGTTACAGAAGCACCATACCCAATCATCAGCTACAAGGAAGCAATGCTGAAATATGGTACAGATAAGCCGGATCTTCGCAATCCACTTGAGATCATCGATGTGACAGAGTTCTTCCAGAGATGTACATTTGCACCATTCCACGGCAAGACCGTTCGTGCGATTGCAGTACAGAAGAAGCTTTCCAAGGGACAGCATGAGAAGATGCTGAAGTTCGCACAGTCTATCGGTATGGGCGGACTCGGATATCTCGAAGTATTGGAAGATGGTTCTTACAAGGGACCAATCGACAAGTTTATTCCGGATGATATGAAGCAGGAGTTGAAAGATCTTGCAGGCTTGAAGGAGCTTGATACGATTTTCTTCATCGCAGATACAGAGAAGCAGGCAGCTCTCTTCGCAGGACAGATTCGTACCGAGCTTGGTAACCGTCTTGATCTGCTTGAGAAGAATGCATATCGTTTCTGCTACATCAACGACTTCCCGATGTTCGAGTACAATGTGGAAGAGAAGAAGATTGGATTTACACACAACCCATTCTCTATGCCACAGGGCGGCTTAGAGGCATTAAATGAGAAAGACCCACTGGAGATTCTTGCATACCAGTACGATATCGTATGTAATGGCGTGGAGCTTTCATCCGGTGCGTTCGTAATCATGACATGCAGATTATGGAGAAGGCATTTGAGATTGCCGGCTATGATAAGAGTGTTCTGGAGGAGAAGTTTGGAGCACTTTACAATGCATTCCAGTTTGGAGCACCACCACATGCAGGTATGGCTCCGGGTGTCGACCGTATGATCATGTTGCTTCGTAACGAGGAGAATATCCGAGAGGTTATTCCATTCCCTATGAGTGGAACCGCACAGGATCTCATGTGTGGCGCACCAAACGAAGTCACAGAGCAACAGCTTCGTGAAGTTCATATCAAAGTACGCCAGTAGTATTTTTCAGCAAAGAGAAGGCAATTGTGATTTCATATGAATTGCTTGCGTTAACATGAATGATATGTTTGCGGAAATAATCATTAGAAGAGTAGTATATTGAGATGTTCGGATTTATTATTCTTAAGCAGACCGTTGAAGCACGTTGGTACTTAATAAGTGACAATTTATTGGCACGAATTTAGTACCACTACGTGCTGAACCGAGCGAGAGCGCGTCTGCGTAGAAAATAAATCCGAACATCTCAGAAACAATAATAGGTTTATTGATTATTTTCGCAAACTATAATATGTAGATTCGCAGGCATTATAGGAGGAAAAATATGACGATTACAGATGAAACAATTGATTATGTAGGTATTCTGGCGAAGCTCGAGCTTTCCGATGAGGAAAAAGAGCAGGCGAAGCAGGATATGTCGAATATGCTGGAATACGTCAGCAAATTAAATGAGCTCGACACCGATTCCGTGGAACCGATGAGCCATGCGTTTCCGGTCAGCAACGTATTCCGTGAGGATGTTGTGACAAATGGGGATGACAGAGACAATCTTCTGGCAAATGCACCGGAGCAAAAAGATGGCTGCTATAAAGTGCCAAAGACATTTGATTAGAGGAGGGCGGTATAGATGAGTAAAGATTTAATGAAATTAACCGCCGTTGAACTCGGCAAGAAAATTAAAGACAAAGAAGTGACCGTCGTAGAGGCAACGAAGGCTTGTCTGGAGCGAATCAAAGCACTCGACGAGACATATAACTGTTTCGTCACTGTGGATGAGGCAGGTGCACTGGCACAGGCGGAAGCGGTTCAGGCAAAGATTGACAGTGGAGAGCTTACCGGACCGCTGGCTGGTGTTCCGGTTGCCATCAAGGATAACATGTGTATCAATGGCATGCTTACAAGCTGTTCTTCCAAGATTCTGAGTAATTTCGTTCCGACTTATACAGCAACCGCGGTTGAGAAACTGCAGGAGGCAGGCGCGGTTATCATCGGAAAGACAAACATGGATGAGTTCGCCATGGGAAGTACAACCGAGACTTCTTACTATGGTGTGACAAGAAATCCGTGGGATACAGACAAGGTACCGGGCGGTTCTTCCGGTGGTTCTGCAGCAGCCGTTGCAGCAGAGGAAATCCCATATGCACTTGGTTCCGATACAGGTGGAAGTATCCGCCAGCCGGCCGCATTTTGCGGTGTGACAGGTATCAAGCCGACATATGGAAGAGTGTCTCGTTATGGTTTGATCGCGTATGGTTCATCGCTTGATCAGATTGGACCACTCGCCAAGGATGTAACAGACTGTGCAACGATCCTTGAAGCAATCTGTAAGCATGATGACAAGGATTCCACTTCCTACGCACAGGCAGAGGATGATTTCACATCTGCATTAGTGGATGATGTAAAGGGTATGAAGATCGGTATTCCAAGAGATTATTTCGCGGAGGGTATCGACGAGGATGTCAAGACTGCCGTGCTTGCAGCCGCAAAGAAGCTTGAAGAAAAAGGCGCGATCGTGGAAGAGTTCGACCTTGGTATGGTAGAATATGCAATTCCTGCTTACTATATCATTGCATCCGCAGAAGCATCTTCGAACTTAGAGCGTTTCGATGGCGTCAAATATGGTTACCGTACCGCAGAGTACCGTGACCTTCACAATATGTATAAGAAGACCCGTTCCGAGGCTTTGGTGCAGAGGTAAAGCGTCGTATCATGCTTGGTTCCTTCGTCCTTAGCTCCGGTTATTACGATGCATATTATGTAAAGGCACTGAAGACAAAGGCATTGATCAAGAAAGCCTTTGACGATGCATTTGCAAAATACGATGTGATCTTAGGACCGGTTGCACCAACGACGGCATTGAAGATGGGCGAATCTTTAAGTGATCCGATCAAGATGTATCTGGGAGATATTTATACAGTATCTGTAAATCTTGCCGGCCTGCCGGGTATTTCCCTTCCATGCGGACAGGATAAGGATGGTATGCCGGTTGGCATGCAGCTGCTCGGACAGACATTTGACGAGAAATCAATCATCCGCGCAGCTATGCATTTGAATGTACAAAGACTTATAAGCGTCCGGATGCTCTTGGCACCGTGGAAGCAGAAAGGGGGCTTGTATAATGAGTAAAACATATGAGACAGTCATCGGCCTGGAGGTTCACGTAGAGCTTGCCACGAAGACGAAGATTTTCTGTGGATGTTCGACTGCATTTGGCGGTGCACCGAATACACATACCTGTCCGGTTTGTACCGGTATGCCGGGATCCCTTCCAGTGCTCAATAAGGCGGTAGTTGAGAAAGCAGTTGCGGTTGGTCTTGCAACGAACTGTACAATCACACAGAACTGTAAGTTTGACCGTAAGAATTATTTCTATCCGGATAACCCGCAGAACTACCAGATTTCGCAGCTTTATTATCCGATCTGCCGGAATGGTAAGGTAGAGATCGAGGTTGACGGGAATAAGAAATATGTCCGTATTCATGAGATTCATATGGAGGAGGATGCAGGTAAGCTGGTACATGATCCGTATACAGACAGCTCGCTGGTTGATTACAATCGTTCGGGCGTGCCTCTGATTGAGATTGTATCCGAGCCGGATATGCGTTCCGCAGAGGAAGTCATTGCTTATCTTGAGAAATTAAGACTGATCATCCAGTACCTTGGTGCTTCGGATTGCAAGCTGAACGAAGTCCATGCGTGCCGATGTCAACCTGTCTGTCCGTGAAGTCGGTGCAGAGAAGTTCGGTACAAGAACCGAGATGAAGAACCTGAATTCCTTCAAGGCGATTGCGAGAGCCATCGAGAACGAGAAGGAGCGTCAGATCGATCTGATTGAATCCGGTGAGAAGGTCATTCAGGAGACAAGAAGATGGGATGATACAAAGGAATATTCCTATGCAATGCGTTCGAAAGAGGATGCACAGGATTACCGTTACTTCCCGGATCCGGATCTGGTTCCGGTTATGATCAGCGATGAATGGATGGAAGAGATTCGCAGCCGCCAGCCGGAGCTGCGTGACGAGAAGCGCATCCGTTACAAGGAAGAGTATGATATTCCGGATTATGATATTGACATTCTGACGAACTCCAAGAAGCTTGCAGATATCTTCGAGGAGGCGATTGCGCTTGGAGCAGCACCAAAGAAGGTATCGAACTGGCTGATGGTTGAGACAATGCGTCTGATGAAGGAAGCATCCATCGATGCCGATGACTTAAAATTCTCAGCAAAGAACCTTGCAGCTATCATCAAGATGGTCGATGACAAAGTCATCAATGGTACGGTTGCAAAGGAAGTGTTCGAGAAGGTATTTGCAGAGGATATCGATCCGGAAGCTTATGTCGAGGAACACGGCCTGAAGACTGTCAATGATGAGGGCGCGCTTCGTACTGTCATCTTAGATGTCATCGAGAAGAATCCGAAGTCTGTCGCAGATTTCAAGGGCGGTAAGGAGAAAGCAATCGGTGCACTTGTTGGACAGACGATGAAGGCAATGCAGGGTAAGGCAGATCCATCCGAGGTTAACCGTATTCTGCGCGAAGAATTAAGTAAATAATTTTTAATCTACGGAGTTGACTTAGGTACGAACTCTAGATGCAAAGAAGTCCACCTCAAAAAATTCACGTTACAATTTTTGTGAGGTGGACTTTTTGCATCCCGGAGTTCTGGTAAAGGAAAAACGGAAAGCAAAAAAATTTATGAAAATATTCTTCGCATAAAACGGTTCGCCTTGTGTAATACAAGAAATTATAATAAAATTAAAGCATAAAGGTAAGCACTACGGAGAAGTAATATCTATATTTGAATAGATATTATTCGCTTAGTTTAGTCTGTAAATTAGGAGGCAAATATTTTGTATATGTATATCTGCGCCATATTTTGAAATATAAATATGTTTGTAACTTAGAAGTACTTGATGTTCTGTGAGCAAACAGCAATGTTTGAACACGATGTTCAAACAAGCCGCCGCTGAGCCATGGACGGCGAATCGGCGGCGGTTGCGTCCTATATCATTATGTGAATCAGAACATCTAGAACTTCTTAGTTACAATACATCTGATATTTCAAAATATGGCGTGGATATATTTAACAAAATATTTACCTCCGTATTCTCTTGATAAGCAAAAGGAAAAACACTATGAAAAAAGAAGGATATTACTCGACCGGCGAGTTTATGAAACAAGCAAATATTACGAAGAAAACCGTCCGTTATTACGACGAGAAGAACATCCTGAAGCCATCCTTTGTCAGCGATTCCGGCGCGCGTTACTACACGGAGAAGGATCTCGCGAAGCTCCAGCAGATCCTCCTGTTAAAGTATCTTGGATTCTCGCTGGGAGATATCAAGGAGATGCAGGTGGACGATGCAGATAAGCATTTTATCGTCAACTCCCTGAACATCCAGCAGAAGCTGGTGGAAGACCGCATTGAACAGTTACAATTGGTCGCAAGCACGATTCGGGAGGCAACCGATGATCTGCAGGCAGACCGGGAAGTAGACTGGTCGAAGTTGTTCGAGTTGATTCAGGTGGCAGACCTGGAGAGCATCCTGAAGAAGCAGTACAAGGATGCTTCGAATATCATGGCGCGGATCAACCTGCACAAGCAGTATTCGGTCAATAAACAGGGCTGGTTCCCGTGGATCTATGAGCAGATGCAGGTAAAGCCGGGGCAGAAGATTCTGGAGCTTGGCTGCGGTGCCGGAGACCTCTGGGTGGAAAATGCAGAGAAGTTTCCAGAGGATATTTCAATTACAGTTACGGACATTTCCGATGGTATGCTGCGTGATGCAAGACGCGAAATCGGCAGGGAGGATGCAGTGTTTTCGTATGCGATCTGCGGTTGTGAGGCGATTCCGTTTGCAGACGAAACCTTTGATCTGGTCGTGGCGAACCATGTGCTCTTTTACTGCGATGACATCGGGCAGGCGTGCCGGGAGATCCGACGCGTGCTGAAACCGGGAGGTGTACTTGTTGCGGGCACGTATGGCTCGGCACATATGAAGGAAATCAGCCGGTTAGTCATGGAGTTTGATGACCGGATCATACTTGCGGCGGAGAATCTGTATGACCGGTTTGGCAAGGAGAATGGATCGGATATTCTCCAAAGTACATTTGAGCAGGTGGAGTGGCGGCAGTATGAAGATGCGATTGAGATTGACGATGCCGAACCGCTGATCTCATATGTTTTGTCGTGTCACGGAAATCAGAATCAGTATATTGCGCATAAATACAAGGAATTCCGGACATTTATGAAGAAGAAAATAGTGGGTGGCTTTCACATTACAAAGGATGCAGGAATATTTCTTGTAAAAAAATGAAAAAAACACTTGACTATGCCTAGGGGCACCCTGTATAATAAATACATAACAAACACATATTCGAATATACCGGATTGTGTTTCGGCTCAAAAGCGCGAGACAAAATCAAGAAAATAAAGGAATGATTTAAGGAGGTAGAAAAGTGAGAACGTATTTAGTAACTGGTGGTGCCGGATTTATCGGTTCCAATTACATCCATTATATGTTTAAGAAGTATGATAATGAAATCCGTATCATCAATGTGGATGTGTTGACGTATGCAGGGAATTTGGAGAATCTGAAAGACATTGAGAATCGTGAGAATTATACATTTGTGAAGGCGGATATCTGCGACAAGGAAGCAATCGCGAAGATTTTTGCTGAGAATGATATCGACCGCGTGGTACATTTCGCAGCGGAGTCTCATGTAGACAGAAGTATCAAGCATCCGGAAGTATTTGTACAGACGAATGTACTTGGTACAGCCGTTATGCTGAACTGCGCGAAGGTGCATGGGAGCTGCCGGATGGCACATTCAAGGAAGGCAAGAAGTTCCTGCATGTATCGACCGATGAGGTGTACGGTTCCCTTCCGGACGATAAGAATGCATTTTTCTATGAGACATCACCATATGAACCACACAGCCCATATTCTGCAAGTAAGGCAAGCTCGGATATGCTTGTAAAGGCATATATGGACACTTATAAGTTCCCTGCAAATATCACGAACTGCAGTAACAATTATGGACCTTACCAGTTCCCGGAGAAGCTGATTCCATTGATCATTAACAATGCATTGCAGGGTAAGAAGCTTCCGGTCTACGGCGATGGCAAGAATGTCCGTGACTGGCTGTTTGTTGAGGATCACGCGAAGGCAATCGATATGGTTCAGGAGCAGGGACGTCTGTTCGAGACATACAATGTCGGCGGACATAATGAGAAGCAGAATATCGAAATCATCAATATTATCATTGACACATTGCAGGAGATGCTTCCGGCGGATGATCCGAGACGGGCACTTGTATCGAAGGATCTGATCACTTATGTAGAAGATCGTAAGGGACATGACCGAAGATATGCAATCGCACCGGACAAGATCAAGGCGGAAATCGGCTGGTATCCGGAGACCGATTTTGCAACTGGTATCAAGAAGACAATCGCATGGTTCTTCGAGCATGAGGACTGGATGAAGAACGTGACAAGTGGTGATTATCAGAAGTACTATGACGACATGTACGCAAATAAATAAGACGTGCGAAATCATCTATAATGCCGATGCGGGCACGTCGTATCGAATGCAAGGGGGCGGAAATTATGAAAAGACAAGCATGGAAGCGAATGCAGGCGTGGCTTCTTGTCGTTGCAATGCTCGTTTCTGTTGTAACAGGAATTGGCACTACGAAAACTGCGAAGGCAGCAACCAAGATGGGTGTTACCTATACCGTGCATGTACAGACCTATGGTGACCAGCAGGGATGGGTTCATGATGGTACGATGGCAGGAACGAAAGGACAGGCAAAACGTTTAGAGGAGATTCGCGTCAAACTGACCGGTGATGAATATTCCGGAAGCATCCAGTACAAGACACATATCCAGAGCTATGGCTGGCAGGATTGGTCATACAATGGAGAGAAAAGCGGCAGCCGTGGACAGGCAAAACGTCTGGAAGGCATTGAGATTCAGCTTACCGGCGAAGTGGCAAAACATTACGATGTTGTATATCGTGTGCATTGTCAGACCTATGGCTGGATGGACTGGGTGAAGAACGGTGTCATGGCTGGAACGAGCGGACAGGCAAAACGATTAGAGGGCATCGAGATTAAACTGGTTCCGAAGAGTCAGATTGTAGATATGGGTGTGCAGTATCGTGTGCATTGCCAGACACATGGCTGGATGAGCTGGCTTACGGATGGGAAGACGAGCGGCACGACCGGCGAAGGAAAACGTCTGGAAGCAATCGAAGTAAAATTGACCGGAAACCGGTATTATGGCGGCATCTCATATCGGACACATGTGCAGACGTATGGCTGGGAGACAAAGATGGTCAGTAATGGTGCCATGTCTGGAACGAGTGGGCAGGCGAAACGTTTAGAGGCAATCGAACTGGAATTATATGGAGAGGTTGCATATTATTATGATGTATACTATCGGGTTCACGCACAGAGCTATGGCTGGCTTGGATGGGCGAAGAATGGTGAGACTGCCGGAACAAGCGGCATGGCAAAACGTTTAGAGGCAATCCAGATTAAGCTTGTGCCAAAGAACAGTGATACCAGTCAGTTTGAGGATGGAAAGAAAGCCTATATCAAAGGGACGCCAACTGCGAACTACTCAACACAGGCACAGGAAGTTCTGGCACAGTGTAATGCACAGCGGCAGGCAAATGGTATTGCGGCACTTTCCTTAGATCCAGAGCTTACAAAAGCAGCCAATATCCGGGCGCAGGAGATTGCAACCTTGTTTTCCCATACACGTCCAGATGGAAGAAAATGTTTTACCGTGTTAGATCAGATCGGGTATTCCTATTGGTCGGCGGGAGAGAATATTGCGGCGGGATACGGAAATTCTTCTGCTGTAATGAATGGTTGGATGAATTCGCCGGGACATCGGAGCAACATCCTCAATGCCGGTTTTAAGAGACTGGGTGTTGGTTATGTGTATATTCCGAATTCAGAATATGGATATTACTGGGTACAGATTTTCTCGAATTAGAATTTAGAATCAGAATTAAAAAGAGAGTCCAAATCGTTGAGATATGGACTCTCTTTTTTTCGTTGTATTAAAGTGTATAGCCGTTTTTCTCCAGCAATGCGCGGGCAGTATCGACGGAATCAACTCCTGTGCTGTTCTTGACTGGCGCAAATTCATGCTCGCGGTCGACCTCGAAGATCAGACAGTCGTCCATCTCGTGGATCAGATCGAGAGCCAATGTCTCAAATTTAAATGCATTTGGCTCTGCCGGGGTAACCGGATTACCGGATTCGTCCACGTAAGGAACCTTTTTCTTTACTATATGCAACGGCATGGATTTATCCAAAGTTTCCTTCAATTTCTGGATTGGGAACAGATAGTTCAGGATAGCTCCAAATCCGTAGGCAAGACTGCCATCTGGCAGACGCTTGTTCAACATATCATCAGTCATTTCGTAATACTCGATAATATGTGGCTTGCCATCTTCCTTGCACATGACACCAACTTTTTCTTCCGGACACGCTTTGCGGACAACCTTTGCTCCACTCATCTTTCCACTGTCGATGGTTGCACCTAAGAATACCGGATCGGCAATCCGCTGCAATACATTGTCCACAGAAAATACATTGATCCATTCCAGATTGGATTCAAAAATTCCTTCCAGAAGTCCAGCTTTGTGCATAGAAGAGAACCAACCGCCGTTTCCGTTTGGAGACAGGGCAAGCTCGTATTTGGATTTCAACAGAATCTTTCCGTTAAAGTCCGTAGCCGGGTTCAATTCCTGTACAAAGAAATGTACATAAGCTGGGTTATAACCAAAATAATCATGTGCTTCAAAGAAAGTCACAGTATCCTGATAGTTAATGTTGCTCGTCATAATATAAAGCGGAATCCATGCATCTGCAGCACGCACGATGTCTAACGTGTGCTCAATCAAAAGCTGGAAGATGTAGAGTTCCTTTGTAATACCAACATTGAAACAGCCCTTTGGTTTGTCGAAACCAAGACGAGTGCCCTGTCCTCCGGCGAGAAGCAAAAGGCAAAGCTTTCCTTCCTTGATTGCCTGCAAGCCGATAGAACGATAACGTTCTGAATCTGCCTGGATCTTATCCAGATGCAGTGCATCGATCTCCTCAATCATGGTATCTTCTTTTTTCTTGTCGTTGTGAAATGCCTGTTCAAATCCCCAGTCAACTGCATCGATCTGTGAAAATAAGATTTGCTTTTCATCATCATTTAACTGTCGAGAAAGCGTAATAGATGTACCTGTTGCTTCCCCTCCAATAAGTTCTTTCGTTCCTTAAAATTCATATATTCAAATAAATTCCTTCCATAATATAGTAGTCAAAATTTAATTTAGTATAGCATAGGCATACTTTGTTTACAACAGTCAAAATATGAAAGTTTTTTGAAAAATTAGCAAATAAGGAAAAAGAATATTGTAATTTTATGAAGAATCATGTATGATAGGTAAATAGTTTGGTTTAGAAAAAACACAAAGATGGAAGGATAAGAATATGAGCAGGAAAAAGGCAGGCATGAGTGCAAATGCCAAATGGGGAATTGCATTTCTGATTGAAATCGTTGTTATGTTTTTTATGGTTGTCGGATATTTATTCTTTTATGCAAATCGAAAATTAGACAACATTAACCGCCCGACAAATTGGGATGACAGTAAAGAAAATTTGGATATTAATGAAGATGCGAATGAGGCACAGAAGGGATATCGGACAATTGCATTGTTTGGTATCGACTCTAGAAGCACAACTTCCATGGCGGAAGGAAACCGAAGTGACTCTATCATTATCGCAAGTATTAACAATGATACAAAGGAAGTAAAGCTTGCTTCAGTATATCGTGATTCCCTGCTTCAGGTAGATTATGATGGCGGTATCACGACGAAGATTACACATGCATATGCATATGGTGGTCCAGAGATGGCAGTCCGTGCATTGAATGCAAACCTGGATTTAGAGATTACAGATTTCGTAACGGTTAACTTTACAGCGTTGGCACAGGCGATTGATGATCTGGGTGGAATTACGATCGATGTCCGTGAAGCAGAGCTTGAGATGCTGAATGCATGTATTACAGAGCAGATTGGTATTTCCGGCGAATATTCTGATGGTGTATTTTCAGCAGGTACACAGTTGCTGAATGGTACACAGGCAACTGGCTGGGCACGTATCCGTAGTACAGATCAGGGAGATATCACCCGTACAGAGAGACAGAGAACCGTTATTGCGAAGATGATTCAGAAGGCAAAGAGTTCCGATTTGTCAACCATCAATGATATTATTGATGATGTATTCCCAAACATTTATACAAGCTTGACAAAGAAAGAGCTGATGAGTCTTGCAAAGGATATGTTTGATTATAACCTTGGAGATACAATCGGATTCCCGATGGCATATGCACCAGTCACAACAGATGCAAAGGGTGCCGTACTTGTTCCTGCAGATCTGACAACGAATGTATCCGCATTGCATGAGTTCCTGTTCGGAACACAGGATTACACGCCGACCTCTAAAGTACAAGGCATTAGTTCTTCCCTTCAGAGTGAGACGGGAGTTGGAGCACAGGAGATTGATTTGAATATCTTCAATCCGCCGACCGAATAAAGTTATTATTTTGAAACGTATTATATATAGAAGAAACGCATTTTTTACAGAATACTGTGAGGGATGCGTTTCTTTTTTGTATAAGTGATTATTCAGAAGTGCATGTATTCTGAAATGATAGTGAAAAAACTTTGTGAAAATATGGATTTGCTTGTTATTTCCACAAAATACAAAAAATGGTTTACATTTCG
>ENA-OQEN01000249-OQEN01000249.1-human-gut-metagenome-genome-assembly--contig:-NODE-249-length-23663-cov-3.658523_pt1 | contig 23663 bp, 31 predicted proteins | sample MGYA00242791_ERZ504627 | MGnify/ENA primary metagenome ERZ504627 (study PRJEB26092, sample SAMD00036316) | human gut metagenome | host: Homo sapiens | study: EMG produced TPA metagenomics assembly of... | reverse complement strand
CGCACCGTATCACCGATGCGTCAATAAGCAGGCTGCCGATTCCGATTGCGGATTTCAGCAATGCGGTCTCGCCCATGCCCGCCTCCGTAACACCGATATGGAGCGGATACGGCATAATTTGCGATGCCAGGCGATAGCGCGTACAGTCGTTACCGGATCCGACGCTTTAAGCGAAACAACAATATCGCCGAAGCCGCAGTTTTCAAGCAGTTCCGCGTGACGCTGTGCGCTTTCAACCATTGCTTCCGCGCATACTCCGTATTTTTGCAAAAGTTCTTTTTCAAGTGAACCGCCGTTCACTCCGATACGTATCGGAACTCCGTATGCCGAGGCGCATTCCGCAAGCTTCCGCACGCCCGCTTCCGAGCCGATGTTTCCCGGATTGATGCGGACTTTGGCAACACCCGCCTTGATTGCACCTATGGCAAGTCTGTAATCAAAATGGATATCCGCAACGAGCGGAATATGTATTTTTGATATTATTTGCGGCAATACTTCAACGCAGCGATCATCATAAACCGAAGAACGGACGATTTCGCACCCTGCATTCTCAAGCTCCAGAATCTGTTTCACCGTTGCTTCAGCATTGCGCGTATCCGTGTTTGTCATGGACTGAATCGAAATCGGTGCACCGCCGCCAATGCGGACTCCGCCGACATTCACCTGTATTCTACTCATATTCAAACCGCTTCGTGCCCGTTTATTTCTTCCGTTTCGGAGTAAACCGTCCGAAGCTGCCTCCAAACTTTTTTATTGCCCCGTTTGCCGTTTTCGGCATTGTGCGCACGGCAGGATAAAGCAGGACAAAACAGGATAAATATTGAAACTTTCCCGTTCCGCCTGCACGTGTTTACCTGATATCAATAATATGACTGCAATCCCACTCATGCGGGGTTTTGCTCGTTGCAGCATGACCGACGGAAATTCCGATCATGAATTCGCGTTCCACTTCTATACCGAGCAGTTTTTTGTATTTTGCCGCATTCGGGCCTTCAAAAGCGAGCCTCGGCAGCCCGAGTATGACGGAATCCAAGCCGATGCTTTTTGCGGCAAGCGCAATATTCTGCACCGCTATACCCGCATCAACCCCGGAAAATTTTGCCGGATGAGCAAAAATACCTACAAAAAGAGGTGCATCGTACATAATTTTGCCGCCGCGCTGTTTGATTCTTTCGGCAAAAGCAGCATCGCCGCCGGCGCACGCCGCCTCCACAACGCCCGCTTCAAGCTCTGCAATGATTTCCGCATTCGTAACGAACACAAACCGCTGATCCTGTGCGTTCATTGCCGTCGGTGCACTGAGCGCGGCATTCTGAAGCAGAGAAATCTGCTCTTGGGTGAGTTTTTCGTCCGTGTAGGCGCGAATGCTGCTGCGTTCAAGCATCGTTTTGATAACATCGTTACATGTGCCTTTGAATTATCGTTCATTTTCTGCCTCCGATTTAATGTAATCATTTCAGTATCGTTTTACCGCTCACGGCGCACTGCCGCACTTCAAGTATAATTCAATTAAAAAAAAATAGCAACCTTTCGCAGTGAATAAATTGAAAAATTTGCCGCAGCCTCTTCTGCGCATGAGCTTCGCATCCCGTGAACAAACTAATAAGGCAACAGCTTCGGCTTTTCGGCTGTTCAAAAAAAGCAGGAGGTACGCAAAATGAAAGCTATCGGTTTTGTCTCCGGAATTGCGCTCGGCATGGCAGCGGCGGTTGCTGCCGTTTCAGCGGTTTATCCCGACATTCCCAAGCGTGCAAAGCGCGACACGAAGCATATCTGGCGCAGCATGATGAGCAAGCATTGATCCCGCCCGCACAAGCTGTTACAAATCAGCACTTTTGAAGCGGTGCATTTCTTCATGCATATTCATGCACAAAAGCCGCAGTCGTTAAACCGCGGCTTTTTGTTTTATGTTATTTTGTTTACACTCCGCCCGAATTTGCGGAGCTGTCAAGAATTCGCTCGGTGAAAAGCTCAGCCTGCGATTTCCTCGGGATAAACGCTGACGCACTTGCGGCCGCCGTGCTTGGTTTCAAAGCGAAGAATGCCGTCAACCTTTGCAAACAGCGTATCGTCCTTACCGATGCCGACGTTATTGCCGGGATGGAAATGTGTGCCGCGCTGCCTTACGAGGATGTTGCCCGCAAGAACGAACTGACCGTCCGCACGCTTGGGTCCCAAACGCTTGGATTCACTTTCACGACCGTTACGGGAGCTGCCGACGCCCTTCTTATGTGCGAAAAGCTGCAAATTGATCCTGAACATAGTTAAACCTCCCTCTCTGTCAGTTTAAGATAATCACTATAATCTTGTTCAACGGAACGAAGCCCCAAAAGCATCGTTCCAAGTATAAGCTCTGCCTGCTGCAATTTTGAACCTTTAACGGTTTTTTCAAGCATCAGATAGAGCCCTCCGTCTTTAATCTCCAGTGCGGCCGGGCAGCGGACAAGTTCCGAAACGCCCATTGCGGCGGTCTGCGTGATTGCCGAAACCGCTGCACAAACAATATCTTCTCCGCATTCGGCATAACCCGTATGTCCGTGTGCATCAAAGCCTATCGGTTTGCCGCCCTTCAAAAAACGGTTATCTCGGTCATGCAATTACCTCTCAGCCGATGGAAAGGATCTTGACCTTGGTGTAGGGCTGACGATGACCCTGTTTCTTGCGATAATCCTTTTTGGGCTTATACTTGAAAACAACGACCTTTTTGCCCTTGCCGTGTTCGAGAACCTCTGCCTTTGCAGAAACGCCCTTAACAACGGGGGTGCCGATCTGAACGTTTTCGCCGTCAGCCATCATCAGTACGTCGAAATTGACGTTTGCACCGATCTGTTCATCGAGCTTTTCGACCATGATCTCGCTGCCAACCTCAACCTTGTACTGCTTACCGCCGGTTACGATGATTGCGTACATTATAATAGTTCCTCCTCTTACCAGTCTCGCCCTTCCGGTGAATGCTTTCGCATCACTTTGAACCGTTTCGGAGCGGCTCAATGAGTAATGTTACCATATTCGGCGTGCATTGTCAAGCATTTTTTGCCGTCACAGCTGTATATTTTCGCCAAAACACTTCCCTTTCCGCGCGTTCTGCCGTATAATCGGCATATGGAGTTCAAATATTTCAAAAACATGCTTGTTATCAGCGGCGTGAAACCGTTTGATCTTGAAAAATGCTGCACCTGCGGGCAGGCGTTCCGTTGGGTCAAAAACCCCGTGCACATGCAGGCGGGTTTGTTTGACGAATGCGGTCTGCCTGATGCCGAAGCTTCCCTTGCGTTCGCCGGCGTAATTCGCGGACGCGCCGTGCTTGTTATGCAATCCGGCGATTCGCTTATTGTCACTCCGTGCGCCAAGGGCGAAGCACAGCTTTTTGTCGATTATTTTGACCTTAAACGCGATTATTCCGCCGTTGAAGCCGCGCTTGCAGCCGACGAAAGGCTTCGGGTATGCCTTCCCGGTTCGTCGGGCATTCGCGTTTTTAACCAGGAACCGTTTGAAGCGCTGATCTCGTTCATAATATCTGCAAACAACAATATCAAGCGTATATCGGGTATTATTGACAGGCTCTGTTCCCTTGCGGGAGAAAAGCTGCCGGTGCGGTACTTTTCCGATTGCGCAGCCGCCGATTGCGATTTTGGTAAAAGCAGCGAAGTTTTCGCTTTTCCGACGCCAGAACGCATTGCCGCACTTTCCGAAGATGAATTGAAGCAAATCGGTGCAGGTTACCGCGCTCCGTATATAATCAAATCCGCCAAACGCATTGCCGATGGTTATGATCTTGAAAAGCTGCGGTCGCTTCCGACAGCCGAAGCACGAAAGGAACTTTTGACATTTCCGGGTGTCGGCCCGAAGGTCGCGGACTGCATCCTTTTGTTTTCCCTCGGACACGCGGATGCTTTCCCCGTTGATGTATGGATTGAGCGTGCAATGACCGAACTGTATTTTTCCGACTCATCGACCGCCGACACCCCGGCCGCCCGCCCTGCGCCTGCAAAATCAGAAATTCAGGCCGCCGCACGCAGCATCGGCAAGCTTTCCGGAATCGTTCAGCAATACATCTTTTTCTATGCACGAAATCAAAAACTCGGCACATAAAGCATCCCGTCCGAAATGCCCGAATGCCGAGTTAAATACCGTTTTAAAAAACGACAACAATGAGCGTTTGCTCTTATCCTCTGCCCGCCGCCGCAAAAACATTTGCATTGTGTTCAACATCGGGCAAGCTGCCCACATGGGACAGACTGCCTTCAAAGAACAGGCATACATGCCTTCCATGCCGTTATCCGCCACGGAATCGCTGCCGTGCGGATAGCATTGAATTGAGCAGCGACTGCCGTTTCTCCGAACATCACAACAACGGGACGTTTAAGAAAGTTATACTCGCTTCCGCAGATATAGTTGAAAGCTTCAAGTTCCGATTCTGAAGCCAGCTCCGCCTCGGCATGGTTTTCCCCGCCTGTGAACACGAGCTTGAATTCCTTGCCCGTGTTGCAGTCAATAACCGTATACTCCTCGTTGACATTCAATTTCTGTTTTACGGCGTTCCAGCTTTGAACCTCGCCTTTAACCTTTAATGTATCCGCAATCGGCCCGCGCGCAGATGAACCGAATCAGGAATGCGAAATTTCGGCGCACTCGGCGCAAACAGTTCAAGCATGGACTGCTCCCCCATTCTTCCGTCAACGGCAAGCCTTTCACCGTAGGCAACACAGCGGGTTTGAAATTCCTCAACCGCTTTTACTGTCATTGCCCTGTAAACCCCGGTCGGCTTAAACCAAAGATAGCCCAGCTCGCGCAGGCGGATCTGTATCCGCACAACCGTTTCGCCCGCCGAATTTTCGGAATAGATCTCCGTTTTGGTCTGCGGTTCCGCATATGCGGAAAAAAGGCTTAATGCAAGCAGCATTGCCGCAAGAACCGCCGCTGTAATTCGTTTTGTTTTTCTCATAATATTCAATCCTTCCGGAATGTTTGGTTTTGTGCTGCTTTTGCCGCATTCGCCGGCTTTTGAAAGCTTCTGTCAACAGTATACCACAAGTGTTCGGCATGAACAACCGCGAAAATCACTTTCCCTTCTTTTTCAAAACCGATATTGATTAACCCAAAAGCTTTTGATATAATAAAATGCGGCGATTCAATGGCTGAATGTCCGCAATCGTATGCGGCTGGCTTTCGGCGTTGAAAAGGCTGCAAAGTTTTGAGTTCGAGGAGGAAACATGTTTAAGCTCAAACAAAACAACACCACAGTTCGCACCGAATTGGTTGCGGGCATCACGACCTTTATGGCGATGGCGTACATTCTGATGGTCAACGCAGGAATGTTCTCCACGCTCGGAGGCGACGCACTCGGCGCAAGTTATTATAACGCCGTTTATATCGCAACCGCACTCTCCGCAGTGTTCGGAACGCTGCTCATCGGCCTGCTTTCCAACCTGCCGCTTGCACAGGCATCCGGCATGGGTCTGAATGCATTCTTTGTTTACTCGGTTTGCATCGGCATGGGCTTTACCTATGCAAATGCGCTCGTTATGGTTCTTGTGGACGGCATCGTGTTTCTTCTGCTCACGGTCACAGGCCTCCGCAGGCTTATCTTTGACGCAATACCGAAAGCTGTCAAGGCTGCAATTGCACCGGGCATCGGTCTTTTCATTGCATTCCTCGGGCTTCAGAATTCCGGAATTGTTGTTAACAGCGATTCCACACTCGTTGACCTGCACTCGTTCAACATTATCTTCGGCCACACTACATGGGCAGAGATAATGCCCCTGCTCATCACCATTGCGGCTCTCATCGCAATCGGCGCAATGTCAAAGAAAAAGATCAAGGGCGCAGTCTTCTGGGGTATCATCGGCGGCGCAGTGCTTTATTATGCACTCGGCTTCTGACGATCGACGGATTCTATGCAAGCAATGTTCAGAGCAAGCTCTCTCTCAACATCATCCAGCCCTTCCGTGATTTCTTCAACATTTCTTTCGGCAAAGTTTTCACCGAAGGCTTCAACTTCTCCGAATACATCGCTGCCAACGGCGTCGGCAGCTTTGCGGCAACGTTCATCGCTTCCATGCTCGCATTCTGCATGGTTGACATGTTCGACACTCTCGGAACTCTATACGGTGCATGTTCCGCCGGCAATCTGCTCGATAAGGACGGCAATGTTCCCAACATGAACAAGGCCATGTTCGCCGATGCGGCAGCAACATGTTTCGGTGCAGTCTGCGGCACTTCAACAGTTACCACCTTTGTTGAATCCTCCGCCGGCATCGCAGAAGGCGGCAAGACCGGCCTTTCCTCCGTTTTCACGGCTGCAATGTTCTTCATCGCAATGTTCCTTGCGCCCATTGCCGCGCTCATTCCGAGCTGTGCAACCGCCGCTTCGCTCATCTTCGTGGGCATCCTTATGATCGGCGGCGTCAAGGAAATCGACTGGAGCGATGCTTCTGCGGCAGTTCCCGCGTTCATGACCATGGCGATCATGCCGTTCACCTACAATATCTCCTATGGTATTGCGTTCGGCCTTATCTCCTACATCTTCATCAAGCTCTTCACCGGCAAGATCAAAGATATCAGCCTCAGCACCTGGATCATCGGCATACTGTTCGCCGCAATGTTCTTCATTGCCCGCTGATAACCGACATACGAATCGTGTGAATTTGCATTGATTCCGACTTAAACAAACAAAAACGACCTGCCCGCTTGCCGGCGGACAGGTCGTTTGCTTTATGCTCACATAATTTCTTTGAGTGCTCTTCCGGCATCATCTATCCATTTAATCTTTCCGTTCAACGATGTTCCGCCGACAAACCCGGCAGCAGCGGACGGACTATCAAAAAAAACATCTGCTGTAAGTTTGTTTTCCTCATTTATCATGTCTGCATATTTTTTTCTGTTTTTCGTAACATGAGATGGGCATTTTTTCGTCGTCTCAGGATTCACCGAACTGCCCTTAAAAATCACAAATCCCTTCGCTTGTGCACTGTCCTTTTGCAATTGCTCCCTTATATTCCATGTGAAGGATCGGCTCACTGTTTCTGCTTTCCGCCGGCAGTGCAATCGGTTCAAAAACTCTGTGTCCTATTGCGCCGACAGCGATCCTTGCATAATTGATGAATTCTTCAAGCTCACATTCTTTCTCTTCGGTAACGTTTCCCGGATTCGGGTCGTTACTGTTTTTTACATCGTAGCGTCCCGCTTTACGAGCCATATTGAACAAACGATTTTCAAGATAACTGATTTCCGTCGGGCCAAATGAACCATCTCCGGTGGTCAATATTATCACTTCGCTCCAATAATCAATGGAATTATGCGGTTCACAAATGCGTTGAAGCAATCCTCTGCCATTTTTTCTGTTCCCTGCCTGCCCGATATACACAACGGTATTCTCATCTTTATCGGTGCCGAACAAAAGATAAACACCGCTTTGAGTCAATTCTTGTATATCATCACAATTATCAATGGAAATCCTCGGAATTTTATAAACAATTCCCGTCCAATTCGCAATTTTGCATTTTATTCTTCCGATAGGATCTCCGTCCATTAAATACATAGTCAATACTTTTCCGTTCATCAGAACATACTCCAATCAAAGCCCCGTGCGCATTCAGGTAGCTAATTCAAATCGTTCTCAGCAGATATTTTTATCCGCAACAGCATTATACCACATATTACGCCAAATATCTACATAAAAAAACTAAACCTTGGACACAAAACGGCACACCCTTTTGCGCGGAGCGTTTCGGGGCATGCCGTTAAGATTGCGGGAATGCGGGGGTGTTTGCATTCAGGTTTTTGCCGAGAGTGTTACGGACGGCGGTTATGCAACGATATCACGGATATCGTTGATATCACGGATATCGTTGATATCAATCGAGAGTTTTTGAAGCGACCTCTTCATTGATTTTCTGTTCGAAAGCGTCGAGGGTCATTGTGCCGAGATCGCCGCCCTTTCTTGCGCGAACGGCAACAACGCCGTTTTCGACCTCCTTGTCGCCGACGATGAGCATGTAGGGGATTTTCTGCATTTGAGCTTCACGGATTTTGAAGCCGATTTTTTCGTTGCGCAGATCGGTTTCAACGCGGAGACCCTGCGCTTCGAGCTTTGCGGCGATATCGCACACGGCATCGCGGGTGCGGTCGGTCATTGCCATGACTTTGACCTGAACGGGTGCAAGCCATGTGGGGAATGCGCCGGCGAAATGCTCGGTGATAACGCCGATGAACCTTTCGATAGAGCCGAAAACAACGCGATGAATCATGACGGGGCGATGCTTTGCGCCGTCCGCGCCGGTGTATTCAAGTTCAAACCTTTCGGGAAGCTGCATGTCGAGCTGAATCGTGCCGCACTGCCATGTTCTGCCGAGACAGTCCGCAAGGTGGAAGTCGAGTTTCGGGCCGTAGAACGCGCCGTCGCCCTCGTTAATGACGTATTCCTTGCCGAGTTCGGTGATTGCCGCCTTGAGGGTTTCGGTTGCGAAATCCCAATCCTTTACGTCGCCGATATGGTCTTCGGGCATTGTGGAAAGCTCGATGGAATATTTAAGGCCGAAAGTGGAATAAACCTCGTCGAACAGGCGGACGACGTTTTTGATTTCGTCCTTCATTTGATCCCAAGTCATGAAGATATGGGCATCATCCTGAGTGAAGCAGCGAACGCGGAAGAGGCCGTGCAGCGCACCTGAAAGCTCATGGCGGTGGACAAGACCGAGTTCACCCATGCGCAGGGGCAGATCGCGATACGAACGCATTTCCGTTTGATAAACGAGCATGCCGCCGGGGCAGTTCATGGGTTTTACCGCAAAGTCCACATCATCAATAACGGTGGTGTACATGTTGTTTTGTAATGATCCCAGTGGCCGGAACGCTCCCAAAGGTGCGGTTGAGCATTATGGGCGTTGAAATTTCAACATAGCCGTAACGCTTATGTACTTCGCGCCAATAGTCAATGAGCTTGTTTTTGAGCACCATGCCCTTGGGCAGGAAGAACGGGAAGCCGGGGCCTTCGTCCATCATTGCAAACAAGCCGAGTTCCTTGCCGAGCTTGCGGTGGTCACGCTTTTTGGCTTCCTCCAGCATGTGGATATATTCATCCAGATCCGCCTTTTTTTCAAAAGCAGTTGCATAGATGCGCTTGAGCATCTTGTTTTTTTCGCTGCCGCGCCAGTATGCGCCCGCAACGCTCATGAGCTTGATATTTTTGCACTTGCCCGTGGATTCAAGGTGCGGGCCTGCGCAGAGATCCACAAAATCGCCCTGACGATAGAAGCTGATCACGGCATCTTCGGGCAGGTCGCGAATGAGTTCCACCTTGTATGGCTCATCCTTTTCCTGCATGAAGCGAATAGCCTCTTCGCGGGGGAGTTCGAAACGCTCAAGCGGCAGGTTTTCGGAAACTATCTTTGCAATTTCCTTTTCAATCTTCGGAAATCTTCGGGGCTGAAAGGAATATCCGTGTCAAGTCGTAATAGAATCCGTTATCGATCGCAGGTCCGATTGCAAGCTTGACTTCCGGCCAAAGGCGTTTCACGGCCTGTGCAAGGATGTGCGAACCCGTGTGGCGATAGTCCATTTGCCGCCGTCGTCGGCAAAGGTGAGCAGCTTCAGTGTGCAGTCGCGTGAATGGGCAGTGCCGCATCATAAAGCTCGCCGTTAAGCTCTGCCGCAAGCGTTGCCTTGCGAAGGCGCGGGCTTATGCTCTCTGCAACGGCATATGCGTTCACGCCGTCTTCAAACCGGCGGACGGAACCGTCAGGGAAAGTGATGTTGATCATTTTAAATCTCCTTTATACGTTGATATTATAAGCAAAATCAGCGGCGTTATGTTCACTGCTGCCGTGCAGGCCGTTTTTAAGCTCTGCTGCCGAAAACAAAAAAACCGCCCTGAACAAAAGTTCAAGGACGGCAAACAGAATACCGCGGTTCCACCTTGATTGCGGAAATGCGCCTGCACTCCGCCGCTCAAAACAGTTGTAAGGCACTGCTGCCGCAAGCGAACATCGGGTGGTTTTCGGTCTGCGGCAGGGATTGACTTTCAGCCCGGGGTCAATCCTCTCTTAATCTGCATTGTGCAAGCCTACTCTTCCCGACAACCTGCCGATAAAGATTCGAAACGGATCGGTTTTTCGAGAAACATGAATGCCGTTCATCGCACACAAAAAACCTTCGTTCATCGATTACAGCAGAAATTTTAACGCAGTTTCAAGAAATTGTCAAGCACCATTTTGCACGGTTTGCACATAATACAATGTGGATTTTATTGCCGGCGTCCGCTTTTCCCGCCGTGCGCGCGCAGGCAACCGAAAAAGGAGCCAATATGCAAACCTATTCCGTGCTTACCGACGAATATGCCTTCACCGCCGCAAAAACGGATGCATTTATTACCCCCTCCGTTTTCAATTCAGCCGATAAGATGCCGACAGAAGCAGAAAATGAGGATGAAACAAAGCTGTTAAGGAATCCGAGCCGCTGAGTATACGCGCACTGCTTGCGCGGCGGATGCGGCTTTGCGGGCTTGGACATGTTGAAATCAGCTGCCGTTCGGAATCACGTCTGATGCTGAACATTGCGGACGATGACGAGCTGCGCCTTTTTGCAAGAGCACTGAGCGAGCTTATGCTTGTTGACCTCCGTTATTTTGAATTTGCAAGAATGGTTGATATGCTTCCGTTTTCCGTTGATGAAAAGAAGAAGATACTCCCCTGCGCCCTCGGTTCCGCACCGGAGTCGGACCTGAACAAAATCTCCGAAAGGGTCTTTGATTACCTTTGCGATAATTCGCTTCTTAACCTTAACGGATTTTTGCGGTTCAGGCTTCAGGATGTTATCGAAAGCTGGCAGGTTTCCGTTGATATTGCCGCCGAGGAATTCCTGCTGATTGAGGAATACAACGAGCTGCTTGAAATCCTCGGCTTGTTTTCCGATGTTCGCCCGACGGACGGAACGGATGTTCTCGTGATACTTCAGCCGGACGGCAGCTGCACCGTAACTGACGGAGACAAACTCCGAATCGACTGCGCACCGAACAGCAACGAAGGCGTGCTGAGTATGCTCACCGGCATGGCTCCCTCTCATATCACACTTTTTGATTTCAGCAACGGCGCATGTGATAAGCTTTGCCGGGCAATATGCCTTTTGTTCGGAACTCATGTTGAAAAGGATTGACGTCTGCGCTTCAAAAAACGGATACATAAAAACAGCTCACGGGCACAGTCCCTAACCCAAGAAACGCATTCCCCGCCGCACAGCTGCAAAACATCGCCGTGTGCGGTGTTTTTATGCCGTTTAAATTGTTCCGTATTGCGAAACTGCCGCAATTGGTGTATAATTCATACTGATAAAATATTGACTGACGGCGGAGTTCTCCGTGTGTGATACGCAGAACACGCTTTTTCGGAGGATAAATGGCATACCCAAAGGAACTAATCAGGAATTTTTGCATCATTGCGCATATTGATCACGGCAAATCCACCCTTGCGGACAGGCTGATGGAGCTTACGGACACCGTTTCGAGCCGCGACATGGAAGAGCAGCTTTTGGACTCCATGGACATCGAGCGCGAGCGCGGCATCACAATAAAATCCACCGCCGTACGCATGTTTTATACCCATACCGACGGAAAACGTTACATGTTCAACCTTATCGACACTCCGGGGCATGTTGACTTTACTTACGAAGTCAGCCGCGCACTTGCTGCCTGTGAGGGAGCGGTGCTTATCGTTGACGCAACGCAGGGAATTGAAGCGCAAACTCTTGCAAACGTCTATCTTGCGGTCGATAACGGGCTTGAAATTCTGCCTGTAATCAACAAAATCGACCTTCCGTCCGCCGATGCGGACAATGCAATTCAGGAAATCGAAGATATTATCGGCATTCCTGCCGAGGATGCTCCGCGAGTTTCCGCGAAAACGGGTCTGAACGTTGAACAGGTGCTTGCGCGCATCGTGACGGATTTTCCCGCGCCGAAGGGCGATACCGAAAAGCCGCTGCGTGCATTGATTTTTGACAGTTTTTACGATAATTACAAGGGTGCGCTGAGCTATGTGCGCATCATGGACGGCGTTGTGCGTGCAGGCGACAGAATCCGCTTCATGCACACAGGCAATGAATTCGACGTTACGGAAGTCGGCGTGTTCTCCCCAAGCCTCAAACCAACGGACGAGCTTTCCGCCGGCGAAGTCGGATACATTTCCGCATCCATTAAATCCGTTGCCGAAACCAAAGTCGGCGACACGATAACCCTTGCGGCAAACCCTGCCAAGGAGCCGCTGCACGGCTATAAGCACGCAAACCCCATGGTATTCTGCGGAATTTATCCCGCCGACGGTGCGGATTACGAAAACCTGCGCGATGCGCTTGAGAAACTCATTCTGAACGATGCTTCCATCAGTTTGAACCCGAAACCAGTCAGGCACTCGGCTACGGCTTCCGCTGCGGTTTTCTCGGGCTTTTGCATATGGAAATTGCACAGGAGCGACTCGAACGCGAATTCGATCTTGATCTTGTTACCACTGCGCCCAGCGTAATTTACCGCGTTATCATGACGGACGGCAGCGAAGTTTGGATCGACAACCCCGCGAACCTGCCCGCACCTACGGAAATCGAACGCATGGAAGAACCCATGTGTTCCGCGCACATCATGACCCCGCCGGAGTATGTCGGCACGATTATGGAGCTTTGCATCGAAAAGCGCGGTATCTTCATCGATATGGTCTATCTTGACCCGACCCGCGTAAAACTTTCCTACTCCATCCCGCTGAATGAAATCATCTTTGACTTTTTCGACAGTCTGAAGAGCCGCAGCAGGGGCTATGCATCGTTTGATTACGAAATCAGCGAATACGTCCCCTCCGATCTCGTTAAGCTCGATTTTCTGCTTAACGGCGATATGTGTGACGCGCTTTCGACCATTGTTCACCGTGACAAGGCGTACGCAAAAGGACGTGCCGTCGCCGAAAAGCTTCAGGAAGTCATTCCCCGGCAACAGTTTGAAATTCCGATTCAGGCTGCGATCGGCGGCAAAATCATTGCCAGAGAGACCGTGCGTGCTCTTCGCAAAGATGTTCTTGCGAAATGCTACGGCGGCGACATCACGCGTAAAAAGAAGCTGCTTGAAAAGCAAAAAGAAGGTAAAAAGCGCATGAGACAGATAGGTTCCGTGGAACTGCCCAGTGAAGCATTCATGAGCGTTCTGCGCATTAATTGACGGAGAAAACCATGAGCGGACTTTATATTCACATTCCGTTTTGCAGGAAAAAATGCGCATACTGCGACTTTGTAAGTTTCGGCGGATGCGAACAGGACGCATTTGAGCAATATTTCAAAGCCCTTTTCAGGGAAATCGACCTTATTTCGCCGATGCTCCCGAAAAAGGAGTTTGAAACCGTATTCATCGGCGGCGGAACGCCGAGTCTTTTGCCCGCCGGGATGATTCCGCGCCTTGCGGCGAAGCTCCGCGAAAACTTTGCTTTCCCCGCCGATGCGGAAATTTCAATCGAATGCAATCCGGAATCCGTTTCATACGAAAAACTCGTTCAATATCGCGACTGCGGAATCAACCGTATTTCGTTCGGACTTCAGAGTGCCGATGACGCTGTGCTTAAGGCAGTCGGACGCATTCACACCGCCGCAGATTTTTTCCGTGCATTTAAGCTTGCACGGCAGGCAGGTTTCGACAACATCAATGTTGATATCATGCACGGTCTGCCCGGACAGAGTTCCGAATCTTATCTTGACACGATACGGCGCACGGCGGAACTCGGTGCGGAACATATTTCATCCTATGCTCTCATTCTTGCCGAGGGAACGCCCCTGTTCGAAGCAGTGCGGAACGGGTCAATCGAGCTTCCCGACGAAGATGCCGTTGCTGATATGGAAGATGCCGGCTTCGACCTGCTCCGTGACTTTGGTTACGAACGCTATGAAATATCCAACTTTGCCCTTCCGGGCCGCGAATGCCGCCATAACCTGAACTATTGGGCAAACGGCGACTATCTCGGCCTTGGGCTGAATGCGCACTCCGCACTTCATGTCAACGGCAAATGGGTTCGTTTTGCAAACAAAGCGGAGCTCGGCGGTTACAATGCCGCACTTAACGACGGAAAGCTGCCCGTTGAAATGACCGAAGAGATTTCCCGCGGGGATGAGATGTTCGAGTGCATCATGGTCGGTCTCAGAAAGATAAAGGGTATTAACCGCGCGGAGTTCGCACAACGCTTCGGCATTGACCCCGTTGAGCACTATGCCTCCGCCGTGAGCGATGCTGTCCTTGCGGGGAATATGGAAGTTACGGATGATTCAATGCGGCTTACACAGCGCGGACTGGATTTTCAAAATGAAGTGCTTTTAAACTTCATGTAAAATTCAATTTGGAATATTCAGATTTAATTTAGACAGCGCAGGCTTCGAAAAGTTAATAAATCGGATAACGGCAAACAAAAAACACCGAAAATTCGGTGTTTTTAATTGCGTTGTGAACACATACCGGTTAAATCCGAACTTAGGGCAGCTTCCGGGCGATGGTATCCGGCCGGCAGCCGGTATTGCAGAGCACCGCCACTTCCGGCGCTGCCTGCTTTACGCCGGCGATCAGCGCATCATCCACATCCTGACCGGCGGCGTCGGCACTGATGCACAGGCCGTCCGGGTGAGCATTAAAGATCGCGGAGCAGGCAATCTCTGACAGAGGGCGTGTGTCCGGATTCCTGTCTGACTCCGTATTGATAAAATTGATAAAATTGATAAAATTGATAAAATAGAGCATTTTCAGTGCATCCGGATGCAGCATGGCAATGATGGGCTTTTTGATATGAAACAGTTGCTCGGTCCAAAGCATACACATTCTCCTTTGCAAAAATGCAAAAAAACTCCCAGCACAGCCGGGAGCTGACAATCCCTCGCTCAGCCCGCTTTGGGGGCCGAATCCCCCGCAGCAGGCAGTAAGGAGAGGAAGGCTATCAATAATCAAACTGCCGGTAGTAACGGCGGATGGACAGCGGATGGCGCAGGAACAGTTCCATGTAAGCATCCACGCGGTTGTTCACGGCGTGCATCATCAGATGGGACAGTGAGCCCCGGAATTCGGGACTGATGCCCTCCATGGGCAGCTCCTTTGTGTCGATAATGGTATAGTTGCCGCAGACCTTAGGCAGGAACCGGGCTACCCGCTCTGCCAGAGGACGCTGCTCGTCTTCACCCATGAACAGGGTCACAGGGGTATCTGCCACCAGGATTTCCTGCATACCGTGGAAGAACTCGGGGCAGGTAATGGACTTGGTGCGAATCCACATCTGCTCTTCCCAGTAGCACATGGCATAGGAGTAGGTAGCGCCCCACTGGTTGCCGGCGCCCACAAAGTAGTGGGGAAGATCGGGATGCTCCTTCAGGAAGGCAACCTTTTTTTCCGCGTAGTCATAGGCCCATGCGTCGGAAATTTTTTCAATATTCACCAGATCCAGCGCCAGGTGGGCTTCCATCTCCCGATTGTAGCGGTCATAGTCGGGGAATTCGCCGTTCTTGTACATCAGGTAGTTGGCGACCATGAAGAATTTCAGCTGCTCGTTCTTGGGGTAGAGCACCAGATGATCCCACTTGCCCTCCCGGGTCAGGGTGGAGCCGGGGGTATCGATGAAGGCGAACACCCGCACGCCCCGAGCCTTCACAGTGTCAATGAGCTGCACCATTTCCTTGGTGTTGCCGGAGACGGTGGAGTAAATGACCACAGAGCGGTCAGTCAGCCGCTTGTTGCCGGTTGTCAGGTACTCCGCAGCATTCTCCACATATACAGGCAGAGAAGACTTGCCCCGCATATAGACCTCAACCTGCATCGCGGAAGCTAGGTGCCGCCGATACCGATGAAATAGATGTTGTCAAAGCCTTCCTCCCAGATCTGATCCACGATCTTCTCAATCTTGGGACGCAGAGCCAGCGCACCGTTGACACTGTCGATATCGCCCTGTTCGTTGAAGTTTCTCAGGCAGGCACCCTTGACCTCGGCCCAAGCTTTCGATTCGTAATTCATACTATATTCGATCCTTTCCTGTCAAAAGACGCGACTTGCTAATAAATTGGTGTGGTTTTCATATCCATATTGCGGAAGAATTGGAAAGCGTACTGAATCGCTTTGTCCCGGTAGGGCCATTCATGATCCCCCGGTGCTTCCGGATACATATGGCCATAGCACATCCGCTCGATATAGAATATCTCATCTTGCGGATGAATCCCAAACATCATGGCGTACTTTGCTCCGGCAGGGCGTATCATTTTCTTGAGAACCTTGATAGAGGGCATCGCATTTCGATCCGGCATGGTCTGGGTAAACCCTTTCAGTACTTCCGGATCCCGTTCGATGTGGCTTCCCGGGACAAAGACGCCTTTTCCCGCCACACGCCGCAGACCTTCGTTCGCCAGCATGTCAATGGCGTTGCGAACCGTCTGCCGGGTCGCAGCATACTCATTCGCCAGCTCATTTTCGGAGGGCAGCGCCGTACATTTTTTTCTTACCAGGCGCCGAAATACTTCAGCGTCTCGGTGGCGTTGGCCGCTCCCTTCTGCATGGCCTCATCGATGGGCAGCCCCTCCACAATGCCGTACAGGAAGCCGGCGATATAGCTGTCGCCCGCGCCATGCTGTCCACAAGGTGTTCACAGGGAACGATGCCGAATTTATGGAACTCGCTTCCGTCGTAACACAGACTGCCATGCTCGCCCAGCAGGGCAATGACCAGCTTGGGGCCTCGGGAGTGGTAGCCCTTCATCTGATCCCGGAGGGCAGGTGTGTCGCCGTCATCACTGGAGAAGAAGAGGTAGTCTGTATAGGGCATGGCGATCCGGCTGGCCTCGTCCTCGGGACGGGTGGCGCAGTCAAAGGCGGTGGGGATGCCACGGGCCTTCAGCGCCCGGAACTGCCCCTCAACCTTGCCCCACAGGTCACAGACCACCATGTCATGGGTCTGGATGAAGTCCATATCCTCCTCGGAGAGGGTATAGTCCTCCAGAACGCCCTCTTCATAATCGCCGAATACCCGTTCACCCTCCAGCAGCTCCACCTGAGAGACGGCGGTCTTGCCGTGTTTGACGTGCAGATGGGAGGTATCCACACCCTTGGCCGCAATGGTCTCCTGCATGATTTTTCCGTAGACGTCATCGCCCACCGGGCCGGTATAGGAGGCCTCGCCCCCCAGGCGAACGGTATAGACCGCCACGTTGACGGGGCTGCCGCCTGGATACGCCTTTCCGTTTTCAATATTGTTGTAGAAGTCAACGCAGTTACTTCCGACTGCTGCCAGTTTCATAGAGGTTGTCTCCTTTCAGGCTCCGTCCGATGCTTGCGCAGAATGCTTGAAAAGCGAACCATATCCGGCCGCGCCGCCGACTTGAAGAATTCCACCGGAACGTTATTGTAATCCCGAGCAATGCCGGTCATGAAGAACAGGCTGTCCTCTTCCTCTATGCGAAGCTGCCTTGCTTCCGATTCTGCGGCATAGGTAATTCCGATGCTTTCCTCCCCGCTGACGGCTTCCGTGGTGGACTTTGCATCCTGAAGATTGCGCTACCGCTTGGGCGGCGCAGCATATGTTCCCGATCCCTTCAGGCTGTTACAGGCTGCCCGTTTCCGTCAGACGGCGGATGGCAGCGCGGAGCGTTGTGCGGTTCAGCCCCCACATTTCACACATTTCCCGTTCTGCGGGAAGCTTCCCGTGGGGCGGAATATCGTTTGTCCGGAGACAGCACTCAATCGGTTCAACAGCCTCATCACGATGGCGGACACGCTGCTTTTGTTCCATAAATCCTATCTCCTTTCTGCTTTTGTGGACCGTACAGCCCTCAGAGAAATTATACATTGGGACTCGCATCGCTGTCAAGCCGGAATCAGGCTGCCTTCCGGTTCTGCTTCTCCCACATATAGTAACACGGGCGTGCCGGCTTCCCGGAAATAGACGTACTGACCGCCGTCCTCAAGGCAGGCGGAAGCCAGTTCTGCGCAGCAGAAGTCGGCGGGGATCTGAAGCAGACCGCTCGGTATTTTCCTGCCCTTCCCGGCAGGGTTATCACAACAAGACCTGCATTACGGAGGTCATTGTCATAATCGGTTATTGTCCTTCAACAATGACAAGGACATTTCCGGAAGCGGGGCCGTCAAATTCGCAGAAACAGACATCCTGGGCGCCGCCCCGCTAATGTACTGAATTTCCGCATGCAATCCCCCTTTTGGTTGATACTGCTATTGTACAGAAGGAGGAATGCTTCGTCGAATGTACAAAGCCCCCGGTTTTGCGCAAGGCAAAACGGAACCCACGCTCAATCGATAATATCTTTGATGAAAATAAGAAATCCGAACCCGTTCCCGATTGGGAATAAGTTCGGATTTTTCATGTATGGTGGAGCATAGCGGACTCGAACCGCTGACATCCACACTGCCAGTGTGGCACTCTACCAGCTGAGCTAATGCCCCTCAACGGAAGCTATTATACAGTACTCCGAGTCGTTTGTAAAGCGCAAATTCGATATATATTTTCTTTTTTGCATTTAAAAAAGTACAGTTTACAAGGGACTACACAGGTAGGTATCTGACGGGAGGGGTTCCACCCGTCAGATTTTCCATGTGATATTTAAGCTGTCGCTTGTGGCGGCTATGGTAGTAATCATCAAATCTACCACACGCCGCTTGTCGTCAAAGGATACATTCTCCCATGTGTCGAGGTAGCCGGAAATCTGGCTGACTTGTTCCGGCTAATGGCTTCCACCGTTAGTTCCGCTATCCTCGCCAGAAGTTCCTGCTTGCGTCCGTCCAGTTCCGCTATCTTCACATTCACATAGGAGAGCAGCACATTGTTTGCGCCCGTCAGACTGTCCACCAGCTTTTCAATCTCGCTGTCCACATGGGCAAGCTCCACTTGCAGGGCGGCAATTTTAGGGTTTGCCTTTGCCGCTTTCTTTCTGCCTGTCAGCGTCTTGTAGCTTGCCAGTTTCTTTACCATCTGCTGATAAACAACCGTTTCCAGTTCCGAAGTGATGATTTTCCCGCACCCGGCACAGCTTTATTGTCCAGCCGTTTTGTGCAGCGGAGATATTGCTTCCTCACAGGATTGTTAATGCTCATAAGGCATACCCGCAGTTCCCGCACTTGATTTTTCCCGCCAGCATGTGTGGGTGGCTTTCCGGGCAGACTGGATTTTCATGTTGTTCATCAGCTTCTTACGACAGGTCAGCCAGATGTCGGAGGGGACAATGCCTCATGGGGAGCCAGTACCAGCATTTGGTCTTTCAAGTCGTTCTTCTTGCTGGGCTTCACATCCCGCCCTTGATACAGATAGAAGCTGTTCATGCCAGTAAAATCGGCAGCGTCATTGACAATGACCGTCCCTTGACTTTTGAAAAACTCGTACACATCAAGGTCTGCCTGCACATAGACGGGATTGCGTAACATCTGCGCCAGCGTGGGGCGTATCAGCTCTTTGCCATGGAACAAAATCCCCTGTTCGGCAAAGTACCGGGTAATGTCCCCGTAGGAGGTTGTGGGCTGGGCATACATCTCAAACATCAGCCGGATATTTGCCGCTTCGTCTGGATTTACCACCAGCTTTTTTGTGTTGATACCGTCCATCTTGATTGGCTCTGTATGGAAGCCATAAGGGGCTTTCCCACCCATCTTGAAACCTCGCTGGCTGCGGGAATAGTAAGCGTCCGTTACTCGCTTCTGTATCGTTTCCCGTTCAAGCTGGGCGAACACGATACAGATATTTAACATCGCCCGCCCCATCGGGGTGGAGGTGTCAAACTTCTCCGTAGAGGACACAAACTCCACTTCGTACTTTTGGAAGAAGTCCATCATCTTCGCAAAGTCGAGAATGGAACGGCTGATGCGGTCGAGCTTGTAAACCACCACTTTCCGCACAAGGCCGCTTTCAATATCCCGCATAAGCTGTTGGAATTGTGGACGCTCCGTATTTTTCCCGGAATACCCTTTGTCCTTGTACTCTTTGCAGTTCCCGCCTTTCAATTCGTATTTGCAAAACTCAATCTGGCTTTCAATGGAAATGCTGTCCTTTTTGTCTACCGATTGTCTTGCATAGATTGCGTCTATTCGATTGTTCATATTGTCGCTCCTTTTCTTAAAAAAGAAACGGAGCTGCTGACAGCTTTATTATACCGCCAGCAGCCCCGCAAATCAACGATGGCTTCGGAAAACCTTATGCCCCGGCTTCCTCACTCTGCCGTTTGTCGGCATACTTGCGGAACACCTCATAAAGCTGCTGTTCCAGCTCCCGGCGTTTTGCCGCTTCCTGCTCCGGCGTGAACACCGGGGAGAGATTTTCCAGCGTGATTTCCTTTCCCTGAAAAGTCACGACTTCGGTTTCTTTCTTGTATCTGATATGCTCCATAGTACCTCCGTATTTAATTTTCAAAGTGCAGTGCCGCCATGCTGCGGCGTGAAATGTTTTCTGCCATCAATCACCGTTCCCTTGTGTGCCGCTGTTGCCGTTTCAGTTCTGCCAGCACCTCCGGCGGGATACGGTCTACCAGCCGCTGAATGTCTTTCAGCTCGCTTTCCAGCTTTGCCCGTTCCATCGTATCTTTCATCTTGCCCTTTTCGCTGGCTTTGGCTCTGGCTTCCAACTGTTCATTTTCTGCTAAAAGGTCGTTTATTGTAACCTTGTATTTTTTGAGCTGACCGGAGAAGTTCTCCATCTGCGGAAACCATTTTTTCAGCAGGGAGAGGGCTTCCTCTTTTTTCTTTCCGGCGTTGAACGGGGTAATATCGCCCAGCGTGGCTTCAATGGCTCTTGCCTGTTTGGAGAGATTGACCGCCTGCTTGAACAGACGGGTGGGGATATGCTTCCTGCCTGTCTTGCTGGCACTTTCCCCACGCTCCAAGTCGGGATATTTCTCCACCATATAGGCGTGAAAATCGTCCTGCCATTTTGTGAGGTTGGCTCTATTCCCTATAATCTCCTTTGCACACAGGCGGTTGTCCTCTGTCAGAGGGACAAAGACCAAATGCAGGTGGGGCGTTTTCTCGTCCATGTGTACCACCGCCGACACGATATTTTCTTTCCCTACACGCCCGATTAAGAAATCAGCCGCCCTCTGGAAAAATTCCTGTATCTCCTTTGGGGACTTCTTCTTAAAAAATTCCGGGCTGGCGGTAATCAGCGTATCCACAAAACGGGTGCTGTCCCTGCGGGTGCGGCAGCCAGCTTGTTCAATGCGGCTTTGAATGAAGTGGTAATAGCGTCCCTCCGGCTTGACGATGTGGAAATTGTACTTGCTCCGGCTGGTGTCAATGTCGGGATTGCTGGCGTACTGTTCCTTTTGCCGTTCGTGATGGGCTTCCAGCGGTCTTGCCGGATTGCCCTTGTGTTTTTCAAATCGCAAAATTGCGTGTTGTGCCATGAAACTCCTTTCCCCGTTCCGTTCCTTTCCGGGACTTTTCCACAGGAAAATCCCGCAGAAAATATCTCGGATCGGATAGGAATGGATAAGATATAAATAAAATCGTTTTAATCTCTGTATTTCTATATACCGTCCGATTTTCGTACTTCAAGAGGATTGATTATCGTACTTGTGGAGTGCGGTTTTCAGTCCTCCGGCGTTCCATAACCGTATTTCTTGAAGTCGGTGTTTGGAACCGCTTCGTAGGATTTTGGGTAAATGCGATTGGGTTTTCCACAGCCCTGCTTCTGGATTTCCACCAGTCCGGCGTATTGCAGTTCCCGCAGGGTGTTGACCGCTTTCTGCCGCCCGCAGTGGAGCAGCTCCACTACCTCGTTGATGGGATAGTAGAGGTAAATCCGCCCGTATTCGTCCACCCACCCGTTTTTTCGGGACAGGTCTGTCCGGCGCAGGATAAAGGCATACAGTACCTTTGCTTCGTTGGACAGGGGCATGAATGTGGGGGCTTCAAAAAGGAAATTGGGAAGCCGGGTAAAGCTGACCGCTTTTTCCGGCTGATGGATATAAATGGTGTTTGTCATATTGTGTTTTGTGGACGGTTAGAAGTCCGTTTTCGGAGGCAGACGGTAGTTTCTATTGCCTGCCCCTGTTCTGTGCTTGTAAAGCCTTGTAAATCAAGGACTTTTCAGCCCCTAACTGTCCACACAAGACCTCCTTTTCCGTTCACTTTCTGTTTTCTGCCGCCTGTGAACTCTGGCGGCACAGTCGGGACAGTATTTCGCCCGGTTGGACTTTGGGACGAACACTCTGCCGCAGACCGCACAGCGTTTTAGCTCCTTATCCCGGAAAATCTCTGCTTCCAGCGTTCCGATTTGTGGCAAGACCGACCAGCGGAACCACTTACAGCAGACCGAGAAAGAAATGGTCTGGGGGCAGGTGTGGGTGTCCCCATCGTCAAGGAGCATACAGTTCCCGTCCTCATAACAGCAGCACTCCCGGCGGAGCAGGGCGTTTGCCTGTTTCCTCTGTGCCGGTGTCATGCGGTAAAGGGAACCGTCCTGCCTGCACTCTATGGGCGGCAGTCGTTTATATGGGTTCTCTCTCATGTGTTCCCTCCATTTTTCCTTTGCCGTTCTCCCCGAAAAGGCTTCCTGCCCCATTCCTGCGGCGTGTTTCTCCTTTGGTACGCAAATGCGCTACTTCTCCAGGAGAGGTATTCCTTTTCGAACGGTCATTCTGTTTTCAAGGTGCAGCTCATCGATGAACTACCCTAAGTCTACACCTAAAAGACCGCCCGCCCCGTATATCCATAAGGTCGGAAATCAGCCCGGAAAACTCTCTATTTACACGCTCTCGGAATTGTGGTAGAATGAAAATGGTCATACAACAATCTCAAAATGACAGGAGTGAAAATTATGAATACTAAAATCAAAAGAGCGATTATCTCTGTAATTGTTTTTGTTGTCATTTATTTTCTGGCAGGCTTCATAATTAGGTGGAGCAATTATGACATGTATTTGGAGGCTCTTAAGGTATTAACTGCTGTTATCGGGGCTGGTTGCTATTGGGTAGGAAGCAACGAATAACAGGAATTATATCGGGCAGACAAGGAGGGAGAGAATGGAACTATCCATACAAGAACGATTGAAAGACCTGCGTGTGGAGCGTGGGCTGACGCTGGAACAGCTTGCAGAGCAAACACATCTCTCCAAGTCTGCGCTGGGCAGTTATGAGGGGGATAATTTCAAGGACATCAGCCATTATGCCCTTATTGAGTTGGCAAAGTTTTATGAAGTGACTGTTGATTATCTGCTGGGGCGTTCTCAAACAAAAAATCACCCAAACGCCGATCTTGCAGACCTGCGTTTGAGTGATGATATGATTGAACTCTTGAAAAGCGGGCTGGTGGATAATTCCCTCTTGTGTGAACTGGCGGTACACCCGGATTTCCCCCGGCTCATGGCTGACCTTGAAATCTATGTGAACGGAACGGCAGTCAAGCAGGTACAGAGCGCAAATGCCATTGTGGATATTATGAGCGCAACCATTATGAAGCAGCACAATCCCGGCTTGACCGACCCGCAGTTAAGACAGCTTATCGCCGCCCATATTGACGATGACAGCTTTTGCCGCTATGTGATACAGCAGGACATAAACAAGATAGCTCTTGACCTGCGGGAAGCACATAAGGACGATTTTTTCAGCGTCCCGGAGGACAATCCTCTGGAAGATTTTTTGCAGACCGCCGAGGAAACTGCCAGTCCAGACAGCGACCCGGAGCAA
>ENA-OQEN01000248-OQEN01000248.1-human-gut-metagenome-genome-assembly--contig:-NODE-248-length-23685-cov-2.160625_pt1 | contig 23685 bp, 21 predicted proteins | sample MGYA00242791_ERZ504627 | MGnify/ENA primary metagenome ERZ504627 (study PRJEB26092, sample SAMD00036316) | human gut metagenome | host: Homo sapiens | study: EMG produced TPA metagenomics assembly of... | reverse complement strand
CAAAAGGAGAAGTCATTGGCAAATGTCCCCGCTGTGGAGCAGATGTCAGGAAGGGAAAGTAAACTTTTACTGTTCTGACCGGAACTGTGCTTTTACCTTATGGAAGAATGATAAATTTCTTGCAAGCCAAGGGAAAAAGATGGATAAGGCGACAGCAAAGAAGTTCCTGTCTAAAGGAAAAATCCATTATAAGGATCTGGTATCAAGAAAAACAGGGAGACAGTATGAAGCAACTGTGGAGATGGTCGATCCCGGTGAGGGAAATGTACAGTTCAATCTGATTTTTCCACAACGATAAGTAGTGTATTGCAGGCAGTCTAAGGACTGTCTGTTTTAATACAAATATATGAAAGAGAGGACCTTAGCATGAAGAAAAAAGGTAATTTTAGAAAAGTAGTATCTGGCTTGCTGGCAGGCATGACAATGCTTAGTACAGTGTTATCTCCGATGACTGCATATGCAGCGGAGATCCAGCCAGAGGAAAAACCGCCACTTTATGAGGAAGTGAAAGAGCTTCTGGATGAAGATGAGGTGGTGACTGCCAAAGATTATGAAATCGAAACAGGCAGTGTATTTGATGTGAAATCAGACTACACAGGACTGGAAATCAAGGATGATGACAAGGTCAAAGTCACATTTGAGGAAGCAAAGAATGACAAGGATGAGGATTTTACGACAGATCATGCGGACACTTACAAAGCGGTCTATTATGTGGAACCGGTAAATCAGGAGCATCCGAAGTACCAGATCAGCCGAAAACTGATTGTGCGTGAGAAAGCAACTGAAGCTCAGACAGAGGTGGCAGGGAGTGAAGCAGTGACCGAATCCGAAACAGCTGTAAGTGAGCAGCAGACAGAGGAAGCGGAGGATTCCGAAGCAGACTCGGAGGTTACCGATATTGACGCTGATGAATTTGATGATTTGGTAGAGCAGGCACAGAATCAGGATACCTATGATGAAGAATCAGGGTTAGAGCTTCATGATGTTTTGGAACAGGCAGGAGACGAAGGTGTGGATCTTGAGGCTATGGAAGAGGGAGAGATTGCAACATTTGAAGCAGTTTCGGCTTATTCAGCAAGAAGTACACAGCAGGTAACAATTGAAAAAGGACCACTGTATAGATATGCAGATTATAATCTTGGAACCTATCTGACAGAGCCGTACTATATCAGCTACGGAAGCGTCAGAGCAACTGCGTATTGTGTACAGCCAGCAAAGCCAGGACCTGGATCTGGAAATTATACAATTACAAAGATTGGAGACAATCAGGCGTTAGCAAAAGTGTGTTATTACGGTACAGATGCCGCAGGAAGTGAAAGCTTTTTTGCGAATAAACACACGGATTTTTCAGAAGGAAAAAGATTCATCATTATTCACATGGCTGCATCATATGCCAACGGAAGTAGTGATGCATTTTACGGAACAAATGCTACAGGAGAGGCTTTGGCAAAAGAACTCTATAATTATTGTGTGAATAAGCCGGAAATACCAGATGTAGCGATGTCATTTTCAAAGCCGGATGTAAAAGCTTATGTAGATGGAAATGTTCAGAGAACGGAGAACATTCAGTTCAACGCATCTTCCCAGCAGAAAATCACAATGGACTTACCAAAAGGAGTAAAGCTCCATAATGTATCTACTGGAAATGTAAGTGCGGCAGGTGCAGGCGTAACAATTGGAGGAGGAACCACGTTTTATCTTTCTGCGCCTCTGACACAGACAAAAGATGTAAATGCTACTTTTTCTGCAAAAATGAAGGGAAGTATTACAAAAGATTACTCAGCATATAAACTGACTACGAATGCAAGTGTTCAGGATTTGGCATTTGTATTTGGAGAAGGTGTTGCTGATGAAAAATATGTAAGCTTAAAGGTGTCCTGGATTGAACAGGCTAAGATCGAAATCGTAAAGAAAGACGATACAGCGGATGTCAATCTTGCAGGTGCAGTATTCAGTGTATACAGCGATGAGGCTTGTACAAAGCTGATCACTCAGATGCCGGCAACGGATAAGAATGGAAAATCTTCTGTTACGATCATCAAGACACAGGATACCGTTTATCTGAAAGAAATCACAGCACCACAGGGATATGTAGTAAATGCAACGGCAACAAATGTAAAACTGGTAGCAAGTAAGACCTCAGCTGTAACCGTGGAAAATAAGGAACAGCTGGCAGAGCTTACCATTTACAAAGAAGGACAGGTTCTGACCGGAGCAGATGTCAGTGAAAATGGAACGGTATTTCAGTATGAAAACCGCAGACAGAAAAATGCAGTGTATAACGTGTATGCCGGGGCAGATATCGTAACAGCTTATGGCACAAAAGTGTACAGCAAAGGTGACCTGGTAAAAGAAAACCTGACAACAGGTGAGAATGGTTCTGTTACATTGAAAAACCTGCATCTTGGAACCTATGTAGTAAAAGAAGCAAAAGCACCGGACAATTTCTATAACGCAGTGAAGAAAAGCCAGTGACTCTGACTTATGCCGGACAGAATAAAGAAGTTGTATTTGCAGATGTGACTTTTAACAACGAGAGACAGAAAGCAGATGTTTCCGTAGTAAAAAAGGATAAAGACACCAAGAAACCACTGAAAGGCGGTATTTTTGCTATGTATGTATCCGATGATATCAGAAATGCAGACGGAACCGTTGTTGTGAAAAAAGGAACACTGATTGAGAAAGCAACTACTGGAGCAGATGGAACTGCAAAATTACAGCAGATCTTCCGATTGGATATTCCTATTCTGTAAAAGAAGATCAGGCACCGGAAGGCTATGTAAGAAATACAGAAGATGTGTATACGTTCAAGTTTTCTTACACCAATGATAAAGAAGCAACCGTATCTTTTGCCCATACCTTCAGCAATGACCGTGTGACAGCAAAGATCAATTTATTCAAAGTTGATAAAGAAACAGGAAAAGCAGTACCACAGGGAGATGCCACACTGAAAGGTGCAGTTTATGGTCTGTATGCCCGTGAAGATATTGTGCATCCGGATGGAGCAACTGGAACTATTTATAAAGCAGGAGAACAGGTGGCTTCTCTTACAACAGATGACAAAGGACAGTCTTCTGTAAATGGCTTATATCTTGGCAAATATTATGTCAAAGAGATTACTCCGCCGATTGGATACCTGGCAGATACAGAAGAGCATGATCTTACCTGCAGTTATGAAGGAGATATGACAGCAGAAGTAAAAAGAGAGTGCACTTCCAGTGAGCAGGTCATCAAGCAGCCATTCCAGATCATCAAAGCAGCCAACAATGGAAAGACAGATGCAGATCTGTTATCCGGAGCTGGATTTACAGTTTATCTGAAATCTTCCCTTACAAAGAAAGCAGATGGAAGCTATGATTTTGATTCTGCCAAACCAGTAGTGAGTGGAGAAAATGGAGCAACGGAGATTTTCACAGATGTCAAAGGATATGCCTGCAGTATTCCATTACCATTTGGAAGCTATATCGTGCGTGAAACTACAACACCGCACAATTACAAGCCGATCGATGATTTTGAAGTGAATATCACGGAGCATCATCCAAATGAGCCGCAGATCTGGCGTGTGCTTCTGGATGAAGAGTTTAAGGCAAAACTGAAAATCGTGAAAAAAGACGATGAAACAAAAAAATCCGTCCTGATTGCAGGAACAGAATTCAAAGTGTACGACCTTGACAACAAAAAGTACGTGGAACAGGTAACAACTTACCCAGTGACAACCACTCACAAGTCCTATTTTACGGACAGTCAGGGATATCTGATCATGCCGAAGAATCTGAAAATCGGACATTACCGGATTGAGGAAGTCAATGCACCGGAAGGGTACACAATCAACAAGAACTATGTAGAGATTGCAGTGGATGCAAACACAGCATACCAGATGGATTCTGAGAGCGGAGATGCCATTATTACGGTAGATTACGAGAACCATCCAGTAAAAGGAAAGCTGACGATCTATAAAAAAGGTGAGATGCTGACCGGATTCAAAAAGGATTTTGTTTATGAAGAAAGATACCTGAAAGGTGCATCATTTCATGTCTATGCAGCTGAAAATATCTATACACCGGATTATCAGAAAGATGAAAACGGAAACAGGCAGTTGATCTATGCGAAGGATGCACTGGTAACAACTGTTACAACTGGGGAAGACGGAAAAGCAGTTGCAGAGAATCTGCCGCTTGGTTCTTACTATGTGGTAGAAAAGACTGCACCGGAAGGATTCGTTCTGAACCATGACAGATCTGATGTCACATTTGTCTATGCAGATCAGGATACACCTGTGATTGAACAGGAAGTGACTGTTGGCGATGACCGACAGAAAGTTGCAATCCAGGTAGAAAAACAGGATGCAGAAAATGGTGCAACCGTAGCAGACGCTGTCTTTGGTATCTATAACAAAGAAGATATCAAGGCAGATGGAAAAGTAATCGTGAAAGCAGCCACACTCTTACAGGAAATGACTTCTGATAATGATGGTCTTGCAGTATGTACGCTGGATCTGCCACTTGGACAGTATTATGTGAAAGAGTTAAAAGCACCGGCTGGATTTGTATCCTCTGATGAAGTTCTGAATCTGAATGCTTCTTACCAGGGACAGGATGTGAAGGCAGTAAAACTGAAAACTGTGAAAAAGAACCAGCCAACAACAGTTGAAATCACAAAATCTGATGTAACAACAGGTGTGGAACTGGATGGGGCAAAACTCACCGTTCTTGATAAAGAAGGAAATGTTGTGGATCAGTGGATTTCTGTAAAAGATCAGCCACATGTGATCAAACGACTGACAGTTGGAGAGGAATACACCCTTCGTGAGGAAATGGCACCTTATGGGTATCTGAAAGTAACGGATGTGAAGTTCACGCTGGAAGATACCGCAGAGATTCAGAAGTAGAGATGAAAGATGAAGTACCGACAGGACTTCTGATCATCAACAAAAATGGAGAGCTTTTGGATAAAGTGACACTTCTGGACAATGTAAAAGGTACTGTGGAGCATCTCTTTGAATATGTAACTGGAAGTCTTACAGATGTAACTTTCGATGTATTTGCTGCGGAAGATATCAAAGCGGCAGATGGTGTCAGTGAAGATTATTTCAAAGCAGATGAAAAGTAGGAACCATTACTACGGATTCCAATGGTATTGCACAGATGGGAGATCTACCGGCTGGCAAGTACTATGTGAAGGAAGTAAAAACTGCTCATGGTTATGTGCTGGACGGAGAGCCGAGATATGTTGATCTTTCCTACCGTGATCAGGACACACCAGTCATTACTTATGCCGAGAAATGGCAGAATGCCCGTCAGAAAGTAAAGGTTACGGTTGTGAAGAAAGAAAAAGATACAGACCGTGTCCTTGCAGGTGGTGTCTTCGGTCTTTATACCAGTGAAGATATCAAAAATGCAAAGGGCGAGGTACTCCTTGAGAAAGACAGTCTGATCGAGCAGCGAGTAACGGATGAAAAAGGACAGATTACTTTTACGGCAGATCTTCCGGTAGATGGAAAATACTATGTGAAAGAAATCTTTGCGCCGGACGGATTTGTTACAACAGAAAAAGTACAGGAATTTACCTTTGAATATGCCGGAGAAGACCAGACAGAAGTAAGCTACGACTTACTTTTGAAAATCAGCCAACCACAGTGGAGCTTACCAAAACAGACCTGACAACCGGTAAAGAACTTCCAGGTGCACACCTGAAAGTGACAGATTCAGATGGTAATACAGTAGATGAATGGACTTCTACGGAAGAATCCCATGTGATCAAAGAACTGATTGTTGGTAAGGAATACACCATGACAGAGACAAAACCGGCAGATGGATATGTCACTGCAGAAAGTATTACTTTCACAGTAGAGAATACAGCAGAGGTTCAGAAGCATGAGATGAAAGATGATGTGACAAAAGTAGAGATCAGTAAGACTGATATCACAGGAGAAACTGAGATTCCAGGTGCGAAACTGACGATTCTCGATAAGGATGATCAGGTAGTAGAGAGCTGGACTTCCACAGAGGAAGCACACTATATCGAAAAACTGCCAATCGGTAAATATACCTTACGTGAAGAGCAGGCACCGAAAGGATATCTTCTGACAGCCGATGTGACATTTGAGGTGAAAGATACCGGAGAAATTCAGAAGTGGCTATGAAAGATGATACTGCCAAGGGAAAGTGATTCTCAATAAGACAGATAAATCATCAGGAGAACCGCTGAAAGGGGTAGAATTTGAACTCCGTGACAGCAAAGGAAAAGTACTGGAAACCTTAAAGACAGATGCTGCCGGTCATGCAGAAAGTAGGCTGTATGAGATTGCCACATTTAAGAACGGCAAATATGATACCGCTATCAAGTATTATCTGGTGGAAAGAAAGACACTGGACGGATACACACTGGATCAGACCAAGCATGAAGTGACATTTGCTTATGCGAATGACAGTACACCAGTCGTGGAAGTTACTTTCAATCTGACAAATGAGAAACCGGAAGTTCCAGAAACACCGAACACACCGGATACACCACAGTCACATGAAGAGACAAAGGTATCAAATGCACCAAAAACAGGTGACAGCACGAATATTTGGCTGCCGATTCTGCTTCTGGTAATCTCCACAGGAGGTATGGCAGGACTTTATATCTGCAGAAAAAGGAAAAGCAAATAAGGAAACCAACGGTTATGATTGGGAGCTTCTATGTGAGGCTCCCTTTTTCATACAAAAAAATCACAGAAAGGAACAGAAAACTATGATGAAAGCAATGGAAAAAAGACAGGAAGCACGAAAAAACCAGGAGAAAACTTTAAAGAGAATGATGCTTATCAGAAGAAAGCCGAGCAGATGGTCAGCAGAAAAAGAATGAACCATCACATGATCAGAAAGGGGTAAAAGCGTATGATGAACAGAAAAGAATTTTATGAATATGTCAAAGACAATGTAAAGGAGTATCTGCCAGAGTCTTATAAGGACGCAGAAATTAAACTGCAGGAAGTAGAAAAAACAACGGGTTGAAGTTGACAGGTATTACGATTCCAAACGGAGATCAGAGAATCGTACCGACAGTCTATCTGGATTCCCTCTACCTGGAATATGTGATTGGAAAAGATGTGGATTCTTGTGTTGGCGATGTAGTTGATATGTATATTGAAGCACAGGATAAAGCAGAATTTATTAAAATGGGAGTACCTGACATTTTTGATTATGAAAAAATGAAGGAAAAACTGCAGGTGAGAATCTGTGACAAGGAATGGAATACCGATCGTCTGGCAGATAAAGTAGTCACAGAACATGGAGATTTTGCAGCTTATTATGCAGTAAATCTGGAGGAAAATGGAGAAGGGATCAGCAGTATTCCGGTAACTGTTTCTCTGATGAACGAATGGGGAGTATCTGTCGAACAGATTCAGGTAGATGCGATGATGGCAGATAAGAACAGAGGAGTGCAACTGGTGGATATGACACAGATTGTCGAATCCATGATTTTTGGAGGAACACCGAAGAATCTTTTGAATGAGAAACTGGATATGGAAACCGTGGAGAATCCAATGTTCTGCCTTACCAATGAATCTAAGATGAATGGAGCTTCCCTGTTACTGCAGGAAGATATTCGTAAACAGATTGGGGAATGCCTGGGAAGTGATTACTTTGTCATCCCATCTTCCGTTCATGAAGTGCTGATTCTCCCTGATAACGGAATTTTTCAGGTTCCGGAATTAAATGCGATGGTACAGGAAGTCAATGAGACACAGGTGGAAAGGCAGGAACAGCTTTCTGATAAGGTTCAGTTCTGTGATAAAAAGACCGCAGTAATGGAAAATGCTGAGCGCAGGGAAGCTCGTTTGGAGAAAGAAAAAGCAGCCGAAAAAGCGGAAGTAAAAGGTGGAATCCATGGAAGAATGGAGAAAGTTAAGGCAGAAATCAAGGCAAAAGAGGCAGACAAAGTGCCAAAGAATAAGTCAAAAGATCTTGCCGCAGCATTATAAAGAAAAGTAACGATGATTTTAAAGGGACTGTGCCAAGCAGTCCCTGATTTTATGAAAAGGAGTAGCACATGGCAAATAAATTATATGCAATGGAACAGCTGACGGAAGAGGTGGCAAAAGATGTAGCTGCCAGTCCGCAGGAATGGATGCGGTTCCTAAACACTGCATCCAGACTGTACAAATACACTTTTCCAGAACAGCTTTTAATTTATGCACAGCGACCGGAAGCAACTGCCGTAGCATCCATGGAAATCTGGAATCAGAAGATGTACCGATGGATCAAAAAGGGATCTAAGGGGATTGCCTTGATTGACAATACTTCCGGACCGAAAACAAAACTTCGGTATGTATTTGATGTGCAGGATACTTATAAAGTGCGGAATCTTGGAAAGGATCCTCAGTTATGGAATCTTCCAGTAGAAGGAGAACATCTGGTGGCAGATTATCTGCAGGAGCAGTTATCACTGGAAGATACAGAAGGAGGACTTGCTGAAAGTCTGCATCAGGCAGCGAAGGAGAGTATGCAGGAATGGCTTCCAGATGCATTGGAAGAACTGAGACTGGACGTAACAGGGACATTTCTGGAAGACTGGACGAACAGAATCAGGAAGTCGAATTTCGGGAACTGATGACCAATAGTGTCTGGTATGTATTACTAAACCGGTGTGGACTGGATGTACAGGAATATCTGGATGTAGAGGATTTTCGGCATATTACGGACTTCAATCAGCTGAAGTATTAGGACATCTGGGAAGTGCAGTCAACGAGATCAGCAGACCAGTCCTGATGCAGATTGGACGATATGTATTGAATGATCTGGAAAATGACCTGAAAATGGTTGCAAAAGAAAAAGAAGTAGCTTATAATGAATTTAACACGTTAATTCGTGAAAGCAATACGGATAACGCAGAAGATAGAGAAGAAAAAAAGGAGGAAACAGACTATGAGAGAAATCAGTTACAGCCAGAACGGAGAGTATCAGATTCCAGATATCAGCCTGGAAGAGACGAGAGGAACCATCGGGAAGTACGGAATGATGAGGAAAGAGTATCTGAGAAACCACAAGGTAGCCAGGTTCAACATTCTGACATTGCAGAACCGTCTGGACAGTCATCTGATGGAGATCGACAGTCAGGCAAGACAGAGAGTAGACAACCTGATGAACGAACTTCTGGAGAAAGATCCGGCACCGGACAAGATGGCAGACACAATGGCGTGGACCAGACACATGAACCAGATCAAAGCACAGGCAGAGGAACTGGTGATTCAGGAGATTATTTACAGTTAAGCCTGTTCCCAACAGAAGAGGAACAGTTAGGAGAAATAAGGAAAGCGGCAGCTGCATTAGAACAGCCAGCCGCTTTTCTTATTTCTGATGAAGTGGTAGACGATATTCTCAGAACAGGAAGCGGACAGAAAAATACACTGTTTCACATTACTGCAAGATTGATTGAAGGTTTGGATAATGAAGAAATGCAAAGCTTCTTGAAAGAGGAATATGGCACTGGAGGAAAAGGATTTACCATAGATGGGCAGAAAATCAGTATCTGGTACGACAACGATGGTATCCGTATCCGACGAGGCGACTCAGCAAGAAGAAATTTTGACCGTATCGTTACGTGGGAAGAAGCTGCTGACAGGATCCGGGATATGTATGAGGAAGGAAATTATGTTGATAATCTTATCTCCAATAATGCTATCGAGCAGGAACAGAAAGAAATGACAGATCTTCTGGCACTCCATTTCCGTGATACGAGCAGAAACAGAGAAGAACGGTTGTCCTATTCTGACTGGCAGGATGTAGTGGGGGCGGCTTGGACAGATCCGGAAGAAGCAGCTGCGACAGCCTATCGTTTTGAATGGCTTCAGGAAGATATGGAAAAGAATCCAGAAGATTACCATCGTTGGGAAATCCAGCATAATCCGGAATATTTCCAGCGCTATAAAGATCTCCAGAGGGAGTGTTCCTGGGTGGATCAGCAATTCAAGGTAGAGCGACCGGCACTATCCTTTATCACACAGGATGAAATTGACGCAGTGTTAAGAAGAGGCGGCATTACTGCAGGAGGACGTAACCGAATCTATGAGTATTTCATGGAACATCATGATATGAAAGATGCAGCTGAGTTCCTGAAAAATGAGTATGGAACAGGTGGTTCTTCACCCGGAATACCAGGAGCAGATGCTTCCGACGCATCCCATGATGCAAAAGGATTAAAACTTGCGAAAGGAAAGATTGGCAGTCCAGAAGTAGAAATTCTATTAAAATGGAATAAGGTTGCAGAACGTGTCCGTCAGCTGATCCGCACCGATGATTTCTTATCACCGGAAGAATTGGAAAAGTATGAAGAGCGGCAGGAAGCACAGAGACTGGCAGATTTGGAAGAAGCACAGCAGATGTTAGGAGAACAGCTGGAGCAGGATACTTTGACAGCGGAAGATATAACTGATTTGAGATTAGTTGATTCAGAATATATGTCCGGTACCAGAACAAGAATCCATGATTTTGATTGCAAAGTTAAGGGAGAAGTGAATCGACTTCAATACACATTAGAATATCATGATGATGGAGAAGGTTTCACGATTCATACGGAAAAAGATGATATTTGGAATCGAATGTCAACACAAGAATTGGAACGTCTGGATGTAAAACTCGGACAAGAAGTACTTTATTATCATTATCACAACAAAACTGTAAATGCGGATACCTTAGATGAATTACGGGAAATCAGGGAAGAAATTATGGAGGAAGAGTCCTCGTATTTTACTGCTATTTCTCAACGTGTGTGGACAGATTATGATAAAAAAGAAAAAGAATTATCGGGAGAAGCTGAGGTATCGGAAGAAAAAGAATCTTTGGAAGAGATTAACGGAATAGCAGAACCGATTCAAGCAACGAACTTCCGTATCACAGATGATGAACTTGGACAGGGAACACCGAAGGAGAAATTCCGAGCCAATATCATGGCTATCCAGTTGTTAAAGAAATGTGAGGATGAGAACCGCAATGCGACATCAGAGGAACAGAAAATCTTATCCAGGTACGTCGGCTGGGGAGGTCTTGCAGATGCATTTGATGAGACAAAAGCTACATGGGAGACAGAATATCTGGAATTAAAGACGGTTCTTACACCAGAGGAATATGCTGCAGCCAGAGCTTCCACGTTAAATGCTCATTATACACAGCCGATTGTGATTGAAAGTATGTATCAGGTGTTGGAGAATCTGGGATTTACAAAAGGAAATATCCTGGAGCCGTCTATGGGAGTCGGGAACTTCTTTGGAATGCTTCCAGAAAATCTAAATCAGTCCAAACTCTATGGTGTGGAACTGGACAGTATCAGCGGTAGAATTGCAAAGCTACTCTATCCAGATGCCAATATTCAGATCAAAGGTTTTGAGAAGACAGATTATCCTAATGATTTTTTTGATGTGGCGATTGGAAATGTGCCATTTGGTGCATACAAGGTCAATGACCGTCAGTATGATCGCTACAATTTCATGATCCATGATTACTTTCTCGCCAAGACGATAGATCAGTTACGTCCAGGTGGTGTGGCGGCACTGATCACAACAAAGGGAACTATGGATAAGGCGTCACCGGAAGTCCGGAAATATCTGGCAGAGCGGGCAGATCTGTTGGGAGCAATCCGACTGCCGAACACAGCTTTTAAGGCAAATGCGGGAACAGAAGTCAGTGCTGATATCTTGTTTTTCCAAAAGAGGGAAAGCCTTACGAAAGAAATGCCGGAATGGATAAATCTGGATAGTGATGTCAATGGAATTACGGTCAATCAGTATTTTGTTCAGCATCCGGAAATGATTCTGGGTGAGATGAAAGAAGTGTCCGGTCCGTATGGTATGGAAACAACATGTGCTCCAATGGAAGGAGCTGATTTGGAATTACAGTTACAAGAAGCTGTGAAACAAATTAAGGGAAGCATGGTACCGGCAGTAGATGTGGAAACAGAACTGGATGAGATGCCAGAGAGTATTCCGGCTGATCCGAATGTTAGAAATTACAGTTATACGGTGGTAGATGATCAGGTATATTACCGTGTCAACTCTTTGATGAATCAGGTGAAAATGCCTGCAGCCACTGCAGAACGTGTAAAAGGCATGGTTGCAATCCGTGATACCGTTCGTGAGCTGATCGCCATGCAGATGGAAGAATTTGTCACAGACGAAGAAATCCAAAAACAGCAGGAAAAACTGAATCAGGTGTATGATACCTACACAGCAAAGTATGGAGTTATTGGAAGTAATGCTAATAAACGGGCATTTTCTGATGACTCTTCTTATTGTCTGCTGTGTTCCCTGGAAGACTTGAATGAAGATGGAACATTGAAGCGGAAAGCGGACATGTTCACCAAACGAACCATCAAAAAGGCGGTTGCTGTGACAAGTGTGGAGACAGCCACAGAAGCACTTGCTCTGTCTTTAAATGAAAGGGCTAAAGTAGATCTCCCATATATGGCACAGCTGACCGGAAAGACCGAAGAGAAAATTACAGAAGAGCTGGTTGGAGTTATCTTCAAAAATCCACTGACAGACCAGTGGGAAAGCGGAGATGAATATCTCTCCGGAAATGTTAGGGATAAATTAAATACTGCGAGAACTTTTGCAGAGAATCATCCGGAATTCACATCGAATGTGCGTGCACTAGAGGCAGTTCAGCCGAGAGATCTGGAAGCATCGGAGATTGAAGTGCGTATTGGAGCTACCTGGATTGAACCTTCGGATTATCAGGATTTTATGCAAGAAACATTGCATACACCATGGTATCTGCTTCAGAAAGAAATACAGGTGAAATTCTCTGAGGTAAATGGTGAGTGGAGGATTACAGGAAAGAATGCCGACAGTCCCCAAAATGCGTTTGCCTATGCAACGTATGGAACTGAGAGAGCAAATGCCTATAAGATTCTGGAAGATACCCTGAACCTGAAAGATGTACGCATCTATGATAAGAGTGTCAATGAAAATGGTGATGAGATCCGTGTCCTTAATAAGAAAGAAACCATGCTGGCATCACAGAAGCAGGATGCCATGAAAGCAGCATTTAAGGACTGGATTTTTAAAGACCAGCAGAGACGAGAGAGGCTGGTAAAAGTGTACAATGAACGATTTAACAGCATCCGTCCCCGTGAATACGATGGCAGTCATTTAACTTTCCCAGGAATGAATCCGGAAATTGAACTTCGCCACATCAGAAAAACGCTGTCGCACATCAGCTTTATGGAGAGAATGTGCTTCTTGCTCATGTAGTAGGAGCTGGAAAGACCTACGAAATGGTAGCGGCGGCAATGGAGAGCAAACGCCTGGGATTATCTCAGAAAAACCTCTTTGTCGTTCCAAACCATTTGACGGAGCAGTGGGGTGCAGAATTCCTGCAGTTATATCCGGGTGCCAATATTCTGGTGGCAACGAAGAAAGATTTTGAACCGGCAAATCGAAAGAAGTTCTGTGCCAGAATCGCTATGGGAAATTATGATGCTATTATCATTGGACATTCCCAGTTTGAGCGTATTCCAATCTCTGATGAACGTCAGGAAGCCATGTTACGGAAGCAGATTGATGATTTGGAAATGGCAATTCAGAGTGCAAGGTATGAACAGGATGGCGGACGTTATACCGTCAAACAGATTGAAAAGACCAGAAAGACACTGCAGACAAGGCTGGAAAAACTGAATCAGAAAGAGAAAAAAGATCAGGTAGTTACGTTTGAAGAACTGGGCGTGGATCACTTGTATGTAGATGAAGCACACAGCTATAAAAATGCGTTTCTTTATACAAAAATGAGAAATGTAGCCGGGATTGCACAGAACGAAGCACAGAAGTCGGCAGATATGTTCAATAAATGTCAGTATCTGGATGAGATTACCAGAGGAAAAGGCATTACCTTTGCTACGGGCACACCGATCAGCAACAGCATGACGGAATTATATGTTATGCAGCGGTATCTGCAGAACAGCAAACTGCAGAATATGGGACTTGGATTGTTTGATTCTTGGGCTTCCACTTTTGGAGAAGTTGTCACGAGCATCGAACTTGCACCGGAAGGGACAGGGTATCGTGCAAAATCCAGGTTTGCTCGATTCTATAATATCCCGGAACTGATGAATATGTTTAAGGAGATTGCAGATATCAAGACTTCCGATCAATTAAAGCTTCCAGTGCCGGAAGCGGAATATGAAACAGTGGTGTTGAAACCAACGGAACAGCAGAAAGAAATCGTAGAAAGTCTGGGAGAACGTGCAGAAGTTGTCAGAAACGGAAGGGTAGATGCCTCGGTCGATAATATGCTAAAAATCACCAATGACGGAAGAAAGTTAGCATTGGACCAGCGTTTGGTGAATGAATTATTGCCAGATAATCCAGAAGTAAAATATCAGTTTGTGCAGAGAAAAGCTATGAAATATGGAAAGACACAGCAGCACAGAAATCCGCACAGTTGATTTTCTGTGATTTGAGCACACCAAAAGGTGATGGCAGTTTCAATGTTTATGATGACTTGAAGCAAAAACTGATGGAGAAAGGTGTACCGGAAAAAGAGAATTGCTTTTATTCATGATGCAAATACAGAAGCAAAGAAGACGGAGCTGTTTGGAAAAGTGAAATCCGGCAGGTTCGTTTTTGATTGGTTCAACAGCAAAGATGGGTGCAGGAACCAATGTGCAGGATCGTTTGATTGCCTGCATCATCTGGATATTGGCTGGAAACCATCTGACTTGGAACAGAGGGAAGGACGTATTATCCGTCAGGGAAACCATAATAAAAAGGTTCATATCTTCCGGTATGTAACAGAATCCACTTTCGACAGTTATATGTGGCAGTTGATCGAGAACAAGCAGAAATTCATTTCCCAGATTATGACGAGCAAAGCACCGGTCAGAAGTTGTGAAGATGTGGACGAAGCGGCGCTGTCCTATGCAGAGGTCAAAGCACTTGCAACTGGAAATCCGGCAGTAAAAGAGAAGATGGCATTAGATGTGGAGGTGGCAAAATTAAAGCTTTTAAAAGCTAATCACATGAATAACCAGTACCGCCTGGAAGATGACATTGCAAGGAATTTTCCGCAACAGATTGCAAAACTGACGGAGATTATTGCCAGCTACAAGGCAGATATCGCTCATTTTTCTGAGCATAAAATTACAGATCCAGAGCAGTTTTCTATGGAAATCAGTGGCAAAGTGTTCACAGAAAAGAAAGAGGCAGGTGCGGCACTTCTGGCGGTCTGCAAAGACATTAAGTCTGTAGATGCAGCTATGGACATTGGAAGCTATCAGGGATTTAACATGAGAATCCAATTCGACAGCTGGAGCAAAGAGTTTATCCTGTCTGTAAAGCATGAATCGGTAGCTAAAGTTCGGTTGGGAGCCGATGCTCTGGGAAATATCACTCGTATCAATAATCTTTTAGAAAGTTATCCGGAAAAACTGGCAGAAGCAGAACAACGGCTGGAAACGGTACAGGAGCAGATGACAAATGCCAAAGAGGAAGTCGGGAAGCCATTTCCAAAAGAAGAGGAGTTGAACCAAAAACTGGAGCGGTTGTCAGAATTAAATGCACTTCTCAATATGGATGAGCGGGAAGATACAGAAACAGAGCAGTCGGAATCAAAAGAGAAAGAAGAAAGACCGGCAAGAGGTTCTATCCATGAGAAACTTCAGATTTATAAAGAAAGAGTCAACGGGAAAGTGAAACTGGCAAGGAAACCAGAAACGGGACTTACGGTTTGGAATAAGTAAACAGGAAAGATGGCATAATTTGGTAGAAGAAGCTCTGCCGGTTATGCCATTTTTTTGAACACAGGAGGAATTTGAATGGCGAGAAATATGATATCAGGAAAAGAAACGCAGAAAATGCAGGAATATAGCAGGAACAGATAGACCGTGCAGAACACATGGAAATAGAGATTCCAGCGGATGTAAAGGAACAGATTTTTGAATATGCAAATCTGATTGGCGAGGAAGAGAAAGTAAGGACGTTGGTAAGAAATCTGACAGATGCAATCAATCAGGCAGATGAAGATAAAGTAGAGGAACTTCTGGATGATGCAAAAATGGATATTCAGGACTTACCAGATCCAACCATAGGCAAGCTGGAATTACGTGACTATGGATATACAGCAGAGGATATGGTGCCGCTTAGAAAAGCAGCAGCCCTGGATTATCACAGAATGGGTTCTAAAATCTATTGCCTGGGTAGTGATGGCAGCAAGGGAGAGTATGCAAGTAAAGAAATGATACAGGCACATGAAGGGCTGTTTGGCATGGAATCACAGATGTGGGAACGGATAAGGGATCAGGATCTGGATTATGCAGATGAAGATTTTGGAGCATTTCAGGAGCCGATGAATGTGATTGGACAGGAAGAAGCTCTGAAATTATATGATGCCGGAGCAGATATCTATCTGATTACCAATTTTTCATCACCAATCTATGTTACAGAGCGAATGGAGATTGAACGAGGTCCGGAGCATTATCAGATGTCTACAGAAGAACTGGAACGATTCCGCAATTTGGAATGGGAGATGCAGAAATATCCGCAGATTCAGTCTTTGAAAGAGGCAAATCTGCTATTAGGGACAAGACGAACATTCGGTATTTATCAAATAAGAGATGGTTTGCCAGGTGAAAACTATGCGTTTATGAATATGAGCTTCATTGAAAGTCACGGGATGCAGATTAAAAAAGAAGACTATGAACTGGTCTATGTGGGAGAATTATTTGGAAATATGTCGCTAGATGATATATTTGAACGATTCAACATCGACAGACCAGAAGACTTTCGAGGACATTCCCTGTCTGTCAGTGATATCGTAGTTCTGAATGAGGGGGGAAAGGTAACCGCTCATTTTGTAGACAGTATCAGTTTTGAACAGCTAGATTCTTTCCTGAATCTGGAAGAACAGGTTCTTAGTGAACTGGCATATGAGGTAGGAGAACGATATTTTGCTATTCAGAGAACAGAAGAAGGATATGATTATTCCTTTTACGATGAAGATTTCCGCTTGATGGATGGTGGCGTCTATGAAAATGATGAAATTTCTATTGAAGAAGCGGCAGAGGAACTTTTGGAAGACGAAGGCTGGACTGGGGAACGCATTCGTGGGGATTATGATCAGTTGATGGAAAAGGTAGAAGAAATGGATGAGGTTGTAATGGTAGAGATTCAGAAAAGCCAGGGCGAATATAAGCCACTGGCAAAAGTAGAGGAACTGGAAGAGGCGAATTATAACATGATTGATAACGTCCTCAATAATATGCCACCGAAGAAAGAACCTTATCTGGAATATTTTGCTACAGAATGCGATGAATTCCATGATATGGGAGCTTATGAAAAAAGTACCGATGTTAACCAGATAGCTGCAGTTTATGAAAAATATAGGGAGAATCCAGAAACTGCATATCTGGGATGCTCAATGGGTATTATTTATCGTGATCCGGAAGACAGTTACTATGATGAAGCCGAATTTACAATCGTTAAAGGAAATACTGTATTTGGAAATCTGATGGACGATGTTCGGTTTTATGGGGAGCTTGCACTGGTAAGAGAAGGAATTGAGAAAATTCATGAAGTATTACCGGACTATAAGTATGTACCGATGCGGGATGTTCGGGAAGCAATGTATCCAGAGAAGATGACCACAGAACAGCTGGCTGAGGCATTAGATGAGATTGCAGAAGCTTTTGATCCGTATGAGTATCGGGATAATGTTGAGATGGGAGAAAATACGGTACAGGAAGTAATGTTGGATTTGCAAAGCGGTAATATTCATTACTATGTTTCTTACTTGAAGGATATTGTAGACGAAGAATGCGACCTGTCTGTTCGTGCAGGTGTATTGCTGGAAAGACTGAAAGCCTATGAACCGGAGATTCCAAAAGATATGGAGCCGATGGTGTATGTGAATTATTGTGAGAAAAGTGAATTGGCGAATCCAAGATGCCAGAAGTTATCTGATTTGGATTCCAAAACAGTAGAACAGGACAAAGCCTGGTATGCCGACTGTGATCCAAACACCAACGAACCAAAAACGACAGCGCAGATGTTTTTACAGTATATTATGCTGAAAAGGGCGACCAGATGCTGCATCATTTTCAAGGTAAGATAGACATTGGTAGCGGAAATGGCGGCATCATCAGTCAATTAAAGATGCAGAATGAAATGAAGTTGACAGATGAAAGCTGGATCAGCTATCAGCAAGGAAAAGGCAATGAAGAATATCAGAAGTATATGGAAGATCTGACGGATATACAGAATCATGTACTGCCGTATTTGCAGAGCTTTTGCAGTCTGGAAGAAAAAGGTGTGAAGGAGAAACGAGAACAGCAGGTAGCAGAGAAAAATGAGAGCAGAGAAGCTGTGCCAAGATCTGGCGTTGATGAAAATACAGGAGTTAAGGACGCAGGGAAAGCTGAAAGAAAGGCAGTAGCACAGAAAAAGGCAATGCCAGGAAAAGAGAAAAAACCGTCAATCCATGAACGATTGGAAATCAATAAGAGAATTATCCAGGAAAAGCAGGGAAAAGATAAGCCGGAGAGAGGAGCTGATTTGGGTGTAAGATAAACAATAAAGCCTGGTAGATGATTTTAAAGATCATTTACCAGGTGTTTTTTTGTGAAAATCTTAGAAAACAATAACAAATCAAACAATCTAGAAGAAAATTTAATTTTGGTTGAAACTATTCCGATAAAAGAATATACTTATAATAGGCTTGTTGTATCGTTTGGAGGAAAATTATGGATTATATAACAACGATAGAAATGTCAAAAATATGGGGAATTTCATCTAGAAGAATTTCTCTTTTATGTAGCCAGGGAAGAGTGCCTGGAGCAGAGAAAAAGGGAAAGACTTGGCTAATACCAAAAGATGCGGTAAAGCCAACAGATCCTCGAAAGAAAAATAGATGACGTATTGGAGATTATAATGCTTATGGGAAGACCAGAACATTGGTATATTTTAAGGATAAAATTTGTGAAATAAAGAATAAGCTTGTGAAGGCTATTTTTTATTATATAACAGTAATTATGCTGGTATTGGATCCAATATATTTGTGTTTACTCAGTGGAGCATTTGGTGGTGGAGATGTAAACGGAATCCTTTATTTAATGCCACAGGCATGGATATGGACGATTTTTGCCTTCATATTACTTTTTAACAACTGTAGCAAGAATTCCCTCACCTCTATAGGGACGCCACTGAAAAAGTGGTAAGTTTAGTATCACAGGGCGTCAAAAATATGCCAAAATGTTCCTTGATAATAAAATATTGCTAAAATAGTGTTTTGAGGGATGCAAAATCTACCCTTTTGAGAGATGAATTTTCCTATTCTTCCTCATTTGGGCAGACTTCTCCCTTTAGTTTTAAAATTCGTTTTAAATTGACTGCAAATATTGATACTGCTCCTTGAAGTTGCATGTTTGATAGTCCAGCAGCATCACAACGACTATATCCGTGTATATTTTTTAATTCACTATTTTTTGCCTCTATCATATAGCGGGTTTTGAAACGTTCCTTGAAATATTGTGTTTTTTGAAACGCTTCTTGATTTTTATGATAATCCGATTTAATAGTGATACTATACGTTTTGGTTTTTGCATTTTCTTTATAGCAGCCATTACGATAAGGACAGACATGGCATTTATTAATATCGAAAAATATTTGATACGTGTATTCTTGTTCTGATTACTACGTTTGTCAATTCGATATTTTATAGCCAAATGCCCCGCTGGGCACTGCATGGTATCCGCGTCTTTATTAAAGATAAAGCCGTCCTCTGAACGAGTCCCTTTTATGATGCTCGGGTTAAGCTTTGAAATTAATTTATAGTCATTGCTTTGTGCATCTTTTAAATTTTCCAGTGTGGAATATGCGGTATCTGCTATTACTTCATTAACGGTTGCACCTGCTGCTTTACTTTTTTGAACCAGTACTGGAAGTTCCTGACCATCAAATGCTTCGCCGGATGTGATTGTTGCTGCTGTGATAATCCGTTCATCTGTCATGGCCAAATGAGTTTTGTATCCGTAAAAAGAAGAATTGACCGTTTTATGGCCAATCCGGGCATCCGGGTCAGTGGATTGATCATAACAATCAATCTGATTATCCAAAATTTCGGATAACATAGAAGATTCTTCTTTAATCGTTGGCAGTTCTGAATACGGACTTTCCTGAACTGTGTTTAATAATTCATGACAGTATTCATTATACTCATCTAAAGAAGCTCGTTTTTCAGGTTCATCTGGCAGATAAATGTCTTTATCAGAATCTTTTAAAGCTGCTTTTAAAGAAGTAGAGGCTTTTTGCAACATTTCTCTCTGAGTAGTTTTATGATAACGGGCTTCTGTATGAGTTGAGTCAACAATTATAGTATTGCTTTTTAAAACACCTTGATTTATGGCAAGTTCTACACTTTTATTTATGAGCAGATCAAGTATATTTTCATCTTTTAAACGCTGCTTTCTGAATTTGGTTAAAAGACTAGGATGGATAACCTCTTCTTCTGGCGTTAATTCCAGAAAATATTTAAAAGACATATCATATCGTGATCTTTCAACAACACCATTATCAGAAAGGTTATAAAGATATTTTAAAAGCAGATATTTAAATAGCAATATAGGGTTTTTTGCATTACGTCCATTATCAAGGCAATATTTATTTTTTAATTCATCATATATAAAAGAAAAATCGACCAATTCCCTGATTTTTCTTAGAATATGATCTTTTGGAACAATCATGTCATATAAATCTGAATAATAACTAAGGCTAAGTTTAAGTTGGGATGATAACATTTCAACCTCCGACAATTATGATACCTTAATTATATCAGATATATGATTTTACGACCACTTTTTCAGTGGCGTACTATAGGTGATGGGATGAATTGCACATTCGAGCATATCTGCTCAAATTCATAAAAAATCGCAAAAACACTTGTTCTGATACAATAAATATATTATAATAGAAAAAAGAACAATATGCTCTTGAAATTTGGACGGTCGAAATAAGCAATAAGTGAGTGTACATAATGAGTTTAGATAATAATTCTCATTCAGTGTTTTTGTTTGATTCTGGTTATGAAATATAGCAGAAAGATGCTGGACGATAAGATGTCAGAGAGAACAAAAGAAATCTTTGAAATATAGCACCTGTTGAAACAATCCATCAGTATATAGAGAGTCAGGGTGAGAAAGATAAACCGGGCAGTAAAAATAAGGATCTATCCAAATAAAGAACAGATAACCCAGATAGAGAAGACGATCGGCTGCAGTCGTTTTCTCTATAACCGGATGCTTGCGGATAAGATCCGTCATTATCAGGAAGAAAAAAAGATGCTGAAAAATACGCCGGCCGGATATAAAAAAGAATATCCATGGCTGAAAGAGGTAGATTCTCTTGCGCTGGCGAATGTACAGTTAAATCTGGAAGGGGCTTTCCGGAAATTTTTCCGGGAACCGGGAGTGGGATTTCCGCATTATAAATCAAAAAAACATTCGCGGAAATCCTATACAACGAATATGGTAAATGGGAATATCTGTCTGCAGGACAGGTTCCTGAAACTGCCAAAGATGCAGCCGGTAAAAATAAAACTCCACCGTATGATCCCGGAGATGGAAGCTGAAATCAGTGACTGTGAGCAGGGAACCGTCCGGAAAATATTTTGCCAGCCTGCTGTTCGACTGTGAAAACCAAACAGCGGAGAAAAGACAGGCGGAAAAATTCCTGGGGATGGATTTTGCCATGCATGGGATGTGTGTATTTTCTACCGGTGAAAGAGCCGGATATCCCATGTTTTACCGGAATGCAGAGAAAAAGCTTGCCCGGGAACAGAGAAAACTTTCCAGATGTGAAAAGGGCAGCCGTAACTATCAGAAACAGAAGAAAAAGGTTGCTTTATATCATGAAAAGATAAAGAACCAGAGGAAGGATTTCCAGCATAAGCTCAGCCACAGCCTTGCAGAAGACTATGACGCAGTATGTGTGGAGGATCTGAACCTGAAGGGGATAGCCGGAGGCCTGCATTTCGGAAAAGGGATACAGGATAACGGATACGGTCAGTTCCTTTCCATGCTTGGATATAAGCTGGAAGAACGTGGAAAATATCTGATAAAAGTAGACAGATATTTTGCATCCAGTAAGATATGCAGCGTATGCGGACATAAGAAGAAAGAGCTGGCATTATCAGAACGGATATACCTATGCGAATGTGGAAACCGGATGGACCGGGATGTGAATGCGGCGGTCAATATTCTGAAAGAAGGAAAAAGAATATATAAAAAATGTGCATAATAGCACAGAAAAGATCCGTAACCGGATAAAAAAAGAACCGCGGGACACGCGGGGATAGCCTGTTTTAGCTTTGCCCTGAAGGGCAATTGAGCAGGAAGCTCCCACTTCAAAATCTGTAAGATTTAAGTGGCGAGAGCATGTCACAAGGCGTAAATGGATAATTAGTTTATGTTGATTTACTTCTTGCCGGGATCCTTTCAATCACTACTGGGGATGCCGAAATGTGGTATTAACCGACATCCTCTTATGATATCATCCTGCATATCTAACTTCCATAAATTGTCTTTCGCTATCAGAAATCGGTGGATTTTCCAGCGCTTTAATCCAATAGATTTCTCCATCGCATTCTAACTGAATATACATCTTTCGATTTATGAGTGCGCATTTAATGATTTTTGTTAATGATCCGGTTTTCAGTGTTGTGTTCACCGCAGTAGCGCCTGGTCTGGTATACGCCGGAAGATCACTGTTTACTGTGAAATATCGGCTGCTTCCGTCTGCGGAATATATTTCTTTATAGGAGCCATATCTGCTTGTCGGAACAAATTTTCTATTGACATATTCGTAGGTGAAATTAATTGCATTGATACCAAGAGAATAAGAAACGATGCTCTCTGTAATTACAATCTTATTTCCATTTAAGTTGGTAACTTCACCTATGCGATGGTTTCCGTATTCTGCCATAATTTCAGTGAAATCAAGGGCCTTTCTGAACTTTCCGTTTGTGTATTTTAATAATGCACATACAGGTCCGTCACCATTCTCGGCTGGTGCATAGAGATATAAAACGGCTGTCCGTTTTTCAATGTATAAATATTTGCTATAACATTATAAAAACGTGTATTTTTTAATCTGTAAGCTGTTTTTCCATTAACCGATACAGTAAGTGACGTATATGTTTCATCGTCGGTTTGATTGGCTGCTCTGATTCTGATTTTATCTTTCGTTCCATCACCGGTAACATCATATGCTGTGTATGTCCGATTTGCTTTTAATTGGACCCCATTTGCCGTTGCTTTTACGGGTCTGGAGAAAATAATTGCAAAACCAATTGCCAGAAACATAGTAAACACAGAAATAAAATTGTTTCTTTTTCTCATAAAACATGACCCCTTTCGTGTAGGAATTGCTATAATTTTTACATTTTTATTGTATCATTGTATATGTGCAAACTGTATTTTTTAAATTACAAAATCCTGAGATAATTTTATGAGAACCAATTCTCTTCTCGGTGCATCTAATTAGTGTAAAATTAAAAAAGCAAACACGTTGTAGTAATTCGGCTGGACAAAAGGAGAAGACAAAGTTATGACAAAAGATGTATTTATTAAGGAGGTTTGGGATGCAGAAGCCATGCTGTATCATATATCAAAGTCCATTCTGAAGAATGATTCTGATTGTGGGGATGCTGTGCAGGAAAC
>ENA-OQEN01000247-OQEN01000247.1-human-gut-metagenome-genome-assembly--contig:-NODE-247-length-23752-cov-2.957757_pt1 | contig 23752 bp, 28 predicted proteins | sample MGYA00242791_ERZ504627 | MGnify/ENA primary metagenome ERZ504627 (study PRJEB26092, sample SAMD00036316) | human gut metagenome | host: Homo sapiens | study: EMG produced TPA metagenomics assembly of... | reverse complement strand
CAAGGTGGATCCATACCTGCGCCCGCTATATGACGCGCTGTTTGATATGCTCGGCGCGGAAAATTTTCAGAAATATCAGGAGCGCGGCAACATTGAGGTGGCGCCGCTGGCTATATGCGCGGCCGCACGCTGGACGACAGCTTCATTATTCTCGATGAAGCGCAAAACACCACCAACGAGCAGATGAAGATGTTTTTAACGCGGTTGGGTTTTAACTCCAAGATTGTCGTCACTGGCGATATCACGCAGGTAGATTTGCCGGATGGGAAACGCTCCGGCCTGGTGGAGGTCATGCGGATTCTCAAGGGGATCGACGATATCGCCTGCGTCACCTTTACGGAAAAAGACGTCGTGCGCCACAGGCTGGTGCAGGACATTATTAAAGCATACGAAAGACACGAGGAGGGCAAACGCAGAAATGACAGAAAATAAAGTAAAAGTGATTATTTCCAACGCTCAAAAGGAAGTAAAAATCCCCACAGGCGTGCGCATGCTGGTGCGCCGCTGCTGCACCGCCGTATTAATTATGGAAGAGTTTAAAGGCCCGGCGGAGATCAGCGTTAAATTTGTAGACGACGATGAAATCCACAAGCTGAACAAGCAATACCGCAATGTTGACAACAGCACGGATGTGCTCTCTTTCCCGCTTGGGGAAAACGGCGTGTACGATATCAATAAAGATACGGGGGCGCAGATGCTCGGAGATATCGTCATTTCCATGCCACACGCGGTGGAGCAGGCAGAGCGCTATGGGCACTCGCTCCAACGTGAGATTGGCTTTTTAACCGTGCATTCCATGCTCCACCTGCTCGGCTATGACCACGAGGGCGGCGGGCTTGAGAGCGTACGCATGCGTGAAAAAGAGGAAACGGTGCTCACACAGCTTGGCTTGCAACGCAACGGTAGCTATTACATGGGAGAATAATTTCTGTAACGAAACATAAAGGCAGTGGCCGCAACCACGCCAAAAGCGCCGGAGGGGTGGAACAGAAGGCGCTGTATAGGGCTGCGGCTTGAAAGGGATTTATATGAAAGCCTTAGGCATGAGCTTTGTCTATGCGATCCGCGGCATTTTCTATTGCCTGCATCACGAGCGCAATATGCGCATTCACTTCGTTTGCATGGCATATATGTATTTTTTCCTGCTGGGGTTTGACTTTTTTCAGCTCTCCCGCACGCAGTTTGCCATCATCTTTTTGGCAAATGCGGCCGTCATCATGGGCGAACTGATTAACACCGCAGTGGAACGCACCGTTGACTTGCACAGCAAGGGAAAACACCCGTTGGCCAAAGCGGCAAAGGATACGGCGGCCGGCGCTGTTCTAGTGGCGGCAATTGGGGCTGTGGCGGCCGGTGTCGCCCTATTGTGGCAGCCGCCCGCTTTCCGCGCACTGTATCAATACTATGCCTCTCATCCGGTTCCCTTGCGCTGTTCGCCGCTAGCCTTGTGTTCAGCTTCGCCTACATATTCATAGGGCCGCTGAAGCTACTGGGGTTGGACAAAACGTCCCAAAATCCATAACGGACTTTGGGACGCGCTGCATGATGATTCATGAATCTACGCAGAAACTGAAAAAAGCGTGGTTTCGCGGTCATACAAACGCGAAATGCGAGCCACAAGTTTATGGCTCGCAAACAATTTTTTGCGGGACTGTTGCAAAATATTTTATTTTGCAACAGTCCTTTAATATGCTATACTAAAGTATCATGGTCGATAAAAATTTTCTCAATTTATGAGGGTTTATTCAATTTCCTATGATATTTACAGCCTATTCTGCGTGTTTTTCGTATGTGCAGGCAAGAATAGCGCCAACCGCGATGCTCCCTTTTTACCGTTTACTTCACTTTGCATCCATGAGGAAAGGTTGTTTGAAATGACACAAACGCGCACAGCTTTTATTTCTATCGTCGGCTGCCCAAACGTTGGGAAATCTTCGCTGTTAAACCGGATGCTTGGCCAAAAAATCGCCATTGTATCCGACAAGCCGCAAACCACCCGCACGCGGATTATGGGCGTGCTGACACAGGAGGAGACCCAGCTCGTATTCACTGATACGCCGGGTTTCCACCGCCCGCACAACAAGCTGGGCGAAAAAATGATCAAGGCAGTGGGCGACAGCATCGCGGATGTAGACGCCTGCCTGTTTGTAGTGGAGCCGCAGGGAGAACTGCGTCAGGCAGAGCAAGAGCTCATTAAGCGCTTCCAGGCGGAAAAGCTGCCCGTGATCCTCGCCATCAACAAAATCGACACCCTCGCGCGCAAGGAGCTTTTAATGGAGCGTATCCTCAAGTTCTCCGCCCTCTATGATTTCACGGCGGTCGTTCCCGTCTCCGCCCTCAAGGGAGACGGGGTTACCGACTTGCTGGCGGAGCTAAAAAAGCTCTCCACTCCCTCGATGCACTTTTCCCGGACGATACGCTGACCGATCAGCGGAGCGCGTAATTGCAGCGGAGATCATCCGGGAAAAGCTGTTGCGCCTGCTTAATCAAGAAATTCCACACGGCATCGCGGTAAGCGTTGAAAAAATGCGCGAGCGGGAAAACAGTGGATTGATGGATGTGGAAGCCACCATTTACTGCGAGCGTGAAAGCCACAAGGGCATTGTGATCGGCAAGAAAGGCGCGATGCTCAAAAAAGTTTCCACCTATGCCCGCGAGGATATGGAGCGGTTCTTTAATATCCGCATTCATTTGCAGTGCTGGGTCAAGGTGAAGGAGGACTGGCGCAACCGAGAGGGACTGATCCACAACTTCGGCTTGGATTGAGGCCTATGATAAGTTGAAAGGTTGTGTTTTTATGCGCAGCGAAAAGGAAATGATCGATCTGATCTTAGATACAGCCCGTAAGGATGAACGGATCCGGGCCGTTTATATGAATGGCTCCCGAACAAACCCTAATGCGCCGAAGGATCTTTTTCAGGATTATGATATTGTGTATGTCGTGCGGGAAACGCTTCCCTTTATCAAGGATATAACATGGATCGACCGCTTTGGCGAAAGGCTCTATATGCAGCTGCCGGAGCAGACCGGCCTGCTGCTGGGCTATGAGGCGGATTTGGCAAACTGCTACGGCTGGCTGATGCAGTTTACGGACGGCAACCGGATTGACCTGCATGTGCAGAGCATTCCCTATGCCCAGCAGGCCATCCGCACGGACCGCCTGTGCAAAATCCTGCTGGATAAGGACGGCCTGCTGCCCGCCATGCCGGCGCCGACGGATGCGGATTTTTGGGTAAAAAAGCCCGACAGCGCGCACTTTCTCGCCGTTTGCAACGAATTTTGGTGGTGCCTAAACAACGTCGCCAAAGGGCTCTGGCGGGAGGAAATCCCCTACGTGCAGGAGATGCTCCACGCTGTGGAACGCCCGCAGCTGGTGCAGATGCTTGCCTGGAAGATTGGATTGGAACATGATTTTTCCGTCAGCATCGGCAAGGCTGGGAAGTATCTTCGCCGCTTTCTAACACAGGCGGATTGGAACGCATTTTTATCCACCTACGCCTCCGGGGCGCTTGCAGAGATGTGGGCTGCAACGGTTAGCATGTGCCGCTTATTCGACCGCACAGCGCGCGAAGTGGCTCAAAAGCTGCATTATCCCTACGATGAGCAGGAGGCCGAAAATAGCTTCCAATACCTTCTTCATGTGCAGAGGCTTCCAAAGGGTGTATCTGCCATTGATGATTTGCAAAAAATAGAAATCAAAAATTCCCTCTGATATTCTACTCCATGTGTGAGACAGTAAGTAATGCCGCCTGAACACGGGGCGCATTACTTACAAAACGCACAGATAGGGAGAGAATGGTTATGGATTTTAATCAACAAGCGTGGGCGCAATTTGCTGCAACCGGCCGGGTGGAAGACTACCTGCGCTTTCGGATGCAGCGGAAAGCCAAAATAAGCCCGCGCAGGAGGCATCACCTCATGCGCCTGAATACGGACGGCCTGGTCATTCGAGAACAGAATATCGGTGAAGCAGACCGCAGGGTTATTTTGCTTACCCGCGATTATGGCATCGTGCATGCCTTTGCACGCGGCGCGCGGCGGATTAAGAGCAACGCCCTGACGGCTACCCAGCTTTTGAGCTACTCCCGTTTCTCCATTTTTCAGGGGAGGGATAGCTACATAATTGATGAGGCTGAGCCAATTGAGGTTTTTTTTGCTCTGCGTGGAAACATGGAGGCGCTCTCCCTCGCCCTTTATTTTGCCCAGCTTATGGCGGAGCTGGCCCCGGAGCTGGACGACGCGGAGCCATATCTGCGGCTGATTCTAAACACGCTGCACCTGCTCTCTTCCGGCAAACGCCCGCAATTGCAGCTGAAGGCAATCTTTGAAATGCGCCTGCTTTCCATCGCGGGCTACATGCCAAACCTAGTCGCGTGTGAAACCTGCGGTGCATTCGAATCCGACCCGATGTTTTTGACGCCGTGCATGGTAGGCTCTACTGTGCAAACTGCCGTCCAAAAGGGATGCATGACACGCTCCCGATCGGCATTGTCACCGCTATGCGTCACATTGTGTTTTCTGATTTCGACAAGGTTTTTCACTTTACACTACCAGACGATAGCATTCGAACGCTGGCCAATATTTCCGAGCGCTATCTCCTTGCACAGACGCAGCGCGGATTTCAGACGTTGGATTTTATCATCAGGTATCCTCCTAATCAAACCAAACGATTCCGCTTCTCCTTCACTCTGTGAAGGAAATTAACTTTACATATTAAACAGGAGAGTTCATAATGAAAGCAATAGAAAACCGCCATTACCGCTCTCTGGAGCTGGACAAAATATTAGAAATGCTCGCTTCTCACGCTACCTGTGCGGATGCGAAGAGCCTCGCGCTTTCGCTTACACCTCAAACAGATTTATACTTGGCTCAGGCCCTGCTGAAACAAACCGAGGATGCGCACATGCTCCTTGCCCGGTTCGGCGGCCCAGCCTTCGGCGGGCTGCACAATGTGAACAATGCTTTGCAGCGTGCAGCCGCGGGTGGAATGCTCACCATGCGCGAACTGCTTGAGATTGCCGAGGTGCTGCGCGTAATCCGCTCCCTCTCAGAGTGGCGCTCCCGCAGCGAAGGGGTGGAAACCTGCCTCGACAATTTCTTTCACGCTCTTATGCCAAATAAATTCCTGGAAGAACGCATTTTAAACGCGATCCTGTCAGAAGATGAGATGGCCGACGGCGCCTCCCCTACCCTACAGGATATCCGGCGTAAAATCCGCGCCGCAAGCTCGCGCGTGCGAGACCGGCTCGATCAGATGATCCGCTCCCCACGCTATCAAAAATTTTGCAGGAGCCCATTGTCACCCAGCGCAACGGGCGGTTTGTCGTTCCGGTTAAAAATGAAAATCGCGGCGAGGTTCCGGGCCTCGTGCACGATACCTCCTCCAGCGGCGCCACTGTTTTTATTGAGCCGATGGGCGTGGTGGAGGCCAATAATGAAATCAAAGTGCTCCAAAGCAAGGAGCGCGATGAGATTGACCGCATCCTCACGGAGCTGTCCGCCGAAGCGGGCTCCTTTGCAGATTCCATCAAGGCAAGCTATGAATGCGCGGTGGAGCTCAACCTTATTTTTGCCAAGGCGCAGCTTGCCTATGAAATGAAAGCCGCTCCGCCGCTTTTAAATGACGAAGGCGTTATTGAGCTTCGGCGTGCACGGCACCCATTGATCGCAAAAGAGAAGGTCGTCCCCACGGATATCCGCCTGGGTGAAACCTTTGATACGCTGGTGATTACCGGCCCCAATACGGGCGGCAAGACCGTATCCATCAAAACCGTGGGCCTGCTCACGCTGATGGCGATGTGCGGTCTGATGATCCCGGTCGCGGATCAAAGCCGTATTTCCATCTTCACACATGTGCTCGCGGATATTGGGGATGAGCAGAGCATTGAGCAATCCCTCTCCACTTTCTCCGCGCATATGACCAACATCATCAGCATTCTGCACCAGGCGGATGCACACAGCCTTGTGCTGATTGACGAGCTGGGCGCGGGCACCGACCCGGTCGAAGGCGCTGCGCTCGCCATGGCGATTCTGGAGCAACTCCATCAACAGGGCGCAAAAATTGCCGCCACCACCCATTATGCGGAGTTGAAGGCCTATGCTCTGCAAACGCCGCGTGTGGAAAACGGCTGCTGTGAATTTGACGTTGCCACCCTGCGGCCAACCTACCGGCTGCTCATCGGCGTGCCCGGGCGATCAAACGCCTTTGCGATCTCCGAACGGCTGGGGATGGGAAGCGAGGTCGTCGACCGGGCGCGGGAGCTTGTCTCCGCAGAAAACACCCGCTTTGAGGATGTGGTAGAAAGCTTGGAAAAAAGCCATCAGGCGCTTGAGCAGGAGCGGGAAGATGCCCGCGCGCAACGCGCCGAGGCGGAAACAATCCGGCAAAAGGCGGAGGAGCAGCTCAAAAGTGTTGACAAACTGCGCGAGCGAGAAATGGAGCAAGCACGCACGCAGGCCATGCGCATTGTGGAGCAGGCGCGGCGGGAATCACAGGCCTTCCTGATGGAGCTGGAAAAGCTCAAAAAGGAGAAAGAAAAAAATCAAAACCTTGCTGACCTTGCCCGGCGCGCCAAGTCGCAAATGAAGCAGCATGCGAACGCTATGGCAGAGGTGACGAACCCTGTCGTCGCCCCGGTGATCGACGATGCGGACTATGTGCTTCCCCGCCCTCTGCAAGTTGGCGATGCGGTATTGATCGCCGACCTCGACAAGCAGGCGACCGTGCTCACTCTGCCGGATAAAAACGGCAATGTGGAGGTGCAGGCAGGGCCCCTAAAACGCGCGTCAAGCTGCAAAGCCTCCGCCTGCTCAACGCAAAGCAGCGCAAAAATCAATCCAAGAGCCGAACAGTCCGCCGCTCAGACAGCATCGCCCAAACGAGCGTTAAAACGAGCTGCGATCTGCGCGGCAAAACGGTGGAGGAAGCGTTGCTTGATCTCGATCAGTTCCTGGACGACTGCGTGATGACCGGATTAAACGAATGCACAATCATCCATGGCAAAGGAACGGGCGCCCTGCGCGGGGCGGTGCAGAAGCACCTGCGCGCACATCCCATGGTAAAGGGCTACCGGCTCGGCACCTATGGCGAAGGGGAAGACGGCGTAACGATGGTAACGTTGAAATAATGCTATAAAAAGCGCTGCTTGCAAAAAATGTAAGCAGCGTTTCTTTTTTATAACTGTTTATTTTACAAATAATTACCACAACGCTGCAATAGCTCAGGAGGGCTTACCCAAACGGTAGGCGCTTTACTCCGGCGGCGTATTGCGCGCTGCTAACCCCCTTGAAAGGGGTGATGCGCATGCAATTTGTTACATATGAGAATCTCTTCAGCTTCTCACTTGTCATCATCAGCATGATCGGGCTGTTTTTCACGGCCCTGAGCATAAAAAAGAAGTAGCCGCCCCACCCCGCAAAAGTGGACAGCTACATCTTTAACCGATAAACTTCAGGGGCGAACCGTCTATGCGGTAATGCCTCCGTCTATTTTTAATATAGTGCAAAAGGGCTTTGCTGTCAATCCCTGTGCAGAAAAGCTTTTTTCATCTTGGTTGCAATCATATCCTCCCCGCCTCTTTAAGCAAGCGGTAGAGGGTGGGATGCAGCAAAAATTCCTCCATGAGGGATTCCGTCTCCTCGAGCACGCCCGCCGGGGCCCTCTGCGATGGCGCGCGTTTTACAGCACGGATCAGAATATTCTTCGGCGTATGGGCAAGATCGATAAATTCCAGCAGCTGCGTTTTATAGCCGCAGCACTCCAACAGGTTGGCACGGATTGCATCCGTCATCAGGGAAGCGGCGCGTTCCTTGACGATCCCGTATCGCGTCAGGATGGAAAACTGTTCGCTCTGTATCTGCCCATTCAGTCATGCTGGCAGCAGGGCACGGATAAAATCACGCGCGCGCCCCAGCTCACAGCATTGAACAGGGCATAATCCGTGGCGGTATCGCAGGCGTGCAGTGTAATCACGAGATCGACCTCTCCCGCAAGCTGATAGCCGTTGATATCGCCCAATTCAAAATGCAGGCCGTCATAGCCGTATTTACGTGCCGTCTGATTGCATTTTTCGATCACATCCGCCTTGAGATCGAGGCCCACCATCTGCACCTCGCGCTTTTTTATAACAGTCAAATAATAATACAGAATAAAGGTCAGGTAGGATTTCCCGCAGCCGAAATCGATCACGCGCAGCGGTCGCTGCCGGGGGAGATTGTCCGATACATCGTCCACCATCTCAAGAAAACGGTTAATCTGCTTGTATTTATCATACATTGCGTGGATAACTTTCCCCTCTTTTGTGAATATACCAGATCAACGAGGGGCTGAATCACCATGCCTTCTTCAAGCAGATAGCGCTTTTTCCGGTTGTGCGACTGCACGGCCCTTGGGGCCTGGTTGGGGACCGCCTTGCGAGAGCAAAGCACTCTCCCCTTTGCGCTGATTCGAATTTGGTATTCACGCGAGGTATCCCAGCCGTTATATTGGCGGAAGTGCTCCTGCAATGCGTTGCAAAGGAAGCTTTGCGCCTGATCCTGCGTCAGCTTTTCATGAAACACCTGCTTCTCCGTATATTTTTCTAACTGAAAATAGCCTTGCAAACGGTTCAGCACAATTTTGCGGTATCCTTCTGCTTTGGATACCGGATTGCTTAAAATGCATTTATAAATTCCATCATGAAAGGAAGCGGCAACCGCTTCTTGAATTCCACCATCCATCGGCCCAAATCACCTTTCTGCTCCTATCTCAACGGTTATTATCTTACCACATGCGCATAGGCTAACCCCTGTGAAAAATAGCGTTCCCGCTTCTGTGAAAACCATTTTTCCATGATGTCATTGCACAGGGCGTCAGCCCGAATCAATGATTCAATGTTCTCCGGAGCTCGAGATTCGTGAGATTATTATACCATACACGCAAGGCCAACCTTTGTGAAAAATGGCGTTGCCGCTTTGCGGCAGGAGGCGTTTCGCGCCGACAGGCATTTTTCCAATGCTTCAAACTCTGTTTGAAGCTATTATACCGCAGCGGCAAAACGGATTATTTTTATACAAGAAAAATAGTAAAGATCAAGTCTATCCGCATAACGGCAAAAATCGCTTTTCTTACTGGCCCGCCAATGCAAAAAGCGTCACAATCCACTCCGGCGTAGCTGGCTGCGCCGCCAAAATAGCGTCGCGCACCGCCTGCGCTGAAAGGGCGTTCGTCAAAAGTGAAACCGTGCCTCGCGCCTCCTCCCCAATGGCAACCGGGGCAAAGGCTATCCCGCCCGCCGCGATGCGCCCCGCAGCCGCCAAACCGCCAAGCGCATAGCATTTGCTGGCCGCCAGGCCGCCCATCGCAAAATAGCCGCCTACCGCAAGGCCCCCGCGGCAGCAAGCAAGCCGAGCCCCATGCCGCCGGCGGCAAACATGCCGATTGCCAGCCCACCCAATGCGAGCAGCCCGCTGATAGGCCGCCGAGCGAAATGAGGCCCGCCGCAATACCACCAATGGCGAACAGCCTGTTGCGATGTCACCTATGGCGATAATCCCCTTGGCCCGGCAAACGCGCCTACCCCCGAAATGGATATGCACCAAAGGCAGGCCAAATAGGTGCGTCTGCTTTTATATTCATAGTGATACGGCCGCCAAACACGCTCTTCCGGCGCTCCATCCCCTAGCGCGGGTGCTAAAGTCGCCGTATCATTCTTTAAAAGGCTGTCAAGCGTCACGCCGAAAAATCGCTCAAAGCGATCAAGTTATTGGTATCCGGGCTGGCGGCTCCGGATTCCCACTTCTGCACTGCCTGGCGCGAAACGCCGAGTGCAGAGGCTAACCCCTCCTGCGACAAACTGCGCTCCCGCCGCAGTTGGTAAAGTTTCTCTTGAAAAGTCATACACTCTGCTCCCCTCTGACTGGTTTCCACTCATTAGTATGGCACAGGATGCCGTATCCGTCCACCAATCATCGGATATTATTTGACAACCACCGGTAGCAATCCGAATCAAATCAAGCTTTCCCGCCTGATAACCATGCTGTGACGCGGTCCGGCAAAACAATCCCATCCAGATGATCGAGCTCATGGCAGAAGCATTTTGCAAGGTCCCCTTTCCCCGTATAAAGCACCTCTTCGCCCTTTTCATTGCGTGCGCGGATCGTTACGCACTGTGGCCGCACAGTTTGCCCCACGCGACCGGGGAAGCTCAGGAAGGCCTCTACACACGCCTGCTCGCCGTAGACCTCCACAATCTCCGGGTTGACGAGCTTTAACATCCCATCTCCCATATCGATTGTCACGAGCCGTTTAAGAATACCCACCTGGCAGGCGGCAAGGCCCGCCCCATTCTCCGCATACATCGTTTCAGCCATATCATTGAGCAGTTCACGGATGCGGTCTGTGACCTCGTCTACCAGGCGGCAGCGCTTTCTTAATATTGCATCGTCGTTATATCGAAGCGAACGAATCGCCATGTTTCTCTCTCCTTTCTTTTGATAGGGCAAGGCGGCGGACTACCCACCGCTTCAATAAATTTCAACCGTTCAAAAATCATTTTTTCGCCTGTAAAGCTATTTCATAGTACACCACTATATTCTAAAATAAACTATAGAATTCTATTCCTCAATAAACACAATGAAGGGCGCATCTCCTCTAAAGGCTCAGGAAAAAGGCTACCGGGTTTCTTTGTTTTGCTACAGCAAAAAGCACACCGCGAACTGTTTACACATTTCGCAGTATGCTCTTCCATCATCTGATAGGCGCTCCACGGCCTTTCGCGTCAAAGCGGCGGGCAGCTCCATTCAATCGATATCCACACGGATTTTTTCATTCGCGCGGGTGGCAACGGATTTCATCACTGTGCGGATCGCTTTTGCAATCCGGCCCTGCTTGCCGATTACGCGGCCCATATCCTGCTGCGCAACATGAAGGTGGTAAACAGTCGTGCCTTCCTCATCCGGCGCATCCACATCGACTGAAACAGCGGAGGGATCCTCCACGAGGCCCTGTGCGATTGTAATCAGTAACTCCTTCAAAATGAAGCCCTCCTAATCAATGGGCAATTTATTTGATGATATCGTTCTTCTTAAAAATCGCCTTCACGGTATCCGTCGGCTGAGCGCCATTTGCGATCCATTTCGCTGCCTTTTCCGCGTCGATCTTCACCACGGGCGGATCCTGAAGCGGGTTGTAATAGCCGATTTCCTCGATGAAACGGCCATCGCGCGGATAACGGGAATCCGCGACCACAATGCGGTAAAAAGGAGCCTTCTTTGCGCCCATACGGCGCAGCCTGATTTTAACTGCCATAACTGCATTCCTCCAAAAATGAAAATAATTTATTGGTTCATCACGTTTTCACCTGCCGTTTGGGGCGAAGAGGCTGACGTGCTGAAAGCGATTCTTTAAAACATTCCGCCACCCATGCCCGGCGGAAGCTGGCCCATGCGGCGCATCTTTTTGCGCATGCCCTTGCCGCTGAATTGCTTGAACATCCGCTGCATGTCGCGGTATTGCTTGAGCAGACGGTTAACGTCTTCCACCTGCATCCCGCAGCCGGCCGCAATGCGGCGCTTCCGGGAGGGATTGATCAAATCCGGCTTTTCGCGCTCCGCAGGCGTCATAGACAGAATTATGGCCTGCGTGCGATCAAATTGCCGCTCGTCGATCTCCACATCATTCAGCTGCTTGCCTACACCGGGAAGCATCGCAAGCATCTCTTTGAGATTGCCCATTTTCTTCATCTCACGCAGCTGATTGAGCAGATCATTGAGGTCGAATTTATTCTTCCGAAGCTTGGCCTCAAGCTCCATCGCCTTTTTCTCATCAAGCGACGTCTCTGCCTTCTCGATCAGAGATAATACATCCCCCATGCCGAGAATACGGGAGGCCATACGATCCGGATGGAACGCATCAAGATCGCCAAGCTTTTCCCCTGTGCCGATGAACTTGATCGGCTTGCCGGTGACCGCGCGTGCAGAGAGCGCCGCGCCGCCGCGAGTGTCGCCGTCGAGTTTTGTCAGCACAAGCCCATCCACACCAAGCGCCTCGTTGAAGGCAGTTGCTACATTCACGGCATCCTGCCCTGTCATCGCATCGATCAACAGCAAAATTTCATGCGGCTTAATCTCTGCCTTGACGCGTTTGAGCTCATCCATCAGCTCCTCGTCGATATGCAGGCGGCCCGCTGTATCGAGCAGCACATAGTCATAACCCTGATCCTTGGCAAGTTTAATCGCCTCACGCGCAATTTCCACAGGGTCTGCCGTGCCCTTTTCAAACACGGGCACACCCGCTTTTTCGCCAACCACCTGGAGCTGCTTGATCGCCGCCGGGCGGTAAATGTCGCACGCCACGAGAAGAGGGCGATTCCCCTGATTTTTCAGCATCAGGCCAAGCTTTGCGCAATAGGTCGTTTTGCCAACACCCTGCAAGCCGCACATCATCACGACCGTCGGCGGATGTGGAGCGCTTGCAAGGCGGCTGCGTGTGCCGCCCATCAGCTCTGTGAGCTCCTCGTTGACGATTTTTACCACCATCTGGCCGGGCGTTAGGCTTTCCATCACCTGCGCGCCGATTGCCCGCTCTGTTACTTTTGCGGTAAAATCACGGGCGACCTTATAGTTAACGTCCGCTTCCAACAGTGCCAGGCGCACTTCGCGCATCGCGTTGCGCACGTCGGTTTCCGTCAATTTCCCTTTGCCGCGCAGCTTTTTAAACGCAGCCTCCAGCTTATCGGAAAGGCCTTCAAAAGCCAAATCATCACTCCCTTTACACTTCGCACAGCGATTGTGCGATTGCTTTGATCTTTACAGTCGTATCGTTGATTTCCCGGGATAGGCCATATCGCATATTGTACTCGCTGATCGTATTCGCGCAGTCGATGATTTCATCGAGCCCTCTGCGCATTTCATGAAAACGGCGCGCAAGCCCCAGCCGCTCCTCCATATCAAACAGCTGCGCCTCCGCACGCTTAATCGAATCGCGAACGCCCTGCCTGGTAATTCCTTCATTCTCCGCGATCTCGGATAGGGAAAGGTCGTCGTTATAGTAGTAGCCAAGAAAATCCCGCTGCTTTTCCGTGAGCATATCCCCATAGAAATCAAGCAAAATCGTGATTCCAAGATCCTTCGCCACAACTTCGCCTCCCCACCCCGCAAAATCCCCCTCTCCGCACCACAAATTGGTTCGATGTGGAAAAGGATATATGTAAGTTCTTTTCTTTACAGCGGGATTTATTATACTAAACGTGTCCCTTTCTGTCAAGGGGAAAAGCTCGTCAATCTGCAAATTTCCTTTTCAATTATTATATATAGCATCGTTTGCACAAGCTTTTTTCTCTTGCCACGGCATTTTTATTTTGATGAGCCGCATGATATACGCCACATTAGCACGTTGATAAATAAACGCAAAACTGCAATTTCGCATAGATCTCCTTTCATGAAAATTGGGAAAATCGCATATCCATATACCACATTCTTTCGATGAGCCGTTATTTTGTCCAAAAAACATTTTATCAAACTAGACAAGATTCACAAAACGGCTCTATTATTTTTCAAAGTGATTGACATTATGTCTATTTAAGTTTATGATTTGTTTACGAAATCACCGCTAATTTCATAGAGAGCTGTTCTCGATGTGAAAAGTTTTCGGTTATTTCGCCGTTTTGCTCATTTCTTCATTTCCCGGCCCGCGCGCACCGTGAAAATTAAAGAAGGCGCGTCCAAGGCGTGAAAACGCCTAAAACAAAAATTTACTATTTGGAGGTATAAAAATTTGAAGAAATGCAAACGGCTGCTGAGTATTTTTCTCGCCGTGATGATGCTGCTTGGTTGTGTCCAGGCCGCCTTCATCGTCGGCGCAGAAAGTGCCAGCACAGTCAAAGTCGCCACCATCTCGGACATCCGCTATCAGGCGGGAGCGGCAGATAAAGATGGCCTCATGCTTTCTAAGAGCGCCGCCCTGCTTGACGCTGCGATCGCCAAGGTCAAAGCAAGCGATGCGGATGTGCTGCTCGTCACAGGTGATCTCACCAATAACGGCAGCAAAACTTCCCACCAATATGTGGCAAGTAAGCTCGCAGAAGTCGAAACGGAGGGCATCCCGGTTTATGTCATCCCCGGCGAGCATGATGTCCGTGAAGGCGGTACGACGACTGCGGTATCGAAAGCAGTGTTTGAGGATCTCTACAAGGACTTCGGCTATGGTGAAGCCCAGCAGGATCCGAATTCCGCTTCCTATGTCGCAGATCTGGGCAATGGCTTCAAGATCGTCATGAGCGATTCCGTCGCGGCGGACGGTCAAGGCAGATGACCCAGTGGGTGGTAGACAAAGCGAAGGCTGAAATTGCCAATGGCCATACGGTATTCGCCGCATCCCACCATCCGGCAGTTACCCGCGGCAGTGTGGATAGGACGTTCATTGATCTGCTCCATACGATCGCTGGTCTGCAAATTGATCTCGGCGGTATGAAGAAGCTTTATACCAATGACCCCGACCAGGCCGCCGCAAGCCTCGGCCTGCTGGACGATACGTACATCATCCCTCAAACGGCGTGAACCCCGCCGCCCTCGCGGATGCGGGCGTGAAGTTCCTCTTCACGGGCCACGCAGGCCAGCTGAGCATCAGCGGTTATTCCACGAACAACGGCGCGCAGATGTATGACGTGATGTCCGGCTCTCTCGTCAACGCTTCCTCCTCCGTCCGGTTTACCACGCTCAGCAAAGCGTCCGCCGGCATGAAGGAGCAGCGCGCAGAATTCACGACCAGCATGATCGCTTCCGCAGATGGCGTTGCCAATGTGGAACAGGCCGCCCATGCGGCATTCCAAAAGCAGATGCCTAAAGAAGTCGACTATGCAATCGAAGTCGCTGAAAAGGTGATTGCGCATCTGATCCCAGCGATTAAGCCAAATGTACAGCAAATTGTCAGGGATATCGACATTGCTGCTTTGGCTCCGGATTATGCAGGGGTCATCAATCTCATTGGCGGCACTGTGCAAACCGTCAAGAACGACCTCGCGTCGCAGTATGTCGGCCCTTTGTTTGACCTTCTGGGCAATTCGGCAAAGCTGCACAGTGTTATCATGGATGTACGCAGTGCGCTTGAGGCAATGGACTTTAACGGCCGGAGCTTTTACGCATTCCTGACCGACATTTTCGTCACCATCCAGAAGGGCGACGGCAAAACGCCCGCTGCCGTAGAGGGCATCTTTGATGCTCTGCGTAATCAGGAACCGGCCATGCTGGTAGGGTTAATTCAATCCTTTGCGGATCATTTTGATCCCACCAATCTGGTCAACCTGCTTAACGAAATTCTGGATCTTCGGTTTGAGAAGAAGTATAACGTTGTCGGCCCGGCAGTTACCGCCACCATCTTTGTGCATCTTCGCAGCCTGCTGGCAGGTTCTGTGAATGTGGTAAGCGGTGTTGCAACTGTTCCGATCAACCTGTGGGATATTCTCGACGGAGCTGTTTCCCTGCCGAACGGCAAGAAGCTCAGCTCCATCGCACGCCCCATCGTCAATGATCTGATTCTGGGTGCGCCTGAAAGCGACAGCGTAAAGCAGACGCCTGCCCGTTTCACTCAAAATTTGAAGGGCAATGCCGAAGGCGTTGTCAACCTGCTCTTTGAGTTTGGCGTTGGCGATCTGATCGGCGCCAACATCTTTGCGCAGGGCCAGTCGGGCGTATATGTCGCCCGCACGGTCACGCTCGCAGAGCTTGGCGATTATCTCAACAGCCTCGTCCCGAATAAGGACGTATCCGCCCTCAGCGCTGCCGATTGGGCGAAAGTGCGCGACGTGCTCAACGCGGCCGGCCGCTTCTCTGCGGAGCAGCTTGCAACCGTGAATAAGGAGCTCGTGGCCGCTACGGATTCTACCGCAGCCGTAACCCAGCTCGACAAGCTGCAAGAGCTTGCAAATGCGGAGTTCTACAAAGCGGTTGCCGATGCATTCACTGTAAAGGTAAACGCCTTGCCGGCAGTGGACGCTCTCACGCTCGATCACGCACAGCAGGTTTATGCGCTCCAGTCTGAATACGATCAGTTCTATGCGGAGATCAAGGCAAACCTCAGTGCAGAAACCGTGGCGAAGCTGAATGCAGCCGTCGCCAAGATCTATTCGCTTGAAAATTACGATGCGGCAGTGGATGCTGTTATGACAAAAATTGCTGCAATCGGAACTGTCACAACCGAAAGCGAAGCAGCCATTCAGGATGCCCGCGCGGCTTATGACGCGCTAACCATCCGCCAGCAAAAGCAGGTCGCCAACTATCAGGTGCTTGTGGATGCAGAGGCTGCCCTGATTGTGGCAAAGGAAAACGCCGCTATGATCCAGTCCGTTGAGGATAAGATCGCCGCAATCGGCGAAGTTGCCTACACGGCTGCCAGCAAGGCAAAGATCGACGTTGCCCGCGCGGCATACGACAGCCTTGCAGCAGAGCTTCAGGCAAGCGTCGGCAACTACGACGTGCTGACCACCGCTGAAGCGCGCTACGCGGAGCTGAAGGCGGCGGAGGAGGACGCGGCGGCGGCAGCCCCGTCATCACGCAGATTGACGCCATCGGCAAAGTTACGCTGGAAAGCAAGCGCCTGATCGAAGCCGCCGAGGCAGCCTATGCCGCCCTGACGGATTCTCAGAAAGCGCTCGTCACCAACTATGAGACACTGACCGCCGCACGGGCAGCCTATGACGCGCTCGTGAAAGAGGAGGCCGATAACCAGGCCGCCGCGCAGGCAGTGATGGATCAAATCGCTGCGATTGGCGCCGTAACGCTGGAGAGCGAGGCCGCAATCAAGCAGGCCCGCGCCGCTTACGATGCGTTGACCGCCGCACAGCAGGCGCTGGTCACCAACCTCACCGTTCTGACCAATGCGGAAAGCACGCTTGCCGCCCTGCAAAAGCAGGCAGCCGATGAAAAAGCAGCCAAGGCTGTGGATGAACTGATCGCTGCCATCGGCGATGTCACGCTTGAAAAAGAAGCGCAGATCGCCGCCGCAAGGGATGCTTACAACGCGCTCACCTCCGACCAGAAGCGTCTGGTAGAAAGCCTCGCCGTTCTGACCGCTGCGGAAGCGCAGCTTAGTGTGCTGAAAAACGATTTCCTCTTTGAGGATGGCGCAACCGGCATTACGCTGCGTGCAGACAGCGGCGTTCTCCCGCTCGATACGATCATGACCGTGCAGGAGATCGTCAGCGGCGATGTGTTTGACGCAATCCTAGCCAAGGATTACAAAGCCTTCCATCTTTATGATATTAGCCTTGCCTCCGATGGTTCCCCTGTGGCGCCTACGAAGGCGGTTAAGATCAGCATCCCGCAGTTTGCCGCGAACACCGCTGTTTACAGCGTTGCAGCCGACGGCACGATGACGCCGGTGGAAGCCGTTCTGGAAAATGGCTCCTTCAACTTCAGCGCGGATCAAACCGGCATGTTTGCCGTCGCGCAGGTGAAGGTATCCGTTGATACTACCGCCCTGAAGGCTGCAATCGCTGCCTTCGAGGCTTTGGACGACGCCCATTACAACGCTGCGAGTTTCGCTAAGGCAAACGCCGCTTATGAGGCTGCCAAAGCGGAGCTGAATGCAAACTATGAGCTTACCGCGGCCAATCAGAGAAAGGTCGACGCGGCTGCCTCCGCACTCAATGATGCGATCGCAGTGCTTTCCTATCTCCCGGCTGATATTTCCGAGCTCAATACGGTTCTCTACCAGGCAAAGATGATGCAGGCCGCCGATTATGTGGACTTCTCTGATGTGGAAGAGGCAATCGCGGCAGCAGATGAATTCCTTGCCGGCTCCTATGATATCCGCAACCAGGCCACGATCAACGAGCTTGCCCAGAATCTCTCCACCGCAATTGCGGCGCTGGCTCTGGCGCCGGCCGATTTCACGGCGATCGATAACGCCATTGCAGCCGTACCGAAGGATCTCCATAATTACACGGAGCCTCCGTCGCAGCCCTCAATGCTGCCGTTAATGCTGCAAAGGAAGCGAAGAACACCATCACCCGCGAAGACGCTGACTGGCAGGCCCAAGTTCAGGCGTATGCGCAGGATGTGCTGGATGCCATCGCAGGCCTCCAGAAAGCGGACGTTTCCTATGCGGATACCGCGCTGCTTGAAATGGCAATCGATATGGTAGACCTTTACTATCCGGCCGACTATGTGGACTTTTCCGGTGTTGACGCCGCTGTTGCCGCGGCACAGGCACTGCTCAATGCGAAGCCCACAGCTGACCGACAGGATGAAGTCGATGCCGCCGCAATGGCGATCTTCGACGCGATCGGCGCACTCGAATGGGCATAAGGAGCAGACGCTCACTTTTTATGTGAACCCCTCCAAATAGAATACCGCGCCGGAGCGCAGTGACAAAAGCCCTTCGGCGCGGCATTGCCCAAACGGCCAACCGATTTTGATTCAGAAAGAGGTGTTTTCACTCTATGGCAAAAACCAAAAAAGCGTTTTCCGCAAAGCGCGTGCTTGCGTTGGCGCTGGCGCTGATCATGGCGCTCTCCGTCATGCCGGCGGCCTTCGCGGCGGACGTAACAGGTCCGGTGCAGCGCACGGAAGGAAACCTGGTAGGCGGCGTTGACGCCGGGCATTACGTATCCTTCCGCGCCAACTTCCAGAATATGACCTTCATCCAAACAAAGGATAACGAAGCCTTCCGCTTCCAGTTCTGGATGGATGCGAAGAAGAATGCCGGCGTCAACTACGGTTGGATTTACAACCGCAGCGCTGATCAGCCGCAGACGCTATCCACCCCGATTGGTAAATCCTTCTCCGTCACGTGGGATAGCTATATTGGCGGCCTCCCCGGCAATCTGTTCGGTGGAAATGACTGGACAGGGACCACCATCACTGTTGATTTCGTTGGCGATGGCGGTAAAGTGTATGATACTGCGCTGCGCGTTTATTACGATGGGCGCGGCACTGCTAGCGCTGGCCAAACCTGGTATACCTATGACATCCCGCTCACCGTCACCGTCATTGACAAGCGCGCCTTGAATTCCGCCATCAGCGCCGCCAACGCGGCCGCAGCCGATGCGGACTATTACACGGAGGCTACTTGGGCCGACGTGACCGCGGCGCTTGCCAACGCGCAGAAGGTTGCGGGCGATGTGATCGAGACGCAGTCCGTCATTGACCGCTATACCACCGCCCTTCAAAACGCGGTGGACTCCTTGGAGTATCAGGATGCCAACTATACGGCTCTTGACGCTGCCAAAGATGCGGCCGAGGCTATTCTCAATAATGAGAAGGCAGACGATACCTACACGATCGCAACAATGGCCGCCCTTCGCGAGAAGTATGAGGCTGCGCAGAACATCCCCACCACAGGCTGGGATATCCGCAACCAGAATGCAATCGATAAAGCTGCAAATGAGCTCAGCGCCGCAGTTTCCGGCCTTGTAAAGTTTGCAAACTATGCAACCATGCAGGCGGCTGTTACCGCGTTTGAAAAGCTCAACGCCGAATACTATGATCCGGCAGATCTCGCTGCACTGAAGGTCAAGGTGGACGCCGCTAAGCAGGAAATGCTGCGCGAAAACCGCCTCGACATCACAAAGCAGGCAGATGTCACCACCCGCGCCACGGCTCTTCTGAAGGAGATCACCTCCCTTCAGAAGCTCCCGGCAAGCTACGATGCGTTTAACGCTGCTGTTGCCGCTGCAAAGCGAAGATCGAAGCCTCCGACTTCCAGAATTATACCAGCGCATCCGCAAAAGCACTCAGCGATGCGTATCTTGCCTCCGCCTCCATTGAGACAGGCAAGGACATCACCTATCAGCGACCATTGACGCCGCCACAAAGGCTATCAACGACGCGCTCGCAGGCCTGACCCTCAAGGCGCCGATTATTCCGCTCTCGACGCTGCCATTGCCAATGCGCAGGCGCAGCTCGACCGCACGGATATCGGTGATTTCACGGATGATTCCGTGAACGCGCTGCGTACCGCCCTCGACGCCGCAAAGGCAGTCAGCCGCAAGCTGACGGTCGACCAGCAGCAGGTCATCACGGACGCCACGGACGCCTGCTTGCCGCAACTCGCGGCCTGGCCCTCAAGGGCGCTGATTACACAGCGCTTGACAAGGCGATCTCTGACCGTGAGGAAGAGGTAGCCGCCGCGAAGGAAGCGGGCATCTACACAGACGCCTCCATCTCCCGCGTGGAAACGGCAATTGCCGCGGCAAAGGCGGTTGACCGCACCCTCTCCGTGAAGGAGCAGACCCAAGTTGACGATGCGCTTGCAGCTCTGAATGCCGTTAAGCTTGAGAAAAAGCCCGCCGACTACAGCGCGCTCAACGACGCATCAAGGCTGCTCAGGATACGCTGAATAACGCAGGCGACGAGTATACCGAGGCTTCTAAAACTGCGCTGAGCAATGCCATCAAGGCCGCCCAGGCAGTTGTAGCCGCTAAGTATGATGTTACACAGCAGCAGAAGGTAGACGATGCGGTTGTAGCGCTTGAGAGCGTAGAGCTCATCCTGAAGGATGCGGATTACAGCGCGCTCAACGATGCGATCAAGAATGCGGAAACCTTCCTCGCAGATCCGGATACGGAAAAGCTTTACACAGAAGAGGCCATTCAGGCTGTTAAGGATGCGCTTGACGCTGCCAAAGCAGTGGAAAAGGATCTCGACATCCTCCATCAGGATGAGATCACCGCGGCAGCCAACACGCTGGTAAATGCTGTTGAGCAGGCCAAGGGCGATTTCAACGCGGCTGACCTCACCGGCCTTCAGAAGGCTGTTGACGCCGCCAACGAGAAACTCGCAGCCGCCGATATTGAAGATTACACGAAGGATTCCCGTGACGCTCTTGCCGAGGCGATTGCTGAGGCAGAAGCTATGATCGAGCGTATGCCCAACATCACTGAGCAAGACGCTGTGAACGCGAAGGCCGCGGCTCTCAACGCCATGACGCTCACGCTCAAAGGCGCTAACTATGAGGCGCTTGATATTGCTATCGCCAAGGCAAATATCGCCTACAACGATGCAAAGGCCAGCGGGCAGTATACGGAGGAATCCCTGGCACAGCTCAAAGCCGCTATCGATTATGCAGAAGGCCTGAGCCGCAGCCTGACCATTAAGCAGCAGGAGATCGTGGACGATGCGGAGAAGGCTCTGAACGTAACGCTCGTCTACAAGGGCGCCAATATGGATGCTCTGAACGCCGCAATTGCTAACGCGAAAACAGCGCTCAACGACGCCCACATCACCAACTACACCGATGCCTCTGTTGCAACCCTCCGGGCCGCCTTGGAAGAGGCTGAAGCGCTCGTAAAGAGCAACCCGGATATTACAAAGCAGGATGCAGTGAATGCGATGGCCGCCTCTCTCAGCGCGATCAAACTCGTCCTCAAGGACGCTGATTTCACCGCGCTCGACGCAATCATTAAAACCGCTGCTGATAAGCTTGCTTCCCCTGATATCAACACCTACACGCCCGACTCCGTCGCCGCTCTGAAGGCAGCCCTGGAAGAGGCGAAGAATATCGACCGCGACCTTTCCATCCTCGATCAGGCCGATGTGGATGCTGCTGTTGCAAACGTCCAAAAAGCACTCGACGCGATGACGCAGTATGACGCGCTCACCTCCGTGGCTATCACCAGCGGCGGTAATGTAGTCGACGGCATCCTGTATGTCAAGGTTCCGTGGTACAAGACCTACAAGAGCCAGTCCGTGGAAGTCGGCTTCCAAGTGAACGCCGGCGCCGACGTGAAGAGCGTAAGCTGGAACTATGCAAACTGGTCCATCGACAAGCCGGAAGCGACGATCGAAACCCCCACTGCCAACACGACGGTCATCCGCCCGAACGGCAAGGGCATCGGCGCCCGCTCCTGCTGGATCACAGTTACGGTGGAGGATTTCTACGGCAATACCGTTACCTCCTCCCCCATCAAGGTCCGCTTCTATAACTGGAATTGGCAGATCAAATGAATGCGTTCAGGCCGCTTTTCAAAGCATCTGAACATTAACTAGGGGTTCCCCGCCGGATATGTTTCCGGCGGGGGATTCCTTTTTTTAATTGCCTGAAAAGGCCTCGTTCCGTCCGTTCTTGCGTTCACACTTTCACACAATCGATCAAAACGTCTCTCCAAAGTGCCAACCGCGCCATTTTCCCCTGCCAAAAGCCTATAAAATCTTGCTAATTCCATGATAGTATGGTAGAATAAAGTGTTTCGAGATATAGTCATTGGAGGGTTTCATATGTCAGGACATTCCAAGTGGAGCACGATCAAGCGCAAGAAGGAAAAAACGGACGGCCAGCGTGCAAAAATCTTCACGAAAATCGGCCGTGAAATTGGCGTAGCGGTGCGGGAAGGCGGGCCGGATCCATCCTCTAACTCCAAACTGCGGGATGTGATTGCAAAGGCGAAGGCCAATAATGTGCCCAACGATAATATCGACCGCATCATTAAAAAAGCAGCCGGTGAAGGCGGCGCGGATAATTACGAAGAGATCGTTTATGAAGGCTATGGCCCCTGCGGAGTCGCCGTTATTGTGGAAACGCTCACAGATAACCGCAACCGCACCGCCGCTGATATGCGCCATTATTTTGATAAATACGGCGGAAACATGGGCCAGACAGGCTGCGTCGGCTTTCTGTTCAACCGGCAGGGCGTTATCGCCATCGAGATGGAAGGCTGGATGAAGAAAAGGTTATGGAAGATGCGCTGGAGGCTGGCGCAGTCGACTTTTTGACGGACGAGGATGTTTTCGACATCCGCACGGATCCAAGTGATTTCACCGGCGTGTGCGATGATCTGGAAGCCAAGGGCTATACCTTTGTTTCCGCTGAAATCGAATATGTTCCCACTACCTATACGAAATTGAGCGATCCGGATGATATCAAAAACATGGCCAAGATGCTGGAAATGTTTGAGGATAACGACGACGTTCAGAATGTTTGGCACAATTGGGAGAACGCCGACGATGCAGAGTAATCTCCTCCTCCTGCTTCCCAATTCATGAATCAGCAAGGCCCGCCGCAAACAATCACTTTGCGGCGGGCTTTATTGCAGTTGACGAAGAGAAGAGAATCCCTTATGATAACACTATCAGAAAAAGAAAGGAATGAGAAAATGAAAAGGATTATCTGTGCCGTATTGGCTGTTGTGATGATCGTTTCACTTGCCGGCTGCGGCGGAGAAAAGCCGGAAGAAGTCGTCGAGCGAGTCACCCAGGCATTAAGGAAGGAAGATGGAAAGCGTCAAGGAGAATATCGATCTCAATGCCCTGGAGAGCTTGCTCCCGGATTCAGGGAGCGAAAGCACCAAAGCGGCAACGAGTGAAGAATCCCTGATTTCGGGTGGAAAAGCCTCCTATTTCCCGATTGACGATACGCTGGGCAAGATTACGGTCAAGATCCTTTCCTCTGAAAAGGATGGCGATCATGCCACCGTGAAGGCAGAGTGCACCGCCGTGGACCTCACAGAGTTCCTTAAGGGCTATATGCAGAAGAGCATGGAAAATGCGCTCGATTTCACAAAGGATGACGCCGCAAAGGACGCAGCACTGAACCAATACGCCGCCGATTATTTGGCGCAAGAGGATGTGCCGATGAAAACGACCACGGTGGATATTCAGCTTGTAAAAGCCGACCAAACCTGGAAAATCACTTCTACAACTGAATATCTCGACGCGCTGACCGGCGGCTATCTGTCGGCTGTCAAATCCTTGGCAGACAGCTTCGGTGGATAAAGCGGTTTAAAATTGGCCTGAAATGCCCTGTAAGGAATTTGAGCCTAAAAGCAAAAAAGTATTCCTA
>ENA-OQEN01000246-OQEN01000246.1-human-gut-metagenome-genome-assembly--contig:-NODE-246-length-23785-cov-4.698411_pt1 | contig 23785 bp, 38 predicted proteins | sample MGYA00242791_ERZ504627 | MGnify/ENA primary metagenome ERZ504627 (study PRJEB26092, sample SAMD00036316) | human gut metagenome | host: Homo sapiens | study: EMG produced TPA metagenomics assembly of... | reverse complement strand
TCCATAATGGCCATCAGCGTTTCCAGCTGCCGGTCTGGGCGTAGTCCGCCACGGTGACGCCCCGGCGGGAGGCGATGTCCAGAAAGCCCAGGCGGTGCAGCTCCCGCAGGCCCTCATGGACCACGGTCTTGCTGATGTGCATGGTGTCGGCCAGCTCCCGCTCCGTGGGCAGCCGGTCGCCGGGCTTCAGCTGCCCGGACAGAATCGCCCCCTCCACCTGCTGGATAAACAGCTCCCGGATAGACGGGGCCACAATGGGGCGGAAATCCATGGCATATCCTCCTTCTGGTCCGACCAGGACCATAAAATAAGATATCATAACTTAGAGAAACAGTCAATAGCTTTTTGCGGCAGAAGTTGCTATTATAATAGTGAGTTAGTATCGAAAAAACCGCCCATTGAGCGGAAATGAAGGAGATTTGACATGGGAAAGAACATCAACGGCGATCGTCCCACCGCGTTCCCCCTGGAGCAGGAGAAGCTGCCCTTTACCATCCCTGTGGTGGACGAGCCCCGGCCCAAGATTGCGAAGCTGGTGGCCATGATTACCGACCGGGTGCCCGCCAAGCTCAAGGGAGTCAAGGGCAACGATCCGGAATACTGGGGCCTGGCGGACCTGGTCACCGACGAAATGGCGGACGTGGCCCTGAAGATGGGCGTCCGCAAGCCCAAGACCATCGGGCAGCTGATGAAGCTGACCAAGCTGGAGCGGGAGCCTCTGCAGAAGCTGCTGGACGACATGGCTGGGTGGGCCTGATCGAATACAACTGGGAAAACCTGGACGGGAAGAATCCCAACCACGAAAAGCGGTATGTCCTGCCCCAGTTCGTCCCCGGCAGCGCCGAGTTCTTCAACATGCGGCGCAGCCAGATGGACGAGCATCCCCAGGTGGCGGCCTTCTTTGAGCGGATGACCTTCCTGCCCCTGGAGAAGATCACCCCCATGGTGCCTCCCGGAGGGGCCGGCATCGGCATGCACGTGATCCCCGTGGAAAAGGCCATCGAAACGGAGAACGAGGCCGTGGGCCTGGAGAAGATCTCCTATTGGCTGCACAAGTACGAGGCAAGTACGCCAAGAGCATGTGCTCCTGCCGGGCCAGCCGCCAGTATCTGAACGAGGCTGCGGCGACGACCCGGAAAGCTGGTGCATCGCCGTGGGCGACATGGCCACCTATATCGTGGAAACCGGCCGGGGCGAGTACATCACCTATGACGAGGCCATGGAGATCTTCAAAAAGGCCGAGGACAACGGCTTCGTCCACCAGATCACCAACATCGACGGCGAGCAGAAGATCTTCGGCATCTGCAACTGCAACGTCAACGTCTGCAATGCCCTGCGCACCAGCCAGCTGTTCAACACCCCCAACATGTCCCGCAGCGCCTATGTGGCCCGGGTGGAGACGGACCAGTGCGTGGCCTGCGGCCGGTGCGTGGAATACTGTCCCGCCGGTGCGGTGAAGCTGGGTCAGAAGCTGTGCACCAAGGACGGCCCCGTGGAATATCCCCGGCAGGAGCTGCCGGATGCGGTGAAGTGGGGCCCGACAAGTGGTCCATCGACTACCGGGACAAGAACCGCATCAACTGCTACGACACCGGCACCGCCCCCTGCAAGACCGCCTGCCCCGCCCACATCGCCGTGCAGGGCTATCTGAAGCTGGCGGCCCAGGGCAAGTATCGGGAGGCGCTGCAGCTGATCAAGCGGGAGAATCCCTTCCCCGCCGTGTGCGGCCGCATCTGCAACCGCCGGTGCGAGGATGCCTGCACCCGGGGCACCGTGGACCAGGCCGTGGCCATCGACGAGGTGAAGCGGTTCATTGCCCAGCAGGACCTGGACGCCGCCACCCGGTTCGTGCCGGAGAAGGTGATCCCCAAGGTAGACGGCGAGTTCGATCAGCAGATCGCTATCATCGGCGGCGGCCTGCGGGCCTGTCCTGCGCCTATTACCTGGCGGAGAAGGCTACCGCCCCACCGTGTTTGAAAAGGAGCAGCGTCTGGGCGGCATGCTGGAGAACGGCCTGCCCAGCTTCCGGCTGGAGAAGGACGTGGTCCAGGCGGAGATCGACGTGCTGCGGGAGATGGGCGTTCAGTTCCGCTGCGGCGTGGAGGTGGGCAAGGATGTGACCATTGCTCAGCTGCGCCAGGAGGGCTTCCGGGGCTTCTATGTGGCCGTGGGCCTGCAGTCCGGCGGCAAGCTGGATATCCCCGGCGGCGACGCTCAGGCGTTATGGCCGGTATCGACTTCATGCGCCAGGTAAACGGCGGCCAGTGCAGCAAGCTGGCGGGCCCGTGGTGGTCATCGGCGGCGGCAACATCGCGGCGGACGTGGCCCGGACGGCGGTGCGCTGCGGCGCGGAGTCCGTGGACCTGTACTGCCTGGAGGGCTATGATGAAATGCCCATGGGCGCGGAGGACCGGGGCGAGTGCGAGCGCGACGGCGTGACCATCCACGCCGGATGGGGCCAGACGGAGGTGGTGACCCGGGACGGTCATGCCGCCGGGATCCGCTTCCGCAAGTGCCTGCGGGTGAAGGACGACCAGGGGCGCTTCGCACCGGTGTTCGACGATAACGATGCCTGCGAGGCGGCCTGTGCCACGGTGCTGTACTGCATCGGTCAGAAGGTGGATTGGCGGCAGCTGCTGACGGGCACCGCCGTGACCTTCAACCCCAACGGCACCGCCCAGGTGGACCCGGTAACGTATCAGACGGCGGAGCCCGACATTTTCGCCGGAGGCGATGCCGTCACCGGCCAGAAGTTTGCCATCGACGCCATTGCCGCCGGCAAGGAGGGCGCCATTTCCCTGCACCGGTTCGTGCAGAAGGCAACCCTGACCATCGGCCGCAACCGCCGCCAGTTTGTGGAGCTGGACAAGGAGAACGCCCTGATCCCCGTGGGCTTCGACAACACGCCCCGCCAGCGGATCGGGTACAACGAGGCCCTGCGCCGGACCTTCCGGGACGAGCGGGTGGCCTTCACCGCCGAACAGGTGCAGAAGGAGACGGCTCGCTGCCTCAGCTGCGGCGCCTCCGTGGTGGACCCCAACAAGTGCATCGGCTGCGGTGTGTGCACCACCAAGTGCGCCTTTGACGCCATCCATCTGCACCGGGAGCGGCCGGAGTGCACCAACATGATCCCCTCCGAGGATAAGATGAAGGCCATCCTGCCCTACATGGTGAAGCGGCAGATCAAGATCCGGAAGGCCGGGAAGAAATAATGCACGAGCTGGGCATCGTTTTTCATGTGATCCGGGCCGTGGAGGACATTGGGCGGCAGCAGCAGCTCACCGATGTGGCGTCGGTGACGCTGGAGCTGGGCCAGGTGTCCGGTGTGGTGCCCCATGAGCTGGAGAGCTGCTGGAAATGGGCTGTGGCCCGGACGGAGCTGATGCCCCGGGCACAGCTGCGGTTCGAGACGGTCCACGCCATCACTCACTGCGATGGCTGCGGCCAGGACTATGACACCGTACCCCAAGGCCGGATGTGTCCCTTCTGCGGCAGCGAGGACACCTGGCTGGTTCAGGGAAATGAAGTGAATATCAAAGAGATTGAGGCGCAGTAGCCTGTGTCCGCCCCCGTTTGCCATTGACAAGCGGGGGCGGACGGCGTATAATGACAATATATATTGAATGCATTGAGAGATTGAGTCATGCAAAGGGCCGCCCGGGAGACCGGGCGGGCTTTGGCGTGGCTCTTTTTTCGCGGAAAGGAGCACTTTGTATGCAGGATGTGGTCATCATCGGCGGCGGCGCAGTGGCTGCGCCGTGGCCCGGGAGCTGAGCCGCTGGCAGCTGGACGTGTGCCTGGTGGAGCAGGGAGAGGACGTATGCGTGGGCACCAGCAAAGCCAATTCCGCCATCGTTCACGCCGGGTTCGACGCTCCGGCGGGGAGTCTGAAGGCCCGGTTCAACGTGGAGGGCAGCCGCCGGATGGAGGCGCTGTCCCGGGAGCTGGACTTCCCCTATCGCCGGAACGGGGCCCTGGTGCTATGCTTTGAGGAGGCGGGCCTGCCCCATCTGGAGGAGCTTCTGCACCGGGGACAGGTCAACGGCGTGGAGGGCCTGGAGATCGTCCGGGGAGAGCAGCTTCGTGCGCTGGAGCCTGCCCTGTCGGAGAAGGCCGTTGCCGCCCTGTACGCCCCCAGCAGCGCCATCATCTGTCCCTTCGGCATGACCATCGCCCTGGCGGAGAACGCCGCTCATAACGGCGTGACCTTCCGCTTCGACACCCGGGTGGAGCGCATCCGCCGGACTCAGGCGGGCTATACCTGGAAACCAACCGGGGGACCATGGAGACCCGGGCCGTAATCAGCGCCGCCGGTGTGTGGGGCGATATGCTCCATAACCAGGTGTGCAGCGATACCGCCCGCATCGTGCCTCGCCGGGGTGAATACTGCCTGCTGGACAAGAAGGACGGCGGCCTGGTGCAGCGCACCGTGTTCCAGCTGCCGGGCCCCATGGGCAAGGGCGTGCTGGTAACGCCCACGGTCCATGGCAACCTGTTGGTGGGCCCCACCGCTGCGGACCAGGAGCAGCGGGACCTGACCGCCACCACGGCGGAGGGACTGGCCTTTGCCCAGGATATGGCTCGCAAGAGCGTGCCGGGTCTGCCGCTGCGGGACGTGATCACCAGCTTTGCCGGGCTGCGGGCCCATCTGGCGGAGGGGGACGACGATTTCCGCGTGGGGCAGCCTGTCCCCGGCTATTTCGAGGCCCTGGGCATCGAGTCCCCGGGGCTGTCCTCCGCTCCGGCCATCGGCGCATATCTGGCGGAGCAGGCGGCGGCGTATCTGAATGCGCGGCAGAAGCAGAACTTCGACCCCGTGCGGCGGGACATCGTCCACCTGCGGGAGCTGCCCTTTGCCCGGCGGCAGCGCCTGGCAGAGGAGAACCCCGCTTACGGCAACATCGTGTGCCGCTGCGAGGGCATCAGCGAGGGGGAGATCGTGGACGCATCCACCGGGTCCCCGGGGCCCGGTCCTGGATGGGGTGAAGCGCCGGGTGCGGGCCGGTATGGGCCGGTGCCAGGGAGGCTTCTGCACCCCCCGGGTCATGGAGATCCTGGCCCGGGAGCTGGGGATACCCCAGACGGAGCTGACGAAAAACGGCGGAGCATCCCGGCTGCTGACCGGCCGGACCAAGGAGGAAGCATGATGAAACACGTACAGCTTGCCATTATCGGCGGAGGCCCTGCGGGCCTGGCCGCCGCCATCGCCGCCCGGAGCCGGGGTGCAGGATCTGCTGATCCTCGAGCGGGACCGGGAGCTGGGCGGTATTCTGAACCAGTGCATCCACGCGGGCTTCGGCCTGCACACCTTTTCCCAGGAGCTTACCGGGCCGGAATACGCCCGGCGGTTCGCGGACCAGGTCCGGGAGCTGGAGATTCCGTATCTGCTGAACACCATGGTGCTGGACCTGTCCCGGGACCGGGTGCTGACGGTGACGGGCCGGGAAACGGGCCTGGTGCAGCTGGACGCCGATGCGGTGATCCTGGCCATGGGCTGCCGGGAGCGGCCCCGGGGCGCGCTGAACATCCCCGGCTGCCGCCCGGCGGGCATTTACTCCGCCGGTACCGCCCAGCGGCTGGTGAACATGGAGGGGCTGATGCCGGCCGGGACGTGGTGATCCTGGCAGCGGCGACATCGGCCTGATTATGGCCCGGCGCATGACCCTGGAGGGGGCCAAAGTCCACGCAGTGGCGGAGGTCATGCCCTATTCCGGCGGCCTGAAGCGGAACATCGTCCAGTGCCTGGAGGATTTCGATATTCCCCTGTACCTGTCCACCACGGTGGTGGATATTCACGGACAGGAACGGCTGGAGGGTGTGACCCTGGCCCGGGTGGACGAAAACCGCCGCCCCATCCCCGGCACGGAGCGGGACATCCCCTGCGACACCCTGCTGCTGTCGGTGGGTCTGCTGCCGGAAAACGAGCTGAGTCAGCAGGCAGGCGTCCGGCTGGACGCCGTTACCGGCGGCCCGGAGGTTGGGGACGATCTGTCCACCTCTATCCCGGTGTGTTTGCCTGCGGCAACGTGCTGCATGTCCACGATCTGGTGGACTTTGTGTCCCAGGAGGCGGCACGGGCAGGAGAAAACGCTGCCCGGTACCTGCTGGAGCAGCGGCGGGAGCGGCAAACCGTCCGCCTGACCGGGAAAAACGGCGTGCGGTATACAGTGCCGCAGTATCTGGACCGGAGGGGATGGAGGAGTCCGTCACCGTCCGGTTCCGGGTGGGAAAGCCGTATCAGAACGCCGACCTGGCGGTCTACGCCGACGGAGCGCTGCTGCGCCGGGTGCATAAGCGCATCCTGACCCCCGGCGAGATGGAGCAGCTGACCCTGCGGCGGGCAGACCTGCCCCGGGAGTTGGCGGAGATCACCATTCAGGTGGAGGAGGTGGCACAATGAGCATCCGCGAACTGACGTGTATCGGCTGCCCTATGGGCTGCCAGCTGACCGCCGTTATGGACGGCAGCCGGGTGACGGAGGTCACCGGCAACACCTGCCCCCGGGGGGACGCCTACGCCCGGAAGGAGTGTACCCATCCGGCCCGCACCGTTACCGGCACCGTCCGGGTCACCGGCGGCCTGCTGCCGGTGGTGTCCGTCCGCACCGCCGGAGAGGTGCCCAAGGAGAAGGTGCTGGACGTGGCCCGGGCGTTATGCCGGGTGCACTTGACGGCCCCGGTGCAGGCCGGGGATGTGGTGATCCCCGACGTATTGGGCACCGGCGTGGACGTGGTGGCCACCCGGTCCGTGTAATCGTATAGGAAAAGAGCATCCGCAGGGGCCTGCGGATGCTCTTTTTAGCCCGGTACAGGGTCTGCCGCTTGGGGGAAATGCCCCCGGGAAAATCACCGGTTGACAGGGATGCCGGGAACAGTATATAATAACTTGAATCATAAATCCCTGTAAAAATGATTGTTTTCACCATGAAAACTGATATTTCATATTAGCAAATAAGGAGGCTATACATGGATATTTTTGAAAAATGCAGCGCCCCCTCTCTGGCCAAGGAACTGAAGGAGGCGGGAGTATATCCCTATTTCCACGCATTGCAGTCCCGGCAGGACGTGGAGGTGCAGATGGAGGGTAAGCGCCGCATTATGCTGGGCTCCAATAACTATCTGGGCCTGACCATCGCGCCGGATGTGGTGGAGGCAGGCATTCACGCCCTGGAGCGGTACGGCACCGGGTGCAGCGGCTCACGGTTCTTAAACGGCACCCTGGAGATGCACCTGGAGCTGGAGGCAGAGCTGGGGAAGTTTCTGCGCAAGCCCGGCATCGTCACCTTCGGCACTGGGTTCCAGGCCAATGTGGGCATTATCAGCGCCCTGGTGGACCGGCACGACTATGTGATCTGCGACCGGGAGAATCACGCCTCCATCTATGCCGGGTGCCAGCTGAGCTACGGCAAGATGCTGCGCTATCGCCACAGCGACATGGAGGAGCTGGAGAAGTGCCTGCAGCGGGTGCCGGAAAAGAACGGCGCCCTGATCGTCACCGACGGCGTGTTCTCCATGGGCGGCGACATCGCCAGACTGCCGGAGATCTGCGCCCTGGCCAAAAAGTACGGGGCACGGGTCATGGTGGACGACGCCCACGGCCTGGGCGTTCTGGGCCAGGGCGGCCGGGGCACGGCCAGCTACTTCGGCCTGGAGGACCAGGTGGACATCTATATGGGCACGTTTTCCAAGTCCCTGGCGTCCCTGGGCGGATACATGGCGGCCTCGGAGGAGGTGGCGGACTTTGTGCGCCACGCGTCCCGGCCCTTCATCTTCTCGGCGTCCATTCCGCCGGCCAACTGCGCCACGGCCCTGGCGGCCCTGCGGCACCTGGAGCAGCATCCCGAGCTGCCGGAGCGGCTGCGGGAGCTGAGCCTCTATGCCCGCAAGGGCATGACGGACCGGGGACTGAAGATCCGGGAGTCCGCCCTGACGGCCCCCACGCCCATCATCCCCATCTATACCTACGAGACCTACCACACCCTGGAGGTGGCCCGGGAGATCTATGACCGGGGCGTGTATGTGAATCCCACCCTGCCCCCGGCCACGCCGGAGGGGGAGGCCCTGCTGCGGACCAGCTATATGGCCACCCATACCGAGGCCCTGCTGGACGAGGCCATGGACATCATGGCGGACGTGCTGGTGAAAGACCATGAGTGAGATTGCGGTTATCACCGGAGGCACCTCCGGCATCGGAAAGGCTACGGCCCTGTGCCTGCGGGATGCGGGCTATGATGTGTATGAGCTCAGCCGCCGGGAGCAGGGGGTGGAGGGTCTGCACCACATCCGCTGCGACATTACCGACGAGGACCAGGTCCGCGCCGCCGTGGCGGAGATCATCGGCCAGGCCGGACGCATCGATGTGCTCATCAACAACGCAGGCTTCGGCATCTCCGGAGCGGTGGAGTTTACGGACACGGCGGAGGCCCAGCGGCTGCTGGACGTGAACTTCTTCGGCATGGTGCGGATGAACAAGGCCGTGATCCCCACATGCGCCGGGCGGGCCGGGGCCGCATCGTGAACCTGAGCTCTGTGGCGGCGCCCTGCCCCATTCCGTTCCAGGCGTATTACTCCGCCGGCAAGGCGGCGGTGAACGCGTATGCTATGGCCCTGGCCAACGAGCTGCGGCCCTTTGGCATTACCGTGTGCGCCGTACAGCCCGGAGATATTCACACGGGCTTTACCGCCGCCCGGGTGAAAACCATGGCCGGAGACGACGTGTATCAGGGCCGCATCGGCCGGTCCGTCCAGAGGATGGAGCACGACGAGCAGACGGGTATGGACCCGGCCAAGGCCGGAGCGTTTATCGCCCGGGTGGCCATGAAGCGGCGGCCCAAGCCCATCTATACCATACGGCTGGACTATCAGTTCTTTGTATTCCTGACCCGCATTCTGCCGGGACGGACGCTGAACTGGCTTATTGGCTTGCTGTACGCCAGGTGAGCGTGCCGGAGAGAAATACACAGATACCCCCTGGACCGGTCTTGCCGGGCCCAGGGGGGTATTTTGCGGGGTCCGACGGTCTGCACCATCCAATATGTATCGTAGTCCTACGCCCCCATTTCAGGGGAGGCAAATTTTTCTTGCATTTGTCCACAAAATAAGGTATAATAATCGAGCTGTATGCCGGTGTGATGGAATGGTAGACGTAGCGGATTCAAAATCCGCCGGGGGCGACTCCGTGTGGGTTCGAGTCCCACCACCGGCACCATATCGAGTGGTCATAAGGGATTTCACTTATGACCGCTCGATTTTTTCTGTTCTGTTATAATCTGATGCAGGGGAGCAGCATTTCTGTTACCTCCTTTTTGCGCAAGCGGCTGCCGGTGCCTCCTGTGCATCGGCAGCGCCCGCTGAATGGGGATATTTACTTGATGAGTCCGCTTTCCTTCAGCAGGAGCTCAATATCGGTGCCCTTGACCTTTTTCAGGAGCACCTTGAGCATTTCCCTCTCCTTGAAGGACAGCGGCGCCTCGCTGATAGGCTTCTTGTCGATGGCGTAGTAGCAGGCACGCAGGATCTCACGCACATCGTACTTGCTGCCCCAGACCTCCGGCACGCCGCGGTCGATGTCCAGCAGGGTATAGACCGACTCCATACCCGTACGCATGGAATACTCGGTGGTGAAGATGGTGTCACGGGGCGTCTCGGCGAACTGACCGATGAAGGCAAAGTTCACGGCGCCGTCGGGCACGACCTTGGGACGGTCAGATTCCTTGCGGGGCTGGAAGAAGGCGTTGATATAGGGCATAAAGCAGGTGGTGGTATTGCAGGCATCGTGGGCCAGCGCATCGATCTTTTCGGTGGGCACGCCGATGTGATACAGCCACTCACGGCAGACCTCCTCGCCGGTGCAGTCCCGCATGGCCTTTTTCACATAGTTGCCTTCTCTGTTGGTATTCAGAGAATACAGCCACACAAGCACCATGTTCTTATCCTGGGACTTGAATTGGGGCTGGCGGTTGATGGTCCAGGAAAGATACCAGTTGTCGGTGCTGTCCTTGACGGTGACGATACCGCCGGTGGTCACCTTGCCGGAGCGGGGATCACGCTTGCAGATGCTCATAATATGCCGGATGATCTCCTCGTTGGAGGTGGCCACGGTAGCGCTCATCCAGTTGGTGGCGTCCACATCGGAGCAGAAGGCATCGGGGTTGCCGTACTCGCCGTGCTCCGCCTGCGCGGCAATGGCCTTCCACATATCCCAGGACTCACCTGCGCCGTTTTTCACGCCGGACAGGTCGGGGGCATGGGTCTGGTCGCCATAGCAGGAGGTGTCGGTGCAGCAGCCGTTGGTGATGAACACCAGATCGTCCTCGATGAGGTCGATGGTCTGCTCCCTGCCGTCCTTGACATACACGATCTGCCGGGCAACCTTCTTGTCGCCCTCGGTCTCGATGATGACATTCCTGACATCCATGCCATACTCGATATGCACACCGTGAGACTCCAGATATTTCACCAGCGGCAGGATCATGCTTTCATACTGGTTATACTTGGTGAAGCGCAGGGCGCTGAAATCGGGCAGGCCGTCGATGTGATGGACATAGCGGCACAGATACCGTTTCATCTCCAGAGCACTGGACCAACGCTGGAAAGCGAACATGGTCTGCCAATACAGCCAGAAGTTTGTATTCCAGAAGGAATCGGGCAGAACATCGGATATCTTCTTGTCCTCCAGATCCTTTTCCGGGGTCATAAACAGCTTGGACAGGGCCATGGCGGAGTCCTTGTCCAGCTTGAACTGCTTATCCGTGTGGGCATCCTCACCGCGGTTCACGCTGGCGCGGCACAGAGAATAGTTGGGATCGTGCTTGTTGAGCCAATAATACTCATCCAGAACAGAGATGCCCGGCGTCTCGATGGACGGAACATCACGGAAGGTGTCCCACATGACCTCAAAATGGTTGTCCATCTCACGGCCGCCCCGCATAAAGAAGCCCTTGGTGATGTCCTTGCGGCCGTCGCAGCTGCCGCCTGCCAGGTCCAGCTTTTCAAATACATGGATGTGCTCGCCCTTCATCTGTCCGTCGCGGACCAGATAGAAAGCGGCGGTCAGGCCGGCAAGGCCGGTGCCGATGATATAAGCCGATTTTTTGTCCACATCCTTGGGCTTTTCGGGATGGGCAAAGGACTCGTAAGTGCCAGCAGAGTAATACATAACAAAACCTCCTGTTTTTTTCTTTCGATGGTCTCATTATAGCGTTTCCCGTCCGGCTTACAATAAACAGAAAAAACTCCGTGATAAAAGTCTTATCACGGAGCCGCAAAGTGTAAAAATTATCATCAGATTCGCAAAAATGATAAAATCAGAATTGGAAACGGGAGAGCGCTGCTGACACAGAGCCTTTGATAAGCCTGGCAAGCCTGTCCACGATCTGCTGCGGGTCCTCCCGCATATCGTCTTTGATCCAGTCGAGCATCAGCCCGATAAAGATGTATGAATAGATCTGGGCGATGAATTGCTTGTCCTCGTCCCGGACCTTCATTTCACCGACTTCTTCATTGATCACATCCAGCAAAAGCCGGTCTACCAGCGGCCGCAGATATTTCTCGACCTGTTCCCTGTGGACGCAGCGGTAAACATTCAGAATAAAGGGCTTGTTATCCTGTACCGCCTCGAAGATCTGCAAAAATCCCTGCTGCCACGTTTCATAAGTCTTTTTCTCATCCAGCGCTCTCTTGGCATCCTCCAGGCAAGACCATTCCACAAGATCGTAAATATCCTTGAAGTGGTAATAAAAGGTCATGCGGTTGATACCGCAGTCCTCGGCAATGTCATTGATGGTGATTTTGGTCAGCGGTTTTTTCAGCAGCAAATTCTTCAGTGACTGTTCCAAGGCTCGTTTTGTTACCTGTGACACAGCAGCTTGCTCCTTCCTTATATGATCGGCCTCGCAGCAGTTCTCTGCGAAGTGTGGGGCCAGTTCGTTTTCATCCTGTATTTTACAGGATTTGAGGCAAAGACGCAAGCTCCGCCAGAATACCGGGTGGTCGTAAACAGAAAAAATCAAAAAATGAACACCGCACCATATTTCTCCGGACCTTGGTCCGACCCTTTTTGCAACAGCCTCCATGGGCTGCCCAATTACATATTCCCCTGCCTTTGAAATAAATTTTTGAAAAGGCCTTGACTTTGCCGCCTGTGTGTGGTACCATAATCCCTGCCGATATCCGCCGGTGTGGTGGAATGGTAGACACAGGAGACTTAAAATCTCCCGGTAGCAATACCGTACCGGTTCGAGTCCGGTCACCGGCACCAACCGGGTCCAATTCAATATCGCGGAGTAGAGCAGTTGGTAGCTCGTCGGGCTCATAACCCGGAGGTCGGAGGTTCAAGTCCTCCCTCCGCAACCATGTTGTGCAACCAAAAAAGATATTGCACCGGAAAACCCAGAAACCACAACGGTTTCTGGGCTTTTTCGTACCCCGATTTTCAAGTGCAAACAAAAAGATATTTTTCTTTGTTGAGAGGACTTGAACTACCGACCCCCACTATTTCAGGCGGCTTTCAAGAGGATTTTTCTTCCGAAAGCCGCCTTTTTTTCGTTTTCGCAGAAAATTTTTTCTAAGAGGTCTTCCCCCACATGTTCAGAAAAGAGGTTTGCCCTACATTTTGGGGCAAACCTCACTTAACTTAATAACACCGTAATCTATGGGCTGACTTTGTAGAAGTAATTCTATGAAGTCAGCCCTTTTTTATTTTCTATGAAAGGAATGAGCACCATGATCAAAATCAGAATCAGAAATGACGATCACGAGATCGACCTGCAGTTTCCCATCAGCGAAAACAAACTGTACGCAAAGCTTGCTGAGATCCACGCCATTGAGGGCAAGGATGCCCCGCAGTCAGCATTCGTGACAGAGGTCTATTGGCCGGAGGAACTCTCCATGCTGAAAGACCGCTTCGCCAATCTGGACGAGCTGAACTACCTCGCCAGGAGGATGGAGAGCTTCGACTACCACGAATACGATCAGTTCCTTATCGGCATCACCAAGCTGGAAAACCCCACCGAGAAGGATCTCATCAATCTGACCTTCAACCTCGACCACTTCACGCTGTGCAAGGATGTCAGCAGCTATGGAAAGATCGGCAGAGAGTATGTGATGAATACGGAAGGCGCCGTTCCCGCCCATGACGAGGATGATCCGAAATACGCTGCCATCGGCAAGGCTCTCATCGACCGAGGGCTGGCGCAGATCACCGCAAAAGGTTTGCTCATCTACAATCCCTTCGACGAGCTGACCGAGGTATACGACGGTCAGACCTTCCCCGAATACTACTATGAGAATACCCTTGCCAGCGCAGAGGTCAGCTATAACGGCCGTACCGAGCTGCTCCTGCTCCCCGGTGAAGAACTTGCAATCCAGAAGGCGCTTGCCCGGCTCGGCGCTCCTTCCGACAGCGACTGCGAGATCAGGTTCTGTCTCAGTAAGGGAGAGATGACGCCTGGGAGGAACGCATCGAAGGCATCATCCGCTCTGAAGGACTGTATGAGGCGAACAAAATGCTTCGCTTTCTGGACACCGGCGATATGGATTGGGGCAAGCTGACTGCCGCCGTCGAGCTCACAGATGCAAAGAGCGCCGCAACATCGGCGCTGTCGCAGAGCATCTTGGCGAGTTTGCCTATATTCCCGACGCAAAGAGCGAATCCGACGTCGGCCATTTCCTCGTGGACAATGTGGAAGAATACGAGATGAACATCGAAATGGAGGAATACTGGCAAGTGACGAAAAGGGTTGCTCATGAAGATAAAACTCTTTACCGAATGTGTGAGTCCACTGAGCCGGAATAGCTCGAATGTGTTTCCCGCTCGGTGTGAGAGCTGGACGCTGCTTGCCCCGCCCTCGCCGGACTCCTTGGTGGGAAGGACATATGACTTGAAAAAGGCCTCAGAGTCTTTAGCGTCGAAGATATACGCAAGTTCTCCTTCGCCTTCAAAGAGAAACCCTGTCATGCGGTATTTGCATTCGGTATTCCAGCCAAACAGAGAGAACACAGTGTCACTGAACGCGGCTGAAGGAATGTCCCTTGGCTTCGGTCTTCCTCCGCATGTCTTGGAGATGAGAACTCCATTGCGGTTGGACGCATCTGTCGGCCGAACTGCAAACTTCATCTCCACGGGATTGATGAGCAGCTCCACAAAGTTCTTCGTTCCGAACTTTTTGATACACTCCGTGCTGAACTTGATCTTACGATCTTGAAATGTCACGGTTGGATAGGTATATCCCCCGAAGAACTCCGTCCTTGTAATCTCAAAGCCGCGAAGATCGAAGTCACCGGCTTCCACCTGAATGGTCATCTCCTCCGGCTCCTGCGACTCGGACGGTACATTGTCGTCCTCGATGTATACGCTTTGCGCCGCATTCATGTAGTCCGCTTCTTTGAATCCGGCCCAGCGAGGATTGATAGTGACAAAACCTTTCAGAACGCCACTGTCGATCACGCGCAGCTCCGGAAGGATTGACTTATTCCCATACTTCGCATTGTCGAGCATCCGCTGAACAGCATTAAAATCATCCCGAGACACAATTGCCGTGTGATGGTTGAAGTACCAGCTCTGCGGCTTCTCTCCGCAGTTCTTCAAAGTGCGATGAGTGCGGTAGTTTTCGGTATAGGTCTTGCGGGTCAGAACATCACCACAGTGACGCTCATTGCGAAGTACTGAAGCGACGCCGCTGGCTGTCCAGCATAGCTTTCCGAAATAGGACAGCCGCTCCTGTGCAATGAGAGTATCCGCAATCTGCTGTGTGGAATAGCCGTACAGATACATATAGAACATGAGCTTGACCGTCGGCGCCTCTTCAGGATTAACCTGAAGTTCTCCCTCCTCGTCATGGGTATACCCGAACAGTTTGGGAGTAAGAGGAATGCATGATCCAATCGCATCCGCAGCGACGTTTCCATGCTGCGGCTTCGAGTATGCGACTCCTCTTCTGCCATTGTTGCCTGGAAGGTTAGCGCCATCTGCGAATCATCGTTGAGAGAGAAGATCGCCTCAGACTCGAAGAACACGCCAACCCGAGGTTTGAGCTCCGCAAGATTACGAACCGTACCGATGAAGTCCTCCACGTTTCTTGCGAATCGGGAGACGGATTTGGTTATGATCATGTCGATCTTCCCGGCTCGGCAGTCGGCAATCATTCTATTAAACTCATCCCGCTTTTTGAGGAAGTACCACTGATACCTTCGTCAGCGTAGATCTTAACCAGCGTCCAGTTCGGATGCCGAGTAACGAACTCTTCATAATACTTTTTCTGCAGCTCATACGAAGTGGTCTGCCTGACGTCATCCGTCGAGACACGGACATAAATCGCAACCCGCTGGTTGACGTCATTGTCGTAATAGTCTGTCTGCTTTTTCGCCGGAATGAACATATAGTTTTCCGGGTCGATGGTTACGTTGTACCGCTTCTTAACCTTCTGCTTCTGCTGTTCTTTCCGACGCTTGCTCTCGGTATCAAGCATCTTCTACACCTCCCATTAAGAGCGGAAGTTCTTCCGCCTCATCCTCCGGCAGCATTTCCCAATCTCCTGAGGGAAAGAACTCCCTGTCATGATTGTCATGCTGGTAATAGGAGGCAAGCGTGAAGATGTTCTCCGAAACAAAGTAGATCCCGACCGGTTTTTCAAGAGCAGCAAGCATACGAGTCAGGATCGTAATCTCATAGTGCTTTTTCGAAACATTAGATACCTTTTGCGTGATGATCAAGTCCACCTTCCGGCGAAGCAGTCACTCAGCAGCCTGCACCACTCTTTTGCGCTTTCCATATTAGGAGCTGTTGCTCCTTCATCAATATAGAAATCTACCAGCTCCCAATTGGGACAAAGCGCCATCGTATCCTGATACTGCCGGATGTGGTATTCAAGATAGTTGTCGTGTTTCGTCTGATTGAAGTAGCGAATATAGATGCCGACACGATAGTGACGCCTGGGACTCGGCTGTTCGTGCCGGATGGTTTTTAACCAAGCCTTGTGCTCGACGATCTGCTGATCCGCCTCATAGTTTCCTGTAAAGGGTACTGAGAAATCGGGAGTTACTTCGGCTTCGGCAAGTTTTTTGAATACTTCCAGCTCTTCCGGCATGGTATGCACCTCCATATGACATCGGGATAAGCACATTTTATCGGCTAAAGCCGAAAAAAAGAATAAACCGAGGGTCAAGTAAATGACTCTCGGTTAATGAAAGGCAAAAAATAACAGGTCGGAGCGATCTGACCTGTTAGTAATCCGTATTCGGTTTAGGGGAATGCATGGACTTCTTAACTTCCTTGACGATTTTGAGAATTGACTCGATCTCGGTCGGCGTACAGTCCTCAAGAAGTTCCGCAAACTCGCTTTTATAGATGTTGTTCACCTCGGGGATATCCGTGCGGAGAAGGACGTCAGCGGAAACCTGCAATGCCTCGACAATTCCAATGAAAGTAGTGAGCCGCATAGAAGACTTGCCCGTCTCGATATCGCTGACCTGAGACAAGGAGATATTCGCCTTATCCGCAAGATCGGCCTGGCTCATCTTCTTATTGGTTCGGATATCACGGATTCGTTTTCCGATTTCTATGACTTCCTCCGACCGCGGATTGCTTCTCACTTCTCTCACCTCCATTTCGGGTTAACCATAAACCCTAATAAAATTATATCGGGATTACGCCAAGTATCTATAGCGATAACGCCATGTCATCGGGTTAACGCTATAATAAACCAACTTTATTTTTGGAGGTTTTATTATGGCAATCAACTTCGTACAAATCGGCAAACACATCGGAGAGATCAGAAAGCGTCGAGGCCTCTCTCAGCAGAAGCTCTCGGAAATCATCGACAAGTCTCCAACCTATGTCAGCTACATAGAAGGCGGGCTGAAGTGCATGAGTCTCGACACCTTCGTCTCCATTGCGAATGCTCTCCAGGTATCAGCGGACGAGCTTCTCAAGGACAACATCGAGAACAACATCAAGGTGGCCAACCACGAATTTGCTTCCCTGATCGCGGACTGCAGCGAATACGAGAAGCGAGTCCTTCTATCGATGCTGAAGACAGCAAAGACAGCCATGCAGGAGAACCGCCACCTTCTGATGACTCGGCGTAAGTAAATTATATGGACACATTTTGAGAGACGCAATCGACCGAAAGTCAACGACTTCACTCCTGGTTTATGGATTCAAAGTTGGCCTGGTCGGTTTATTTCTATTCTCTCTGGACTTGTGCGAATGCCGCCGGTAATGTGTCTTGCTGACAGAATTACATTTTCGCCGAATCCTATTACATTTTCGGGAAAATCGAGATTTTTCAAGGGCTCATCAGTATAATAAAGTGCGAAAGGATGATGAACGATGATCTATTTCACGGGTGATATCCACGGCGCTGTCGACGGTATCGCTGACTTTATAAATAAAATACATCCCACCATGGAGGACGTGATCGTTCTCCTGGGGGATGTAGGAGCAAACTATTATACAGGCCGCAGGGACAACCTGCTGAAAGCCTTTCTCAATGACGCCGGAACGGTGTTCCTCTGTATCCACGGAAACCATGAAAGGCGTCCGACCACCATACCGGGATATGTTGAAACAGAGTGGCATGGCGGAAAAGCATGGGTTCAACCCGAGTATCCCAATCTAATCTTTGCCAGGGATGGCGAGATCTATACGCTGAACGGACTACGCTATCTTGTGATCGGCGGCGCTACAGTGTGGACAAGTACTACCGGTTAAGCCGCGGCTGGGGCTGGTGGCCTGACGAGCAGCCATCACCTGAGATCAAGACATTCGTAGAGCAGCAGATCAAAAGCAAGCCCTTCGACATAGTCTTGTCGCATACTTGCCCGTTCAAGTATGAGCAACCGAGATGTTTCTCGGTGGGATCGATCAAAGCACCGTGGATGACAGCACAGAGCGTTGGCTTGATACCATCGAAGAAGCAATTGAGTACAAGGCGTGGTTCTGCGGACATTGGCATACGGACAAGAGGATCGACAAAATGCACTTCCTGTTCCATTCCTTCGAATCCGATGAACAGTTCAAACAATCAATGGAGGATTGAACTATGAGAAAACTGCCCTCACTGACTGAGATAGAGCATATCACGTCCAAGGAGTTTGGAGAGAACATGGACGCCATTCTGGATCGGATTTCGAATGAAGATATTGCTCTCATCATCGATCATAACAGCAAATCTTACGTTCTCTGCCCGGCGAACTGGTTTGATCTCCGCGAGCTGAAGCATCTGGAGCTGATGGTCAGAAACGCTGTGCGGTTTGTTGTCTCCGTTGATAACTCCGATCTGACGGAAACTGTGCAGATGGTCAAGGATGTGGCTCCGGCTCTCTCGCCGGAGTGCATCGACAGTCTCCTTGAACTGGTCAGCGGTAGAAATGCCAAGGCAGGCGATAATGAGTGGGATGGACTGCGACAGGCTTTAGAAGCGGCTCTTCCGACAACAGAAAAAAGGAATGATGAAAATATACCATGATTTACTATATCGCGGACATGCACTTCGGACACAAGAACGTGCTCCGCTTTGACAACCGCCCTTTTGCGGATACGGATCTGATGGATGAAGTGCTGATTCACAACTGGAACGAGCGCGTCACAGGCGAAGATATAGTTTATGTTCTTGGCGACGCCTTCTGGAAGAACGAAGAAAACAGCGTGAAGATCATCCAGAGGCTCAACGGTCACAAGCACCTGATCCGAGGAAATCATGACCGAGTCCATGGCCGGCTGCGATTCCATTGGGAGAGCATCGAGCAGTATGCTGAAATCAACGATGGGAATACGCTGGTCATCATGAGCCACTATCCCATCATGTTCTATAAGAATCAGCACTATGACGCCGTCATGCTCTACGGTCATGTACATAATACCCGAGAGTGGCAGCTTGTAGAAAAGTGGAAGCACGAGCAGTGGGATATGGGTATTCCGAGCAGGCTGATCAACGTAGGGTGCATGATGGACTACATGAGATACACGCCCCGCACTCTTGAAGAACTGCTGGACGCCAATCCGATGCCGATATTCGACAGAATTCGACAAGATGGGACACCCGTCGACAGCCCTTCGGAGGACTCATGTAGTGGATAACCAAGATAAGCTCATTGATGACGTTGAAGTCATCGCAAAGAAGATAAAAGAACTTCACGCTTTGGCCTATGTCCGGTATTCCCGATTGGTGGATGCGGTGCTGGCCGACAGCCTAACGGATGAGAAACAGATTGAGCACATTCTTGACGGCATTTTAGACTTCGGAGATGACCTGCGCTTCCTGGAATTATCCAAGAAGCTTTGCCGCCATATCTACTACCGGTACCCGCACCTTGTGGGCAGCTTCATAAACATGTATCGAATGCTGTTCGAGGAGAAAGAGGATTCAGATGGAAATGGTGACGATTGAGGTCAGGCTCCCCAAAGAAATATATGATAAGGCTTCCGAGATTCTTGCCAGGCAGGGGCTCACAATGGAAGACGCCCTCATCCTGTTCTTCCAAGAGACAGCCAGACTCGGACGAATTCCTTTCGAGTATACAGAAGAAGATCTCGAAGAAGCCAGGAGATGGGAGAAGATGATGAACGATGATTTATGTGATGTCTGATATCCATGGAAATGCCATTCGGTTCAACTCCATCATGGAGCAGATTGATCTGCAGCCGGAGGACACCCTCTATGTTCTCGGAGATGTAATTGATCGGTACCCTGACGGCATCAGGATACTCCGTTTGCTGATGAGCATGCCCAACGTACAAATGCTTCTGGGCAATCACGAATACATGATGTTGAATGCCCTGGACCGGCTTGCTAAAGACAATCCCGAGTATCCACATGCTCTGCGACTTTGGTACCGAAACGGCGGGGATATCACGCACGAGTATATAAAACACATTCGAAAGTCTGTCCGTAAGGAGATATTCGATTATCTTCACAGCCTGCCTTTGAATATCGACATTGAGGTCAACGGTCAGCCGTATATCCTCGTGCATGGCGGCGCAATCGCAGCGTACCACAACTATATGTACAGGTACGATACCCAGGAAGAATATGCGGTATGGAACCGCATTTACTACAACGAGCCTGATATTGAGGGCAAAATCATAATCTTCGGTCATACACCGACATCGGAATACCAGCACAACAACCCGCTTGAGATATGGCAGTCGCCATCAGGAGGCAAAATCGGAATCGATTGCGGGTGCGGTTTCCCGCACCCATTATCACAAGGGCGGCATCCCGCATACGGAAGACTTGCTTGCCTGCGGTTGGATGATATGCAGGTGTTCTATTCGGAAGAAGAAATCCCCGAGGAGGTGGAGGAAATACTATGGTAGGAAATTCAATTCATGGAGAACGAGCCTTTGCGTATATACGGACATCTATGAATGCGAGTCAGCCTTCGGCAGATGATCAATACTGTGCCATTAGTGACTACTGTGAGGAACACGATGTGAAACTGGACAGCGTCTATACCGTTGCCGGAACGCCGGAATTCGCCAGCAAGTACTTGGATCAAATCATTGAGGAAATGCAGAAGAATTCCTGCAATACTCTCATCATCGCATCCAGATCCCGTCTCGGAAGAAACCACGAACAGGCAAGCAAACAACTTGAGAAATTCTCCGATTGCGGTATCCGTGTGTGCTCCGCACAGGATGATCTAATTGCAAACAAGGATAATGTCCCCGAGAAAGATATTGATGATGAAGAAGCCCAGGACGATGGCTTCCGCATGTCCATGTAAAACAAAGGTGGTGGGATTGAATGCACAAAAAACTTACGCAGCCCAAAGTGGATCACTACATCCATTGGCTCAGCAGAGATGATCACTTTGGAATGCACGGCTGCGTCTATGATGATAAGAGCGACAAACTGCTTGATGAGTTCTTTGAACTGATTGATCAGATCGCTCCGGTCTCTAAGAACGGAGTAAGGGCGCTCTGGCTTCGCGCGGAACGCGGGCCCATCGAGGATTACGGCAACGCAGAGGAAGAAGTTGCCTGCGGTGATTTCGATTCTGTTGAACAGTTCATTGAGGAATGGAAGGCATGGTTTCCGGATGAAATCAAGTGGTACCAGCTGCAGGCCGTTCAACTCAAAGACGAAGGATACAGAGCTGTCATGCTCGGGCATAAATATGTCATCGTTCAGGACAAACGCAGAGAGCCTGCCGGATTTCCGAATGAGATTCCCGAGTTTGTCCAGTGGCTGATTGAGGGAGTCAAAGAATGTATCGAGATGCTCAAATCCGGAACATATAACGACTTCATCAAAGAGAACCTGCCTCCGGAACATCGAATCGGCAAAATCCTTCGCAAACATTATTGGGATGTATGGCCGGAGGCAAGAAAAGAGTTCTTTGAGGATATTTCCGCAGAGGACGTCGCTGAGTTTATCCGGAAGGCATCCGCTCAGGGAGAAGGCTCTGAAACTATCAAGGAACGATTGCCATCCATGACGGCAAACGATTTCTTCCGGTTCTGTGCAATGGGATACGCGGAGAACAAATACAACGGCTGCGACAAAACCCCAAAGGAACAGTATTATCTCCATGCAGATGGTCGGGATGAAGGGCTGAAGGATCTTGATCCTGACGATCCCGAGGCATTCCACGCATGGCTTCATGACTACTCCCACGGAGGCGGGCATCCCTGGGAAGTATGCAGAGGCGGCAACTCAACACATGTATCTCTGCGGCCGATGGACGATAAAGACGGATGGTGCTAATGATCGGGTCTTGAGTCTGCGGTACATCTGCGGAAGTATCATCGGAACTGCCGCTTATACTGCTGCAGCTCATATAGTTGCCTCGCATTTTCTCCATGCTGATCTTCTTATGATCCGGGAGAACATGCCCATAGAGATTAAGCGTAGTTGATGCCTGCGCATGGCCCAGTAATGCAGACAAGACCTTAATGTCCATGCCTGACTCCAACGCCCGTGTTGCAAATGTATGCCCTTACGGTATAATTACGACAAACCGGAAAAGCCCCGTAGAATCAAGGGTTTTGAGGTTTTCAGTCTGGTTTTTTCATCCTTTTCCAAACCGAAAAATCATACTGAAATAAGTCGAATTATAGGGGGTGTTTCATTAACGACAAATGAATAGCAGAAAGGAACTCAAAGCCTTTTGATTTCAAGCACAGTAGAATATTGGATTTAGGCGAAGCCGTCACTTGTTTCGAGTGGCGGCTTTTGTCATTTCCAGGACTGCTGTGCAGGTACATGACAACACCAATCAGAAATGAGGTGAAGTCATTGAACACGCAAATTATCGCCATCGCCAACCAGAAAGGCGGCGTTGGCAAGACAACCACCTGCGCGAACCTGGGGATTGGGCTGGCGCAGGCCGGGAAGAAAGTTCTGCTGATCGACGGGGACCCGCAAGGCAGCCTGACCATCAGCCTGGGCCATCCCCAGCCGGACAAGCTGCCCTTTACCCTGTCCGACGCGATGGGCCGTATCCTGATGGACGAGCCGCTGCGCCCCGGCGAAGGTATCCTGCACCACCCGGAGGGCGTTGACCTGATGCCCGCCGACATCCAGCTCTCCGGCATGGAGGTCTCCCTGGTGAACGCCATGAGCCGTGAGACCATCCTGCGGCAGTATCTGGACACGCTCAAGGGACAGTATTCCCATATCCTGATTGACTGCCAGCCTTCCCTGGGTATGCTCACGGTCAATGCCCTGGCCGCCGCCAACAGGGTCATAATCCCCGTCCAGGCGGAGTACCTGCCTGCCAAGGGCTTGGAACAGCTGCTCCAAACCGTAAACAAGGTGAAGCGGCAGATCAACCCCAAGCTCCAGATCGACGGTATCCTGCTGACGATGGTGGACAACCGTACCAACTTTGCCAAAGAGATCGCTGCCCTGCTGCGGGAGACCTACGGCAGCAAAATCAAGGTGTTCGGCACCGAGATTCCCCATTCTGTCCGGGCCAAGGAAATCAGCGCCGAGGGCAAGAGCATTTTTTCCCATGACCCCAATGGCAAGGTGGCCGAGGGGTATAAAAATCTGACCCAGGAGGTGATAAAACTTGAAAAGCAGCGCGAAAAAAGTAGAGCTGGCTCCATACGATGACTTGTTTTCCACCGAGGAAAGCCGCCAGGACGCCAAGCTGGAAAAAGTACGGGAAATCCCGCTGTCTGAGCTGCATCCTTTCAAGAACCACCCCTTCAAAGTCAAGGATGACGAGGCCATGATGGAGACCGCCGACAGTGTTCGGCAGTACGGTGTTCTGGTTCCGGCGATTGCCGCCCGGACCCGGAGGCGGCTATGAGCTGGTGGCCGGTCACAGGCGGCACCGGGCCAGTGAGCTGGCCGAGAAAGAAACCATGCCGGTCATTGTTCGGGATCTGGACGATGATGCCGCCACCATCATCATGGTGGACAGCAACTTGCAGCGGGAAAGCCTGCTCCCCAGCGAGAGGGCCTTTGCCTACAAGATGAAGCTGGAGGCCATGAAGCACCAAGGTGAGCGCATGGATTTAACTTGTTCCCAAGTTGGGAACAAGTCTGCTGGAAAGAAGTCCAGCGAGCTTTTGGCTGAACAGGTCGGCCAGAGTAAAAATCAGATTTTCCGCTATTCTTCAGCATGGTCTGAACTTTGGAATACTGTTGGTACTGCCGGTAGCAGATTTTCAGCATGAGTCGGGTATCCTCCTCCGGGATATATCTCGCAATGTGAGCCAGTGGTCAAGACCGTAGTTGGCCAGCTTACGGCATCCTTTTTGTCGGTTTTGGCCCGTCTTAAACTGTTGTTTCCGTATCATGCACAGCATTTGCACTGACTTACCGAGACAT
>ENA-OQEN01000245-OQEN01000245.1-human-gut-metagenome-genome-assembly--contig:-NODE-245-length-23849-cov-2.710690_pt1 | contig 23849 bp, 27 predicted proteins | sample MGYA00242791_ERZ504627 | MGnify/ENA primary metagenome ERZ504627 (study PRJEB26092, sample SAMD00036316) | human gut metagenome | host: Homo sapiens | study: EMG produced TPA metagenomics assembly of... | reverse complement strand
TCTTTATCGTCATCGCCATCTTGTAGCAGATGAAAAGAAAGCCCTATCCAATGACAGGCCAGCCATCCAAAAGAGCATAAAGATCCAGCTGCCGGAGGGCAGACTGGGCCTGCGTCTGGCGCTGGTAATAGTCCTAATAGCCCTGGCCGTGGGCTCCTTCGCCCTGGGCATCAACTCGATCTTCAGTACTGAGGCAGGCCTTGCGGAGGTAAGCGCCCTCAGCGGCGAGATGAACGCCGGGGAGAGCTTCACCTTTTATTATTACCTGGCTATGACGGGACCAATGCCACGGACGAGCGGCGCACCCTGCGCAGCCTGTATACCGAAGCCGCGACGGACGCACTGGAGCTCTTCGGCGCGGATATCGAGTCCGAGACTGTCGGCCTCTGCTATATAAGCCGCCACCCCAACGAGGATATCGAGGTCGGCAGGCGCTGTATTCCGCCTTTGAGCTGCTGGAGGAGAGCGGCACGCGTTATCATTACCTTGCCCCTCTGTACGCGCAGTACCACGCGCTGTGCAGCTCCCAGAGCGACGTCGAGGCTGCGCAGTACGACCCGCGGCTGGACGCTGCGCAGGGCGAATTCTTTGCGCGCACCGCCGCCTTTGCTCTGACGAGGGCTCCGTGGACATAGAGCTGCTGGCGAGGGCCGGGTGAGGCTCAGCGTCTCGGAGGAGTACCTCGCCTTCGCGCAGGAAAACGGCATAAGCTCCTTCGTGGACCTCGGCTGGATGGAAAACGCTTCATCGCGGACTACATCGCCGGTGCGCTGATCGAGGCCGGGTATACGCGCGGCGCGCTTATAAGCGACGACGGCTTCATGCGCTGTCTGGACGGTGAGACCGGCACGGAGTATTCCTTCGACTTCTCCCACAGGGAGGGAAATACCGTCACGAACCTTGCAACGCTGCACTTTTCAGGCAGCGTCAGCCTCGCCTGCCTGCGCGACTATCCCGCAGCCGGCTCCGGCGCGGCTGGGTATTACCAATACGAGGACGGCTCTCTGCGCTCTTCCTACCTGGATACGGCGGACGGACTGGACCGCTGCTGCGTGCCCGAACTGTGCGGCAGCTCCTTCGATACCGGCTGCGCCGGCCTGGCGCTGAAGCTCGCGCCGCTGTTCATTGCCGACAGCTTGGATGCGGAAGCGTTTGAAATGCTTGAAATAGCTGGCATTACGGTGTATTATACGAGCAATGGCGCGCTTTGCTCAACGGCGGATGCCTGAGAAATGTGCGCGTATCGCAATACGCTAAATTGCCAAAATGGGTATTGACATCATACCCATCAGGGTATACTATAATTACCCCTGATGGGTATCTGCATGGAAGGAGCTTATCATGGGAGAAACAAAAAAGTGTTGTTGCCAGCGGACGAAGGAGAGGACGCCTGAGGAGTACAAGAAGCTGATACACCGGCTCAACCGCATCGAGGGCCAGGTGCGCGGCATACGCGGGATGGTAGAAAAGGGGGTATATTGCCCTGACATCCTGGTGCAGTCCGCGGCGGTGACGGCGGCGATGAACGCCTTCAACCGCGAGCTTCTGAGCGACCACATCCGCACCTGCGTCGTCGATGACATCCGCGAGGGCAACGACGAGACCATCGACGAACTGCTTAAAACGATGCAGAAGTTGATGAGGTGATCGTTTTTAGGGAGGGAAAGGTATCGTATGAAGCAGTATACTGTAACAGGTATGAGCTGCGCGGCATGCAGTGCAAGGTCGAGAAGGCCGTGAACGCGTCCCGGGCGTGACGAGCTGCTCGGTCAGCCTGCTGACGAATTCCATGGGCGTTGAGGGCACTGCCTCCAGCGCGGACATAATAAAGGCCGTTGTGGATGCGGGCTACGGCGCGAGCGAAAAGGGCGCGGGCAGCGCAAAAAAGAGCACGTCCAGCACCATCGCCGAGGCGGAAGCCGCCCTGGAGGACCACGAGACGCCGGTGCTGAAGCGCCGCCTGATCTCGTCTGTCGGCTTCCTCATAGTGCTCATGTATTTCTCCATGGGCGCCATGATGTGGGGCTGGCCTCTGCCGGAATTCCTGGCCACGAACTACATGGCCCAGGCGCTTATCCAGCTCTATTTGACTGTTATAGTCATGATCATCAACAAGAAGTTCTTCATCTCCGGCTTCAAGAGCCTTGCGCACAGGCACCCAATATGGATACCCTGGTCGCCCTCGGCTCCTCCGCCGCCTTCGTGTGGAGCTCCTACGCCCTCTTTGAGATGACGACCTACAGCGACCCGATGGACCAGATGCACGTCATGCACACTGAGTTCTATTTCGAGGCCGCGGCATGATACTGACCCTCATCACCGTAGGCAAGATGCTTGAAGCTCGCAGCAAGGGCAAGACCACGGACGCCTCAAGAGCCTCATGAAGCTCGCGCCCAAGACCGCCACCGTCCTGCGCGACGGGCAGGAGGTCACGGTCGGGGTGGACGAGGTCGAGAAGGGCGACATCTTCGTCGTCCGCCCGGGCGAGAATATACCCGTGGACGGCGTTGTGCTTGAAGGCCACAGCGCCGTGAACGAGAGCGCCCTGACCGGCGAGAGCATCCCCGTGGACAAGGCGGAGGGCGACACCGTCTCCGCCGCCACGCTCAACCAGAGCGGCTTCATAAAGTGCCGGGCCACCCGTGTCGGCGAGGATACGACCCTCAGCCAGATAATCCAGATGGTCTCCGACGCAGCCGCCACCAAGGCCCCCATCGCCAAGGTCGCTGACAAGGTCTCCGGCATCTTCGTCCCCACCGTCATCACCATCGCGGTGATCACCACCGTCGTGTGGCTGCTCATAGGCCAGAGCTTCGGCTACTCCCTGGCCCGCGGCATCTCCGTGCTGGTCATCAGCTGCCCCTGCGCGCTGGGCCTTGCGACGCCCGTCGCCATCATGGTCGGCAACGGCATGGGCGCGAAAAACGGTATCCTGTTCAAGACCGCGGCCTCCCTGGAGGAAGCGGGCAAGATGGACATCGTCGCCCTCGACAAGACCGGCACCATCACCTCCGGCGAGCCGAAGGTCACGGATATCATACCCGCCGAGGGCGTGAGCGAGGACGAGCTCATGCGCCTCGCCCTGGCCCTGGAGCAGAAGAGCGAGCACCCGCTGGCCCGCGCCATCATGCAGCGCGGCGAGGAGCTGGGTATGAAGGCCCCCGAAGTCAGCTCCTTCGAGGCCCTGCCGGGCAACGGCGTCATCGCCAGCATGGGCGGCAAGGAGCTCGCCACCGGCAACCACAAGTTCATCATCACCAAGGCCGCCGTCACGGACGACATGCGCGCGAAGGCCGAGGCCCTTGCCGAGCAGGGCAAGACCCCGCTGTACTTTGCCGAGGGCGGAGCCCTCGCCGGTATAATCGCCGTGGCCGACGTCATCAAGGAGGACAGCCCGCGCGCTGTGCAGGAGCTGCGCAACATGGGCATCCGCGTAGTCATGCTCACCGGCGACAACGAGCGCACCGCGAAGGCCATCGGCGCCCAGGCGGGCGTGGACGAGGTCATAGCCGGCGTCCTGCCCGACGGCAAGGAGAGCGTCATCCGCAAGCTTATGAAGCAGGGCAAGGTCGCCATGGTCGGCGACGCATCAATGACGCGCCCGCACTGACCCGCGCCGACATAGGCATAGCCATCGGCGCCGGCACGGACGTCGCCATCGACGCCGCGGACGTCGTGCTCATGAAGAGCCAGCTCTCGGACGTCCCCGCCGCCATCCGCATGTCCCGCGCCACGCTGCGGAACATCCACGAGAACCTGTTCTGGGCCTTCTTCTATAACACCATCGGCATCCCCATCGCCGCGGGCTGCTTTGTTTGGGCGGGCCTGACGCTCAACCCGATGCTGGGCGCGGCTGCGATGAGCCTCAGCTCCTTCTGCGTCGTGTCGAACGCCCTGCGCCTGAACCTCTTCAAGATGTACAACGCGAGCAAGGATAAGCCGCGCAAACACAAGGCTGCCGCCGCCCCCGCAGAGGAGGAAGAGGAGCTCATAGAGGTCGCTATGCGCATCGACGGCATGATGTGCGGCCATTGCGAGAAGACCGTCACCGAAGCGCTCTCCGCCGTTGAGGGCGTCGAGGACGTCAGCGCCAGCGCTGAGAAGGGCATCGCAAAGTTTAAGATCCACCCGGACACCAGTGAACAGGCGCTCAAAGACGCGGTCACCAAGGCGGGTACATATTTGTCGGTTTTGGCGAGAACGTCACCGCCTGCCCCATAACCGGTACGGTCGAGAAGACCATGAAGATAGAGGGCATGATGTGCGAGCACTGTGAGCGCGCCGTTAAAGCCGCGCTTGAGCCGTAGAGGGCGTAGAGACCGTAACGGCCGACGCGAAGGCCGGCACCGCGACCATACGCCTGCAGCCCGGCACGAGCGAGGAGGCTATGTTCGAGGCGGTCAAGAAGGCCGGCTACGTCCCCCACGCTTTGCCGGGGACGAGGCCGTCACGAGGACCGTGAAGATAGAGGGCATGATGTGCGAGCATTGTGAAAGGGCCGTAAATGAAGCTCTGGGCGCCGTCGCGGGCGTGGAGAGCGTCAAGGCCGACGCCAAGGCGGGGACTGCCGCCGTCACCATGCGGCCCGATACTGACGAGGAGGCCGTGAAGGCCGCCGTCGTTAAAGCCGGCTACGTTTTCCTCGGCATCGAGTGATTCACCCGAGCCGGATATAAATGCAAGTTTAAGGAGGAAATTTATAATGAAGAAGCTCATGAAGGTTGAAGGCATGCACTGCGGCGGCTGCTCCGGCCGTCTTAAGAGGACCCTCGAAGCCATGGAGGGCGTTGAGAGCGCCGAGGCCAGCCACGAGGAAGGCACCGCTTCCGTCGTCTGCAACGAGAGCGTTACCGACGAGGCCCTCAAGGCCGCCGTCGAGGGTGCGAACTTCAAGTTCGTCAGCATCGAGACCGTCGCCTGAATGATAACGGTAAAGCAGAGCCCGCTCCCCGGCGGGCTCTGTCCGCATATGCGGGGGGATGGGAATGTAAGCCGCAATTTTGATGCCCGAAGCGTCCGAATTGCGGCTTTTGTTTTTGCGCGGATGCATAAATCACCACAAAGACCTTTACAAGCCGGAAACACCAAAAACCAGAATATTTTTCATGCATCACCAAAACGCCTGAATATTGTTTTGAATAAACTACGCAAATAGCCCCGAACAAAGGGGCTTTTATTTGTGTAAAACAGAAAATAATTTATATTATAAGGAAAACAGATTGACAACCAGAATAATATTCTGTATTTTTGATTTAAAGGAGAGAAAGATGTATGCATATTGGTTTCGAGGTAATCAAGGATTTATCGAATAATCTCGGCAGGCTCCTTGGTCCGGACTGTGAGGTAGTCGTTCACGATTTTACTAACGGTTTGGAGCATACTATCGTACACATCGTAAACGGACATGTGTCCGGCAGGGAAGTGGGCGGCTGCCCCACAAATCTGTTTTTTGAGAACGTCAACTCAATTTGCGACAAGAAAGAGGAATACGCGGAATACTACACCACGACTGAGGACGGGCGTACCATTCGCTCCTCTACCACGCTCATCAAGGACGAAGAGGGCCAGCTGGTAGGCGCCATGTGCATCAATATTAATATAACCGGCCTGCTGTCCGCTCGGAGCATGCTCAACAGCGTGATAGGCAAGGGTGCGCAGGAGGACGCAGCACCGAGACTGAAAAAATTTGCTAGGAACGTCCAAGAACTCATGAAGCACTTCTTCTCGGAGGTGGAGCGCGAGGTCGGCAAACCGGCATCCGAGATGAACCGGCAGGAGAAGATGCGCGCCCTGGCCTATCTTGACTCCAGGGGCGTTTTCCAAATCGCCAAGGCCCATGTCCACCTGTGCAAGTTTTTCGGCATATCCAAATTTACGCTTTATAACTATCTGGACGAGGTAAGAAAGAGCGGCTCGTCGGAGTAACACCCTGTGTATGCGCGCCGTGACCGGGCTTCTGGAAACGGCCGCAACTAAATATGAGGAGGAAAAGGAATGAAAATCAGAAGAACACTGGCTCTTGTGCTTGCAATAGTGATGGCGTTCTCTCTGGCGGCCTGCGGAAATGCCGAGCCCGCCGGAGATGATGGCAGCGAAGCCAAGACCGAGATCGTGGCCGCGCTCAACAGCGTGCCCGGCAACCTGGATATCTCTGCGACCATGGGCGTCGCGCTGCTGAGCGTCTCTCCCCACATCTATGACTACCTCATAGACATGGACGAGGACTACAACTTCATCCCGGCCATAGCCACCTCTTGGGAGAGGGTTGACGACACCACCTGGACCTTCGAGTGCGACGTCTCCGGCTATACTTTCTCCAACGGCGACCCGCTGGAGATGGATGACATCATTTTCTCGATTGACCACCTCTACGACTGCGCCCCCATGGCCTCCTATGTGAGCAACATCGAGGATTATTACTATGAGGGCAACACCCTGACCATCAAGATGGTCGAGCCGAACCAGCTGACGATACGCAACATTTTCCCCACGCTCTGCCCCATCCTCAACAAGTCCTACTGCGAGGAGAAGGGCGAGGCCGCCTTCATCAACTCCGAGTGCGGCACCGGCCCCTACAAGATAACTTCCTATGTCCCCGGCGACAGCATAGTTCTTGAGCGTCGTGATGACTACACCGGCACGATGCCCCAGCTGACCAAGATAACCTTCAAGCAGATCGACCAGGCCGCGAACCGCTACATTGCGCTTGAGACCGGCGAGGTGCAGTTTGCCAACGAGCTTGGCTACCGCGACTATCTGCGCGCCGTGGACAACACCGATCTGGAGACCTATGAGATGGCCGCCACCGGTCTGACCTTCTTTGCCTTCAACACTTCCAAGCCCCCCTTCGACGACGTGCGCGTGCGCCTGGCCATGTGCTACGCGATGGACCGCGAGTCTGGTGCGCCATAACCGAGGGCGTCGAGCCCCTGTACACGATGGTGTCCAGCGCCTACGTCGGCGCCGCCGAGAAGCCGGCCAGCTCCATCGAGTTTGACCTCGACAAGGCCAAGGAGCTGCTTGAGGAGGCCGGATACAACGAGTCCAACCCCCTGAGTTTCGAGATACAGATTTACGAGTCCTCTCCTGCGGCTGAGGCCTATCAGTCCACGCTCCGCTCCATAGGCGTCAACGCCTCCATCACCATGTACGAGCGCGGCACCGTCACCAACATGTGCAGGAGCGGCGAGCACGGCATGGCGCTCATGTCCCTGTACAGCGTCTCCGGCAGCGCGCTGTTCGAGGCCGGCTGCTACCGCAACGGCAACATGCGCAACTTTGCCCTCTATGAGAACGACGAGCTCGACGAGCTCATCCACCAGGCGGAGATCCAGCCACTGAGGAAGAAATGAACGTCTATATAAATGAGGCTCACGAGGCCGCCACGAAGTATATGCCCTTCCTGCCCGTGGCCAACCTCATGCTCTACGGCGCTCAGGATTCTTCGCTCCAGGGCGTGCTGGTCCGTCCGGACTGCTCCTTCAACTTCCGCAACGCCTACTTTGCCTGATATCATCCACAAGTAAATCGCACAGCTATGAAGGAAAGGGACGTAAGAGCCCTTTCTTCATATAAGGGGAGACTGCGTATGGCAAGATACATTCTCAAAAGACTGATACTCATCATTCCCATACTGATTGCGGTCAGCATAGCTGTTTTCCTGCTGCTGTCACTGAGCCCCAACGACCCGGCGCTCCTCATCCTGGGCGCCAACGCGTCTGAGGCTGACCTGGAGATGTTCCGGGAGCAGCACGGCTTGAACCTGCCGCTGGTGACGCAGTACCTGAACTATATGTCCGGCCTGCTTCAGGGAGATATGGGTACCTCGTATAAGACGATGCAGGATGTCTCGCTCATGATAGGCATCCGCATCTGGAACACGCTCATTCTCTGTGCGGGCGCCTGCCTGCTCATAACCATACTGGGTGTCATCCTGGGCATAGCCATGGCTCTCAGGCAGAATTCCTTCTTCGACAATGTGATGCGCGTCATAGTGCTCATATTCTCGGCAATGCCGCAGTTCTGGCTGGGCATGATGCTCATCCTGCTGCTGTGCGTACATTGGAGGTTGCTGCCGCCGATGGGCGATATCTCCGATTTCAGCAGCATGATACTCCCCTGGCTGTGTACCGCAATGGGCGGCATCACGGTCGTCTCGCGTACCACGCGCTCGTCCATGCTTGAGATAATCCACCAGGATTACATCAGGACCGCCCGCGCGAAGGGGCTCAGGGAGAAGTACATCGTCCGCCGCCACGCGCTCAAGAACGCTCTGCTGCCCATCATAACGGTCCTCGGACGCTATGTGGGCGCGAGTTTCGGCGGCGCGGTCGTGGTCGAGAACGTGTTCTCCATAAACGGCATCGGCAAAATGATGGTCGATGCCCTCAGGCAGAAGGATATCCCCGTCGTAATGGGCAGCGTAATGATATCCGCGCTGCTCATGGCGGTGGTGAACCTGATAACCGATATCGCCTATGCCTATGTTGACCCGCGCATAAAATCCCAGTACGTCGGCAAGAAACGCAAAAAGAAGACCGTGCATGTTGAAGAGGGGGTGAGCGCCGCATGACAAGAAGAGAAAAACGAGCTTTCATCCAGCGCTCGTCCACCAAGGAGATGTGGTACAGGCTCCGGCACAACACCTCGGCCATCGTAGGCACGATACTTTTCATCGTTATAGCCGCGTCTTGCTTCGCCTCGCCGCTCTACCTCGACTATGAGGAGGACATCATCAAGGTCGATGCCGTCAACAAGCTCGAAGGCCCGTCCCTGGAGCACCTGTGCGGCACGGACGAGCTGGGGCGCGACGTGCTCTACCGCATACTCTGGGGCGGCAAGACCTCGATACTTATGGGCCTCATATCTCTGGGCATAGCTTTGTAATGGGCATAATTCTGGGTACGGTGGCGGCCTATTTCGGCAAGACAGTGGACATGATAATAATGCGTGCGCTTGACGTAGTCATGGCCCTGCCTATCCTGATACTGATGATAACGCTGGCGGCTGTGGTGCCGCCGACAAACGTGAACCTGGTGCTCATCATCGCCATTGCGCTCATCCCGCAGGAGGTGCGCCTGGTGAGGGCGCAGGTGCTCCAGCTCATAGACAAGGAGTACATTGAGGCCGTGCGCATCCAGGGCGGCAGCGTCATGCGCATAATCGTGAAGCACATCATCCCGAACGCCATCGGCCCCATCATCACCACCGCAATGATAGACATCGCCTCCGCGATAACCACCATTTCCACGCTGAGCTTCATGGGCCTCGGCATACAGCCGCCGGACCCGGAGTGGGGCTCCATGCTGTCCAACGGCAACGAGGTCATCCGCGACGCGTGGAACGTCTCGACCTTCCCGGGCATCGCTCTGCTGCTGACGGTCATCTCCCTGACCCTCATCGGCGACGGCCTGCGGGATGCGCTTGACCCCAGAATGAGGAGATGAGCAGTATGAGCGAGAAGTAATCGACGTCAAGGGCCTGAAGGTGCGTTTTGAGACGGACAGGGGCTGCGTCTACGCCGTGAACGGCGTGGACCTGAGCCTGACGCCGGCGAGACCCTCGGCCTTGTCGGCGAGACCGGAGCCGGCAAAACGACAACGGCGCTCGCGCTGCTCAGGCTGCTTGAGAAGTCTACCGCCCGCGTGGAGAGCGAGCACATGCTCTACTGCGGCGAGGAGATAAGCGAGATGAGCGAGGAGGAGATGCGCCGTCTCCGCGGCCGCGACATGACCATGATATTTCAGGACCCGATGACGGCCCTGAACCCGGTGCTGCGCATAGTGGACCAGGTGTCCGAGATATTCCGCGCCCACCAGAACATGAACCGGCACGAGGCCGAGCAGGCGGCTCTGAAGACCCTGGAGATGGTGCGTATCCCGCCCGAACGGGCCTACGAGTATCCGCATCAGTTCTCGGGCGGAATGAAGCAGCGCGTCGTCATAGCCATGGCGCTGGCCTGCTCGCCCAAGGTGCTCATCTCCGATGAGCCCACCACGGCGCTGGACGTCACCATCCAGGCCCAGGTCCTGAAGCTCATCAAGGAGCTCCAGACCAACATGAATACCGCCATGATAATGATAACGCACGATTTCGGCATAGTGGCGGAGACCTGCGACAAGGTGGCGGTCATGTACGCGGGCGAGATAATCGAATCCGGTTCCCTGGAGAGCATATTCACGAACGCCTCCCATCCGTATACTGTGGGCCTGTTCCACGCGGTGCCGAGCCTCACCTCGAACCGCGAGTTCCTGTATCAGATAGACGGCCTCATGCCTGACCCTATGCTGGTGAACGAGGGCTGCCCCTTCGCGGAGCGCTGCAAGTACGCAAATGACGTCTGCCGCAGCAAGAAGCCGGAAAAGACCCGCCTTAACGACGGCGACCACATCGTGCGCTGCCACATCTACACAGGCGGCGTGGAATATGTGGACGTGAGAAAAGAGGTGGAAAACGCATGAGCGGAGCCTACCTGGAGGTTAAAAACCTCAAAAAGTACTTTTCCATCGCGGCGGGCATGCTGCACGCCGTGGACGGCGTCAGCTTCAGCCTGGAGCGAGGCAAGACGATCGGCATAGTCGGGGAATCCGGCTGCGGTAAGAGCACCATGGGCCGCGTCATCGCCCGCCTGACGGACGCGACTGACGGCGAGGTGCTGCTGAACGGCCAGAACATCCTGAACATGCGCGGAAAGCAGCTCAAGCAGCTGCGCAACGAGGTCCAGATGATATTCCAGGACCCCTTCTCCTCGCTGAACCCGAGGAAGAGCGTCTACAGCACCATCGAGGAGCCGCTGCTCATCCAGAAGAAATACCCGGACAAGGCGCAGCTCCAGGAGAAGGTGTACTCCCTGATGGACAGCGTGGGCATTGCGCGCCGGCTTGCCAACAGCTATCCCCACGAGCTCGACGGAGGCCGCCGCCAGCGCATTGGCATAGCCCGCGCCCTGGCCCTGGAACCGAGCCTCATTGTCTGCGACGAGCCCGTCAGCGCGCTCGACGTCTCCATACAGGCGCAGATACTGAACATGCTCAAGCGTCTGCAGCAGGAGAACGGATACACATATGTGTTCATCACGCACGATCTGAGCGTCGTGCGCCACTTCTGCCAGGAAGTCCTGGTCATGTATATGGGCCAGATGGTGGAGAAGGCCCCCGTGCAGGAGCTTTTCGAGAACCCGCTGCATCCCTATACCAAGGCGCTGCTTGACGCCGTCCCCATACCCGATATCACGAACAGGCGTGAGCGCACGCTCATAAAGGGCGAGATAACCTCGCCAATAGACCCGCCCGACGCCTGCCGCTTTGCCACCCGATGCGACGTGGCGAGCGAGGCCTGCTCTGCGGCCTGCCCGAAGCTGATAGACGCGGCGGGGGACACCTGGTACGTTGCTTCAACTGCGGTCAAGGAGGTAAATGATGGACACCCTTAGCATAACCAGCGTATATCAGCTCATGGCCTGGCTTTCCGAGAGGCATATACCCTACGAGATAGCCGGCACTTCGAATATGGGCCTGCCGCTCATAGTGATAAGGAAGCCCGGAAAGGGCCGCCCGGTGATGATAACCGCAGGCGCCCACGCCATGGAGCCCTCGGGCGTCAGCGCGGCGCTTCAGATACTGGAGAACTGGCACTATGACTTCCCCCTGTATATGATGCCCCTGCGCGACCCGCTCGGCTGCCAGTCCTATGAGACGATCCTGTCCCACACGCTGAATCGCCCCGTACATTTCGAGGGCCACGACGAGCTGAGCGCGCTGCTGCTCAAATACGCCGACGAGGTGTATATCCGCAACGAGCTCTTCCTGCTCGTGCGGATAGGGGAGAGGCTCTTCACGAATCTCCACTACCGTCCGGAGGACGCCGGCCCGCGCCAGAACGAGCGCTATATAAACGAATACCTGGACGCCCACCCCGAGCAGCTGGCCGCCTTCAGCGGACGGCGCGTGATCTGCCGCCAACATGGCGCCCAATTCCGAGACCGTACACTGCTATGAGCGCGCCTTCACGGCCGAGATAAGCCGGACCGGCATCGTGGCGGATAACAACCGCCGCTTTGGCTCCGACAACGAGAACCCCGAGGTGCGCGTCTGCCGCGAGCTCTGCGACGAGGCGAAGCCCGGGCTCGTACTGGATCTGCACGAGGGCTTCTCGAACACCTATTACTTCTTCACCTCGAACTACACCGGAAATCCGGAGGCGCAGAAGTACGTGGACAGCATGAACGAGGCCTGCGCCCGGGAGTTCCCAGCGGGGCCGTGGAGGCTCTCAGACCTCATATCCTATATGCCGGAGTGCAGCACGCTCTACCGCGAGCCCGCGCCGGGCGTACTGGAGTCCATCCCGAGTCCGGATGCAAAGCTGCCGAAGGTCCTGGCTCCGGCTTCACGGAATACGCCAGCCGCTACTGCCCCAGCACGACGATTGAGGCCGGGAACGACGCCTCCCTTGCACAGAGAGTAAAGGTACACATGATCTGCGCCGGCGCAGCGCTGGACAGATACGCAAAAGAACAGACTGAACGGGGGACCATATGAAAAGAGAAGAGATAGCCGCCGGCCTTGGCATTGAGCTGGGCGAGGCGCAGGACATCAGCAGCGACGTAGCCGCTTTCAGGAAGGCGGGCAAGCTCATTTTCACCTCCGGCCTCGTCCCGCACGAGCCGGACGGAAGCATAGCCCGCGGCAAAGTGGGCCAGGATTATACCACACAGCAGGCCCAGGCATACGTGCGCGATGTGGCCGCCCAGCTTTTGTGCGCGCTCAAGACGGCTGCGGGCGTCTGGACAACATAGGCCAGATAGTCATGCTCCAGTGCTTTGCCAACGCCGTGAGCGACTATTCCGAGCAGTCTGTGCTCTTCAATCCGGCCTCGGAACTGTTCACCGCCGTGTTCGGCGAGTCCGGGAAGCATGCGCGCTTTGCGCTCGGCATGGGCTCTCTGCCCATGAACGTGCCGGTGGAGATATCGGTCATCGCGGAAATGAAGTGAGCAGGCGCTCATTAATTTGAAAGGAGTCAAGTTATGCCAAAGATCATCGGAGAGAACATCGACAGGCTCTGTAATATAGAGTACCGGCCTGCCGTGGGCAGCCAGCGCGGGGACATCATGCGCTATTACAACGCAGCGCGCGAAGTGCAGAAGGACCCCCTGTCCTATCTGTGCGCGAAGGCGCTGATGGACCGGGTCAAGGAGGGAGACACCGTCCTGTTTGTGACCGGCGCTCGTTTCCCGCACCTGCTGCCCTACGGCGAAACGGACGGACCCCTCGGCGTGGCCGCGCTGGCGAAAGCAGTCGAGCGCGGCCTTGGGGCCAAGACCGTCGTCACCGTGGAGGAGAGCAACGACGTGCCGACGCGGCTGCCTCATGGGCGTGGGCTGCAACGTGCGCGACCTGGACGAGTGGAAGATAACTGACGGGGCCTGCTACCTCGACTGGTATCCCCTCGGTTCCGAGAAGGGCCCCGAGCACGCCAAATACCTCGTGGAGACCTTCAAGCCGAAGGCCATCGTGTTCTGCGAGAAGCACGGCCCGAACGAGGTCGGCTACTGCCACAGCGTCCACGGCGCGCGCATCCCGCCCGAGGAGTTTGCGAACACCTGGCACCTGCTGGACGAGGCGAAGAAGCACGGCATACTCACCATCGGCACCGGCGACGGTGGCAACGAGATAGGCAACGGCATCATCTATGAGTATGCCAGGAGATCTCCCCTACGGCAAGAAGTGCCAGTGCGGCTGCGGCGGCGGCACGGCCACGGTCTGCAAGACCGACATCTTCTTTGCGGCCGCGATATCGAACTGGGGCCTCTACGGCGTGAGCGCATGCTGGCCTATATGCTGGGCGACGTGGACGTGATGCACACCGTGGACGACGAGCGCCGCATGCTGGAAGCCTGCGCCATGGGCGGCAGCGTGGACGGCATGTCCATGCGTCCCATTTGCCGCGTTGACGGCGTCTCCATGGCCGGCGGCCAGGCCTTCGTGACCCTCCTGCGCGAGATAGTCAGCGACGGCTCGGCAAGTGCACCAGGAAAGAGTAAACGCTTTCGTCTCCGCCGTTTTGGAGGGATAAGGCGGTAATTGGTGCAACAAAAATAACGGACAGCGAAAGCTGTCCGTTATTTGCATTTTTTGCGTATTTCTCCACCTGGGCGAGGGCAAATTTAGGTGGAAGATCGTGTTGACACTAACTATGTGGCCAGCGCGGAGCTAATATGCAGGCGCAACCTTGTGCTCACGGCGGCACACTGCATCCAGGACAAGACCACCGGTCACCTGGGCGACAACTACATGTTCGAGCGCTGCTACAACGACGGAAGCTCGGCAGAAAAGCTGACCTTCAAAACTGTTGCTCTTAAGGCGTACTGGTATGAGCAGAAGGCCTGGAAGTGGGATTACGCCTTTGCCGTGCTGAACGAGGACTCCGCCCTCACCACCCCGCTTACCTACTCAACTCAGGATGTGAACGGCATGGTACTGACAGATTATGGCTATCCCTCCAACAACTTTTCCGGAAAGCGGATGTCTTTCGTAGAGGGCGCCTGCCGAAACAACTCCGACGGTACGCGCATTATAGACGGCGACAGGATGGGTCCGGGCGGTTCCGGGGGCGCGTGGCTAATAAAGGGGAGCTCCACAGTGGTCGGACTCAACTCCTTCGGCCCAGGCGTGGGAGCGTCATGTATGCCGGCTCGCCCGTGTTTGACGCCGAGTTCGACAGCTTGTACCAGTACGTGATAAGTCTGCTGTGAAAGGAGAAATAGTACATGGATGACATACGTTACATAAAGCTGCACAACAGCGGATGGTTCGTAGCCAGGATACACATACTGTACAAGACCCCGCAAAGAGACGCGCACGGGAACATCAGCTACCCTGCGGAGTTCAGCGAGTGGAAGCCGTCGGGTTATTCCGATATCTGCGTGCTTGCGGAGCGGACAGTCGATATGGTGAACGACACGAATTTCACTGACGGCACCATAGTGAAGCTCAAGGCGTTCATAGTGGCGGGTTCCGACCGAACGGCGGCGGAGCAGTATGAGTTCCGCCGCGATTCAGGCAAGACCGCCAAATATAATGTGAGCAGAGGCACGCAAAACGCCAAACTGGTGCTCAAAGCTTATAACTGACAAAAAAGCACGGGCGTCAGACGTCCGTGCTTTTTGCCGGCTTTAAGGGGTCACGTGTCGCAGCTGTCCTTGCCGCAGCAGGGGCAGAACGCCCCGGACAGGATGAGGCCGGCAAGGCCGAGATAGAGCATGGAGCTCAGGGGGTTCGAGGTGATGGCGCAGCTGCCGCTGGAGCAGCCGACGAGGTAGTAATACGCCAGTCCGGCCAGCGCTCCGCCCAGGGTGAAGAGCAGCGGGCGAAGCAGCTTTTTGAGTCGTTTTTTCATGTGGGGCACCTCCTGCCAGTTTTCCCGAACGCGGGCTGTGCTTTGACAGGAGTATACACCGCCGAGCGGCTCGTTTCCGTGACAACGTCACCCAAAACTGCCGTTTTCGGACGTCACTCCTTCTTCCGGAAGCGGAACTGCGAGGGCGTCATGCCGCAGGCCTTTTTGAATATCTGCATGAAATGCTTCTCGTGCCGGTAGCCGACGAGCTCGGCCACCTTCTGTATGCTCAGAGAGCTCTCTAGCAGCAGCTTCTTTGCCTTTTCCACGCGCACCTTGTGGATATAGGACATGAGGTTTATGTCCATCTTCTCCTTGAAGATGTTGCTCAGGTAGGGAGGTGAGACATATATCTCCTCCGCGATCTTCCCGAGCGTCAGCTCCTCTGCGTAATGCTGCTCGATGTAATTCACGGCGGTGATGACAACCGAAGAGCGCCGTTTGCCGGTGCTTATAAGCTCGTGCGCGTCAAGCGCGGCCCTGTGCAGGGCTTGGGCGAGCTGCTCATATACTCCATCCTGCGTCCAACTGCGCTTGAAAAACGCGTTTTCGGCCGGAAAGCTGCCTGTGCGCTCCATGATAAGACGGCATATTTCAAAATACAGCATTTGCCGTAGCTGAGAGCGGCGGGGATGGTCTGATTGAGCACGCACTCGGCCAGGAATTCGTCCACGCTGCGCGTCACGTCCTCGCGGCTGCCGACGGAGACGGCGTTGAGTACCCGGCGCTCCAGCTCCATGGAGTAGCGCCCGTGCGCCGCGCGGGGCGACTCCTGCTGGCAGGAGAGCACGAAGAGACGAAGTCTCCCGGAGCTCCGCCGCGCCGCAGCTCCACCTGGAGCAGCGCGCGCTGTACCGCGTCCATCAGTTCCCGCGCCAGAAAGGGCTTGAGCAGGTATTCCTCAACCTTCAGCCGTATCGCCTGCTGGGCACAGCCAAAGTCGTTGTAGCCGCTTATTATAATGAATGCGGGCGCATCGGGCATCTCGCGGCGGCAGCGCTCAATGACCTGTATGCCGCTGAGTTTCGGCATGTAGATGTCGAGGATAGCGATGTCAGGCTTGCGAGTCTTTATCATCTCCAGGGCCTCTGCCCCATCACCGGCTGCTCCGACCAGCTCCAGCCCGTGGCCCTCCCAGTCTATATACTGAACGATGGCGTCGCGGGAATCCGTCTCGTCGTCCGCGAGCAGGATCTTTATCATTGCTAAACCTCCCTGTAATCGTTGGGCAGAGACAGATAAACCGTCGCCCCGCCGCCCTCGCGGTTGCGGATGCTGAACTCACAGCGCTCATGATAGCGTATCTGCAGGCGCTCATAGATATTCCGCATGGCGAAGCGCTGGCCGCCGGAGGTGTCCGGGCGCTCTGCGCGGAAGTATTCCTCCAGCCTGTCGGGCCAGCAGACCAGCAGTTCCTCGGGGAAGCCGGCGCCGTTGTCCTCCACGAGGAAGTTCAGACGCTCCCCGTCTTCGGACATGCGGGCCTCGATGTGGACGAAAAAGCCCCTGTCCACGCTGTCCATCCCGTGCATCAGGCAGTTTTCCACGATGGGCTGGAGGATGAGCCTCGGGATGAGCGCGTCGTATACCTCCGGGTCAGCCTCGATCTGCCACTGCAGGCGGCTTCCGAAACGGCGGCGCTGAAGCTCAAGATAACAGCGCAGCAGGTCGAGGCAGCTGCGCACGCTGGCCGTCTCGCCGCCTCGGTTCAGGCTCAGCCGGAAAAACTGACCCATGTCGTAGACTATCTCCGCAGTCTGCTCGTCGTGGTTTTTCAACGCGCTCCAATAGGCGGTGTGCAGCATGTTGTAGAGAAAATGCGGGTCCATCTGCATCTGGAGCATGGAGAGCTCAGCTTCCTTTTCACGGAGCTTGAGGACGTAGTTGAGCTCGACAAGGCGGCGGTTTTCCTCCACCATGTTGTTGAACACCTGTCCAAGGCGGCCGATGTCGTCCTTGTAGCGGAAGTCGGCCTTCGCACCGTAGTCGCCCTTGGAGAAACGCACCATGGACTCCGAGAGTTTGGCAAGCGGCTGTGTGAGCATACCGACGAACACACGCGTCAGGGGGAGCATGGCTATGAGAAACAGGCAGATGAGGAGAAATGCGGAGCGGATGATGGAGGTCTGGCTCCAAAAAGAGGCGCTGTCGGGCTCTATGACACAGCTGATAAACGGCGTGCCCTCGCAGACCTGGCTGTAGATGTTGTAGCGCTCGCCGCCAAGCTCCAGGGGATAAATCCCCGGCGTATCGGCGGCCTCAGCGCAGATACGAGCTATGAGTTCCTCTGGCAGCTCCAGGCCCGTACGGTTGAGCGCTACCTCGCCTCCCTGTGAGAGCAGCACTGTGTTTTGAGCCGGGTTCACATCAGGGTCAGCGCCCAGCAGCTTGCGCACGTCTACGGATACCGCGACGGCGCCTATCGTGCGCTGGGTGTTGTAATCCTCCAGCTTCTTCCACAACACCAGCTTCGGGGAGTGGTCCATCTCCATAAAGACGTCCGAATAGGCGGGGATATACTCCCACTCCATGCTGCTGTAGGAGCTCATAAGCCGCTCAAAGGGGCGAGTGCCGCCCTGCCCGCCCTGCGGCAGGGGGCCGTAGGAGTTGTCGATCGCGACGTAGCCTATGGGTTCGCCATCAAGGTTGTAGAACACCACGCTGAGCAGGTACATCTTAAACCGGGCGCTGATAAGCAGCTCCTGCATACGCTCAGATGGAACGGATTGGCCCGCGTTGCTGAGATTCACGAGCTCCTGCGCCTCGGCGGAGGAGATGTAGTATTCGGTCAGGCCGTCAACATAGCTTTGGTCCTTCTCGATAAGTATGCGCACGTAGTCGAGGGACAGCAGGCAGCGGGCGTCTTGCTCCTCCATTACATAGCGCAGGCCGCTCCTTGACATGACGAGAGCGGTGAGAAAGAGAACGGCCAAAATCATGCAGGAGAACATGAGGGAGAACTTTGTGGCGAGGTCCAAATCAAAGAATCTCCTGAAAAGTCTCCCGGGAGGATGTTCACGGCGTTCGTTTTGCATGCTCCAAGCCTCCAAAGCCAGTCATTTTTAGCTGGTATTATTGTACCACGGCATGCAAGCCTGCGTCCTGAAAGATACAGGCCGGGATACCGTCGGCATCCCGGCCTGCGCTGTTCAGACGATGAGCGGCTCGGTTGTCTTCCCGTTCAGGAAGGCGCAGCCGCCTTCTGTCACAACTACGTTTTGGCGCAGAATCAGCATGCCCAGGGAACTATGGCGCACGGAGGCCTGGAGGGTGAGGGCCATGCCAGCGCGGAGCACGGACTTGCTGTTTTTGCTGAGCAGGGGGCCGTCGATGCGCCCCCAGCCTATGCCGGAACCGCGTAGCCGGGTTGGACGGACCAGTCTGCTTTGCCCTGGACCTCGGCGCAGGCGTCCATGGCAGCAGCGACGCTGGAGGCCGGCGCGCCTGGCTTCACGGCGGCCATTGCGGCGGATATCATATCCTGAGCGAGTTCCCAGGCCGGTTCCTGACCGGGCTGTACGCCGCCGACTACGATGTTCGCAGCGAAGGGCGCGTTCAGCTCGTTCCGAATGGCGCCGCCCTCTACGCGGATAATGGTGCCGGGCTCGGCGGAGATGACTTCGTCGGAGGGGGGGCAATCCGCGCAAAGCGCGCGCTCTGGGCCGGAAACCAGGCTCATAAAGGTGAAGTGCTCGCTGCCGCAGAGATAACCCTGCCTTGCAATGGACTTGTAGAGTTCGAGCTCGGTGGTGACGCCGGGCTTCAACCCCTCAATGCCCTTGGCCACGGCCTGGGAGTTTATAGTCTCGGCCTGCCGTAGGTCCGCAAGTTGGGCTTCGGATTTGTCTGCGAGGATGTCCCAAATGAGCTCCGTGGCGTCCACAAATTCGAGGTCGGGAAACTCCTTCTTGAGGTCCTCAAAGAGACTGATGGGCATGTGCAGGTGTATGCCGCTTCCGAGCTCGCAGCCGATCTTGCCCTTGGTGCAGCCGAAATGGCGCAGGGTGTAGCACATGGCGCCCAGTTGGTTCGTGGCGACGCCGCTGCGGCCGGAGGAGTCGTAGTTCATGAAGTCCTTGCGTTCGAGGCAGGTGGAGTACATGGCGGCATCCACGCCGGTGAAGGAGTTCACAAGCGCGTACTGCCCCTCGGCGCTGAGGAAGAGCAGGCCCGGCGTGCCGGCTTTGCTCTCCCAGATGACGGAGCGCAGGCCGGTAAGATGGCAGACGGCGGCCTTGGAGGTACCCATGATGCAGCTGAGCCCCGCCTGCTTTACTTTTTCGGCCGCGCGGCTCATGCGAGCCTCATATTCGGATACAGGATAGTTCAGCATCGGTGATTGACGCATGATTCATTACCTCGCTTCGTATCAGGATAGGCCCGGGACGTAGATGTCCTGGAGCTGAGGCGTCAGGTTCTCGCAGCCGTTTTCCGTGACCAGGTAGTTGTTTTCGAGAACTATCTGTCCGTGTTCGGGATGGATGAGGGTCGGTTCAAAGGCAAAGACCGTGCCGACCTTGAACTCCCAGTCGCTGTAGGCCTGCTGGATAACAGGCATCTCGTGCACGTCCTGACCTAGACCGTGTCCGGAGACGCTCCTGGACAGGCAGATGTCGTCCACGCCGTGGGCGCGCATGTAAGCGTCCTGAGCCTTGACGAGCTCGCCTATCTTGAGGCCCGGCTTCACCATGGGGATGAGCTTCTCGTGGCAGCCGTGGACTATGTCGTAGAGCTCCCGCTGGGGCTTCGTGGGCGGCTTGAGCTTGGCAATGCGTATCATGTCGGAGATGTAACCATGCAGGGAGGGGCCGGTGTCGGCGTAGATGCACCAGTCGGGGTCGGAGTAAACTCGGGTGCCGGCCACACTGTTGGGCTGCTGGCGGTCGGGCCCGAACTCGACGACGAGCCGCAGCTGGAAGTCGTCGGCGCCGAGGTCGAAGCAGGTGGCAGCAAAGTTGTGATAGAAGTCCTCCTCAGTCGTCTCACCTAGCACCACCATGTCAACTGCCGCCTTGAAGGCGTCAACGGCGATGTGGCAGTTCTTGCGCATGATGTCTATTTCGCGCGGGGACTTCACCTGACGCAGGGCGAGGATATCCATGGAGAGGTCGGCGGGCTCCATGTTGGGCAGGGCCTTGAAGAGGTCGGCGTGGTCGTTGTAGGTGATGCGCATGCGGGTCATGGGGCCTATCTCGGCGCCGAGCTTGCCGGAGGTGGTGCCGAGTTTCTCCAGCGTGGAGACGATGGAGGGGACAAGGACTTCGGGGGTCGCCGCCTCACCGAAGCCGTCGAAGGTAAGAATGTCGGACTCGTCGAGGCAGCAGGTGGCCAGGGCCGTGGCCTCATGCGGGGGGAGGTGACAAGGGCGATGCCGCCGCCGCGGGCGACGACCAGCATGGCGGGGCTCAGGAACTCGCTGTTCCAGGCCGAAGTGCGGAAGTTGCAGTAGTAGCGGAGGTTTTCCACGTTCGTGAGCAGGACGGCGGCGCAGTCGGTCCTCTCCAGGGTATCGAAGAGCTTGCCGAGCCGCTGCTCGAATTCATCCAGAGGGAAATCCAGCATGGGCGCGCTTCTCATTTGAACTCTCCTTTCCTTGACGCCGGCGCGGCCCAGCCGCGCGGCGTGCGTTACAGGGTCATTTGGTTTTTACAAAGCGGAATTCGCAGTAGGTCTCGGGGTCGGGGTCAAGTCCGGTCAGGGTCTTCTGCATGCCGAAGACGTTGTCTGTGAAGCGTATCCACAGCCAGGGCATTTCGTCGCGCAGGATGGTCTGGAGCTCGGCGTAGTACTCGTTGCGCTTCTCGCTGTCCATCTCCTTGGAGGCGAGGTCGAAGAGCTCGTCCACCTCGGGGTTGGAGTAGTTTATCCAAGCGGCGTTTTCGCCGCCGGTCTGGAAGAGGGTGCGGTAGAACTCGCCGTCGTTGCCGCCGGGCAAGAAGCCCAAGAGGAAGGCCTGGGTCTCGCCGGAGTAGACGAGGTCAACGAGGGCGGAGAACTCCAAGGTGCGCAGCTCGGTCTTGACGCCGATGGCGTTCCAGGCGTTGGCCAACATCTCTGCCATGGTAATGCGGCCCTGGGACTCGTTGCAGACAAGTTCGAGGTCGAAGCCGTTCTCGTATCCGGCCTCCTTGAGCAGCTGCTTGGCTTTTTCGATGTCCTGCTCGTACTGCTGGTCCTCGCCGGCGGGGACGTAGCAGGACATGGCCGGGCTGATGGGGCCGTCGGCAACGACGCCGCTGCCGAAGGCGATCTCAGACATGGTGTCCATGTCCACGGCGTAGCGCAGGGCCTGTCTGACGCGCTTGTCGCTCAGGGGCTCATAGGCGCCGTTGAGGCCGCAGTACTGGAGGGAGTAGCTCATGAAGGGGATGACATCGACGGACTCGCTGTTGCTGAGAGTCTCCACCTGGGAGGTGGACAGGCCGACGGCGATGTCTATCTCGCCGGATTCGAGGGCCATGCCGCGGGTGGTGTCGTCAGCAATGGTGCGGATGATGAGGTTCTTGAACTCAGGCAGCTCGCCCCAGTACTCCTCGTTGCGCTCGAGGACGACGCGGTCGCCGGCGATCCACTCGACGAACTTGTAGGCGCCGGTGCCGACGGGGTTGCGGCCGTAGACGTCGTCGCTGCCTGCGGCCTCGACGGCGCTCTTGCTGACGATGAGGGTGGCGTTGTTGGTCAGGTAGGTCAGGAAGGGCGGGAAGACGTCCTTCGTGCCGAGCTCAATGGTGTATTCGTCTATTATTTTGGTCTTGGAGGTGTCGAATGGCTCGAATATCATGGCCTTCATGATACATTCGGCGCCGCGGTCGAAGGTGAACTTGACGTCCTCGGCGGTGAACTTGCTGCCGTCGTGGAAGTAGACGTCGTCACGCAGATGGAACCTGACGGTGCAGTCGTCCACGTACTCCCAGCTCTCAGCCAGACAGGGCTCGATCTCTCCCGTCTCGTTGTTCTGGCGGAGCAGGCCGTCGTAGACCTGCACGTTAATGAGGCCTGCAGGGGTGTTCTGCTGGTTGGGAGGGTCAAGGACCGTGGGCTCGGCGCTATTGCCGACTATCAGCGTGTCCTTGACCTCCGGCTCGCCGCCGGAGGGCTCCTGACTGCCGCAGGCGGAGAGCAACATGGCCAGAGCCAGCAGCAGGACAAGTATGCGCGCGTGTGCTTTCATTTTCATCCTCCTAAAGTCGTATTTGTAGCTGCTCCCAGATATCGGGCAAGATACGGGCGCAGACTCGCTCTATCAGAAGCACTGCCCGGCAAAGTGGCAGGCGGCGTGATGCCCGGGGCTTATCTCCCGCAGTTCCGGAGTGGTTTCGCGGCAGACGTCCTTGGCATAAGGGCAGCGGCTGGCGAAGCGGCAGCCGGGCTTGGGGTCGATCGGGGAGGACAGCTCTCCCTGGATCAGGATGCGCTCCCGCTTCACGTGGATGGAAGGGATGGGTATCGATGAGAGGAGCGCCCTGGTATAGGGGTGGTAGTTGGTGGTAAAGAGCTCCTTCGCCGGGGACTTCTCCACCAGCTGACCGAGGTACATGACGCAGATGCTCTGGGAGATGTGCCGCACGACGGAAAGGTCGTGGGTGATAAACATCAGCGTCAGCCCCAAATCCTTCTGCAGCTCCTGAAGAAGGTTAAGTATCTGGGCCTGGATGGAGACGTCGAGGGCGGATACCGGCTCGTCGCAGACGATGAAGGAGGGGCCGAGTGAAAGAGCCCGGGCGATGCCTATGCGCTGGCGCCGGCCGCCGTCGAACTCGTGCGGATAGCTGTTCACGTTCCGCTGGGCCAGCCCGACCATGTCCATGAGCTCAGCAACGCGGCGATTGAGCTCCTCTTTGGAGCGGGTGATGCGGTAGATGCGCAGGGGCTCCGCAATTATCTGGCCCACAGTCATGCGCGGGTTGAGGGATGAGAAGGGTCCTGGAAGATGATCTGCATCTGCCGGCGCAGGGCCTTGAGCTCTGAGCCCTTGACGTTCGTTATGTCTTTCCCCTCAAAGAAGATCTGACCGCCTGTGGGTTCCAGCAGGTGTAGTATCGTGCGGCCCAGGGTGGATTTGCCGCAGCCGCTCTCTCCGACGATGCCCATCGTCTCGCCCTTGTTGAGGCTAAGGCTGACGTTTTCAACGGCGTGCAGATAACCCTTGGGGGTTTTAAAATACTTTTGAAGATTTTTTGTTTCCAGAATTACTGACATGGCAGTTACCTCATTCCCGCCGGTTTACGGCGCAGGTTGGTCGGCTGAGGCGCGGCCTCAGTCCGCAGGGCCTTCCGCGGCCAGCACGCACTTGACCAGGTGCCCGGGCGAGACCTCGACAGCAGGCGGGTCGAAGCTGCGGCAGCGCTCCTGGGCCTGAGGACAGCGCTCGCAGAAGCTGCAGCCTTCTGGCAGGTCGCAGCGTGACTGCGGGGCCTGTGATGGGCTGGAGCCGCTCTACGTCCTTGTCAAGGC
>ENA-OQEN01000244-OQEN01000244.1-human-gut-metagenome-genome-assembly--contig:-NODE-244-length-23871-cov-4.486060_pt1 | contig 23871 bp, 33 predicted proteins | sample MGYA00242791_ERZ504627 | MGnify/ENA primary metagenome ERZ504627 (study PRJEB26092, sample SAMD00036316) | human gut metagenome | host: Homo sapiens | study: EMG produced TPA metagenomics assembly of... | reverse complement strand
CTCCGCCCTCGCACAGGCCACAGTCGCCTCGTCGTTGAGGAAGGCGATGAGATTGCGGACCTCACGGTCATCCTCGCGCGTCTCGATGGCCAGTGCCCCCTGCCCGACGGCGGCAGGACTATCTCGCGCGGCAGCACCTCTGTGATGCGGTCGGCAAAGCGAGGCGCTTGAGGCCGGCCACGGCCAGGATGATGGCATCGAAGTGCTCGCGCTCGAGCTTCTCGAGCCGCGTGTTGACATTGCCACGCAGGTCCGAGATCTGCAGGTCCGGCCGCGCATGCAGCAGCTGTGCCTTGCGGCGCAGGCTCGACGTGCCAACCTTCGCGCCACGCGGCAGATTTTCAAGTGTTTTGTACTTCGGGCTCACGACGGCGTCGCCCGGGTCAAAGCGCTCTGTGACGGCGGAAATGACAAGTCCTTCCGGCACCTCCGTCGGCATGTCCTTGAGGCTGTGCACCGCGATGTCGATGCCGCCTGCGAGCATATCCTGCTCGAGCTCCTTCGTGAAGAGCCCCTTGCCGCCGATCTTGGCGAGCGGCGCGTCGAGGATCTTGTCGCCCTTCGTCGTCATGAGCTTCTTCTCGACGCGCAGCTCCGGATAGCGCTTCCTAAGGCAGTCCGCTACATAGTCCGCCTGCCAGAGCGCGAGCTTACTGCTTCGCGTCCCGATAACGATTGTGTCGTTCTTCACTCGTCGCCGCCTCCCCTATGGTGTCCAGCTTGAACAAGGCCCGCATGGCCTCGATGTAGAATGCTTCCTGCGGCGTGCCGGCGGAAGCGTTGAGCTTCATCATCGGCATGCGCAGGATCTTGCGCACGATCATGCGCGTCATGTGCTCGATCTGCCGGCGCTCCGACTTCGTGAGGTCCGGCAGCTTCGACGAGGCACGGCGTATCTCGCGCAGGCGGATGCGCTCGCAGCGCTCCGAGAGCAGCGCCATCAGCGGGCGGAAGGAGAGGTACTGGAACTTGTCCTCGATGGACTTCACTTCCTCCTCCACGATGGCATGCGCGAGCTTTGCCTCCTGCAGCCGCTCCTCCTTGTGCTCGTCGACGACGGCCTCCAACGCATCGATGTTGTAGAGCGTCACGCCCTTGATGCCCGCGACCTCCGGGTCGACGTCGCGCGGCACGGCGATGTCGATGAAAAAGAGCGGCCTGCCCTTGCGCTTCGTCATGAGCTGGCGCGTCTCCCATGGCTTGACGACGTAGTGAGGCGCGCCCGTCGACGTCACGATGACATCGACATCCACCGCCTGCTTCAGCGCCCCTTCGAACGGGACGGCCTCGCCGCCGAACTCCGCGGCCAGCTGCTCTGCCTTCTCGATGTGGCGGTTGGCCACGTAGATCTTGCGCACGCCGTGCGCGACGAGGTGCTGCGCCGTAAGTTCCGCCATCTTGCCCGCGCCGAAGATCAGCGCATTCGAAGCAGAAAGCGAGCCGAGCTTTTCCTGCGCGAGTTCGACTGCCGCATAGCTTACCGAGACCGAGTTGTAGGCGATGCGTGTCTCCGTGCGCACGCGCTTGCCCGTCGCGATGGCACGGTGGAAGAGCGTGTTGAGCACCGTGCTCGTCGTGCCCGCCTCGCGCGCGATCGCGTACGCCTCCTTGACCTGCGAGAGGATCTGGCCCTCGCCGAGCACGAGCGAATCAAGCTCGAGGCCACGTTGAAGAGGTGGCGGATGCATTCCTCGTCGACGAACGAGTAGAGGTAAGCGTCGATGTCCTCGTCGTTGCCCGTCAGGTCGAACAGGAACTGCTTGAGCGTCGCGATATCTTCCTTCGCATCATCGACGACGGCGTACATCTCGCTGCGGTTGCAGGTCGAGAGCACGACGGCCTCCGATATCCCCTCGTATTCATTGAGATTTTCCAGACCATCGCGGACAGACTGCCGGGAAATCGAGAAGTGCTCGCGCACCTCCACCGGTGCCGTCTTATGATTTAGGCCTAAAATCAATAATTGCATGTCGAATCATTACCTCCGCCCGGTTCAAACGACCGGCCTTGACTAACTCCATGATATCCCGCGACAGTGCCATGCGCCAGAACGCCTGCCGGTCATCGCTCGTCGGCAGCTTCTCCTTCATCTCCTGGCGGATGGCCGCAAGCCTCTCGATCCAGAGCCCGAAGGCCGGCGGGAAGGCCTGCTCGAGCTGCTCTCGCAAGCTCCGCGAGAAGGCGGGACTAAGGCCGCCCGTGCCGATGGTCAGCAGGAAGCGGCCGCGCCGGATGCTCGCCGGCACAAAGAAGTCCGAGAGCCCCGGCTCGTCGGCCACGTTGACGAGCGCGTGTGCTGCACGCGCCTCCTCGGCCGCCATGCGGTTGACCTCGCGATTGTCTGCGGTGCAGAAGACGAGGAACGGGCGCACGCGCTGCAGGAAGCCCGCCTCATACGGCTGGGCCAGCCAGAAGAAGCACCCCGTCGAGGCCTCCTGATAGAGGAGATTCGTCAGCGTCGGCGCGATGACGATGAGATGCGCACCCGCCTGCAGCAGCACGTGTGCCTTGCGCTCCGCGACGCGCCCGCCGCCTATGACCACGCAGACGCGTCCCGCAATCTCCATATGGATCGGATACTGCACGCTCATCCCTCCGCCTATACCTGAATATCCATCAATTACGAATCTCATTCACTTATTGTAATCACCTTCTTATTATAACGGATGTTTATGCAAAAGAAAAGAAGCTCTGTCCAAAAGTCCACAGGACTTTTATCAAAGCTTCTGATTTCGTCTCTCTTGCGCGTCTTTCTGCATCGCCTCAGGTCGCGCTCGCGTCGGGGATGACATTGGCCGTCAGGAAGATCATGATCTCGGATTCGGAGCGGCTCTGGCGCACGCTGCGGAAAAAGCTGCCGAGGATGGGCAGGTCGCCAAGGAACGGGATCTTCGAGAGCGTGCGCGACTCATCGCTGCCGATGAGCCCGCCGATGACCATCGTCTCACCGTCGCGCAGGCTGACCGTCGTGTCGGCGCTGCGGTTCTGGAAGCGGTAGGCCTTGATGTCCTCGACGTAGAGCGGTGAGCTGACCTCCGTGTGCACTGTCGCCGTGATGCGGCTGTCCTCGTGGATGCGCGGCGTGCAGCGCAGGATGATGCCGGCCTGCCGGTAGGTGTACGTCGTCGTCGTCGTGTTATTCGTCACGGACTGCGTCGGCACGGGCACCTCGCCGCCGATGTTGATGAGCGCTCCCTGCCCTGCACCGTCGTGATGTTCGGCCGCGCGAGCATCTTGGCCTTGCCCTGCGTCACGAGTGCCTGGATTGTCGCGCTGTAGTAGAACTCGAATGGCACGCCCTCCGGACCGCGGCCAAACTGGATGATGCCCGGCACCGTGCCGTTCTGCATCTGCCGCTTGATCTCCTTCTCCTGCACTTCGTTGGCCGAGCCCTTGTGGCGGTACGTCGTCTCAAAATCCGGATACTGCGGCAGAGACGACCACTGCCACTCGACGCCAAGCTTCTTCGATGCATCCTTAGAGAGGGCTAGGACCTTTGCCTCGAGCGAGACCTGGCGCGGCTTGCAGTCGAGCTGCTGTACGACCTTCGCGACGTTGGCCGCCTCGGCTGCCGTGCCATAGAACAGCACGGAGTTCGTCGCACTGTCGACGAGGACGCGGCGCGCTGTGCCGGCCTCCTGCCCATCCGCAGTCTTATCCCCTGCGGCACTCTTCAGAGACAGTTCGGCCGCACGTGCAAGATCAGCGGGATCCGCGTGGCGCACGGGATAGACATGCACGCTCCGCAGGGCATCCGCCCGCGGCATCGTCGTCACGAGATACGTCGAGCCCTCCTTGACGAGCACGAGCCCTTTCGATGCAGCATCATGCGCAGGAGCTTCGCCGGCTCCTCCGTCGCATGTAGCGTCACCGTCCCCGCAACGCTGTCGTCGAGCACGATGTTCTCGTGTGCAGTCCGCGCCAGCGACAGCAGCACCGAGCGCACATCGCCTTCGACGACCTGCATCTCAATTGGCGCCGCCTCTACCCAGCTGCCGCCCAGCAGCAGAGCGCCGAGCAAAATCCCCTGCCAGCCTCGTTTCCAACTGTTCATCTCCTGGCCTCCTTCTCTCCATCTACCTCTTTTCTACTTCTTTTCTACTTCTTTTCTCTCTCGAACTATGCGTCTGATCTATGCGGCTTAGCTAAACGAGGCCATCGCCAGCCATATCTCGCCCTCAGGCCCGCGCAGACGCACGCCCGTCCTGCCGATCTCGACGACCTCATAGGCGAGGAAGCGCTCGCCGACCGCAAGCGATTGGCTCGTTCTGCCGTCCGACAGGATGACGAGCGGCTCCACGCCGCCCTGCACGATGCCGCGCAGGGCCAGTACGGCCTTCGCACCATCTGTCCCTGCCTGTACGGACTGCGCAACAGGCGTTGTCACACGTCCTGCGTCAGCGGCAGTCCCCGCCTCTTGCGGCAGCGGTGCGACCTGCTGCCGCGCTGCGTCTTGTTTCTTGGATGGAGCAGCCTTCCCCTGCAGCGCCTCATTCTTTGTCGGCTCAGCTACAGCTTCACCGCGCTTCTCATGTGCGGGCGAGAACGGGTTGCGCAGGTCCTCGATGGCCACCTGGCTCTCCATGCCGCGTATCTTCTCGTAGCGCGCAGCCATCTGCTTCTTAGCCGCCTGCTCAGGCGCTCTGCCATCCGACGCATCCTGCTCCATCTGCACGGGCTGCTGGTCCATGCCGTCCGCATCCCCCTGCCAGAACAGGAAGAGTGCGAGCAGGACTGTCATCACAGCACCAGTGGCGATATGCTTCGGCTCGACGTGCATCGTCATCCTCCCCTCTTTGTATTTTATATTTTCATTATTCTGACTTCACCTGTGATGAAGAAAGGCTCTGCCAAACGGACAGAGCCTTTCCTGTGCCTTTGACTGCGTCTGTGTCTGCCACAGATAAGCCTCGGGTATATCTTTTTTATTTTGCAGCCTTTGCAGCCTTGAGTGCCTGGAGTTTCGGTCCCATGATGCGCTTGTAGGACTCGACGCCCGGCTGGTTGAAGGCATCGACATCAGCGAGTTCGCCCTCGTAGGCAACGCTCATGGCGAGCATGTAGAGGAGTTCGCCGAGGTGGTAAGCATTGAGCTCCGGCAGCGAGAAGCATGCGTTGTAGCGCTTGTTCGATGCGAGCGCATCGGCGTTCGACTGGCGGGCGACCTCGAGGGCCTCGCTCATCGTGACGCCGGAGATGTCAGCCAGCTTCTTGGCCTCCGGGAATACATTCGGGATTACGAGGTCGTTTGCCCAGTTCTCGATCTTGACGAACTGTACGACCTTGTTGAGCTTGCCTTCCTGATGCTGCTGCGTCTGGGAGTGCATGTCCGTCGTGCCGACAGCGACGAGCGGCGTACGGCCGTAGCAGACTTCCTTGCCCTCTTTGTTGAACTGCTTGCCGAGGGACTCTGCGAGCAGCTGGATGTACCACTCGGAGACGGACTTGAGGTAATCGCCATACGGCATCATGACCTCGATGTCGCGGCCGTGCTTCTCCGAAGCGGCGAACTTCAGCGCTGCGTTGAGCATAGCCGGGTTCTGCCAGATATCCTCGTTCTGGCAGGCCTTATCCATCTCTTTGGCACCGTCGAGGAAGCTCTTGATGTCAAAGCCGATGCAGGCAGCCAGCGTTAGGCCGACTTCCGTGAAGACCGTGAAGCGTCCGCCAACGCCGTCCGGTACAGCGAACTGCGGCCAGCCCTTCTCGATGGCGAGCTTCTTGAGGAGCGTCTGCTTCTCCATGTTCGGGTCCGTGACAGCGATGACTTCGACATCGATGCCCGGATATTTCTGCAGGGCATCGTAGACGACCATGAAGTTCGACATCGTGTCGAGCGTGCCGCCGGACTTCGAGATGACGAGCAGCAGGACCTTGAGGTTGCGCTTCTCATGATACTGGAGAATCTTGGACTCATCTTCGAGGTGATGGATGAGATCGCCCGTGCTGCGCGGGTCGATGTTGTTGCCGCTGAAGTAGACCTTCGGGAAGCCGTTGCGCTCTTCCTTCGTGAGCTCATTCCAGTAAGCACCGCACTGCACGTCGAAGAGAACCTTGTTGCCGAGGTACGAGCCGCCGATGCCCATCGAGACGACGACGTCGACGTTGCCCCTGACGTGATCCGTCAGTTCCTGCAGGCGCTTTAAAGAGCTCGGGCTGTTGATGTGACCTTCCTCAACGTACGGCGTCTGAGAGAACAGGACCTTCTCCGGTTCGCCATCCTTCGAGAGATGCGCGCGGATGAAGCCCGTCTCACGCATGACCTTCATCGCCTCATGTGCTTTCTTGAGGTCTTCTTCGTAGGATTTGAGGTCCGCTTCCGTGACTTTGCCTTCACCGTAAAGGTTGTCGTAGTCGAACGTAAAACCGGATTTCAGCTTTAAACTCATGTTCTAACACTCCTCTTCTTGTTCTGCTGCAGTCTTTCCGCTGCGATTGCCTATACTTGCACAGGAAAGGGATACCGGCAGCAGGTCGTTGATTCCATACGACTTTATTATACCATGTATCCCTTATCCTGTGAATATTCTCTTATATGAGGATTATGCTAAGAGTGGCTTGACTGCCTCTGCGAGCTTGTCCTTCTCTGCCTTGGCTTCCTCGAGGTCCTTGCCGAGCGTCGTGAAGTACGTCTTGATCTTCGGCTCCGTGCCGGACGGGCGCACGACACGGCCGCGCCGTCATCGAGCTTGTAAATCAGGACGTTTGCCTTCGGCAGGCCCGTCTTCTCCGGCTCAGCGTAATCGATCGTCTCGACGACCTTCTTGCCGGCGAACTCTGTCGGCGGATTCTGGCGCAGGCTGACCATGATGCCCTTCATCTTGTCCATGCCCGAGAGGCCTGGGAACGAGAAAGCATCGACCTTGTTGTAGTAACGGCCGTACTGCTGGTAGATCTCTTCAAGGCGCTGCTTGATCGACGAGCCGATGGAGCGGTAGTACGCCGCCATCTCGCAGATCAGCATCGAGGAGACGACAGCATCCTTGTCGCGAACGTACGGGCCGGCGAGGTAGCCGTAGCTCTCCTCGAAGCCGAAGATGAAGCGGTCCGTCTCTCCAGCTGCTTCGAGCTGTGCGATCTGGTCGCCGATCCACTTGAAGCCCGTCAGCACGTGGCGCAGTTCCACGCCATAGTGCTCAGCGACCTTGTCGGCGAGCGGCGTCGAGACGATGGACATGACGGCCACCGGATTCTTCGGCATCGTACCCTTCTCGATGCGGCCCTGGCAGATGTAGTCGAGCAGCAGCACGCCCATCTCATTGCCCGAGACGAGCTCGTAGCTGCCATCGGCGCACTTCATCGCGATGCCGACGCGGTCAGCATCCGGGTCCGTCGCGAGCATGAGGTCAGCCTGTTCTTTCTTGGCGAGCTCGAGGCCTTTCTCGAGTGCCGCGAAGATCTCGGGGTTCGGGTAGCTGCAGGTCGTGAAGTAGCCATTCGGGTACTCCTGCTCCGGCACGATCGTGATATCCGTGATGCCGATGTCCTTGAGCACGCGCGTAACCGGCACGAGGCCCGTGCCGTTGAGCGGCGAGTAGACGAGCTTGAGGCCGGCCGTCTTCGCGAGGCCCGGGCGGACCTGACGATCCTCGATGGCCGCGTAGAACGCGTCCTTGCAGTCCTCGCCGACGAACTGGATCAGGCCCTTCTCGACGCCTTCCGCAAAGCTCATGTGCTTGGCGCCCGTCAGCACATCCGTCTTCTGGATGGATGCGTAGACGACAGCGGCTGCATCATCCGTCATCTGGCAGCCGTCCGGGCCGTATGCCTTGTAGCCGTTGTACTGTGCCGGATTGTGCGAAGCCGTAATCATGATGCCGGCATTGCAGTGGTAGTAGCGCGTCGCAAAGCTCAGGGCCGGCACCGGCATGAGCTCTTCGTAGAGGCGCACGTGGATGCCGTTTGCCGCGAGAACGCCGGCAGCTTCGCGCGCGAAGTTCCAGCCCTTGAGGCGGCTGTCGTAGCTGATCGCGACCGTCTGCGTGCCGCCCTGCGTCTTGACCCAGTCAGCGACGCCCTGCGTTGCCTGGCGAACGACCCAGATGTTCATGCGGTTCGTGCCGGCGCCCAGCACGCCGCGCAGACCGGCCGTGCCGAACTCCAGAGCGACGGCGAAGCGGTCCTTGATGGCCTCGTCATCACCGGCGATGTCATTGAGCTCCTTGTTCAGATCGAAGTCCAAGAGGTCGGCAGCCGCCCAGCGTTTGTACTCATCCTGATACATTTTGAATCCATCCCTTCCTGAATCCCTTTTTCAACTATTGGTTTATTGTTGTAGTTCCTTTTCGACAGAAATTGCCTGAATCCTGCCAATCCTGCCAAAAGGGCGTCAGGCGAGATGATATTTTTTCTTGAAGCTCCGGTGCGTCCAGTAGAAGGCGATGGCAAGCGGCACGCAGGAGCCAATCCAGGCCATCGGGTTGGCCAAGCAGGCGCCGAGGTAGCGAGCCAGTCGCAGAGGAAGAGCGCTGCCGCCGTGCGCATCAAGAGCTCCATGATGCCCGCGATCGTCGGCACGATGCTCTGACCGAGTCCCTGCAGCGTGTAACGGAAGATGAAGAGGAACGAGAGGATCCAGTAGCACGATCCGTTGACGATCAGGTACTCGTGGCCAAAGTCGATGACCTGTTGCGCGCCGTCGCCGACGAAGAGGTGCATGAGCGAGGGCCCGAAGAAGATGAGCCCGCGCCGGCGAGCACGGCAAAGGCCACCGACATGCAGCAGCACTTGCGCACGCCCTCGCCGATGCGCTCAAACTTGCGCGCGCCGTAGTTCTGCGCCGTATAGGCGGACATGGCGATGCCGAATGACATCATCGGCATCATCGCGATGGACTCGATCTTCTGCGCCGCCGCATACGCCGCGACGGCGAGCGGCCCGAGGTCGTTGAGCGCAACCTGCAGGATGACAGCGCCGATTGCGATGATGCTCGACTGGAAGCCCATCGGTAGGGCGATGCGCAAGTGCTCCCAGTAGAACTTGAGGTCCGGTCGCCAGTCATGGCGGTGTGCGTGCAATGCTGGGACCTTGCGCAGGATGAAGACGAGGCAGAGCAGATTGCCGCAGACCTGTGAGGCGAGCGTCGCAAGCGCAGCGCCCGGTATGCCCCAGTCAAAGACGAGGATCGCGATTGGCTCGAAGATGATGTTGAGCGAGAGCCTGAGGCGAGCAATATCGTCGGCGTCTTGCTGTCGCCGAGCGCGCGGATGAGGTTCGTCTGCGTCTGGAAGAAGACGAAGAGCGTGATGCCCGCGTAAATCAGGCTGATGAAGGAATACGCCCCGTCGATAATCTCTGCCGGCGTCTGCATCCATATGAGCAGCTGGCGGCAGAGCAGCACGCCGACGGCCGTCAGGACGATGGAGGCAAAGAGCGATATCACGGCGCAGGCCGCCGCGCTCCTGCGCACGCCCTCCTCATCGCGCGCGCCGAAGCGCTGGCCCGTGTAGATGGAGAGCCCCGTCGAGAAGCCGATGACGAAGCCGAGCATCAAGAACATCAGCGCGCCCGTGCAGCCGACGGCGGCCAGGGCATTGACGCCAAGGAAGCGGCCGACGATCAGGGTATCGACAAAAGCGTAGAGTTGCTGGAAGATGTTGCCCGCAATCAGCGGCATCGTGAAGAAGAAGATGAGTTTCGCCGGCGAGCCTTCCGTCAGATTCTTGGTCATTCCAGATACCTCGTCACGAAGGTGCGCAGCGTCTCCTGCAGCACCGTCACATTGTCCAAGAGCGCCTCTGTCTGCGGGCGCAGCTTCGTGTAGTGGAAGACGGGATGATGCGCGACCATGTAGTCCGTCGGGAACGGCTCCACCTCCACCCCCTGCTTCGCGAAGTTCAGCACGGAGCGCTTCATGTGGAAGGCACTCGTCACGAGGATTGGATGCGAGAGGCCGTTCTCGCGCAGGATCTCAGCAGAGAAGCGGGCGTTCTGGCTCGTGTTGATGCTCCGCGTCTCCGTCAGGATCTTGTTCTCCGGCACGCCGAGGCTCACGAGCACGCGCTTGGCGATCTTCGCCTCGGCCCCCGTGTCCTCGTAGACCTGCCGCCCGAGAGCAGGATTGGCACATCGAGCTGGCGCTGCAGTCGTACGGCCGTCAACAGGCGGCTCGCGGGCTCGCGCAGAGCGTCCCCGTGCCGTCGACATCCGGCGTGTCGCTGTAGGCGCCGCCGCCGAGCATGATGATGACATCGCCCACCGGGCGCTCGGGCGGCTGATAGGCCGACTCGAGCCAGCCCATCGTCTTCTCCGCGACGAAGCCCGTGCAGAGCAGATAGAAAGCAAAGGTCAGCGCGAACAGGACGGCCGCCGCCCGCTTCTCCCCGCGCTTCTTCCAGAGCCACCAGGCAAGGACAAAGAGCGCCAGGATGAAGATGCCGGGCGGCAGCACCCAGCTGGCCCCGAATTTCAAGAGATAAACCATATCGCATCCTCCAAAAAAATAAAGCGCAAATCCCATCCACATAGAGGAATCCCCGCATTTATCTAGAAACTATAAATTGTATATCCATTGTAACAAACTTGCCGCGCTGCGGCAAGGCATCGATTCGCGAAAAGGAGAGTTTATCATGGCATTCATTGAACCAGCACCCGGACAGGCCGAGAAAGGCATCGGCACGATCACGATCATCAAGCTCCTGACGCCAGCAGAGCTCGACGGCAAATGCGACATGTACGCGAAAGTCATCGTCCCGCCGCTCTGCGGCATCGGCGTCCACCAGCACGTCGGCAACACCGAGACGTACCACATCCTCTCCGGCCATGCACTCTACAACGACAACGGCAAAGAGGTCGAGATTGGCGCCGGCACGACGACGTTCTGCCCAGACGGCGAGACTCACGGCATCAAGAACACCTCCAAGACGGAAGACCTCGTCTTCATGGCGCTGATCATCCGCAAATAATCATATATCCGACTGATATCCAACTAAAATGCGGCCCAGGAATCTGGGTCGCATTTTTGTGTTCACTTTGAATCAGCAAAACCATCAGTTGCCGTGCGGGACCATGTCCTCATCGCGCAGCTTGCCTTCCTTGGCGCGCTGTGCGAATTCAGCCGTCGCCGTGAAGAGCACGTCCGTCGAGCTGTTGAGTGCCGTCTCACAGGCATCCTGGAGCACGCCGATGATGAAGCCGACACCGACGACCTGCATCGCGATGTCGTTGCCGATGCCGAACGAGGCGCAAGCAACAGGGATCAGCAGCAGGGAGCCGCCGGCCACGCCCGAAGCGCCGCAGGCACCAATGGTCGAGACGAGGCAGAGCAGCAGCGCCGTCGGCAAGTCGACGCTGATGCCGAGCGTGTGCGCTGCGGCAAGAGAGAGCACGGCGATCGTGATGGCCGCGCCGCTCATGTTGATTGTTGCGCCGAGTGGAATGGAGATGGAATACGTGTCCTCATCGAGGCCGAGGCGCTCACAGAGGTCAAGGTTCACCGGATGTTGGCAGCCGAACTGCGCGTGAAGAAGGCGTAGAGGCCGCTCTCCTTCAGCGTCGTCCAGACGAGCGGGTACGGGTTGCGGTGGATGTGCAGGTAGACGATCAACGGGTTCATGACCAGGGCCACCGTGAAGAAGGCCGCGAGCAGGACGCCGAGAATCTGGATGTAGCCGAGCAGGGCGCCGAGGCCGTTCGTGCCGATGGCATTGGCGACGAGGCCCATGATGCCGAACGGTGCGAAGCGGATGACCCACTGCACGATTTTCGTGACCGTCTTCGCGAAGTCGTTAAGCATGTTCTTCGTCGTGTCACTGGCCGAGTGCAGCGCGATGCCGGCAAGGCAGGCCCAGCCGAGGATGCCAATGTAGTTCGCCGTCGCCAGCGCATGGATTGGGTTGTCGACGACCGAGAGAATCAGGTTGTGCAGGACCTCGATGATGCCGGACGGCGGCGCGAGCTGCGCATCGGCGACCTGCAGGTGCAGGACCGTCGGGAAGGCGAACGAGAAGGCGACAGCGACGAGTGAAGCGCAGAACGTCGCGAAGATGTAGAGGCGCACGATTGGCTTCATGGCAGCGCTGGCATCCGAATTCTTCTGAGCCAGAGCGTTCATGACGAGCACGAAGACGAGGACCGGTGCGATGCCCTTGAGGCACGGACGAAGAGATCGCCGAGCACCGCGACGGCCGGTACAGCCTGCGGCGCAGCCAGCGCGATGATGATGCCGATGACGAGACCAGCAGCAATCAGCTTGATGAGCGCTGTCTCCCGGTATTTCTTACCAATCTTATGGAACATATGAATCCCCCTTGCAGAACGTTTGGAACGCTTTGGACGCCAAAGGCGCCATGAAACGTTTTTCGTTTCTCTCAAAAATACATGTGTTAGTATACACTAAACAGTGGCGGGATGCAATACTTTTCCCGTAATTTGTTTTTTATACGCGTACTCTGTATTCCAGCGACATAAAAAGCGTGTACATCTCAAAGAGATGTACACGCTCAAAGGACATGCTCTGTAATATGCTCATTCCGCCAGGGCTTCTCTCTGCTCCTTCATGCTCTCGAGCTCGATAAGGTAGCGGCCGACGGCGTCCTGCCAGCGCGGCAGCAGTGCAAAGCCCGCCTGTGTGAGGCTCTTCTTGCTCATGCGGGAGTTCTTGGGCCGCACGGCACGCGTCGGATAGGCCGAAGACGGCACGGGCGTAACCTCCACGGGCATGCCAACCTGACGGAAGACCTCCGCGGCGAGCTCAGCCCACGAGCAGAAGCCTCGTTTGTCGCATGGTAGACGCCGTAGCGCTCCGTCTGGATCATGTCAGCCAGCAGCACGGAGAGGTCGCGCGTGTACGTCGGCGAGCCGATCTGGTCGTCGACGACCGTCAGCTTTGCGTGCGACTCGCCGAGGCGCAGCATCGTGCGGATGAAGTTCTTGCCATTGATGCCGAAGACCCATGAGATGCGCACGATGAAATAGCGCTTGAGGATGGATTGGACGGCTTCCTCGCCCATGAGCTTCGACCTCCCGTAGACGTTCTTAGGCCCTTTGGCGCATCCGTCTCGTATGGCGCATCGCCATCACCGGGAAACACGTAATCCGTACTGATGTAGACCATCTTAGCGTGGAACTCGCGGCAGAGCTTGGCAAGGTTTGCCGTGCCCTCCGCATTGACGGCCATGCACGCCGCCGCATCATCCTCCGCGCGGTCTACGGCCGTGTAGGCTGCGCAGTGGATGACGCAGTTCGGCTTGTAGATGGCCATGACGCGCCGCATCGCCTTCGCATCCGTCAGCAGGAAATCCTTGCTCGACACGCCGCGAACTTCCATTCCTCTATCCTTCAGCTCTACGACACAATCGTGCCCGAGCTGTCCTGTTACACCTGTGACAAGTACCCTCATCCTCATGAATCTCCTTCCGTTCTGATGATCCCGTAATCCCGAATTATTTCTTAAACTATTCTTGCATGACCGGCTGACTTCCTGCCTTCTCTCGCGAAAAGTACAGAAAAAGTGGAAACGTGCTGGAAATAACAATCCATGACAGACGGGGATTTGCTGGATATGGTATACTGAGGCCATCGGAATCTACCAATCATCGATTCACACTATCCACACATTCAGAAGACTGGAGACTTCATGGAATACTGCAAGACCTTGGTCCTGTCCATTCTCGGCGGCATCGCCCTGACCTATCTCAACGCCCCTCTGCCCTGGACACTCGGCCCATCGTTTTCGTCGCGCTCGGCTCTCTCATCCGCAAACGGCCGTTCCGCTGGTCCCTGCGCATCCGCAATACGGCACTCGTCCTGCTCGGCTACGGCATGGGGCGGCCTTCACTTTGGAGACAGGGCGTGCATCATCGCCCAATTCCCCTTGATGATCACTGCCACATGCATCACGGTCGCAGCCGGCGTCCTCACCGCCTGCTCATGTTCCGCCACACCAAGATCAACTTCACGAGCTGCCTGCTCGGTTGCGTGCCAGGCGGTCTCTCCCAGATGGTCATCCTCGCCGACGAGATCCGTGACGCCGATCTCACAGCGGTCACGATCATGCAGACACTGCGCATGCTCTCCGTCGTCTTTGTCATTCCCTTCCTGACGATCCATGTGCTCGCGGGCAGCAGTCATGCAGCCGCATCCGCTGGGACAGCTGTCCACACGGCACACACTCTCTCCGAGGTCCTGACCTATGCCTCCGTTGCCGTGCTCGGCGCCGTCCTCGCCAAGACACTCCATCTGCACTGCACCGATGCTCGGGCCCATCCTCAGCACTGCCGCATTCGTCGTCATTACGGGGACAGCCGCTCCCGTCGTCCCTGTCCATTACATCAACGCGGCTCAGGTCCTCGTCGGCGCCTACATCGGATCCAGCGTCGATCTCACGCGCCTGCATCGATACCACGGCATGGGTAAAGTCCTGCTCGGAGGCGTCCTGCTTGTCCTCCTGGTCAGCATGGGCATGGGCTGCATCATCTCTGAAATGACCGGCACCGATCTCGCCACAGCCTTTCTGGCCACGGCTCCCGGCGGCCTGACCGAGATGGGGATCACGGCACTCGTCGTCGGGGCAGACAGCTCGACGATGGTCGCTACCAGCTCACGCGCCTGCTCTTCATCATGCTGGTCTTCCCGTACATAGCCCGTGGGATTGTCGCCCTCTACCGCAGGAAGACAGATAACGGATGACCTGCGCCCCAATCTCTCTATTCCCGCCATCTTACTTCAAAAAAGATGGTATTTTTTTAGCTCCCAAAAATTCAGAAAGGAAAACGATGATTTACGACGAAATAATATGCTGTGAACAGAATTTCCTGTTTTGAATGCAATTGAAGAAGGGAGTCTGATGTATGGATCCAGCAGTATTGACCTTGATTGTCCTCGGAGTAGCCGCCTTTTTCTTTGTGACCGAGCTCATCCCGCTTGCCGTCACAGCAATGGGCGCATCGATTGCCCTCGGCCTGCTCGGCGTGCTGACGCCGAAGCAAGTCTTCTCAGGCCTGTCGACTCCACCGTCGTGCTCTTCGCCGGCATGTTCGTCATCGGCGCCGCGATGTTCCAGACGGGCCTCGCCCAGCGCATCGGCATCACCGTCGTCCATGCGGCAGGCACTGGAGAGAAACGCCTGATGGCCGCCATCATGATTGTCACGATCATCCTGTCCTCCGTTTCCTCGAACACGGCTACGGTCGCCTGCCTGCTGCCGGTCGTCGTGCAGATCTGCGCCGTCGCGCGCCTTGCCGTCTCGCCGCAGCTCATGGCCCTGGCCGTCGCGGCCAACGTCGGCGGCACCATCACGATGATCGGCACGCCGCCGAACATCCTCATGAGTGCAACGCTCTCCGCGAGCGGCCTGCAGCCGTTCGGCTTCTTCGAGTTCGCCTGGATCGGCATCCCGCTCTCGATTGCCGGCGTCATCTACATGCTGACGATCGGACGCCGGCTCTGCCCGCACGGCCACGTCGACAGCAACCTCAGCGACCTGACGTCTGACCTGCCGAAGGACACGCGCAAGATGACCATCTGCGCCATCATCCTGCTGCTCGTCGTCATCGCCATGGCGCTCTCGAAGACCATCAACGTGCCGATGCAGACGGCCGCCATCATCGCGCCCTCGCCTGCGTCATCACCGGCTGCCTCACAGAGAAACAGGCGTACGGCGGCATCGACTGGACGACCATCTTCCTGTTCGCCGGCATGCTGCCGCTCGCCGAGGCGATGGACAAGACGGGCGCCGGCGCGATGATTGCCAACGCCGTCGTCGGCATCATCGGCAGCAACGCCTCGCCGCTCATCATCGTCATGGCGATGTTCCTGCTGTCCTGCGGTCTCACGCAGTTCATGTCCAACACGGCCGCCGCAGCACTGCTCGCGCCGATCGGCATCTCGATTGCCCAGTCCATCGGCGTCTCGCCGTTCCCCGTGCTCATGGCCATCGGCATCGCCGCCTCCTGCGCCTTCACGACGCCGGTCGCCACGCCGCCGAACACGCTCATCCTCGGCCCTGGCAAATTCCGCTTCATGGATTACGTCAAGGTCGGCCTGCCACTTGTCGTCGTATCGATGATTGTCTGCACCGTCATCATCCCGCTCGTCTGGCCGTTCTGACGCCTGCTGAGCACCGCCAACAGAAAACCATACCAAAAAGTGAGGTACTTATATGGACAGAGAAGAATTACTGAGCACACTCAAGAAGCTCGATGAAGAAGTATTCGCCGAATTCCAGGACGAAGTCGAAGAGCAGCGCTTCACCTTGTCGCTGATCCCGACCGTCAATGCCGAATCACCGTTCGCCGCCTACCTCGAGGGCAGCATCCTCGCCAACGTCAGCACCGACTACCACGGCATCAGCCGCACGGGTCGCTTCGAGCGCATGGCCGTCGAGCGCGCGCTCAAGTGCTTCCATGCGGAACACGCCATCGTGCGTCTCGACAGCATCAGTGCCGCCTCGCGCGTCGTCTTCAAGGCGCTCTTGAAATCCGGCAATCCCGTCCTCTCGTTCAACGGCCGCAAGCAGGAGCTCTGCCATGGCCTCTCCTACCGCTTTGCCATCTTCGGAGCAGACTGGGAGAACCGCGACATCAACTGGCAGGAGCTCGATGAACAGATTGCGCGCCATCAGCCGAAAATCGTGATCTTCTCTCCGACGAGCTTCCCATTCGCCATCGACACGAAGCGCCTCGCAAAGGTCACCCACGATGCCGGCGCGCTGCTCTGGGTCGACATCGGTCAGAACGTCGGCCTCGTCGCCGCCGGACTCATGCCGTCGCCCGTCGATGACGCCGATGTCGTGACCTTCCCGACGAATGACTCACTGCAGGCCCGGAAGGTGCCATCATCCTCTGCAAGAAAGAGCTGGCCGAGACGATTGAGCGCGCCGTCATCGACAACGGCCACTCAGCCCTGCACAAGAACCGACTCGCGGCCCTCGCCGTCGCGCTGCGCGAGGCCTCCGAGCCGTCCTTCCGCGAATATGGGCAGCAGGTCATCGCCAACGCGCGTGCCCTAAGCAAAGCCCTGCAGGAAAACGGCATCTCCATCTGGGGTGACGGCACGGACTGCCATCTCTCGTCGCCGCCCTGCCGAAGGATGCCGACCCGCAGCAGATTGAGCAGCACCTGCACCGCGCGGGCTTCCTCGTCAAGACAGCCCGCCTGCCGGATGAAGAGGAGCGCCAGCCGGCCCATCCTGTGCTGCGCCTCTCCAGCCTCAATCCGACGACGCGCTCGCTCAAGGAAAAGGACATGGAAAAGATTGGGCAGCTCCTCGCCGCTGCGCTGAACGTAGATGACACGGCCGCACTCGAGGTCATCCGCAAAAAAGTCAGCTCTCTGCTCATGGACAAGCCGATTTACTCGGAAGAATGGGTCGAGAGTATCGCCAAGCCGGACATCTTCTTCAACGGGGCCGACGAGCTCAGCGTCCGCAACATCGCCTCGAACGAGAAAAAACACCTATTCGGACGCCTGTTCCACTGACAGCGGCATCCATACAAGGCAAGAAAAGAGCGGCCACGGAAAATCCTTCCGTGGCCGCTTTCTCATGCCAATCATGCGTTACTATCCGGTTCGTCATCATGTGCCAGCGGGATGGTCAGGATGAACTTCGTCCCCTTGTCGAGCTCACTCTCGACTGCGATATCGATATCGTGCTGCTCCGCAATCCAGCTCGCAATCGAGAGGCCGAGGCCCGTGCCGCCGACACTGCCAGCCTTCTTCGTGCGCGAGCTGTCCGCGCGGTAGAAGCGCTCGAAGATCTTGCCCTGGTCCTCCTCGGCAATGCCAATGCCGTCGTCGGCAAACGTCAGCTGCATGGCCTCTTTCTCGGGCAGGCAGCGCGAGGTGACTGTGATGTGGCCACCCTCCGGCGTGTACTTGACCGCATTCTCGAGGAAGATGCGCATCATCTGGCGCATCGTGGCCGGATCCGCGTAGATGACCCCCGGCTCATTGGCCGCGAGCTGCAGCGTGTGCTGCTTGGCGACGAGTTTCATCTTGCGCACGGCATCGTCGACGAGCTCATTGAGATGGACATTCTCCTTGTGCAGGACCTGGCGCTTCTGGTCAGCGCGCGCGAGGAACAGCAGTTTCTCGATGAGGTCCTGCATGTCCTCGGCTTCCGAGCGGATTGAGGTGATGCCCTCTTCGAGGATCTTCGCGTCAGAGCTGCCCCAGCGCGCGAGCAGGTCTGAATAGCCGAGGATGACCGTCACCGGCGTTCTGAGCTCATGCGAAGCATCCGAGACAAAGCGCTGCTGCTGCTGGAACCCGCGCTCCAAGCGGTCGAGCATGTGGTTGAACGTCAGCGCGAGCTCCGCCATCTCGTCCTTGGCTGGCGGCACCTCGATGCGCTTGTCCATGCGCTCCACCTCGATCTTGCGCGTCGTCTGCGTGAGGTTGCGGATGGGCTGGAGTATCCTGTTGCTCAGGAAGTAGCCAGCAACGAGCGCAACGAGGAAGCCCGCAATCGTGACGAGGAAGAGCAGCCGCTGGAGATCTACGAGAAAGTTCTTCTCCGCCGTAATCGTGCGGAAGAAGTGGATCTGATAGATCTGACCGTGGTCGGCCACATCCATCGATGTATAGTACATCATGAAGCGGTTGAACTCGACGACCTCCATGTCCTTGGCCGCCCAGAACGGCGGGTCCTTCACGCGATGCGCCTCCACCGTGTCGAGCGATGGGTAGTGCGAGTCGTTCTCGTAGATGACGCGCCCCGTCAAGTCGGTCACGCGGATCACGACGCCCGGCGGGACGATGTCCCCTGGACCAGGAACTCCTGCAGGCTGCGCGACGAAGCCAGTCCTTTCTGCACATTCTGCATCGCGAGGTGGATCTCGGTCTCCGCCTCATGGTAGAACGAGAAGTAGATGCCGAGGCCCATGATGGCACTCGTCAAAAGCAGCACGACGAGCAGGATGGCTGCATAGAGGCCCGTGATCTTCGTCGAGATCTTCATGCGCCAGAAGGGGCTCCTGCGGACCCACTTACTCCTTGACCGCATACCCTACGCCTCGCACCGTGTAGATGTACTTCTCATGGAAGCGGTCATCGAGCTTGGCGCGCAGGTAGCGGATGTAGACATCGACGACATTCGTATCGCCGCTGTAGTCGTAGCCCCAGACTTTCTCGAGGATCTGGTCGCGCGTGAGGACCGTGCGCTTGTTGCGCATCATGTACTCGAGCAGCGAGTACTCCTTCTTCGTCAGATGGACCGTCTCACCGTCGACTTCTACCTCATAGCGCTTCGGATACATGACGAGGTTCTTGACCTGCAGGCGCTCCTCGAGCGGCACGCCGCCGTTTTCTGGCACGTGCTTGCGCAGGGCATTGCGGATGCGTGCCATGAGTTCCTCGATGGCGAAGGGCTTCGTCATGTAGTCATCGGCACCGATGTCGAGGCCAGCCACCTTGTCTTCGACCTCGTCCTTGGCCGTCAGCATGATGATGGGCAGCGACGAGACCTCGCGCACGCGCTTGCAGATGGTCATGCCATCCATGCCCGGCAGCATGACATCGAGCAGCACGAGGTCAAAGTTGCCCTGCATGATGCGCTCATAGGCACGCGTGCCGTTCTCTTCCGTTTCCGTCTCGAAGCCCTCATGCTCGAGCTCAATCTGCAGGAAGCGCGCGATGCGGCGCTCGTCTTCTACAATAAAGATGCGAACTGGTTTATCCATGAGATTCCCTCCATGTCAGCAAACAAAAGATAAGAAAAAAAAGAGATATATTTTTTTAATATATCTCTACTATATAGCAGGTCAGCCCAAAAAGAAAGGGCTCCCGAACAAATTAATTCGGTTCTAATTGCTTTCAAACAAGCTTCTTATCGGATGCCTGCGGCTCGCTGAGGAACATCTCCCGGAACAGCTTGATCAGGTGTTCGCTCGACGAAGAGAGCGTGCGGTTCTTGAGCCAGGCGATGACGGTATGCGTGCTCATCTCCGGCGCCACGAGCTTCTTGTAGTAAAGGTTGCCGTCCGTCAGCAGCGTGCGCGAGGAGACGGGCAGGATGGCCGCGCCCATGTCCATCTTGACGAGCAGCAGATCCTGTACGATGCTGTCCGAGACGCAGACGATGTGCGGCTCGAAGCCGAGCTTGCGGCAGTTTGCGACGAAGAGGCTCTGCCAGCGCAGAGGGATGATGATCGGCGTGTCGCGCAGTTCCTCCATGCGCACTTCCTTGTCAGACGAGCCGATGATCTGGTCCTTGTTCATGACGACGACGAGCGGCTCATTCGGCAGGACAATCGACTCGTAGACCTTGGAGTCCACCTGCGTGCGCGTGATGGCGATCTCGATGACGCGGTTGTCGAGCAGCTCCAGGATGCGCGCGCCCTCCGCTTCCCAGATCTGATACGTGACTTGCGGATAGCGGCGGTGGAACTCGGTGATGAGCTCCGGCAGCAGCAGCGCGCCCGATGTCGTGATCGTGCCGAGCTGGATCGAGCCAGCGACACCGGAGCCGATCTCCGTGATTTCGCGCACCGTCCCGTCGACCATGCCGAGAATGTGTTCGACGCGCGAGTACAGCACGCGGCCGGCGTCCGTCAGGCGGATGCGCCGGCTGCCGCGCTCAAAGAGCTGCACGCCAAGCGACGACTCCAGCCGCTTCATCTGGCGCGAGAGGGCCGGCTGCGCGATATCGAGGCGCTGTGCTGCATGACTGATGTTTCCCTCTTCCACGATGGCATAGAATGCCCGCATATCCTTGATTTCCATACGATTCTCACTTTCCGACCAAGATGTCGTCTATAGCAAATATTTATACGTCCTATATCTCTTTCTTGCTATTATACTTTTTCCTGCAAAAATAGGCAAATACTTTTACCAAAGATTATAGGTTGGAAGAGTTTATGTTCTCCCATATTTCTGTCAATTCACTCTTGTGATTTTTCAGCCACATGTTATAATAGAATATCATTGGTGTTAACGATTATCACGATACTCGGTATCGGTGCAGCATAAGGCAGAAAAAGGAGTTTTTCACATGACACGAATCAAAGACGCACTCGACGCAGTGGCCGCCGCGATCATTGCCCAGAAGGATTACCTGACAGACCTCGACCGGCAGATTGCCGACGGCGACCACGGCATCAACATGGCACGCGGCTTCCAGGCGGCGATGGACGCCGTCGAAGAAATGAACGATACGACGAAGCCGGGCCCCGTACTCGAGACGGTCGGCAAGGCCTTCATCCACAACGTCGGCGGTGCCGCCGGCCCACTCTACGGCACGGGCTTCATCAAGCCGCGGCCGTCTGCGACGAGGACACGAAGCTCAACGTCGCCTCCTTCGAGAAGCTCCTCGGCGCCGCGATTGCCGGCATCGAGAAGCGCGGCCACGCCAAGAAGGGTGACAAGACCATGCTCGATGCGCTGATCCCGATCCACGCGTGCTTCCTGCCCGAGAACGCCGAGGGCAAGACGCTCTTCGAGGTCCTGCAGGACGCCTCGCATGCCGCAAAGGAAGGCGTGGACTACACGAAGACGATTGCCGCGCGCCGCGGCCGTGCGAGCCTCGTCGGTGAGCGCAGCATCGGCCACGAGGACCCGGGCGCTGTGAGCTCCATGCTCATGTACCGCGCCCTCTACAATTTCCTGCGCAAGTGAACCATCAAGACAGCAGGATCGTACTGACCAATCAGGCAAGGGGCTCTCTCCCCTTGTCTTTTCTTGTCTCACGAGCTGTTCTGTAGTATACTTTGTAAAGATATTCCGCAATGCACACGTCTTACTATAAAGAGGAGGAATTCCATTGACTAAGCAGACTGTCCGCACGCGCTTCGCGCCGAGCCCGACGGGCTACATGCACATCGGCAACCTGCGCACGGCCCTTTACGGCTACCTTTACGCAAAATCTCAGCAGGGTCAGTTTATCCTGCGCATCGAGGACACGGACCGCACGCGCTACGTCGCTGACGCCGTCGATTTCATCAACCGCACGCTCGAGATGGCTCACATCGTCCCGGATGAGAGCCCGTCACTCGGCGGCCCGTACGGCCCCTACGTCCAGAGTGAGCGCATGGACCTCTACAAGAAGTACGCGGAGAAACTCGTCAAGACGGGTCACGCCTACTACTGCTTTTGCGACCCCGATGAAGATCACTCGGCCGGCAAGTTCGGCGGCTACGACCGCACCTGCCGCAACCTCGCACCGGAGGTCATCGAGGAGCATCTCAAGAACGGTGACCCCTACGTCATCCGCCAGAAGATGCCGCTCACGGGTGAGACGACGTTCTTCGACGTGCTCCACGGCAACATCACGATCAAGAACGAAGAGCTCGAGGATCAGGTCCTCCTGAAGCGCGACGGCATGCGACCTACAACTTCGCCAACGTCATCGATGACCATCTCATGCACATCACGCACATCATGCGCGGCGCTGAGTTCATCACGTCGACGCCGAAGTACATCCTGCTCTACGAGTCGTTTGGCTGGGATGTCCCGACCTTCATCCACCTCGCCCCGGTCATGGGCAAGAACGAGGACGGCTCGATCTCGAAGCTCTCGAAGCGCCACGGCGCCACGAGCTTCGACGACCTCGTCAAGGCCGGCTACCTGCCGGACGCCATCGTCAACTACGTCGCCCTGCTCGGCTGGAACCCGAAGACGACGAATCAGGAGATCTTCTCGATGGCAGAGCTCATCGAGCACTTCAGCCTCGAGGGCCTCTCGAAGTCCCCGGCCGTCTTCGACTACGACAAGCTCGGCTGGATCAACGGCGAGTACCTCAAGGCCATGAGCGATGAGGACTTCGCAAGATGGCACGCCCGTTCGCCGGCGAGCTGCCAGATTACCTTGAGCAGAGCTGGGCACACCTCGCTTCCCTGCTCAAGACGCGCATCCAGCGCCTCGGCGACCTGCCGCAGGAAATCGCCTTCCTCTGCGAGCAGCCGGCCTTCGATGCAGAGCTCTACGTCAACAAGCGCAACAAGGTCACGCCAGAAAAGGCAGCTGAGCTCCTGCCGGGCATGATGGCCCTCTTAGAGGCGGTACCGGAGTCCGACTGGAACAACGATGCGCTCTACGAGAAGCTCAACGCCTACATCGAGGAGCAGGGCATCAAGAAAGGCCTCGCCATGTGGGTCCTGCGCATCGCCGCAGCAGGCCAGAAAGTCACGCCGGGCGGCGCTACAGAGATCCTCTCTCTGCTCGGCAAAAAAATTTCCATGGAAAGAATCAAAAAAAGCCTTGCAAAATTGCAAGAGCTGTAATATAATAAATCAAGTCAGTTACGTGGCACCTTCGTCAAGCGGTTAAGACACCGGCCTCTCACGCCGGGTTCATGGGTTCGAATCCCATAGGTGTCACCATTGTAGATAACAGCCAGGATGCAGTCGCTCCTGGCTTTTTTGTTTGAAAGGATGGTCCTCATGCTGTTTGCCTCCATGCTCGTCCTCGGCGCCCTGATTGGCTTTGTCGGTGCCGGCGGCGCCGGCGTCACGATTGCCCTGCTGACCGTCGGCTTCCACGTGCCCATCCACACGGCGCTCGCCGTGGCACTCGCTCGATGGTCTTCACGATGCTGTCCGGCACGATCAGCCACTTCCGCCAGCATGAGGTTCTCGTCAAGACGGGGGCCATCATGGGACTCGGCGGCATCACGGCGCCTACCTCGGCGCCAACTTCTCCAACATCGTGCCTTCTGGTATCCTCAGCATTATCACCGGCTTCATGCTCGTCTCGAGTGCCGTGACGCTCTACATCAAGATGTACCAGGCCGAGTGGCTCGGCCGCCACATCAAGATACGCCAAGAACCGCTGACAGGCCGCAAGCTCTGGGTCTACGGCATCCTCATCGGCCTCTTTATGGGCTTCCTCTCCGGCGCTTCGGCATCGGCGCGGCGGCCTACATCCAGCTCGCCCTCATGGTCGTCTTCGGCGTGCCGCTGCTGCAGACCATCGGCACCTGCATGATGGTCATCCTGCC
>ENA-OQEN01000243-OQEN01000243.1-human-gut-metagenome-genome-assembly--contig:-NODE-243-length-23885-cov-3.433580_pt1 | contig 23885 bp, 25 predicted proteins | sample MGYA00242791_ERZ504627 | MGnify/ENA primary metagenome ERZ504627 (study PRJEB26092, sample SAMD00036316) | human gut metagenome | host: Homo sapiens | study: EMG produced TPA metagenomics assembly of... | reverse complement strand
CCTTTCTGTTTGTTTACGGGGTTGTTTTGCGGAGTTAACCGTTGCAGCAGGAAAACGGAATTCACAAAACTCGATTGAGGTAATCGGCTTTTAATCCTTCGCTTCCCCGCCGCGCCTGCTGCAAGTATAGCATTATTGCCGCCGAAATGCAATATAGTATTTTCAAACGGGAAATTCCTGTTGCATTGGGAGACGGAATGCTATATAATCATTAGGAGAAATGCAGCACCGCTTTGCAGGTAAAAAACGCAAATGACGCGTGCATGAAACAAAAAGGAGATTCTCTAATGTCATACTCAGGCAGAATGCAGAACAGCCACTATTACAGCGTCTTTTTCGCGCCCCGAGGACGCGACAGGATATATGATCTTGGAATGCATATTGCGCAGATGTATCTCAGCCCGTTTGATAAGCTTATCGGCATTATCGGCGAGGCAGGCTCGGGCAAGAGCATGTTGATAAAAGGCATGTTCCCCGGGCTCGAGCTGACAAACGATGATAACGGAGTGAACACTCGCCCGCTTCCGATTCTTGACATTGAGCAGCAAGGGTTTTTTACTGCGCACACATATCATCTTGACATACGCTTTGAGGCGGCATTCACGCAGATGGGAGTGCTTGCCGATGCAATTTTGAACGCTGTTCAACGCGGCAAGCGTGTAATCGTTGAGCATTTCGACATGATTTACCCGTTTCTTAAGACCAATGCAAACCTTCTGATCGGCATGGGTGAGGAAATAATCATAACGCGCCCGACGATTTTTGGTCCGCTGCCGAATGAAATCTACGATATCGTTGCAAATCATGTCGATTATCGCAGAATGGCGCATACGGCGGAAGATCTTTGCGAGATTTTCCTTCCCGGCGATGACGGTTGCAGGTGCAAACACAGCGATGTTAAGCACGGCTTTGTTTTGTCATTTGACGAACCGAAACCCGAGCTTGATCTTGACGAGCTGGAAAGCAAGGTTCTTGATGCAATTGCAAAAGATTTGACAATTTCATATGTTGACGAAGGGCACATTATGATCGGCGACCTGCTGCACCCCTGCACGGGTCCGAGAACGCATGTGCCGAGTACGGGATGCGTACAAAATTTCCGTATCGTGAAACATATATTCTATGACCCCATTGAGCGGCGCTATCTCCTTGCGGGCAGGGTCGGACCGCGCGAAAAAGGCGAGGATATTTATGATTTCAACAACATGGAAAACTGATGCCCGAAGGTGACGGGCGTCATATGAAGCGGCAATTCCGCTGTCAGAATATGCTCAATCTAAGCATATACATGCAAAGAAAAGCGACATATAAAACGCAGGTACACCCATAGACCGCCTGCGTTTTCTTTTTTGTTGTGCACAGGGCGGCAACGGATGCCGTGAGCGGCAGCGTTGCGCAAAGGTAGCGAACTGCGGAAAGCAGCCATGTGCAGCCCATTGCAAGCACGTAGTAAGCAAGGAAGAATACAATATAGGCCGAAGGCAATTCCCGCATACGATCGGTGATCAGCGCAAGTGATGCGAATGCAATAAGAACTGTCGGAATCCAAAGGGAATAAATCACGCTGATGTTCCCGTTCGGAATTGCGTTGACGCACCAGTCCCAAATGTATCGCATGGTGTCAAAAAACAAACCGAGCTGCTGATCCCAGTTCAGTTTTTCATACTCCATGAAAATGAAAAAATCGCCTGAAACATTATAATTAATGAGCAAATAAGCCACCGTTCCGAGTGTTGATATAACAAGCGCGGCAGCAACCGCAATAATTTGCTTTCCGCATTTCTCGCCGTCGCGAATGTTTCGGACGACCGTGCCGACTCCTTCAATGAAGATTGCAGCAGCAAGCACGACCCCGAGAGACCGCGTGAAACCGGCTAAAGCGGTAAAAACAGCGGAGAGTATAAATTTATGCTTTTGCAAACAGTAAAACGCACAGAAACAGAACAGCATGAAAAGCGGTTCCGTCATTGGTGAATTAAGAAAAATTGCACCCGGAAGGAGAAGCGAAAGCAGTGCGGCATGCACGGAACGCTTTTTGCCGAGAATTCCGTACAGCGTTAAATATGCCGTTCCGGAGGCGAGGCACGTTGCAATTGTGTTGATAATTTGAGCAGACACAAAGCTGTTGTGAAAGATCGGATTGAGCATTCGCATAAGCAGAGGCAGCATCGGATAAAAAACGATCAGAAGGCGATCTTTCCCATCGTTTACATACCAGTTTTCGGCAATATTAATATAATGAGGGACATCGGTGTTGTGCTTTGACCAGGAAGTCTCCCATAATTCAAACAGATTGCCGCTGAAATCAGGGGTGAAAACCCGATAAAGCACCATTCCGAGAATGGTTGTAACAATGTGAATCGCCAGCGCGGCAAGCATAATCCGAGAAAAATCCCTGCGGGCGTTCGGAACGGGGACAAAGCTGCAAAGCCGTTCGCCGATGAGCGTCTTTAAAACGAGAGGAACAGCTTTATAAGCTGCAAATGTGAAAAGAGCAAGCAGTGAGGCGGAAAGTATTCCGCCGCCGATGCTCATTGCCCGCAAGTTGGTTATGAAATAAAAAACATACAATGCAGCGGCAAAACATATGAGCACAGTTCTGATTATTCGAACTGCGCGCCGAAAGCCCGTGCTGCCCGCTTCTTCCGCCGGTTTTGTTCCGGCGGTTTTATCGGTTAATCGAAAAAAACTCATCAATAAGTTGCGCACGGAATAAACCCATGCGCGGCTCCGTTCGTAAAATCAGCGGACAAACAGCAGGTTCGCGCCGCCCGGTGCTTAAATTATACATATTAATCCGCGGATTTCAAGCCCTGCCGCAAATTTGTCCGCAAAATCCGACCGTATGCCGCAATGCTACTCAATATCAACAACGCGATGTTTTCCCACTTTGCAAACTTGAAATATAATGCGGTGATAAGACTGCACAAAAGCCAACCGGCAGGATAGCTCAGCGCAATGGGTTTAATTGTGTTGCTGATATAGTTCGCCATGATAAAAAGATAAATCTGACGAAATACAACAAATGAACCTATCATTATGAACATCGGTGTTCGACTGTTGCCCGCTCCGCGAAGCGCACCCGCAAAAATCTGATTGATGCAGCAGAAAACATAAAAGGGCGAAATCAGACGGAGAAGCATTGAACCGTAATCCACAATTTCACGTTTTTTATTAAAAAATTCAACAAGCTGCGGAGCAAAATCAGCACCGGCACCATTAAAAGCGCGGTGCAGGCGACGGCCATAAGCATTCCGGCGCGGATTCCCTTTTTTGCGCGCGCAACCTGATTAATGCCGAGATTCTGCCCGACAAATGTTGTCACAGCGAGCGAAATGCTCTGCATCGGAAGGAAGAGGAACTGATCGATTTTGACATAGGCTGTCCAGCCGCCCATGCAGTCCTCGCCGAAACTGTTGATGTATGATTGCACGAAAACATTCGAAAATGCCGTAACAGCCATTTGAAGAGCGGCGGGAATGCGACTTTCAGAATTTTTGCGAACATGGAGCGATGAATGCGCAATTTCTTAAGCGAAAGCCGACAGCAGTTTTTTGCACGGAGGAGTACGATGAGAACAAGTGCGGCCGAAAGCGTCTGAGCGATGACAGTTGCGATCGCAACACCGGAAACTCCCATTTTGAACACAAGAACAAACACAAGGTCAAGCACAACATTTGTCAGCGCTGAAACAACAAGAAAATAAAAAGGACGCTGTGAATCGCCGATCGCGCGAAGAATGCCGGAGCCCATATTATAGAGCATAAGACTGATTATTCCGGAGAAATAGATAATAAGGTACTGCGTTGCCTCGGGACGTACGGAGTCCGGAGTTTCCATCAGATTCAGCATCAGCGGCGTCATTGCAATGCCGATAATGGTGAAAACAACGCCCAAGATAAGCGTCATCATCACGGACGTGTGAACAGCGTCCTGCACGCGCTCATGCTGTTTTGCACCGTAAAATTGCGAAATGACAACACTTGCGCCGGTGCTGAGCCCGAGGAACGTGTTTATCAGCATATTAATGATCGGGCCGACAGTGCCGACAGCCGAAAAAGCCGTGTCGCTGACATAGTTGCCGACGACCCAGCTGTCAACCGTGTTGTAGAATTGTTGAAAAAGATTCCCGAGCAGTAAAGGAATTGCAAAACACACAATATGACGTGTGATTCCGCCCTCCGTCATATCAACATCACGACGTTGACCGAAAGACTTTAATTTATCCAGCAGCTTCAAATCAGACCATCCCTTCGGGCATTGCCCGCTCTTCTCATTTTCAGCCTGATTATAGCACCAAAGTAATTTTTTGAAAACACAAAAATTAAATATTAATAAATATATTCGCCTTGCGAAAATAGATGAATTTAAATTAAAACCGCGCAGCATTTCCCGGGAAATGAGCGGCGAGATGCAAAAAAAAGAAAATTCCCGAGAAACAGTCCGTTTAAACAGAGTATTTCCCGGGAAATCATGTAAACAAATCAGCGTGAAAACAGACACATCCGACCGAGAGTCAAAAGTGCAGAGGGTTATTTGTTACATTTTCTGAACAAATACTTGTCGATTTTATCTCGCATGGAATCGGAAATTTTGCGCTCGATCGGGAAAATCGGGGCATTGACAACTCGTTTCGAAAACTCCAGAGCCAAGTTAAGCGTTATGCCGAGTGCATCCGCCGAGAGGAAACCGTTTGCAAGTGCATCGCGGCGATCGTGAATAAAGCCGGTTCCGTTTGCATTTACCCTCGTGAAGTTTATTGCAGGTATGCCCTTGTCGGAGAACGGAGTTCCGTCGCTTGAATAAACATCCTCATGATATACAACGGCGGCGCCGAGTTCATTCATCATCCCTTCAACATAACTCTTCATGGGCGCATCCCCCATGATAAATATATGCTCAGAGCCGAGAATGGGACCGGCCATATCGACGTTGACCATCAAACGATGCTTTTCAAGCTCCGCCTCGTGAGCGGCAACATACGCCTTGCTACCGAGAAGGCCCTGTTCCTCTGAACCGAACCAGTTGAATTTCAATGTGCGGCGCGGAGGATTTGCCGCAAAATAGCGCAATAATTCCATGATGATCACGGAGCCGCTCATGTTATCATATGCGCCCGTTGAAAACAGAACGCTGTCGTAGTGCGCACCGAACGACACGATTTCATCTGCAAGATCCGTTCCGCGCAGTGTAACGCATACGTTGCGTGATTCGCCCTCAGTCGCAGTACTGCTGACAAACAGCTTAACTTTTTTGCACCTTTTGAAACAATTTCAAGCGCATCCTTCGCCTTCAAATTAACGAGGATGTTGTCGCCGAATTCGGCGGTGTAGGTTTCGCGAATTTTACAGATACCGTGATCGGTTTCGTCATCTTTATCGAGGATATTGCCGGTAAAACCGATTATTGCGGCAGGTTTTGCCTTTTGAATGCGCCCGTAAGCTTCAAAACCGAATCGTCCGTTGACAAGAACGGCCTTACCTTCAACACCGAGCAGATTCGCGGGGAGCGCGTTTTCAACGTAAACAAGTTCAAGCTCCAACCCGTCATCAGGTGTGCTGTCGGAACGCAGATAGGCTGTTACCGGGTATTCTTTCTCATACGGTTCGGTAACGATCAACCTTGCCGCGGTAACGGTGCCGGTTGACGCCTTGAAAACTTCAATTTCACGTTGTATGTCCGAACGCGCCCATGTAAATGAGTCGATTTCGGCAAGCAGTGCCTCTGCCGTGCGGGTTTCTTCCGCCGTGCAGGACACGCGTTCGAAGGAGAGCTTGTTCAGCAGCTCAAATGCTCTTTTTGCGTTTACTTCCATTTTGGATTCCTTTCGTATTTTATCAGTAATTTAAATCAATTTCGGTTTGCCGCCGCATTCCGGCGGGCGTCCAAGCGTTCGAAATTATGCATCCAGTCGCCTTTGAAATAGTAGAGCGTGAAACAGACCGAGCTGAGCATCCATGTTATCGGATATCCCCAGAAAACGACGCGGATATCGGGAATAAAATGCACAGTTATCGTAATATACGCAACGCGGATCACGCACCAGCAAATCAGCATGATAAGCATCGGAACCATCGTTTTCCCCGCTCCGCGGATGATTCCGGCCATGCAGTGTGAAAGCGACAAAACACAGTAAAAAAGTGCTTCCGTTCGTGCCTGCATTGCGCCGAAAGCGACAACTTCGGGCGAACTGTTGAACATGGCAATAAGCGACGGTGCAAAAATCACAAAAACAATTCCGATGAGTTCCGCAAGTGCAACGCCGGAGACAAGCCCGAATGCAGTGCCCTTTTTTACTCTGTCATATTGCTTCGCTCCGAGGTTCTGACTTGTAAAAGTTGTAAGTGCAACGCTGAAACTTGTTACCGGGAGAAAAGCAAACCCCTCTATTTTGAAATACGCACCGCAGCCCGCCATCGCATCGGAGCCGAAATCGTTGATGTTGGATTGAACGATTACGTTTGCAAGCCCGATCACGGAATTCTGAACGCCTGTCGGCAATCCGGTCGCAAGCACTTCCCGAAGCATCGGCCAATCAATACGAACATCATGCGGGACGATTTTGTGGACGTCGTCAACAGTGGTGAGTTTAACGAATGAGATAATTGCGCTCAGGAACTGCGATATAACCGTTGCTGTTGCAGCACCGCCGACACCCCATTTAAAATATTTTACAAACAGAATATCAAGAACAACGTTGGTAATTGATGAAATTATCAAATAGTAAAGCGGATGCCGACTGTCGCCGCGCGCCTGAAAAATGCCGTTGAAGGCATTATAAAGAACATTGCCGAGTGCGCCGGCAAAATATAAACGGAAGTATCGTATGGACTCGGGCAAAACGTCGGCGGGAGTGTTCATCAGGCGGAGAATAACCGGCGTGAGAAGCATTCCGGCGGCGGTAAGGAACAAGCCCGACAGCACTGCAAATGCGGTTGTGGTATGAACGGCGGTATGAACTTTTCCATTTTCGCGTGCGCCGTAATATCGTCCGATAACAACTCCCGCGCCTACAAAAACGCCGTTAATGAATCCGACAAGAAGAAAAATCAAGCTGCCGGACGAGCTGACGGCCGCAAGCGCCTGTTTGCCCAAATAACGGCCGACCACGAGGGAATCTGCAACATTGTAAAATTGCTGAAAAAGCTGCCCGATAAAGATCGGCAGCGCAAACAGACTGATTTTGCTGTAAATCTTGCCTTCCGTCATGAATCCGCACCTCTTCGTACTTTTTTCTTGATTATAGTGCCGTGCTGTCCGTTTGTCAACAGCTAAAAGACAGTCGAGGTCGGCGCACGCGGCGGAACAAAACGGCAAAGGACGGACGGTGTTCAAAAATTACTTTGCGGGGATTGACAAATGCACAAGTTTATTCTACACTTAAAACACGGAAAAGGTAAAGTCCCTGACCGAAAAAAATCAAAGGAGTTATTATGGAAGCTGACAGCAGCACAAGTGCGGATGTTCCCAACCGAAACGAGAACATGATGCGCGGAAAACAAAAACATGTACTGAATGCGCCGAACAAACCCTGTATGACTCCTGCGGTTATACTGTTTTGCAATTGAAATTTTGCTGTTGAAACACAAGTGATTTCATATGGCAGGCTTTTGCGGCAGGCTTGGAGCGGAAGATTAGCCGTTCCTGTTTGCGTTCTTTCACATGAACCCGCAATTCCGCGTTCAAACTCCGGCTGAATCATCCGGCAGCGAGATTTGAGAAAAAAACCATAGGGAACTTCCGAAAAATTATTGCGCGAACAACAGCCTGAAATCGGGGTATACTCGGAATTTGCTGCGTATCCGTGCAATAAGTCATCGGCAGCTTTTCTCAATCGAAACCATGCTGCAAGCGCAGGTCTTTTGCCTTGTTTCTCGATCTGCGGCTTTCAAAAGAAGAACAATGGCAGTGTTTTCAACAGATTTATCGCAGACGGTGGAAGTTCTGCTCGAGCGCAAGAATTATAACAGCGTGAAAGATATTCTTTCAACCGTTAACCCGGCAGATATTGCGTGATTTTTCGTGATCAGCCTGCGCAGCGGCTGCTCATGCTTTTTCGCCTTTTGCCAAAGGAAACGGCGGCGGATGTTTTCGTTGAAATGGAACCCGTGCTGCAGGAGCAGCTGATAAATGCTTTTTCCGACAAAGAGCTTGCTGATATTGTGAATGAAATGTATGCGGATGACGCGGCGGATCTTGTGGAGGAGATGCCCGCAAGCGTTGTTAAGCGCATATTGAAGCAGCTTCGCCCGATGTTCGACGTGACATAAACGAATTGTTGAAATATCCGGAGGACAGCGCAGGAAGCATAATGACTCCGGAATTTGCGGATTTGCATTCATCCATGACCGCCGCGGAGGCACTGGATCATATTCGGCTGACCGGAGTAGATAAGGAAACGATTGACATCTGTTATGTAATCGAAAAACGCAGGCTTATCGGCCTTGTTTCTTTGCGGACGCTTGTGCTTGCCAATGCGAGGGCCGTTGTTTCCGATCTGATGGATGAAAATGTTATCTCCGTCGGAACACTTGATGATATTGCAGTTGTTGCGGATATGTTCGCAAAATACGACTTGACAGTCATGCCTGTTGTGGACGGCGAAAACAGGCTGGTAGGTATAGTTACGGTTGACGATGCAATCGACGTTATGCGTGATGAAGCGACTGAAGACATTGAAAAGATGGCTGCTATCACCCCGTCGGACAAACCGTATCCGCGGCTCAGCGTGATGGATCTGTACAAAAGCCGCATACCGTGGCTGCTGCTTTTGATGCTTTCAGCGGTTTTCACACAGCTGATAATCGGAAAATTCGAAGCTGCGCTTGCAGCAAACATCATCCTGACATCGTTCATCCCGATGCTGATGGACACGGGCGGCAATTCCGGCAGCCAATCGTCAGTAACGATTATACGCAGCCTTTCTTTGGCGGAGATTCGGTTTTCTGATATTTTTCGGATCATGTTCAAGGAGATGCGCGTTGCATTGCTTTGCGGCGCAACGCTCGCTGTTGTAAACTTCGGAAAACTGATGCTGTTCGACAGACTGGGGGTTTTTGTTTCGCTGACGGTAAGCCTGACACTCTTGGCAACGGTCGTTGTTGCAAAGTTTTTCGGCTGCACGCTGCCCTTGCTTGTGAAAAAATCGGACTCGATCCCGCTGTCATGGCAAGTCCGATTATTACAACAATTGTTGATGCGATTGCGCTGCTTATTTATTTTGCAATCGCTTCTGCAATGCTCGGCATTTGAGCAAAACAAAAAAGTATGTTGATTTTGTGCAAAGCACAGCAAAATACGGAGGATAAATGGTAAATCTCGGCAACGATTGGGACGAAATTCTTAAAGACGAATTTCAGAAAGACTACTACAGGAATTTGCGGAAGTTCCTGGCCGACGAATACAGAAAATGCGTTGTGTATCCGAATATGTATGATATTTTCAATGCGCTTCGATATACATCGTTTGAAAACACGCGGGCAGTGATACTTGGACAGGATCCGTATCACGGGCCGCACCAAGCGCACGGGCTTTGCTTCTCCGTTTTGAAAGGCATCGCCCCGCCTCCGTCCCTGAAAAATATTTTTCGGGAACTTTCCGACGATGTCGGGTTCATTCCCCCGCATCACGGAGAGCTTACCGAGTGGGCAAAACAGGGCGTGTTGATGTTGAATTCGGTTCTCACGGTGCGCGAACATCAGCCGAACAGCCACAAGGGAATGGGCTGGGAAATTTTTACGGACAGGGTAATTTCCGAGCTTAACAAAAAGACGGAGCCGGTTGTTTTCCTGCTTTGGGGAGCGAATGCGCGGCAAAAAGCAAAGGTCATCACAAACCCGATTCATGTAAAGCTTGAAACGGTGCACCCGAGCCCGCTTTCGGCCTACAACGGATTTTTCGGCTGCAAACATTTCTCAAAGTGCAACCAAATCCTTGCCGATTCGGGACAGAGAACAATCGAGTGGCAGCTTTCGGATTAAGCTTTGAACAAAAATCAAAGGAGCTGAAGATTTTGGACGAGCCTGACAAGCCCTTTGGCACCTGAAATGGGTCAACGGCCGGACGCCGGATCTGGCAACCTATATGAAGGAGCACCCCTATATGTATGCCGGTGACAATGTCCGGGCGGTGTTCCGGGTGGCCATGGAGCAGTTTGCCCTGAATTTCGCCCCGGATGTGACGGTGCCGGAGCCTCAGCGCCTGCGGGAAAAGGTTAAAAACGCTTTGAAAAAGCGTTGGAGAAATATGAATAATATAAGCAAAGGAGATAACATCATGAATCAGCCTGCCGACAACAAAAAACTAATGGATTTTCTGCTGTATAGCTACTTTGGGTGTGAAAGCGAGGATCTTGCAAGAGAAGGTATACAAAAGTGCGCGTACCGCGCGTATTTAGATTTGAATCGTAGAATTGCGTTCACGTATTCTTCCAGTGAATTAGACAAAATGAAAAAGAATAATGCAGATTTAGCAAAAAAATACAAAGAGGCAAAGCATACTCTTGCTGAGAAGATTTGTAGCAGGATTTTGAGCTCAGTACCAGCCTGTCGGCGATCTGGCCAACATCTTGATGAATACCAATGTATTGACGAGCAGTTCGGTTTGTGGCATAAGGCCAAATGCGAAGAAATAATGGATACTATGAACACGGCGGTATTTCAAGATGATTCGCTGATTCTTAAAAGCAATTCTTTTACATATGGGCTTGCACAGAAATGGGTGAATATGACGCTGAAATATCTGTGGCTGCTTGATATGCTGCCGGAGGATCTCACCGCTAAATCGCTGCATGTGCCCATTGATAGTTTCATTCTTAAAAAGATGCAAGAAGATGTTGATGAAATCAGAAAGGACGGAGACACATATAAATACAAAGGCAAGTCGTGGAGCCAATTAGATGATTACGATGTCTATCTCGATATTCAAGCGAAAATCGGACAAATTGCGGGAAAAACTTTTCCTATTGAATGGGAAGGTCCTGCATGGATGGATGTAGCTAAAACGAGAAGCAGCAAATGAATAAACCTACAGGGTCTGTTGCATTAGTTCCCAAAACAAAACCGGGCAACTCAGGAAGGGTTGTCCGGTTTGCTGCTTTCGTGTATAATTAAATTGCTCAAAAACCAACAGAAAGCGAGCTGATTATACAATGAAAACGAGCAAAAATCAGGCGGTGGAGAAAGATTGACCCTGAGGTTATGTTTTCAATTGTTGTATATGCAGACATGCAAGGAATTTTCTCGAGCAGAGCTATAGAAGAAGCGTGCAAAACCGACATCAGGTTTATGTGGCTGCTGCAAATATGACTTGATTTTGCAACAGCCCCTTTTTTATTTTTTATAAAGACTCTTTGACTGAGCTGCGATAGACGACGGAACGGTTATTGATGCCGAATCCGTGCGTGTGCAGCGAAAAACATGCACAGAGCAAACCGACTTAAAACGTATCCTTGCCGCTGATCCAACGGATATAGTCTTCCGATTCGGCAAGCCCGAGACGGCGCTGCATCGCAAGGGAAACATCATTATCGAAATAAACCTGTCCGTAAACGGTCCATCCTCTGTCGGCATGATAGTTGTTCATGTGCGACACAAGTGCACTGCCGACGCCGCACCGGCGATATTTTTTAAATACTTCAAGCATTCCGACGCTGCCGTCGGTGTGCATTCCGATGAAGCCGGCAAGTTCTCCGTCAACCTCGGCACCGAACATCAGCGTGTTCAATCGTTGCAGCTATTTCTTCCTTGGATTCAAGCTTATAGTGCGCGGCAACTTGGGGAAGATCGTCCGTTGTCAGTTCCCGAATCGGAAAAGGAGATTTCGCCTTGTGCCGCTGCATGGAGTAGCGGCAGAATTGCTTGCAGGGTTTTTCGACAGAAAAACCTTTTCGTTCGCAGCGAATTGCCTCAAAAGCAGCTTGCCCGTGAACAACGCAAACCCGCATTTCGGGAACCTCGCGAAGGGCAAGCCTTCCGGCTTCAACGGTTGCAGCCCAAAGCATGTAGCTCCGCATGAGTGCTTGATAAGCACCGCATCTTTATTGGAAAAAATAAGGGCGTCAACATTGCCGCGGCGGAAAGCCTCCTGAATATCAATTGTTAAAACACCCTGCTCTTTCAGCACATTAACAACTGTTACGACGTTTCTGCATCTTCTTCTTTTGCTCATTATGCGCGGATTCCTTCCGAGTTAAGTTTATTAAAGAGTATCGAAAACAATTCGGAGAACAAAAAATATGAGAGCCGTGTCCTGATGCAGGTTTGTCCTGCGTTTGCCCAAAAATCAGGGACGGTCAGCCGGAGTTTTGTCGAACGTACCGTTCGTATCATTGAGCTGCGTCCTGTAGGCGTTTTTGGCACCGTCATTCTCGTCTGCAATGTTTTTGCCGGTGTTTGAACTGTTGTTTCCGCAGTCAACTTTGCTGCTTCCGGGGCGGGGCAAACTGACCCTGTCGGATTTTTCGCAGACCGAACCTCCGCCGACCTTTGCCGATGTGCCGCCGATTTCCGCCGATTCGGAGTTAAGGGCAACGACGGGGATTTCCCCGATTGCATCGTAGCCGGAGTCCGATATCTGCTCAAAAGGAATATCAACTGTCGGAGCTGTTCCGATGGGAGCAGCATAAACCGGTGCGGTTTCGGCAGGCGAATTGTCGATGTAAGGAACACTGACGACAGGCAGCGTACCGTCTTCGGACGGTTCGGAATCGCCCGAGCTGATAACGGAAGGTATCCATGGGGCAGGTGCGGCCACGACAGCAGCGGTTTTCCCGCTCGTGCCCGTTATCTGTCCGGAAAGCTGGTTAAAGAGCATTTCAGCGGTTGCCTGCTTAAACCCAAAAAAACGAACGCGCAAGCATGTGCCGCTTGTTATCTGCCAATAGTAAACAATATCCACGCCGTCGGAAAACGAACCGACCTGACCGACAGAGAGCTGATACGGCGCGACATCAACAACTTCGCAATCGTAATAAAGGCGGTTGCCGTTTGCATCAAAACCTTCGGCAGAAATGCGCAGGGAATCGTTATCAACCTTTTTGTGCATTTCGGAAGGAAGATTCTGCGGGAACATGTTTGTGTTTTTTATCGCCTCATCGGCGACGGTTCCGGCGTTTTGAAAACTGTCATATCCGGACGGCAGGTTCATCGGATCGGAAAACGGTTCGGGTGTTGCCCCTGCATTCGGCGTGAGGCCTGCACTGACCTGCGGATCTTTTGCGCAATCGCTGATTTTTCCGATGGTGAGTGCAAAAACAAACAGGATCAAAAGAATGGCCGCGCCTGCTGCCGTCAACGCACGGATTCGGCGTATGCGCTGCATTTTGGACTTTCGGCTGCTCTCAACAGCGCGCAGACGAATCGATTCGAAATCAATCTCGGCCGTGCTTTCGTTTGCAGCCCAACGAAGAAGCTCGTCAATTGTGCGGGAACTGTCAAATTCCGTGCATGTGTCGGCGGAATGATTGGAATCCGCTGCTTCGAGATTCACCGTATTCGAACAGAAATAATCATTTTTTCTTCCGCTTTTTTTCATCCGCTGCCTCCTCTCCGAGCATAACCGCAAGCCGCTTTCTTGCCTTCATAAGCCGCGATTTAACCGTTCCTTCGCTGATGCCCGTGCAAGCCGAAATTTCGCGAACGGTCATACCGGCGTAATAGTGCAGCAATATGATTTTGCGGCTCGTTTCGTCAAGTTTGTCGATCGCACTTCGAACTTTTGCCGCTTTTCGGCGCCTTTCAACTTCCTCATCGAGCGGGAGGCTGAATCCTCGATATCCTCGCTTATCGGCGCATCAACCGGCGTTTCGTGTTTTGCACGGCGCAGATGATCAAGCGCGATGTTTGTGGACACGCGGTAAAGCCAGCTTTTCAACTGTCCGTCGTCAAGGCCGGCCAGCCTGCCGAGATTGGAAAGAACACGTTCAAAAGCAATTTGCGTAATATCTTCCGCCGTCTCCCTGTTTGGCACAACACGATATGCCGCCCAGAAGACAAGGCGTGAATAATCACTATATATGCTGTCGAAACTGCGGTCGGACAATTTTTGTCTCCATTCATATAACGCAATTCGCGCCGATTCGGTTGCGTTATCTTTCAAAAAAATTTTTGCTGCGGAAAAAATCCGAAGGATAATACTCGGAGAAGCGGAAAATAGCTGCTTCTCCGTTCACAATTTTAACACAATTCGCGCATCTTTGCAAACTGAATTTTTACTTTTGACAAAAGGCACGGGTACTGAAATGCAGCCGAAAAGGCCGAATGCTATTTGTCGGATCCCGATGCAGAGCTTTCCGGCTCCGAATCCGAAAACGCTTCGGGAGTGCCTCCGGGGGCGCTTTTTTCATAAAGCAAGGGGAAATATTTTTTATCGGTAATGCACATTGCGGCGGCACAGAGTATGAGAAAAATTCCCGCAATGCCGATAACGAGCCACGCGGAATCAAAGCCCGAGGTGTCCACAAGCTTGCCGATAAGCAGGTTGCCGACTCCGGAAAAAGCACCGGATGCAATGGATATTATCGAGTTCATCCTTCCCCAATGCGTTGAGGGAATGCGCCGCGTCACATAGGGCTGTACGCCGATGGTGTTGAATACTTCGCCGATGGTGAAAACAGTCATTAAAACGAAATACAGCGGGATGATTCCCTGAACGAACCGATAGCAGAACAGCCCGACAACTATCAGCGTTTCGCCCAGAAGTATCTTTCGAACATCACGAATCCGCCCGAAAAAGGTCGTTACAACGGGTGTTGCAAGGATTACAACGAGGGCGTTGACGCTTGTCATAACGCCGAATATTTCCGCGCCTTCCGCACCGTAAAGCGCACCCATGTTAAGCGGAAGGAGGTAGTTGAATTGAGCATACACAAACCCGCCGATTCCCGCAACAAGCAGATATATAAGTATCGTTTTCCTTTCGCGCAGAAGCGAAAAAACACTCACACCTTCACGCTTTTGTTCGTATGCGCTGATGTTCTTTTTCGGTATGCTGAGCGTTTTGACAAAGAAAAGAATCGGCAGCGTTGAAGAAAGCGTTGCAATGCCCGTGATAATGAACGCAAGCCACAGATAGTCTTTGAACAGAAAACCGCCGATTGTGGGCGCAAGCACAAGCCCGAGGTTCATTCCGAGATACTGAAGGCTGTATGCCTTTTCCCTGTCCTCTCCGTCACTCAGATCGGCAATCAGTGCATCGTATGACGGGCCCTCGATGGTTGCAAAAACGCTTGCAACATAAAACAGTCCGATGCTGTATGCCGAAAGCGGAATCAGACCGCAGATGATATAACAAACAACCGTCACCAGATCGCATATGACAATGACGTTTTTGCGGTTGCGCTTGTCCGCAAGCCTGCCGCCGAGCAGAAGCATCGGAAATTGCAGTATCGACATTGCAAATGAAATGCCCGCAATAAGAGTTGCATCATAGCCGAGCTTGTTTTCAAGAATCAAAGTCAGCAGCGGCCAGATAAGCGAGCCCATGCTTGTTACGATTCGTCCCCAGAAAAGGATATATATCTCCTTTCCGAGGTGTTTGTACTGTTCCAAAAACTTCAGTTTCATTTCTATGACCTACTCCGTGTTAATACTGCGAAAACCCGGGAACGGAAACCGCATTTGCAGGTTTTATTTTCCGCGGTGCTTTTGTTTTTTTATTTGCCTGCCGCAGGGCAAACACCGACAGGCCCCGTGCCGACGGAAAAAGCTTTAAAGCAGTTCCTGCCGAAAGCAGCCGTTTAAGCTAAATCCGAATCGGGTCGGGATTTCGTGAGGCAAGGAACGGACAGCCAAACGGCGGCAGCCGATCCCGAAAGGGACTCACGAACTGCCGGCAGGGACAGGGGTTCATCCTGCTTTGTATATTTAGTTTTGAGGAAATATCTCGCAGAATAAAACAAAAATCGCAAAAATTCCTCCGAATTTATTATATCACTTGCGATGTTCGGTTTCAACAGAAAAAGAATGCGGAAAAGGCAGCCGACACGCAAACCCTGCATGAAGGCTGCCTTACGAACGTTGAATTTGAATAAAGAAAGCCGATTGCAGCGCAGCAATTATGCAGCATTGCAATCATGCGGTGCCGCAGTTATGCGGTGCCGCAGTTATGCGGCTGTTATAGGGGACTGAGAAGGATCCTGAAGCTTTATTTCGGGTTTGCAAATCAAATTACCGTTCTCATCCGAAATTTCGAATGACACGGCAATTTCCCAAATTGCGGAAAGCTCGGTTTCAAGTGAAGCCGCATCAATTTCAATTTCAAAAAGCATACGATCATCACTTCGCAGAATTTTTGAAAAACTCACACATTCGACGGGCCGCCCGTTGATGAACAGACATTTTTCAAAGCTTGAAATGCTTATCGTCTTCCCGCTTTCGTTTTTGACGTAAACGAGGATAAGCGGATTTTTGTTTGCAAGATCAAAGTTCTCAATGGGTCCGGCAACCAACATGCAAACTCCGTTTTCATCATAATTGGCATACTGATTGGAAAAGTCAAAGTTTCCGACTCTGCCGGGAATCGCAACGGAAGCCGAACCGCGCGAAAGAATTTCGGCGTTTTCGTTTGTCAGCGTGATATCAAACTGCACATCCGCAATTCTGCCGATGCTGTATAAAAGCAGCTGTGCTTTCGTGAAAAGCGGAATGCTGATAACAGCATGTTTTTGCGGATGAATACGGAAGGCGGCATGATCAAATTCGTTAAAAACAACAAGGTTGTTGATTTTGATATAACCGATGTTCACCTCTGCGGGCTTGGCAGCGGCGTTTTCAAATTCAAGCAGCACACGGTATTTTTCGTTGACGGTGATGAGCGCGGATGAAGCAAGGCTCAATCCGTCGGATTCAAAACCGGGAGAGTCATTGAAGGCGTTCAACTTATCATAATGAATGGCCTGAGCAATATCGCCTGCAATATAGCCGCTGTAATCATATGCGCCCGGTTCCCGCGGCTGTGCGGAAGCGGCGGACAGGTGGGTAAGCTCTGTAAAGTAATTTTCGCCCGAAGCGGCTGCAATGCGGAATTCAATGTCAATGGAGGAAATTTCCCGAATGCCGTACAGCATCATATCAAGAATCGGCATGTACAGACTGAAATCTTCGGCTTTGCCCGCAGCAAATTTGTGCCTGAAGTCAACTTCAACAAGGCAGTCGTTCACATAAATCGAAATATCGGAAACAAGCAAGTCATCCGCCGATTTATTTTCCGCCGTAAGCTTCAGCACGGCAAAATCATCGATATAAACCAATTCGTTCGCCGAAATCGATATGCGATCATCATCGTGAAGAACCGCCCGGCTGACGGTCGCTGCCCTTGAAAAGGGTTTGGTCGAAAACTTTTTGTATTCGATCGCGGAATCCGTCGGAGTGGGCTGTGCGGTATCGGCCGCGCTCGGGAGCAGGGTCGGACTTTGCGACGGGATCGAATCCTCTCCCCCGTTTGCGCCGGGCGTGTCGCAGGCAAAAAAGCTCAGCAGCATAATGAGCGCAAGAAGAGCGGCGGCGGTTTTTTGAACATGAGTGCTTCCTCCGTGAATTTGTTTGCAAAAAATCAATCGGCCTGAAGTGAATTGCGACTTAAGCCTGCGGTGTGCAGCAGGGGTAAGCGGAACTCATTCGGAGCATTTCCGAAACCGATGTTGTATCGCAAGTCTATTATATCATTTAAGACGGGCAGACGCAAGTGAAGGAACATTTTCACGCCTTAACTTTTTAAAAAAACGATTAAAAGGTATTCGGACAAAGCAAACGGCGGAGCCGAGCCTTTCGGAAAGCGAAACATCGTGAACGCTCCCGATGCTTGACACGGACGCGGGCGGGTGGTACCATATCAGCGGCGCAGGCATACGGCAGGCGGAAAAAACGGAACGGAGAGGGCAAACAATGGCATACAAAAACTCACGGCAGAATACAGCCGAAACAAAAACTTCATCCGAAAAAAACGAAAAGAAACTTAAAAAGCTTGTTTACGGGCTGCGCATCGGTGCGGCGGCATATTTGCTGTTGGCATTATTCGGTGCTGCTGCCGTGAACGCAAGCGGAGCAGCGGCATCAGCGGATTGGAACACGGTGAGCAGGCTGTCCGAAATCCTCGCTGCGGTTTTCTTTCTTATCTTCGGCGGTTCAATATTGGCAAACGCTTTCCGCAGGCGCAATTATATTTCCCCTGATTTGAAAAAACTTTTCGAACAGGGAAAGGTCACGGAAAAATATGTGCGCACAACTCAGAAAACAAACTTTGTCTGCCGCTGCGTATTCTCCGGAATTGTTATTGCTGCGGCATCGGTTCTGCTGATAACGGCGATCGTTCGGCTGTTTTGAATTGCAGAAGATTGCTGCGGAAAGCTCCCCAAAAAAGGCAGCCGCTTATTCGGCTGTTTTTTGTTTTTCGGCGGCGTATTTTCGACACATAATATGTGCGGCCGTGCCCGTCTTACGTTATTGTAAGGCACGCTGAAAGCTGTTCGTAAGGTTTTTAATTTACAATAAGGGGTATCATCAGCAGCAAAGCGGACAGCGGGCGGAAACCCGCTGTCGGATCGGAGGCAAAAATGGAGTGTTTGAAGCTGGCGTGGCAAAGCGTTTGCGGAAAAAAGCGCAGCAGCGTTCTTATGAGCGTTATCCTTGCAATATCGTTTGCATTTGCGGTTATCACGCTGTCCGTTTCGGGAAGCATGATAAAAACAAACGATGTGTTCAGAAAAACGACCTACGGCGAGTGGCAGTTGATTCTGCCGGGCATCAATTCAAAGCTTAAGGGTGCAGCCGCAAACAGCGACTGGCTGGATGAACTCGGCGTCATGAATGTTTACGGAACAATCGGGGAGGACGGCATCGGCACAGTGGACGAAACGCTGAAAAAACTCGGCCATATTACGGTTAACGAAGGCAGATTTCCCGAAAGTGACGGCGAAATCGCGATGGAAGCGGATCTTTTGAGCAAACTCGGCATCGATTACACCCTTGGACAGGATGTCACGCTCTCCGTCAGCATTGCGGCGCGGGAAAACTCCGCATTGGGAACGTCGCACCCCGTCAACGTTGTCAGAACATATCAGCTTGTCGGCATTATTAAAGAATACACGGATGTTTGGACTTGGGCAACGAGGCCCGTTGGCGAACTTGACGGCACAAGTTCACGCGCCGAAAGCGGAATTTCCGCAACCCTTTGCAGTGCACTCCTGACGGAAAATGCGTGTGCAGAAATTGTGCGGCAGGCGCAATTGCAGGCGGAGGCCTTTAATAATGCAGAGAAGGAGCAGGGTTCCGATCTGCGAATAAAACTTTGCGATGCACCGACAACCAATTTTTTCTGCACCGGGTTCGATACGGATAAAACAAACTTTATTGCAAGGGTGTATCAGACCGTGGGCAGCGTTCCGCTTGCATTCAATGCAACAAAGTTTGCGCAGCAGGAGACTCAAACATACAATGTTTTCTTCACGGCATTGATTTTTGCCGTCACGCTGCTTGCGGTTGTCTGCGTCAACATAATGCAGATGCAGAAACAGATAAGGCAGATTGCGCTTTTCCGCAGCATCGGCGTAACAAAACGGCAGCTTCGGCAAATGCAGATTTTTGAAATGCTGTTCATCTGCATTCCGTCGGTTGCCCTCGGCATTTTACTCGGCGCGGGCGGCACATGGCTGCTGCTTCGCACGGCGCTGTTCAAAAACGGCGCGGAAATTCTTGTTGATATCCCTTTCAAACAAGTGGGGCTCGCCGTGCTTTGCTGGCTGTTCGGAATCATTCTGATGCGGCTGATCGTTTTCCAAACCGCTCTGCATCAGCCGCTGACGGGCAGGCTGCATATTGCACGGAAAAAAGCGCGCCGCATTGCGGCGGCAAAGCGTGTGCTGACCGTTGCGCTCGCTTCCCTGTTCTGTGCGGCAGTGTTTTTCATGGCGGTGGAATCCGCATCGCCTTTGAGCAACAAACATGAAACGGAACGGTTCCCCGCATATCAAATCTATTGCAGCAGCGATTTTGACTACGAAAACGATGTGATGCATGAACACCTGATTCCCGAAAAGGCAGTTGAGCAGATGCGCACAATTCAAGGCATGGTGCGAGTCGATCCGTACATACTTATGAAAGTTGAGCTGAATTATGCGGGTTCGGAATCCTCCCCTGCGTTTGCCGCTTCGCGGGCGTCGGACAAAGCGGAGCTTCGCGACGGATACTATTATGTGCCGTATGATGACGGAATACACTCAAATCTGTATGCATACCCCGAATTCATAACGGACAGGCTTCTTGCACGCGATGATGTTGAACTTGATCTTTCGGCATTCGACAGGCAGGCTTATGAGCGGGGTGAACAGGTTCTGCTTTTTGCGGTGCGCGGTTCGGACGGAAATATCATGATTAACTATGGAATGTATGACGATGAACTGCGCGAAACATATGGGGATATTGACAGTATCGGAATAAAGCCGGGCGACAAAATCGAACTTCGTTTTACGGAGCGGCGCAAAAAAACTATATAGGGGACGAAAGCGAACATTCGCTCAAAACTTTTTCCTATACGGTCGGCGGAATCGTTTATTGTTCCGATATTTCAACATCCGTTACCGAAATTGAGGCCTACGGAGCAAGAACTTTCAACGTTGCCGCTTCAACCGCATTGATTAAAAATGCCTTTGCGGAGCTGACGGATGAATTCCGCGATTACATCGTTGACGGCAGTTATGTAATGAACGGGGATTTTGCTTACACGGGCGCATTTTGCTATGCGGATATCCGCTCCGGATACGCTGCAACGGACTATGTGCTTGCGAAAAAGGCGGCGGACCTCGGGGTGCGAATGTCCAACCGCCGCGAGTCGCTTGCGGCGAATCTGCAAACAAGCATTCAGCAGATAACGCTGATTCTGTCCGTCGGCGGATGCATTGCGGTCATAATGCTGATGCTGCTTATGAACGCGCTCACGCTGGAGGCAAGGGAGCAAATGCGAAACGTCGGAATATTGCGCGCAATCGGCATGTCGGGCAGGCAGGCAGTCGGAAAATTTGCAGGCACGGCATTAATAAACGGCTTAATTGCCGCAGCGGTGGGCTGGGTCGTGTATGCGGGCTATGCAGTGCTTTCGGCGCGGAGGCTCGTGCAGCAATTCCCGGAAGCGTATAACAGCCTGAATTCCGCACTTGCGTCAAAACTGTACGGACTGCAGCGGTTCGGTGCAACCGTTTGGACAATGCTCGGGCTGAGCTTTGCCTGCGCCGCCGTTATCGTGCTGATAAGCCTTGCGGCAAAGGGAAGACTGCTTTTCGGAAGTCCGATTGAAAAACTGAACGAAAACAGAGATTGATTTCGGTTTGGTTCCGCTGTGTTCGGAGCAGCGAAATGCGGACGGAAGCGCGAACGACAAACGGACAAACATAAACCCGCTCCCGGGGACAGCTAACCTCGGGAACGGGTTTTTGTGTTGAAAAAATTTGTTCGGAACGTCAGGCGTAATTATTTCGCATACTCCGTTGCACGGGTTTCGCGAATAACATTGACCTTGATCTGTCCGGGATATTCAAGCTCGGATTCAATGCGCTTGACGATGTCTTTTGCGATAACAACAATATCCGTATCCGAAACGGTATCGGACTTGACCATAATGCGGACTTCGCGGCCCGCCTGAATCGCAAAGCTCTTGTCAACGCCGTCAAAGGAATTGGCAATTTCCTCAAGCTTTTCAAGACGCTTGATGTAATTTTCAAGGGTTTCACGCCTTGCGCCCGGCCTTGCTGCGGAAATTGCATCCGCCGCCTGAACGAGAACGGCTTCAACCGTTCCGGGTTCAACATCGCCGTGGTGTGCAAGAATGCAGTGAACAACTTGGTTGTTTTCACGATATTTCTTTGCAAGATCCGCGCCGATTTGGTTATGCGTGCCTTCAACCTCGTGGTCAACCGCTTTGCCGATGTCGTGCAGCAGACCTGCACGCTTCGCAAGCTGAACGTTAACGCCGAGTTCCGTTGCCATAAGTCCGGCAAGGTGTGAAACTTCGATTGAATGCTTGAGAACATTCTGACCGTAGCTGGTGCGGTAGCGCAATCTGCCGAGCAAACGAACAAGCTCATGATGCAAACCGTGAACACCGGATTCGAAAACGGCCTGTTCGCCCGCTTCGCGGATTTGGGTTTCGACCTCTTTGCGCGCCTTTTCGACCATTTCCTCGATCCGTGCGGGATGAATGCGCCCGTCAAGGATGAGCTTTTCGAGTGCAATTCGCGCAACTTCGCGGCGCATGGGGTCAAAGCCGGAAAGGATGACCGCTTCGGGCGTGTCGTCAATGATGAGATCAACGCCGGTTGCGGTTTCGAGTGTGCGGATGTTGCGTCCTTCCCTGCCGATGATGCGGCCTTTCATTTCGTCGTTGGGCAGAGCCACAACGGAAACGGTGGATTCCGCAACATGATCCGCTGCGCAGCGCTGAATCGCCATTGAAATGATGTTCACGCGCGCCTGTCGGCTTCGGCCTTTGCTTTGGATTCAATGTCGCGAATGATGAGCGCAGCCTCGTGCCTTGCTTCTTTTTCAACGTTGTTGAGAAGCACGTCCTTCGCCTCGTCCTGCGTCATGCCCGCAACGCGCTCAAGTTCCTGCTGCTGTGCGTCATAAAGCTTGCTGACGGAAGCTTCTTTTGCATCGATCGCCTTGATGCGCTTTGCAAGCTGCTGCTCGCGCTGCTCAAGGGTATCCTGCTTTTTGTCGAAACTTTCCTCCTTTTGCTGAAGTCTGCGCTCCGCGCGCTGCAATTCGCTCCGCCTTTCTTTGCTTTCCCTCTCATTCTCGGTCTTAAGGCGGTAGACTTCTTCTTTCGCTTCGAGAATGGTCTCTTTTTTCAGTGTTTCGGCGCGCTTCTGTGCGTCGGTGATCATTTTTTGACCATCTCGTCCGCCTTGGCGACCTTGGATTCTGCATTGTTCTTGTCATATATATTTTTTACGAATACTCCGCCGCCTGCGCCGAAAATGGCAGCAGCGACCGGAAGAATTATATATAAAGCATCAAAAGCCACAGAATTTCACCTCCGATTTATGTTAATGTGTCGCAGCGGTGCCGAGAATACGGCAGCATATAGACACTCCATCCTATTATACAAGTGCATTAAACCGATGTCAAGTGTACAAAAACGCGTACAGCATAAAAACGAAATAATATCCGGTATATCCGTTCCGCAAACGGCAGTTACGCACTTTCGCTATAATAAGGTAAGTGATTCTTTGCAGAACATCGGAGGAACATAAAAATGCATAAAAACGGAAAAACGGAACATCGCGGCGGGAGGCAATACGGCTATGTTCGCGTTTCAAGCAGGGAACAGAACGAAGCGCGGCAGCTTGCGGCAATGTGCAACGCGGGAATTCGGGCGGAATATATATTTGCGGACAAGCAGAGCGGAAGGGATTTTGACCGCCCGCAATACAAAAAGCTGCTGCACAGGCTTCGCCGCGGGGACACGCTCTTTGTGCAGTCCATCGACAGGCTCGGCAGAAACTATCACGAAATCATTGAACAATGGCAGTATTTGACGGATAAAAAACAGGTGGATATTGTCGTTCTTGACATGCCTCTGCTCGATACGCGCCAACGCGATGCCGGTTTGACGGGGCTGTTCATATCGAATCTTGTGCTGCAAATTCTTTCATATGTTGCTCAAACGGAGTGTGAAAACATCCGCAGACGGCAGGCGGAGGGCATTGCGGCAGCAAAGGCGCGCGGCGTTGCTTTCGGGCGGCATGCAATCGAAATCCCGCCGAACTTTCGTTCCCGTGCGGAAGAACTTGCCCGAACGGGGATGAAAAGTGCGGATATTGCGGCGGAATTCGGCGTCAGCAGGTCGCTTTATTACAGATGGCTCGGTCGAACTGCACCACAGCAGTCCGAAGC